>ERZ1673962.651-NODE-651-length-21941-cov-13.381888_pt1 | contig 21941 bp, 19 predicted proteins | sample MGYA00580188_ERZ1673962 | MGnify/ENA primary metagenome ERZ1673962 (study PRJEB41334, sample SAMN05608104) | rock metagenome | biome: terrestrial subsurface; feature: shale formation; material: shale | place: USA: Pennsylvania ... | reverse complement strand
AACCCCACAGCTTCGACGATGATTGAATCCACGGCGGCTGCCGCTCGGTCTTTTCGAGGCGTCTGGGTCGTCACGGTTCCCTGCTCGGTCTACTCGCCGCGTCGTGAATGGCCGACGATATCTATCAGCCGGTATCGACACAGCGTCGTCTGTAGGAGCCAGCTTGCTGGCGATGTTTTCGGCACCGCGGAGGTCCGGATCGCCAGCAAGCTGGCTCCTACGAAAAAGCGTGGTGGCGCGGCTTGAGGTTGAGCTGGGTAGAAAGGCTGCTTTGCTGAAGTGGTGATCCATGGAATCCAATGCAACGATGCTGGCCCGCCCTACTCAAACGTCTACATTTTCCCTCAGCGCACCGGGAACCAGACATCGTTATGAGCACACCAGACAACACCTACATCGAGTGGCTGGAAAGCCAGTCCATGCTTAAAGCCGCCCGTGATCGGGCCCGACTCTATGCCGGCCAGGCGCGGCTCTGGCAGCGACCGTACGCCCAGGCCCGCCCGCGCGACGCCAGTGCGATTTCCTCGGTGTGGTTCACCGCCTATCCCGCGGCGATCATCACGCCCGAAGGTGGTTCGGTGCTGCAGGCCCTGGGGGACGATCGTCTCTGGAGCGCCCTGTCCGAACTCGGCGTGCAGGGCATCCACAACGGCCCGATGAAGCGCTCCGGTGGCCTGCGTGGGCGTGATTACACCCCCACTATTGATGGCAACTTCGACCGCATCAGCTTCGATATCGACCCCAACCTCGGCACCGAGGCGGAGATGCAGCAGCTCAGCCGTATGGCGGCCGCGCACAACGCCATCGTCATCGATGACGTCGTCCCGGCGCACACCGGCAAGGGCGCGGATTTCCGTCTTGCCGAGATGGCTTACGGTGATTACCCCGGCCTCTATCACATGGTCGAGATCAATGAAGAAGACTGGCCCCTGCTGCCGGACGTGCCCAAGGGCCGAGATGCGATCAACCTGTCGCCCCCGGTGGTCGACCAGCTCAAGGAAAAGCACTACATCGTCGGCCAGCTGCAACGGGTGATCTTCTTCGAGCCGGGCATCAAGGACACCGACTGGAGCGTGACCGGCATCGTGACTGGCGTCGATGGCAAGCGTCGGCGCTGGGTGTACCTGCACTATTTCAAGGAAGGCCAGCCGTCGCTGAACTGGCTCGACCCCACCTTCGCCGCCCAGCAACTGATCATTGGCGATGCGCTGCACGCCATCGACGTCTCGGGCGCGCGGGTCCTGCGCCTGGATGCCAACGGCTTCCTGGGTGTCGAGCGTCGCGCTGAAGGCACCGCCTGGTCCGAAGGCCATCCGCTCTCGGTGACCGGCAACCAACTGATTGCGGGCGCCATCCGCAAAGCCGGTGGTTTCAGCTTCCAGGAACTGAACCTGACCATCGACGACATCGCCTCGATGTCACACGGCGGCGCGGATCTGTCCTACGACTTCATCACTCGTCCCGCTTATCACCACGCCCTCGTGACTGGGGATACCGAATTCCTGCGCCTGATGCTGCGTGAAGTCCACGCGTTCGGCATCGATCCGGCTTCGCTGATCCACGCGATGCAGAACCACGACGAGCTGACCCTGGAACTGGTGCATTTCTGGACACTGCACGCCTACGACCATTACCACTACCACGGGCAGACCCTGCCCGGCGGCGTCCTGCGCGAGCACATCCGCGAGGAGATGTACGAACGCCTGACAGGCGAGCACGCGCCCTACAACCTCAAGTTCGTCACCAACGGCGTGTCCTGCACCACCGTCAGCGTCATCACGGCGGCGCTGGGCATCCGTGACCTCAACACCATCAGCGCGGCCGACATTCAGCAGATTCAGCGCCTGCATATCCTGCTGGTGATGTTCAATGCCATGCAGCCCGGTGTATTCGCCCTCTCCGGCTGGGATCTGGTCGGCGCGTTGCCGCTGGAAGCCGAGCAGGTCGAACACCTGATGACCGAAGGCGACACCCGCTGGCTGCATCGCGGCGGCTACGACCTGGCCGATATCGCACCCGAGGTGGACACCTCCAGCGAAGGCCTGCCCAAGGCGCGTTCGCTCTACGGCAGTCTGGTCGAGCAGCTTAAAAACACCGGGTCGTTCGCCTGCCAGCTCAAGCGCATCCTCAGCGTGCGTCGCGCCTACGACATCGCCGCCAGCAAGCAGATCCTGATTCCAGACGTGCAGGCGCCAGGGTTACTGGTAATGGTCCACGAACTGCCCGCAGGTAAAGGCGTGCAGATCACGGCGCTCAACTTCAGCGCCGAGACCATCAGCGAGACGGTCACCCTCCCCGGCGTGGCGCCCGGGCCGGTGGTGGACATCATCCACGAAAGCATCGAAGGCGACCTCACCGAAAACGGTGAGATGACCTTCAACCTCGACCCTTACGAAGGCCTTGCCCTGCGCGTGGTCAGCGCCGCATCACCGGTGCTCTGACCGAGCATCAGCGCCCTCTTCGCTTGGCTCGCCGGCGCAGCTATAGTGCGCGCCGGCCGGCCCTGCGGGCCGCCTAGCTCATCCGAAGAGTGCATACGTGTCCGCCACCTCCCGCTTCCGTTTCCTGCGCACGGTGTTCGCCTGCGTGCTCGGTTCGTCGATCTTTTCGAGCCAGGCGCAGACCGCCTGCCCGCCCGGCCAACAGCCCCTCTGCCTGGGCGCCTGCGTATGCATGCCGGTGTCTGCGCAGCATTCCGAAACGCTGTACGAGCAGGTGCAGTGGCTGGCTGCCGCGGGGCTGGAGACTTGGATCCGCCAGTCGCGCGATCGGCTGGCGTTGCAGGAGAGCCAGCCTATCCCGCTGCACATCCGCTCGCAGCTTGAGCCCTATTTCGATCTGGTGGTGTTGGAGACCGCGCGCTACCGCGTCGGCGATGACAGCGTGCTCACCGCCGCCAACACTCTGCTGCGCAACCCGGACATCGTCGCGGTGACGCTGATCGACATCATCGTCTTCCGCAACGAGGCCGATGCTCTGGACAACGTTGCCCTCTGGGCGCACGAGCTCAAGCACGTCGAGCAATACCTGGAATGGGGCGTAGGCGAATTCGCGCGGCGCTATACCCGCGATTACAGCAGCGTCGAACGGCCGGGTTATGCCATGGAGCTGCAGCTCGAGCGCGAAGCGGCCTTGCGCGAAGCCGGCGGAAGCACAGCGTCGCGCCATTCGGCCGAATGACCTAGATCGAGGGATCGGCCAAGGGCAGCTCCGGTCAAAACCTTATCGCCATAAGGAGACTGCCATGCCTGTTACCGTGACCAAGCTCCAGGGCAACGATATCCCCGAGGAGATGCGTGGGCCCGAGGTCGAGGTGGTATTCCGCGTCACCGACCATGAGGGCAAGGTGAAATACCTGCTGGACGATGTCGAAGCCGCACAGAGCGCCGTGCGGGCCAGCGATGAACATCAGGCCGCGAAAGGGTGACCGCTGCGCCAGCTGAACGGCCGCGCAGGGCCTGACAATCCGACAGCTAGTTTTCGGCTGACCGATGCCCTCTCGCCGCGGCGACTCAACCGACGCTGCCTTGAGTCGCCTGGATGTTTTCGTCCGCCCAACCCATCAACAGCTCAGGCGCCATGGGGCGGGCAATGTAATACCCCTGTCCCTCCTCACAGCCCCACTGGGCCACCAGATCGTAGACCGCCTGGGTTTCGATCCCTTCGGCCACGACGCGCAGTTCGAGGCGCTTGGCCAAATCGATGATGGTCCGCACCAGCCGACAGTCTTTCTCGTCGTCGCCCAGGTTGCGGATGAAGGATTGATCGAGCTTGACCGTCGATGCGGGCAGGTCGCGCAGATAGGTCCAGTTGCTGTAGCCGGTGCCGAAGTCATCGATGGCCACCTCCACGCCCAGTGAGCGCAGGCGCAGCAGCTGGCGACTGACTTCGCCTGGGTTACGCATCAGGGCGCTTTCGGTAAATTCCACCTCCAGACTTCTCGGGTCGACACGCTGTTCGTTCAGCAACTCAATGATGCGGTCGACAAAGGCCGGACTGTCCAGATCCGACGCCGACACGTTGATGGCGACCTTGAAACTCGCCCCCTGGCGCTGCCAGGTTGCCGCCTGCATGACGGCCTTCTCGGCGACCCACAGGCTCAGCTCGCGGATCAGCGCGGTCTTCTCGGCCAGCGGAATGAATTCAGCCGGGCCGATGGCGCCGAGCGTCGGATGATCCCAGCGCAGCAGCGCCTCGACCGCAGTGCAGTGTCCATCCACCAGGCTGATACGCGGCTGATAGACCAGCCGCAGCTGTCCGTCGCTGTGTAACGCCTCGGCGAGACCGCTGAGCAAGGTGAAGGCACGCTGCTGCACCGCATCGAGTCGGGATTCGTAAGGCGACCAGCCGATGCCACGATCACGCGCGTCGTCCGCCGACGTGATCGCCAGGCGCAGCCAGTCTTGCTCCAGTACGCCACTGTGCAGCGGCAGCACGCCGAGACCGATCTGGGTCTTGATCGGAATCGAATTGCACTGCACCGGGGCGTCGAACGCCGCGATGATCCGGTCATAGAGCTGGATCAGTTCATCCTGCGGCCCGTCGGGGATCAGAAAAGCAAAACGAGTCGGGCTGATGCAATACAGCCCGCACCGATCTGGAAGCTGCGCTTGCAGGGTCTGTTTCATGCGCAGCATCAGCGCTTGGGCAAAGCTGTGACCGAGCACCTTGATGATGTCGTTCAACAGCATCGGCCCGATCACATCGGCCACGACCAATACATTGCTCTGATCAGACGTGGCAGCTGCCCGCGCCACGTCATCTTCGAGCCGCGAGCGGTTGTACAAACCCGTGGATGCATCGATGAAGTTGGTGTTGCGCAGTGTCAGGATGCGCGCCATCGTCAGTTTGGCGAAATGGCCAAGCATCGACAGTTCCTGCGGGGTCATTGCCCGTCGCGGCTTTGTGTCGATGATGCACAGGCTGCCCAGGCCCAGCCCTTCCGGCGTGATCAGTGGCATGCCCGCATAAAAACGAATGCCTGGCTCGCCCGTGACCAGCGGGTTGTTCTGGAAGCGCACATCCTGGGTGGCATCGAGCACCTGGAGCGGCTCGTTGGCGAGGATTGCATAGGCGCAGAAGGAATCGTGCCGCGGCGTCTCCTGCGTCAGCAGCCCGATCCGGGCTGTGAACCACTGGCGCTGTTCGTCGACGATCGAGATCAACGCAATCGGCGCCTGAAAATACTCCGCCACCATTGCCACGATGTGCTCGAACACCTCGTCGGGCGCCGTGTCCAGCCGGCACAGCTGCGTCACCTGCAGCTGTCGCTGCGCTTCATTTATCGGGGTGGGAGCACCAGCCATATGATCGACTGCCTGGAAATTCGAATGGGTCCGAGCCGTCGGCGCGGCGTCCGGTATGGGTTGCAACGGATATCTGGACGTCATGCCCGAACGGTCGGCACAACGGGACCTCTTGCCCGCATATCGACCGGTTCGTTCGTTCCTTGATGAAGTGCCGACGGGAGGTTCAGACGGGTGCGACATGAGTATCCTCATAGTGGATACGCGCCAGCATGCTTGTAGGCTTCTCACTTATCTGTCGCTCTGGAACGCCTACGCCGCATCGCTTTCCAACCTTCACCCCCACTGGTGAATTCGCCTCCATGCGGTTCATAACCGCGACAACCCAGCAGTACAAAGCCGCCGCCAGGTGGCGGTTTCAAAGGACGATGGCCGGACATGCCCGATGCGATGAATGAGGTGCCTGGTTTTCTCTCCGGTGGCGGAGAGATGGGTGCGTTGATGCGAAACCATGATTGGGCGGCCACGCCGCTCGGCCCTGTCGAGTGTTGGCCGCAATCCTTGCGCTCCATGGTCGGCGCCTGTCTGAATTCCCCGCTGTTGGGAACGGTGCTCTGGGGGCCAGAGCTGCGAATGCTCTATAACGATGCTTACGTCGCCTCAATGGCCGATCGTCATCCGGCCGCGATAGGGCGGCCGGTAGCCGAGGTATGGGGTGAGGTCTGGGACCTGGTGGCGCCCCCGTTTGAACATGCGATGCGCACGGGGGAAGGCTTCGCGCAGGACCGGGTCGAGTTGCCAATGGTGCGCAACGGCCAACCAGAAATCACCTATTGGAACATCAGCGCGACACCGATTTTCGGTGAAGACGGCAGCATTGTCGGCCTGCTGAACCAGGGCATCGAGATCACCGGTCAGGTGGTTGCCGAACAGCAGCGCCTGGTCGCCAAGCAGCAGTTGCGTGACATGAACGAGCAGTTGGCTCAAGAGGTTGCCATCCGCACGGAAGAACGCAACCTGATGTGGGACACCTCGCCCGACTTGATGGTGGTGATCAACTTCAAAGGGATATTCCAGCGTGTGAACCCAGCATGGACGACCCTGCTCGGTTACCAGCCCGAAGAACTGATCGGCCATCACATCAATGAATTCATTACCGAAGAAGACCATCTGCGTACCGTTGACGCCTACCTGACTACAGCCGGTGGCAAGCAGGTGCGGATCGTCAATCGCTACCGACACAAGAACGGGGCGCACCACTGGATTTCGTGGGTCGCCGCACCCGCCGGTGACAAAACGTACGCCACCGGCCGTGACATCACCGAAGAAATAGAGCGTCAGGCACAACTCGAGTCGACCCACGAGCAGCTGCGCCAGGCACAGAAGATGGAAGCAGTCGGCCAGCTCACCGGCGGCCTGGCACACGACTTCAACAACCTGCTCGCCGGCATCTCGGTCAGCCTGGAAATGATTGAGGCCCGCATTCGGCAGGACCGCACCGGCGAGGTCTCGAAATATCTGCTGGTAGCGCAGGGTGCGACCAAGCGGGCCGCGGCGCTGACCCATCGCCTGCTGGCCTTTTCCCGCCGTCAGACGCTGGCCCCCAAAGCCATCAATGCCGGGCGGCTGGTCAGCGGCATGCTCGACATGGTCCAGCGCACCGTGGGGCCGAACATCGTCGTGGAGAGTTACTGCACCACTGATTTGTGGACGGCTCGGGTCGACCCGTCACAGCTGGAAAATGCCCTGCTCAACCTGTGTCTCAATGCCCGCGACGCCATGCCTGAGGGCGGTCGCATCACGGTCGAAACCGGCAACCGCGTGTTCGATGCTGAGAGCGCCCGGCAGCAGGACATTCCCGAGGGCGAATACTTGGCCATCCGCGTCACCGACAGCGGCACCGGCATGCCGCCCGACGTGCTGGCAAAGGCGTTCGAGCCCTTCTTCACCACCAAGCCGATGGGGGAAGGAACAGGCCTCGGTCTGTCGATGATCTATGGATTCACGCAGCAGTCCGGTGGTCAGGTGCGTATCCATTCCCAGCTTGGTATCGGCACCACCGTCAGCCTCTACTTGCCGCGGTACACCGGCACGGCGGAACGCGATAACGGTCCGCTCGGTCTTGCACCCGTGCTGCCCGCCCAGCGAGGCGAAACGGTGCTGGTCGTCGATGACGAACCGACGGTGCGGCTGCTGATCGCCGATCTATTGGCGGATCTCGGCTATCGCGCCATCGTCGTCGCCGACGGGGTTGCGGCACTCGAAGTGCTGCAGTCCGGCGAGCACCTCGATCTGCTGCTGACCGATGTCGGCCTGCCCGGCGGCATGAACGGTCTGCAGCTCGCCAATGCCGGTCGGCTCGCTCGTCCCGATCTGCGCGTGCTGTTCATCACCGGTTATGCCGAGAACGCACTGTTCCACTACGGCCAGCTGGAGCCCGGAATGTCAGTGCTCAGCAAACCGTTTTCGGTTAACAGCCTGGCCGAGCGGATGCGCGAGCTGATCGGACAGCCGCCTGCGCTTCACGGCTGAACTCCTACCCTTTTACTGGGGCTTTCGTCGGCTTCCCGGTTTATTGCCGGAACCATCCGCCTGCTAATCCCCTCTGCTGAATACGAATGAGAAAGCACCGAACCGAGCCGAGACGCCGTGCTATGGCGTCTCTATCAGCACAAAGAGGGCAAACACATGGCTGACGAACAACGTATCCGCGAACGCGCCCACGAAATCTGGGAAGCCAAGGGCCGTCCCGAGGGCCAGCAAGACGAGCACTGGGCAGAAGCCCGCGACGAGATGGAACCTTTCTACAAGGAAGGCGATGCCACCGCTGGCAGCATCGAAAGCAGTGTCGCGATACCCATGCCCAAGCCGGAAGGCGAACGCTGATCGGCTGAGCTGTCGGAGCGCGGCGTGTTAGCCGTCTCCGACGCCAGACACTTTCGTTTTCGCAGCGGCTACAGCAGACAGCGCGCTCCTTCACCTGGTTATTCGTCCCGATGCAAACACTCGACTACAAGGCCATCTTTCAGGCTGTCCCCAACCTGCACCTGATCCTTTCGCCTGATCCGACCTTCACGATTCTGGCGGCCAGTGATGCGCAGTTGCGCGCGACCAATACGCGTCGGGAAGACAGCATCGGGCGACCGGTTTTCGATGTGTTCCGCAAGAACCCCGACGAGCCCAAAGAGTTCGGTACCGGTGTTTTGCGCGCCTCGCTTGAACGCGTGCTGAACACACGTGCACCGGATCGCATGGCCATTACCCGATACGACATCGCTCGCCCGCAAGCCGAAGGTGGCGGCTTCGAGCTGCGCTATTGGAGCCCGCTCAACGTGCCGGTGCTGGACGACAATGGAGAGCTGCATTGCATCCTTCATCAGGTCGAAGATGTCACCGAGCATGTAAAAGGTGAGGAACGCGCTGCGTTGAGCCACACCAACGAGCGCTTCCGTGCCGCGCTGATGGCATCAGGCACTGGAACCTTCAACTGGTACCTGAACGACGGCAGCATTCAGTTCGATAGCTCGCTGGAGCAGATGTTCGGGCTGGCGCTGGGGCAGCGGCTCGACAGCTTCGAGCGGTTCATCGAGCAGGTGCATGCCGAAGACCGCACGCGGGTACGGCGGGCATTCGACCGCTACGCTCAGGCGCTCGATGGTGCGGTGGAGTTCCGCCTGGCGCATACCAGCCCGGAATCCTGGTTGATCTGCCGGGCCAAAGCTTTCCGCGATGCTACCGGCCAACTCGCCTATGTAGCCGGGGCCTGCACCGACATCAGTGCACGCAAGCACGCCGAGGAAGCCCAGCAGATCAGCGAGAAACGGCTGCGCCAGCTCAACGAAACCCTTGAAGCGCGTGTGGCTGCGGAAGTCAGCGAGCGCAGCCGAACCGAACAGGCGCTGCGGCAGGCCCAGAAGATGGAGGCGGTCGGCCAGCTCACCGGCGGTATCGCTCACGACTTCAACAACCTGCTGACCGGCATCATCGGCAGCCTGGATCTCATGCAGCGACGCTTCCGCCGTGGAGAGGTCGCGGATGTGGAGCGCTACATCAATGCGGCGGTAACCTCTGCTCAGCGTGCGTCGGCCCTGACGCAACGGCTGCTGGCCTTCTCTCGTCAGCAAGCGCTCGACCTCAAGCCGGTCGACGTCAACCAACTGGTCGCCTCGCTGGAAGATCTGCTCCATCGCACCACTGGCGAGAACATTGCGGTCATCACCCAGCTCAGTGCGGGGCTGCCGCCCGCCTGCATGGATGTGAATCAGCTTGAAAACGCCGTGATCAACCTTGTCATCAACGCGCGCGATGCCATGCCGCACGGTGGCCGAATCACCATCTCCACGGCCAACTTTCAGCTGGGCAGCGAGCCGGATCCCGCTCGGCGCGGGCTGACTGAGGGCGAGTATGTACTGCTGACGGTCAGCGACACCGGCGTCGGCATGACCCCGGACGTCATCGAGCGCGCCTTTGAGCCCTTCTTCACCACCAAGCCCATCGGCAAGGGCACCGGGCTTGGGCTTTCGATGATCTATGGCTACATCAAACAGGCCAAGGGCTACATCCACATCGAGTCCAAGCCTGAAAGCGGCACCCGCGTGCACCTCTACCTGCCTGTCCATCATGGCGAAGCCAGCGCTGTGGAAGTGGCGCAAGAGCGCACGCTACAAGGCACTGGCGAGACGATTCTGGTGGTCGAAGACGAACCCGTGGTCCGCTCGCTGGTGGTCGAAGTGCTCAACGACCTGGGCTACGAGACGCTGGAAGCCGGCGAAGCCTCCGAAGCGCTGTTGATCACCGAGAGCTCGCAGCGAATCGATCTGATGGTCTCGGACGTCGGCCTGCCCGGCATGAACGGCCGGCAACTGGCCGAAATCGTCCGCCGGCAACGCCCCGGCCTAAAAGTGCTCTTCGCCACCGGCTATGCCGAAAGCTTCGCCACCAACGACATCCTCGGGCCGGACATGGCCGTGATGGCCAAGCCGTTCGCCATCGATGCGTTCGCGCAAAAGGTCGGAGAAATGCTGGGTTCGTAGGCCTGCTGACGGCCGCTCTGCCGAGGCGCTGCCCAACGCTGACTCCGGGCCGCTCAGCGCCCTGCCCCTGCCCTTGCCAAACGCCACCGCGTTGGGGTTCCGGCAAGCCCGCAGATCAACCTGACCCATCAGGGTTGGCTCTGCGACTCGCGGGAACTACCGTGTACCAGCGAGCCAATTCAATCAACGCGGCCATCAGCCGCCTTTGAAAGGAAAACCTATGAGTGCTGAAACCATGCGTCATATCGATCACCGCCCCGGCGGCGGCCCCGAATGCCTGCGAATGGCCGAAGGCCCGGTGCCCGAGCCCGGCCCGCACGACGTGCTGGTGCGAGTGGCTTACGCCGGCATCAACCGGCCCGATGTGTTTCAGCGCTCTGGCAGCTACCCGCCGCCAGCGGACGCCTCGCCGCTGCTCGGCCTGGAAATCTCCGGCGAGATCGTCGCGCTCGGCGCTGACGTCAGCGGCTGGAAAATCGGCGATCAGGTCTGCGCGCTGACCCCTGGCGGCGGCTACGCCGAATATTGCGTGGCCCCGGCTGAACACTGCCTGCCGGTGCCCGCCGGCCTGTCACTGCTGGAAGCGGCGGCGCTGCCGGAAACCTACTTCACCGTCTGGAGCAACGTGTTCGAGCGCGGTGCCCTGCAACCCGGCGAAGCCTTCCTCGTGCACGGCGGCTCTAGCGGCATCGGCCTGACCGCCATCCAGCTCGCCAAGCAATTCGGCGCCACTGTCTACACGACGGTCGGCAGCAGCGAAAAAGCCGATGCCTGCCGGCGTGCCGGTGCGGACCGGGTGATCAACTACCACGAAGAAGACTTCGTCGAGGTGCTCAAGCAGGCCACCGACGGCAGCGGCGTCAACGTCATCCTCGACATGGTCGGCGGCGACTACATCCCCCGCAACATCAAATCCCTCGCCGTCGAAGGCCGCTTGGTGCAGATCGCCTTCCTCAAAGGCAGCCGCGTCGAACTCGACACCTCGGCGATCATGCGCAAGCGCCTCACCTTCACCGGCTCCACCCTGCGCCCCCGCAGCCGCGCGGAAAAAGCCGACATCGCCAAGGCGCTGCAGGACAAAGTCTGGCCCCTGCTGGACCAGGGCCTCTGCCACCCCGTGATCCACGCCACCTTCCCCCTCGCAGAAGCCGCCGAAGCGCACCGGCTGATGGAAAGCAGCAAGCACATTGGGAAGATTATGTTGGAGGTTGGGCAGTAACCCGATTGGCGCTCGTCCCACTCGGGGTCGAGCGCCATCTTAACGACAGGCACACGATGACCTGACAAAGGGTGCGGATTAAACCCGTCGAGCGCTTTACGGGTTTTGCTCGCGCCGGTAACGTGGTGGGCGCAGCAGGATTTGCGCAACCAATCACACTCCCCGCCTCGGCTCAAGCCCAGCGGCCAGCACAACGGGCACCACGCCCATGCCAAGGACCGGTACAGATGGCCCGCTCTCTCTCCGCTCAGACTCAGTGCCGGTTCGATGCGCCGGGTGTGCAACGCTTTGCCTTCTCTACCGAACTGAGCGCCTGCCGTAATGTTGGCGAAAACGGCATAGCCATCATCGTCCCAGAAAACGTCGGCCGCCGCGGCACCTTCCCTGGTCTCATCCAACGCGAAGGTCTCTGGTGGGAATGGAACTGCCTCGTCACGCACATCCGCGACGAACAAGCCAACGGCCGCTCGCCTACTCTTCAGGCAACATCTCAAAAGGCCGTGCAGATGCGATTGAGGGGAGGCTTGGGATAAGGCCGGAGGATTGTGCGTAAAAAAGTTAAATAAATTGTCCCGTTTATACCTTGGGGGCTGACGTCCGCCTCCTAACGAAACTCGATATTTCAGGAAAATAGCGAATGATCCATAAGACGATCGATGTTTTTGGCGTGAAGAGTACCCTTATAAAAAGCTACATTGAGCGCGAATCTGTCGACCAACGCTTCCGGGAAGCGCTTAGCAGCGGGAATGAAGTTATTGTCTATGGATCTTCCAAGCAGGGGAAAACCTCCCTAATCTTGAAGCACCTTAGGGCGGAGGACTACATCAAGGTGGAGTGCTCTCCGCAAACTACCACGATCGACATTTATAAGTCCGTCCTTCGTCAGATTGGCGTTACCTTTCTCGAGTCTGAAAGTGTCGAAGCAAGCTACGAGCATGGCGGCAAGGTTGGGGGCGGCTTCAAAGTAAAAATCCCATTCTTTGGGAGCGCTGACCTTAAAGCCGATCTATCCGATAAAGCGAAAGATGGAACATCCAAGACGCAGACCCACATCGAGTACAATCTCGCCTTAGCGCAAGATGTTTCAGAAGTTCTGCAGCTGCGCAAATTTAGCAAGTTTATTGTTTTAGAGAATTTTCATTATCTGCCTCATGAAGTACAAGAGTCGCTGGCGTACGACCTTCGTATTTTTCAGGATCATCATTTTGTCTTTATTGTGCTTGGTATATGGCGAGAGGCCAATAGACTTGTTCAGTTCAACGGTGACTTGCTAGACCGGGTGACAGAAGTCCCAGTTGAGCCATGGGATAAAGCAGACTTCTTGTCGGTACTAGAGAAAGGGGAAGCTCTGCTTAATGTTGATTTTTCGGAAGTTAGAGAAGCTTTGATTTCCGAATCATTCGACAGCGTTGGCGTCGTTCAGGAGCTGTGTAAGCTTTGCTGCCATGATGCGGGCGTGAAAGAAACGTCGGTAAACAAGGTGGTAATAACCAAGGCGAACTTGGACAAAGCGAAGAAAGACAAGGCCAATGAATATGGTGTCCGCCATGTCCGAAACTTCGAGTCTTTTGTAGATGTCAGAGTTCGGAAGAGTGCGCAGAGCGGGAAGCCGTCGCTGGCATATCCATATTACTTTGTAAAACTACTCCTAACTCAGGATTTTGACGATATCCAAAAAGGGCTAACGCGGGGGCGGCTTCTTGATGAAATTCGTAAAATACACCACCGACCTGAAGATGTCAGGTCAAGTGACCTTGGGCAATTTCTACATAATTTAACTCAGCATCAGGTAGTGAAGCGAATTCAACCACCTTTTGTTGATTACGATCGTGGCGGCAAGGTCCTTAAGATAATTGACTCCTCGCTCTACTTCTTTCTTCGACACTGCGATCGTCATGAGATACTTGAGGACATTCCTAATCCTATTGACGAAATCTAGCCATTAGCGCAGCTGACGGCTCGCTGCGTTTGCGGCTGCAGCTCTGCGTTAGGTACGGTCCGGTAGGGCTAATTCAAACTGTGAGAAAGGCGAGAGATTTTTTGAGTTGTTGCGTTAATGAGGTGTCCGCACTGGAACGAAGAAAGATTTACTTCTCCAAAGTCGATTCCAGCTCTTACCGAAGGGCGAGTGCTCCACTAAAGTCTTTTCGTATGAAAATCGCCAGCCTTGATCACTTGGCCGCACTGTTAATGAAATTAATTCAGTGCGGCCGCCTAATCGAAAATATGGGAAAGCGGTAGCGTGCACAATTATTTGTTTATCCGCTGACCGAGATAGTTCATTCATTTCCGGCGTCAAGATATACGCTTAAGTGCCCTTAGCCTTGTGTTAAGTTTAGGAGAAAAGCTTTGGAATCCACCGCGAAACTAATAGCCTCATTAGCATCTTTGGCGTGGCCAGTCGCCTTTGCCATTGTTTTCTACAAGCTTATAGAGCCAATCAAGAATTTAATTGAATCGGCTCGGTCTAGAAAATTTACAATAAAAGTTGCAGGTAGTGAGCTTTCTATGGATGAGGCATCAGAGCAGCAGCGTCTGATGATTAGCGACCTCCAGGCAAAAGTTGCTGAGATCGAGAAAAAAACTAATGCTTCGAAAATCCCTGAACTAGCGGCAAATCCAGAGCTTCAGCGGTCTCATAAGCGAATCCTTTGGGTCGATGACCGCCCCAGTAACAACAGCTATCTTGCAGCGACTATTAAAGATAGAGGAGCAAGTGTAGCTATTGCGCGCAGTACAGAAGAGGCACTAGCAAGAATTAGGAGAGAAGAGTTTGACATTGTGATTTCGGACATGGGTCGCCCTGAGGGCGACCAAGCAGGGTTGGACCTGACGCGTGAAATCAAGAAAATGGAAAGGGATTTGCCTATATACATATTCTGCGGAGGATGGGCTGCTAAACACTTACATTCAGAGGCGGAAGCTGCCGGGGTCTCCGGCATAACGTCTTCTGCCACTACACTGCTAAGCATGCTTCCTTTAATCAATGGCGGATAGCGAGGTAGCCTGGACGAAACGCGTGGAAAAGGCTCCGCCGTTTTCCACCCTACGATGCCGAGGTCCGGCGGAGCAGGCGAGGGTGGTGACGTAGGGTGGACAACGCTTCGCTTGTCCACGCGTTGCTGCCTGATGGTGACGCATGGGTAAAAGGGCCTATTTTTCTCCTGCCGTTATATTCCGGGTCGCCTAGGTCTTACCGTCGCGGCCCGCTCGCACACTCACTAGGTGACATGACATGAACCACGCCTTTTCTGTACTTCCCCAACGCTTCGTGATTGCACAGTTGGAGCGGGATGCTGAACTGCCGAACACGGTTTTGGCGTCACCAGGCTTTATGTCGATCACCCGGACGGATGATGAACTTTCGATTGTCTGCGCTGAGGGTGCCGCAACCGGTTTAGCCCGAGTGGACAGCGGTTGGCGCGCGATCAAGGTGCAGGGTCCGTTCGCCTTTGATCAGACGGGTGTCCTGGCCTCCTTCCTTGACCCGCTCGCGGCTGCCGCTATCGGAATTTTCGCGGTGAGCACGTTCGATACCGACTACATATTGGTCAAGTCGATGAATCTCGAAAATGCCGTGCAGGTTTTGAAAGACGCGGGTCACCGCCTTCTGGGCTGATAACTCGCAGTAGGGAAAAGCGAACGGTTATTTACCTTTCAGTTAGTTAGCTTCATAACACCCTGTCACTTTCTTCGACGTAGCCGCTCAATCCCACAAGGTGTGAAGCCATGCAGCTAACGACACTGCTCGTCCCAACTTATACCCAAATGCTCAAAACCCTCTCAGGCTGGCTAAAGAAGGCGCAGGCCCAGCTACCGGAAGCAGAGGCACAAGCACTGTTATCCGCACGTTTGGCGCCCGACATGTATCCGCTGTCGACTCAGGTTCGCTTTGCCTGTGTGCAGGCGCGAGAAGCCGTGTGCCGTCTGAGAGGAGAGGCGTTCCCGCCTGCTATCAACGAGCTACTGAACGAGGGACGTCACTCTGTCAAAAGCCCCGGATCGCTCGCTGATGCTCATGCCCGAATCGATGAGACGGTCGCGTTGCTCGACGGCCTCGCAGCCGATGCGCTCGATGTAGATGGGGATAAGCCCATCGCCCATGAACTCCCGAACGGGATGGTCTTGGATCTGACCGCAGACCAATACGCCCGTGACTGGACGCTGGGCCAGTTCTACTTCCACGTCATGACCGCGTATTCGATATTGCGCAAAGAAGGAATCAATCTCGGCAAGGCGGATTATGTGGCGCACTTGCTGCCCTATGTGCGTCCGGAAACGATTCCGAAGGGCTAGCAAAGTTGCTGGGACGTGGCGCGTGGAAAAGGCTCCGCCGTTTTCCACCCTACGATGCGGAGGTCCGGCGGAGCAGGCGGGTGTGGTGGCGTAGGGTGGACAACGCTTTTCTGTCCACGCGGTTATGCCTTATGGCTAAGCCTTCACAGGAAGGGGACAGATTCGTTTACCGTTCAGATTGCTAGCGTGTCCCGTCCTGAATAGCCCGGCGCGTCTGAAACCGCATGGCACCGCTGCGGAATCATGTCCCCCCAAATCCAGCCATGTTGCGCTCAGCTTCAACCGTACTCTCTCGTGACTCAGCCGTTCGGCACGACCTCGTAGGGCGTATTGCTGAAGAAGATGTTGCGCCAGTCCGGGCGCCATTGAGGGAAAAGGGACAGATCTATTTGTCCGTCCTTCTCACGTTGCTGGTCGCTTCAATCAAATCCAAACATCATTCACAGCCGTCCTCTCATTAGTCTCATCGCCGGTATTGAACACACCCCTCGGCTCGATCAATAGCAGCTTCGTCTCGCGCGCGGCACTGGGTTTGTGCTCGATGCCTTTCTTCACCACATACATCTCACCGGCGCCAACGGTGACCTCACCGTCTCGAAATTTGATCACCAGCTCGCCCTCTAGCACGATGAAGGTTTCATCGGTATCGGCATGTCGGTGCCAGATGAACTCGCCCTCTAGACGCGCAATTTTGAATTGGTAGTCGTTCATTTCCGCGACGACCTTCTGCGTCCACTGTTCATGGAACAGCGCAAATTTCTCGGCAAAGTTGATGGCGGAGTAGGGCGTCTGTTGAATGTTCATGGCGGGCTCGCTAGTGGGTGCGGTAGGTGCCCACTACGCTATCGCTACACTGCTCGTTCCGTATTGCACGATCGTGCAAGTGCCGCTTGGGCCAGCTATCGGTGCTTGAGCATCTTCAGCCAACGCGCAGGAGAAATGCCGAAGGTCTGTGTGAACAGCCGGGTCATGTGGGCTTGATCGAAGAAGCCGCTCCCAAGCGCCGCATCGGTCAGCGACTGGCCTGCCAGCATCCCGTTGCGCGCCGCCGCGAGGCGCCGCTGGGTGATGTAGCGGTAGGGGCTGGTTCCGTACAGCGCACGGAAATCACGCGACAGGCTCCAGCGGTCGCGTCCACTGGCCTGCACCAGGGCATCCAGAGTGATGCCGTCGCCAAGTGCGTCGTGGATGAATGCGCGGGCCCGCTCAGCCGCCACGTAGTCGACGGCCTGCCGACCTCGCGGCTTGCCCGCAGCAGCCTTCAGCGCCTGCGCCAGGTCGTAGATGGCGTCGTCCTCTTCGAGCGGGTCGAGTGCGGCGTCCAGGCTGTAAAGCAGGCGACTGGTGGCTGAAAGCAGCCGGGGGTCGTTCGATAGCCCACCCGGTATGAAGGGCAGGGGCTCGCCGCCCAGCACGTCCTGTATCAATGACGGTTCGATGTAGAGCATTCGGTAGCGGAAGCCGGCCTCTGTACCGGCCTCGCCATCATGAATTTCGTCCGGATGGAGCACGATGGTGCCGCCCGGCAGGCTGTGCCGCATCGATTGCCGGTAATGAAAGCTCTGCACGCCCGACAGCGTGCTGCCAATGGCGTAGGTGTCATGCCGATGGGGCGTATAGCCGTGCCCACGGAAATAGGCTTCGATGCGCTCCATCTTTGTCGAAGGCATGGCGCGCGCAAGCCAGTCGCGGTCAGTGCTGAGTCTGTTCATCGATCTGTGCTGCGTAGATGCGAGGTAGAAGCATAGCCATAGAGAAAGAGGACAGGTTGGTTTCCGGCAGAAGGGTGTAAAAGGGGAGCGAGAATTACATCCGGCGAATAGGGGGCTCGACAGACATATCTCTGTTGCCAACCTCCTTCCGATGCCAAACGACTTCAGTCATTTGGGGCCTGGAATAGGTCTTCGATGCTCGACCCGAACAGCCTGGCAATCTTGAAGGCCAGCGGCAGGCTGGGGTCGTAACGGCCGGTCTCGATGGCGTTGATCGTTTGTCGCGAGACGCCCAGCTTCGCGCCTAAGTCAGCCTGAGACCAGCCGCGCTCAGTGCGCCGCTCACGCACATGATTGATCACCGGTAGCGCCTGTGGGCGAAGAAGACGCCGATTGCCCAAAGCGGGCCCATCAGGCACCAGACCATGAACATCGACAGACGCGGAAAGCCCGCGGTCTCCAGAAAACCGTAGCTGAAGGTGATCAACGCCGTGCCGACGAATGCGACTGCCAAGCCCTCCAGATGGATTTTCCGGGCCAGCTCGTCAAGGTGCCGGATATGGCGGATGACCACCGTGGCTACGGCGATCATCGGTAATACCGGAAGCAGCGCCGAGGCGATGCGCAGGGCGCCATCCTGAACTTGGGCAAGGAGGAGGGAGCTAGCTATCACGGCGCCTGCGTAGATGGCCATTGCCAGCCAGAAGTGAACTAGAAATCGCTTTTTGCCCATAGCGTAAGATCTCTGAATGGAAAGTAGGCTTTACATTAGGAGAGGCTATTGGGTGAGTCAAGCTTGCTTTACAGTGATATCGATCAGTCTGCGGTCCAGCCCTCCACATGTGCCGTAGTTAGCGATGGATGCTTTGCAATGAGTCCTCACGATCGTGAGGATTTTCAGTCAAATTCACAGGGTGAGGTGGATTATCCGCACGTTTGTGCGGTTTTTGCGATTCAAAGAAGTCGGCCATGAAGGGTGGCGGGGTAGCCGGCCGTACGCGTCGAAAAGGCTCCGCCATTTTCCACCCTACGCAGCGTCCGGGCTTCGGCAGAGCAGGCGGGTGAAGTAGCGTGGACAACGCTTCGCTTGCCCACCCGAGACCACCGCTTTCTGCCGAGGGCGCTGTAAAGCGCTATGCGAACTCTGGACGCTCAAGCCTTAAAAACGCCATGAGCTCGCTTTTCTTGGCCATGGCGTCCTGGTAACCCAGTTCGATCAGCTCGCTGCAGTAGCCGGGTTCGAACAACAGATAACTCAACAGCCCACCGCCGCCTTCGCGTGTGCCGCCAGGGCCGCGCAAGAACAGTCTCAGGGCTGCAGGCAGCTCTTGCCGATGGCGGGCGGCGATCTTGTCCAGCGGTTGGCTGGGCGAAATCACCAGCACCTCGATGGGCGTCAGGCCGTAGGCGCGCTTGCGCTGTTCGATAGGCACCAGTTTCCCCAGTAGATTTAGACGCTCCAGCAGCTCGATATCACTCTCGACGTTGTCGATGAAGGTACTGTTGAGCATGTGCCCGGCGATTTGCGCCAGGCTCGGGATGGTGCCTGTCGGCCTTGGTGTTGGCGCAGTCTTGGTCTGGTCATCTATCGGGTTGCCACTGACCCCGACCACCAGTACACGTGTAGCGCCCAGATGAAGGGCGGGGCTGATCGGTGCGGTCTGGCGTACCGCGCCATCACCAAAATACTCGCGGTTGATCTTGACCGGCTCAAAGATCAGCGGAATGGCAGAGCTGGCCAGCAAATGGGGAATAGCCAGGCGGGTCGGCACACCCACCCGACGATGGCGGAGCCATGGGTCGATGGCGCCATGGCCCTGATAGAAGGTCACCGCCTCGGCCGACTCGTAGCCGAATGCCGTCACCGCTATCGCGCGTAGTTGCCGATGGCGCATTGCCGCGGCGATTCCCGATAAATCCAGTTCGCGTTCGAGCAGCCTGGCCAATGGCGAACTCTCGAGCAGCGCAACGGGCACTTGCTTGCCAATACCGAGCACGCTGTGGCCAATGAAACGGCTGGCCTGGTGCAACACACCCGGCCAGTCGCTGCGGTACACCTGATCGGTATGAATACTGCGCCACACGTTGCTCAGCCGCCGCACCGCCTCGCAAAAGTGCAGGGCGCCACACGCCAGGCTGACGGCATTGATCGCACCCGCCGAGGTGCCGACGATCACGGGGAACGGGTTGCGTGAAGAATCGGGCAGCAGATCGGCAATCGCGGAAAGCACGCCAACCTGATACGCCGCTCGTGCGCCACCGCCCGAGAGAATGAGCCCAGTGGTACCTGGGTTGGTTGCAGTGTCCTCGGTCATCAATGATTCCAGTTCGGGGTTTTCGGTAGAGCTAGGGCTCGCACATGAACAACGAAGAACGTAGGGTGGGCTTTAGCCCACCGGAGGGGTGGGGTTTGACGGTGGGCTGAAGCCCACCCTACGAGTACGTGCGTGGCTGACCAGTATTTGTGAACCTGAACTGAATAGCCCAGCCATTCCCACTCACCCGGTGCGCTTCGAACCGTTCCGCATGCTTGCCGTATCATGCCCGCCCCGTAGCCGCTTCTGACCTCCACCCCATGACCACCCTCGAAATCATCGCCTCCGCACTCGGTGTGCTTTCCGTTTGGCTCACCGTCCGCCAGAACCCGCTGTGCTGGCCCATCGGGTTGGTGATGGTGTCGCTCTACGCTTGGTTCTTTTTCGAGGTGCGGTTGTATTCGCAGGTGCTGCTCAATGGGGTGTTTGCCGCCATGCAGGTTTATGGGTGGTGGCAGTGGACGCGGGGCAGCGACAGTGAAGGAGGGCGGCCCGTGGTGGGCGCGACGGCAACGGAGGTCGGCGTTGGGCTTGTTGTCGCGGTGCTGGGGAGTGTCGGGCTGGGTGTGCTGATGGCGACCGCTACCGAAGCGGCCTATCCCTGGCCGGATGCGACGCTCACGGCCTTTAGCCTACTGGCGCAGCTGTGGATGGCGCTCAAGCGCTGGCAGTGCTGGATGCTGTGGATCGTGGTGGACACGCTCTACGTGGCCTTCTTTGCCTTTCAGGAATACTGGCTCACCGCAGGGCTGTATGGATTGTTCACATTGCTGGCGGTGATGGGCCTGCGCGAGTGGCGGCAGGCGAGGGCGGCGGTTCATGAACACGCGGCGCCCGCAGACAGTTAACGATGTAGGGTGGGCTTTTAGCCCACCGGAACGGTGTTGGGCCGAGGATGGCGGGCTGAAGCCCACCCTACGGACAAGGGCCAGCAGCCCCGGTGTCGTAGACCTGATGAACAGGCCCAACTAGTCCCAGCCTGGTTGGCGCACTTTAAGCTCTTCTTGCAGGCCTAAATTGGCAGGCCTGTCCACTTTCGGCACGAGGCTCATTTCCGACCAGAGTGCCGCCAGGCACTTCGGATACTGCTACGCTGCATCAGCAAAACCCGCGTTTCAGAGCGCCTCGACCCACGTCCAGGTAGACCCCGGTTGCCGCTCTCAAAGATCGGCATCGCCCCTGTCAGCAACAACCCCGCCCATTCGCCAACAGCAGACCGTGCCCCATGTTGTTCAGCCGTTTCGAAAACCTGATCGATGTCTTCAAGCCCAGCCCGGACGTGGAGCCGCCCGCCGGCATGCTGCGGTTCTATGCCCACTACCTGAAGCAGGTCTGGCCGTTGATGGCCGCGGTGCTGGTGATCGGCTTCTTCGCGGCGTTGATCGAGGTGGCGCTGTTCAGCTTCCTTGGCCAGTTGATTGACATGGCCCAGACAACCGATGACGCACGCACCTTCTTCACCGAGCACCGCAACGCGCTGCTGTGGATGGCGGTGGTGGCGCTGATTATCCGGCCTCTGGTATTCGGCCTGCACAACCTGCTGACCCATCAGGCGATCAACCCTGGGCTGACCAACCTGATCCGCTGGCAGAACCACCGCTATGTGCTCAAGCAGAGCCTGAATTTCTTCCAGAACGACTTTGCCGGACGCATCGCCCAGCGCGTGATGCAGACCGGCCCGTCGCTGCGCGATTCGGCCATGCAGGTGATCGATGCGCTCTGGCATGTGGTGGTCTATGCCGGCAGTGCGCTGTACCTGTTCGCCGCCGCCGATCTACGCCTGATCGTGCCGCTGGTGCTATGGATCATCGGCTACACCGCGGCGCTCTGGTACTTCGTGCCGCGGATCAAGGCGCGCTCGGCGGCCGCTTCCGCGGCGCGCTCGAAGGTCATGGGCCGCGTGGTGGACGGCTACAGCAACGTCGCCACGCTCAAGCTGTTTGCGCACTCAAAGGAAGAAGAAAGCTACGCCCGCGAGGCCATGCAGGAGCTGCTCGGCAAGTTCCAGCTGCAGTCGCGCATCATCACCAGCCTGGATTTCCTGATCACCTGCATGAACGGCCTGCTGATCGTCGGCACCGGCGCGCTGGCGCTGTGGCTGTGGAGCGAGGCGCTGATCA
>ERZ1673962.647-NODE-647-length-22057-cov-4.983002_pt1 | contig 22057 bp, 15 predicted proteins | sample MGYA00580188_ERZ1673962 | MGnify/ENA primary metagenome ERZ1673962 (study PRJEB41334, sample SAMN05608104) | rock metagenome | biome: terrestrial subsurface; feature: shale formation; material: shale | place: USA: Pennsylvania ... | reverse complement strand
ACGATGTAAGGCGGCCAATTATCAGCATTGAGTTCCCGGACGCCAAGTAGATAACATTGTTGATATATGGAAAAATTTCCACCTATCAACCTTATAGCAGACAAAATTTTCCACTTATCACGATATTAAAGGGGTAAAAGTGGAAAATTGGCCTGCTATTTTTCCACCCATTGTTAGTAAGCGATCTCTAACCATCGCTCTCCCCAAAAAGACTCTTCCCTATCCACATCAACCGCCCCAAACTTAAGAAAAAAAGCCACCCGCCGAATCTGTTTCGGCTGGGCGGCTCTGGCCTTCTGCAATCGGTATGATGCTGCCCGGCATGTCCTTCGGCCGCCGAAAAAACAAAAAGTCCTTCATAAATACCGACAAATATCACAATTTGTCAAACATTCTAATGTGTTTACCCGAACATCATCCCCTGCCCAGCGCCGTAGCGAGCCCGTCCAGGACGTACTGCACGGCCAGAAAAGCCAGCACCAGGCCCATGATGCGGGTCACCACGGTGGTGCCCAGTTTGCCCAGTACGCGGGTCAGCAGTTCGGCTTTGCTCAGGATAACGAAGGAGCCGGCGAACACCACCGCCGTGCCGAGCAGCAGAGCCAGATAGCCGAGGGGGCCGGAGGCGCGGCCGGCGAAGATCAGGGCGGTGGCGATGGTGCCGGGACCGGCCAGCAGGGGGATGGCCAGGGGGGTGATGGAGATGTCCTTTTTGATCTCGGCCACGCGCTCCTCGCCGGGGCTGGTCTCGGTGCCGCTGGTGCGGCCGTAAAGCATCTCCAGGGCGATGGCGAACAGCAGGATGCCGCCGCAGGTGCGCACCGCGGCGGTCTTTATGCCGAAATAACCGAGCACCCACGGTCCGGCCAGGATGAAGAACCAGACTACCACCGCCGCCACGAAGCAGCCGCGCAAGGCCATGGTGCGGCGCTCGGCGGCGCTGTCGTGAGGAGTGATGGCCAGGAACACCGGCGCGCCGGCTACCGGATCGACGAGGATGAAAAGCTGCACGACAAATGTGATCAGCAGATCCAGACTGGCTTGCATGCCCTCTCCTTTCGGCCCGGGGTTCGACTTCCCTTTTAAAAATTATACCTATATCCGGAAGGAAATCGAAAACACCATGGTGAAGGGCGCGCCCTGATAGTAAGCCATGCTGCCCGGATGGGTATCGTCCGAGGCATCCATGCCGCCGATGTATTTCTTGTCGAACAGGTTGAGGAAATTCAGCTTCAGCCTGGGTTCCTTGAAACACCACAGGTTCTTGAGGCGATAGGCCAGATTGAGATCGACCAGCCAGTAGGAGCTGAGCGGCTCCTGGTTCAGAACATCGCCGTAGCGCCTGCCGGTATAGCGCACCACGGGGGTCACGGATAAGTCGCCCAGGCGGTAATCGGCCATGAAGCTGGCGCCGAACATGGGGGTATCGCTGATCTGGTTGCCTTTGACATCGAGTTCGCCGCTGGCCAACGCCTCGATATTCTTTTCGAACTCGAAGTTGTTGTAGAAACCGTTGGCGGCCAGCAGCAGGTTGTCCATGAGGTGGACGCCCACTTCGAGTTCGGCCCCGTAGGAACGGGCGGTGGCGACGTTCTGGTTCACCAGCAAACCGGAGGTTTGGTCGTAGACATTCACCGCCTTGTCGAAGTGCCGGGAATAGAACAGCACCGGATTCAAATACCAGCGGCCGAAATCGAACCGCGCCCCCAGGTCGTAATGATCGGATACCTCGAGCTCGACGTTGCTCCACAGGTCCGACAGGCTGACACCGGCGGCGGCGAACTTGCCGCGGCGCATCACGTAGGAAGGATAGGCCGGGAAAGCCGTCCGGCCGACGTTGCGCCCATAGGTGAAATAGAGGTTGGCCCTGTCGGACAGATCGAAGGAGATGCCGGCAAAGGGCAGCACCTTGTCCATGTACTTGCGGCCGACGCTCGCCAGGGGGTCGTGGGTCTTGACGCCTCCGGGGAAGTAATAGGATTCGATTTCGCCGAATTCCTCATAAAGATAGCGCACGCCGCCGGTCAGGTGCAGACGGCCGAATGTACGGCCGAGCTGCAGATAGGGGCTGTGAATAATGTGCTTGCTGTTGTCGGACAGCAGGGAATAGCCGTCGTACACCAGGCCGCCGGAGGTCGGAAGATACCTCTTCCATTTCGTAGGCGGACCGGGCCGTTCCTGCTCGTGATACCAATAGCCCGCGGTCAGATCGAACAGCGGCAGTTCGGCATCGTACTGGGCCACCACGCCGAGACGGTGGTGATTCATCTCCCACTTGCGTACCACGGGGGTTTTTTTGCCATTCACCGGTTCCGTCACGCCGACCATCCAGTACCCCTGGTTCTTGTTGAAATACGGCTTGACGGAAAACCGGCTCTTTTCCGTCAGACGAATCTCCAGGTTGGCCAATACGGAATACCCTTCGAACTGGTGGCGGTTGTAGTCGTAATAGTGGATGTCCTCGGCGGCATTGCCGGTCAGCTCGCTGTTATAGCTGTACTTGTCGTACCGGTCGAGGTGCCGGGCCTGGTCATAGGTCAGGGAGCGGAAATCGTGGGCCTTGATGCTGATATAGTTGCCGAACAGTTCCAGCTTGACCCGGTCGCCGAAATCGTGGGTCAGGCCGAAATCGAGGTTGTGCCGCCAGTCCGGGCTCTGGCCTTCGCCGCGCCACTTGTCCGCGTCGGTAAAACTGTAGGAGGCAAAGGCTCGCGTGCCGCCGGGAAGCCGCCCCGAATCGAGCCGGAGGAAAGAACGCTGGTAATCGAAGGAACCGATGGATTGTTCGAAGAAGGCACCCGGCTCCTCGGCCGGCCGGCGCAATCGGTAATCGATCAGGCCGGCGTTGGTGGCAAAGGCCAGGCTCCTGGAGGTCGGGATGCCCCCTTTGTAGAGGGTCAGCCCCTCGACGTTTTCCATATCGAACAGGTACTGGCTGCTGCCGGGCATGCCGGTGACCTGCAGTCCCTCGATGAGCAGGTTGGAGCCGGGGGCCTTGATACGCTGTCCGCGTATCTTCGTACCGTTGTTGAAGAAGTTGCCGTACCCGTAGGGTTCTTCACTGCTGATCTGCACCGACGGCAGAGTGCGCAGCGCCTGCAGCGGATTGCCCTGGCTGACGCCGCCGATACGTTCGATTCCCTCGCGGGTCAGGCTGGTTTCGGTCCACGGCTCGTCCGTCTTGGCATCGAACAGCACATGCCCGCCCTTGCCGGCGACCTCGACGGCCTCCAGACTCAGAGCGGATGCATCTTCATCCTGCGCGGCTTGGTTCGCCGCGGAGTCCGCAAAGGCCAGACATGACGAACCGGCCGTCAGAAAAAACCCCAACCACAGTATCGTACGACTCAACCAGATCATAAATCCCTCCTTTAAAAACACATGCCGGTACCGCCCTCCGCAAATGCCCCTGCACCCGGAATCGGTACGCCGATATCAATCGATGGAAAAGCGTCTCGCGCCCGCCTCAAACCAAGCGACAAGCACGTAAAAGGCTGAATCAGGGGTGATTTCGGTTCACTTCGTAATCGTTGAAGAGCCGTGGAGCGGCGGGGAGGACGAATCCGCAAGCAGCTTTTGCACGGATGCCGTCAGATCGTCCAGGGCATGCGGAGCCGAGGCATCGATGACCCGGACCGGATGCAGCTGCCATTTTTTGCAGACCGCCTCCAGCCAGGCGGACTGAACCACCCACAGCTGGAGCAGACGGTATCGGTCCAGCAAGGGGGGAAGCACATCGGCCCAGCCGGCGCCGCGCAATTCGAGGGAGCCGACTTCATCGACCACCAGCAGATCCGCGCCGGCGCAACGGGACAAAGCCAGGGCCCGGCGGCCGGCGGCAAGCCCTTCGGGATGGAATGCATAGGGGAAATCGTTCGGACCGCGATCGTGTATCAGATCGGCCAGCGGGATGCGCCGTCCGTCGCTCAGATCGACCAGGGTGAAACCGCTGCGCCGATGGTCCTGCCAGTGCCCCTCGGCCAGGATGCCGGCCGGCTTGCGCCCCTGACGGCGCAAGCGGTGCAACAGGCGCAAGACCAGCGTGGTTTTGCCGCTGTGGGCCGGGCCGCTGACAATGATCAGCGGCCCGTGCTTGGTGCGCGTAACGTTCATCAGCCGGGATTCCTTCAAGCTCGCGTCCAGCACCAGGTGTTGCTCGGTTTTCCGAAGGAGCGGTTGAGCTGATCGGGAACAAAAGGCATGTCGTAAAATTCCCGGTAAAAGGACTTGGCCTCCCAGGCGATATCGAAATTAAACCGCTCGGGATGCAGGATGTTGGCAAGGAAAAGCAGGCCGAGAATCCAGCGCGGACCGCCGAAATCACTGGACGGCACCGGCGGGGTATAGATGCGCAGGTTGCGCACGGCATCGACATCCACCCCCAACCGCAGGCACTCGGCATGAAAGTCCTTGACCGGACTGGACAGAAAGGCCGATATGACCATCACCTCGGGATTCAATGCGTTCAGGACCTCCCGATCGATGCTCATCCCCGGCCGGCCCGACAGCTCCACCCGCCGATTGACGCTTTCTCCGCCGACCAGCTCCACCATCTGGTTTTCGAAGCGCGGTCCCTTGATGGCGAACAGCGGCTTGCCCATGGCGTAATAGACCCGGGGGCGGCGCGACACCCCTTCCAGCCCTCGTGCCACCGCCGTCAGCCTGGCCTCCATGTAGGCGACCAGCGTCGCCGCCCGCGTTTGGCGCCCCGTCAATGCACCGAAATATTCCAGCGTCGCCAGATAGGCGGAAGGATGCTGAATGGAATGGTGCAGTTCCCGCAGACTCTGCCGGCCGAGAATCTGTTCCCAGACCCGCACAACCTCGGCCGTATCGCTTACGCCCAGAGCGATGAGCATCGATTGAACGATCTCCAGCGCTCTGGTGAAGGGATAGCCGCCCTGAAAATCCCCTTCCTTGAAATCGCCGGTCATCGGCTGGCCCCGCAGATCGAGAGAGGCCGGCCCGTGCGGGCAGCCGCGCGGTTCCGCAGCCAGCAGCCGCGCGCCCATGGGACCGTAAAAATCGCGCCTGAGCAGCACTTCGCCGCACTCCGGACAGAGACTGTGGAGCTGGTCGGTGCCGGGGGAGTTGAACAGGTAGACATGGCGCAGGGTCTTTCGCAGATCGAGGACCGCCGCCTCCGACTCCAGAATGGTCGGTTCCCAGGCGGGGTCGGCCGATTCCAGGGGGATATAGCGCATCACCTGCAGAGGGATGGCCGGCGAGATTTTCGCCACCCGGCGGGCCAGTTCCTGCAGTTCGTCACGGTTGTCCCGCCGGTGCATGCAGGCCACTTCGACATGCACGCCGGCCTCGTGCAACAGACGCACGTTGCGCAGCACCGCATCGGGGGATCGTCCGCCGCAGGCCCGATACGCCTCCTCGGTGAGGCCCTTGACGCCGATATTGATAAAGTCGACAAGCGGCAGCAGACGGGATAGCGACGGCTCGGTGAAGGCGCCGTTGGTGGCGCAGCCCACCAGCAGACCGGCGGCGCGCGCTGCTTTTGCGACCCGGACAAAGGTGTCGAGGCCGGCCAGGGGATCGTTCATCAAAAAGGCGATGCCCCGGCACTTTTGCGCGATGGCTTTGTCCGCCACCTGCTCCGGCTTCAGTTCCTGCAGTATCGAACTGGCCGGATCCATCTCGCGCACCAGCGTGGTGGAGATGCAGCCGGGACAGTCGAAATTGCAGCCGACCGTGCTGATCTGCAGAAACTTGCTTCCCGGATGAAAGTGCAGCATCGGCATGGTTTCGATGACGATCGGGCAGGCGATCAGGTAACGGTCGGGATAGCACTCCTCCATGGCGTCTCCGTTCCGTCGGTACTGTCCGCATCCGCCGAGGTCCCCGTCCGCCACGGTGCAGCGGTTTTCACAATTAAGGCACTGCATGGAATGCTCCTTTTCGATCCCCGTCGGCCCTTGCCGACGAGGCCGGCTTGCTCATGACGACCCAGGTCCCGTAGCCATCCTCGATGATCCGCCAATCCGCTTCCGGAACCTGCGACAAGGCCTCCTCCAGAAACTCCCGATGCAGCCAGCGGGCACGTTTTTCGGGATTATCCTTGCGCGCCCAGTGCGGCCGCATGCGGTTTGCCTCCTCAAGACTCTGATAACGACTGAATCCGCCCCCGACAAAAGTCAGGCCTCCGGGTTGCAGCACCCGGAATATTTCCCGGAAGGCCGCCGCATGATCGTCCCAGAAAGGTATCGACCCCCGGCTTACCACCAGCCTGGCATAATCATCCGGCAATGGCATGGCATGCACATCGCCCTGCAGAAAGGTCAGACGGTCGCCGGGCAAGCCGTGGAAACGCGCGTTTTCGGCCGCCAGCGCCAGGGCGTCGGGATTGATATCCATGCCCGACAGTTCCAGATCGGTAATCTTGCCCAATTCGATAAGCAGCGGAGCGCCGCCGGTACCGATGTCCAGACAGCGACCGCCGGTTATATCGAAATCGTCGACGATCTGCCTGGCCAGCAGCGGATACATGGCGGCGAAAGGGTGGTGATGGTCATACCGGTAAAATGCCAACAAATCCTTTTTGGTTTTTTTCACGCCATACTCCCTGAGCCTGCATCCATTTCGGACAGGGTCTGGTAATAGGTGCCGAATGCACAGGCCCGGCACAGCGGATCGGCCTGCCCCTGGCCGGTGGGCACATCGCGATAATCGAGCACCGTTTCCCCGCAGCGGCTGCAGCGGACGATACGCTCCGGAGGACCGGGCAGGTCGCCGGGACCGAACGCGACCCGGACCCGCTGCCAGGTCATCAGTTCCTCATCGGCTTTTGCCAGGGCTGCGGCCATGGCCCGGTCCGGCGGCAACCCATCGTCGCTGGTCCCGCGACTGGCCACCCGCCAGGCTTTTTCGGTTTTCTGATTGACGAAGGTGGCCGCCATCTTGCCGTAATCGTAAAATTTCAGGCTGCGACGGCCGAGACGCACGCCGGTAGCCATGATAATGGCGTCGGTGATGCATCGATCGTTCTCCACCATGACGATCAGATCCTTGATATGTTCCGCGGCCACCAGCTCCAGCCCCTTTTTGGCCATGCGTACGCCGGTCACCTGCCCCATGCAGAGATGACCGTGAAACGCTTCGCACCGTTTGAGCATCGCCTGCACATCATCAAACTTCAGCATCCTTCCTCCTTCAACAGCGGCCTGCGCCCAAAACCGGCCGATGCGTATCGTGCTTTTCACAATCGCACAGTCGGCTGCGGAGACGCTGTGGTACGCATATTTTGAAATTTTCCAGCAACTGCCAGACCTCGACTTCCGCCTGGTACAGACGACAGAGGTTCTGCCGGGTCACTACGGCATCCGGCGGGCCCTCGGCGACGACGTTGCCGTCGCGCAGCATGACGACCTGGCTGGCCACCCACAACACATGATCGGGGAAATGGGTCGACATGACAAAGGTGTAACCTTCGCCCGAGAGGGTGGCCAGTTGGTCCAGCAACTTGATCTGATTGCCGTAATCGAGCCCGTTGGCCGGCTCGTCGAGAATAAAGGTATGCGCCCCCTGGCAGAGGGCGCGGGCGATAAGGACCATCTGCCGCTCGCCGCCGCTGATTTCGGTATAGGGACGCCGGCTCAGGTGTCTTATCCCCAGTTTGTCCAAGGCCTCCAGGGCCAGGCGTTCGTCCCGACGATGGTAGCTCGACCAGAAACCCTTGTGCGGCAGGCGCCCCATGAGCACCACGTCGAGGGCGCGGTAGGCAAACGCGGCTTTGTGTATCTGCGGTACATAGGCCACCCGGCGGGCCAGCTCGCGACGATCGTAGGAGGAAATCGGACGGCCTTCGAAGCGAACTTCGCCGCCGTCTGCGGGCAGCAGCCCCAGCAGCGTTTTGAGCAGAGTGGTCTTGCCGCAGCCGTTGGGACCGAGCAAAGAAACCAGGCTGCCTTTGTCGATGGCAAAGCTGAGATTGTCCAGCACCAAACGTCCGCCGTATCCGAAGGAAATATTTTGGGCTTCCAGTAGCGCCATATTATCCCCACCCCTTTCGCGCGTTTTTCAAGACCAGGATAAAGAACGGTATGCCGATCAAGGCGGTGATGATGCCGAGGGGAATTTCGATATCGAGCAACAGACGGGAAACATCGTCCACCACCACCAGGTACAGGCCTCCGAGCAGAGCGGAGACCGGCAGCAGGATGCGATTGTCCGGCCCCACCAGCATGCGTCCGATATGCGGAATGATCAGCCCCACCCAGCCGATCAGGCCGCCGACCACGACTGTCATCGCGCTTATCACCGTGGCGAAAAAGATCAGCCAGAAACGGATCAGGCTTACGTTCACGCCCAGGCTGCCGGCTTCTTCGTCCCCCATGCTCAGCACGTTGAGATAGCGGGCCATCACCAGCAGGCCGACGATGCCGAGAACGACGGGAACGGAAATCCACAGCACGGTATGGCTGTCGGCCAAAGACAGGCCGCCCATCAGCCAGTAGACGATGGCCGGCAAGGTATCGTAAGGATCGGCGAGGTATTTGACGATGGACAGCAGCGAGGTAAACAGAGATCCGCTGATGATTCCGCCGAGAATCAACATCAAAAGACGATCTCCCCGGTAGAGACGCGCGATACCGACGGCGATGGCGACGGCCAGAAGTCCCCCGGCAAAACAGCAGAGCTGCACCCCGAACCAGCCCCTGGACAACAACATGCCGAGAGCCGCGCCGCACGACGCGCCGGGCAGCACCCCCAGCAGGCCCGGCGAGACCAGCGGGTTGATGAACATGGATTGAAAGGCGGCACCGGAGGTCGAAAGGGCGGCGCCGATAAGTACCGCCGCCGCGATGCGGGGAGCCCGGATCTCCCAAAGAATGTTGCGCAGCAGGTCGTAGCGCTCAGCTTCGAGAGCCGGCCACCCCGTCACCTGCTGCCGCAGAAACAGCAGGATCTCGTGAATCGAAACCGGATATTTGCCGAGACTCAAGGAAACGGTCACCGTCCCCAGCAGCAGCACAAGAAGAAATCCCGGCAGCCACAGGCGATTCAGGGACGGTACCGTGAGGCGGTCGAGGATGGCCGCTTTATCCATGGTTTTCTCCCTGTGGTTTTTCGAGAATGATGCGGATATCCTCGGCGGTAAGCTCCGATCGCAGAAACAAACGGTAGAATTCCCGCATCTCCTGCCCTATGTCGAGAGGGAATCGCTGCGGATAGAGGATCCGGGCCACCCATTTGAGCCCAAGCAGACGCATGAAACTAGGCGGGCGGTCAAACCAGTTGAAGGGTATCCTCGGAATCAGGTAAACCCGTCGGTTTTTGACGGCCGGCACACGGCGCCACTGCGGCGAGGCATAAATGCGCTGAAAAAAGGTCGGATCCTGCACCAAAATCACTTCCGGCCGATACAGCAGGACCTGCTCCATAGAAACCTTTTCCATGCCGTAGAGGTCTTCCACATCCCCCTCGTGCACATTGAGACCTCCGGCCAGATCGATCAGTTCCGCATGCCAGGTGCCCCGGCCGTCGGTACTCAGCCCGTCGGCCCCCTCGGCATAGTAGACACGCACCCGCTCGGATTTCGGTATATCCGCCACTTTCGGCAGGATTTGCCGCAAGGTCTCTTCGGCATAAACGGCAAGCTCCTCAGCGCGCCGTGGTCTTCCCAGCAATCGCCCCATGGCGCGGATGTCCCGCGGATAGTCCTGCAATGCCTCAAGCGTCATATAAGCGACGGGAATGCCGGATCGCTTCAGGAAATCGTCGAACTGGGCATCGATGGCGTTTTTCTGCCAGCAGATCACCAACTGAGGCTTGGTCCTGAGCAGGACTTCGAGGTTGGGAGTGTGCCCCAGGCCGAAAAAGCCGCCGATCACCGGCAGACGCCACAAATCGAGAGGAAGATATTTTCGGTCCCGATCCTTGAGAGGGAAATTCAGTCCGACCATGAGGGATGGATCGATCATACAGGACAGATGGTTCTCCGGCGGCGAGGCAACGTAGACGCGCTGCAGCGGCTCGGGCAGATCGATCCGGCGTCCGACCATATCCACCACTTCGCGGGCGGCCGCGTCGCCAACCAGGGGCAACAGAAATCCTCCCGCCAGCAAAACCAGAAGCGCACCTCGAACGATCGCCTGCAAACTGAAATTTCGCATCACAACACCTTTACGTTCGATTTAAAAAACAGAGCCGTTCAGGGATGCCCGACCGATATGCAGCAAGAATTAAAATCGATAGGCCACATTGCCGAAATAATTGATTCCCGCTTCCGGATAACCCTCATCGTAGGCATAGTCGGTATCGAACAGATTGTTGATGCCTGCCTCGACGGTCAGGCCCGGCAGCGGTTCGAAAACGGCCTTGGTATTGACGACGGCGAACTCGCCGGCGATCCGCACGCCGTCCGACGAACTGTAGGAATTGCCGTAGTAATTCATGTCGGCCTGCAGACTCAGCCACGCCAGGGGATGATAGCGGACATAGGTAAACAGCTTATGATTGGGAGTATTGGTCAATTTATCGCTGTTGCTGCGGTTGTTCCGTTCCATGAGGGTATAGTTGATCCCCGCCTCCAGGGTCTCGGTCAGGTCGCCGCTGAGCTCCAGCTCAAGGCCGTACTGCTCCACTTTGCCGACGTTCTGGTTCTGACCGGTGGTCAACGTCGGATCGTCGGGATCCTGAACCGTAGCCAGAAGAATAAAATCCTCGATATCGCTGAAAAACAGCGCCGCATGGAAGGAAAACCGCCCCCACAGCCGATCCCGGTAGCCGATCTGGTAGTTGATGGCCTTTTCCGGTTTGAGGTCGGGATTGGGTATGGCCTTGCCCAGCCGGTAGGAATATTTGTCTTTGATGGTCGCCAGGCGGGTTTTGTGAGCGACGGTGGCATACAGGGTGGCGGTGTCGCTCAGCTCGTAAAACAGACCGATCTGGGGATTCCAGGCATCGCTTTCATCCTTGGGAAAATCGACCAGTGCGCCGCCGATCAGATCCTGGGCATCGAGGGTCTTGATGGCATCGTAGCTCAGACCGGCCACCACCTGCAGGCGATCGGTCAGGGTGATGGTATCCTCGGCTCCGACGGAATAGATCTCGTCCTCGAAACGCTGGTAGGGATCGGGCCAGTTATGTTCCGTGTGGACGTCGCGTTTGTAGTGGAAGGCCAGCTTCAGTTGGTTGCGCGGCACCAGGTCGGTACCGACCTCCAGGGAACCGCCATAGGTGTGATCATCGTAATTGCTGCGAAAAGCGTAAGGTCTGGTAATGGTGTCGTATTCCGCATCGTCGTAACTGAACAGGGAGTTCATGTAGCGATCGTAATAGAGTCGCGTTTTCACATAGGATGCCTCGCCCAGGCCGGTACGGGAGTTGAAATAATAGCTTTCCTTCTCCCAGTAGGGCCAGCGCCAGTAACGGACCCTGGTCGACGGATCACTGCCGGCATAGGGGGGCGTGCCTTTGACGCCGTGCTGGTAGATGTAACTTAAGGCGTATTCATCATCGCCGTGTGGCGTCAGGCCGAGCTTGATATTGATCTTCCGGTCCCGTTGGTAGGAGTTCTCGCGACGTCCACCATTCTCGGCTGCCGTCTCCCGAAAATCGTCCGAGAGCCGAAAATGGTCGATGTTGTACCAGGACGCCCCGGTCTGCAGATACCACCAGCCCTGGTTGGTACCGAGGTTGAGGTAAGCCTGATAGCTGTCGCCGGAGGCGTACCCGGCCCCGCAATTGCCTTCGAAAGCCTTCTGCGGCCGCTTGGATACCAGGTTGATCGCCCCGCCCATGGTATTGGGGCCGTACAGAACCGATGTGAAGCCCTTGGAAAGCACGATCTGCGACAGGTCGAAGGTCGTGAAACGCCGCAGGTCGGGATAGCCGTCGTACGGCACATACATGGGAATCCCGTCCAGATACAGCGGCACGTGGCGAAGATCGAAACCGCGCACATAGACGGTACTTTCATTCCGTGCGCCGGTTTTGCTCATGTGCACCCCGGGCAACAGGTCGAGGGCTTCGGCGACATCGTCCCGATTGAAGCTGCGCAGTTCCTCCTCGGTAACGCGCTCGGTCAAGACGCTCGCAGCGCTCTGTTCCTGATTGCCGACCACCTCGACCTCGCCCAGGACGAAAACTCCGAGGGTCGCATCCTCCGCCATCGCCTCCGTGACCGACAGACATCCCAGCCACACAGAGACCAGCAGCACTGCGACAGACAGATAAGACCGCTTCATCATTTTGCGACAAACCATTTGTTCTGCCCTCCATTCATCATAAGAATTGAACGCTCAGCTGACCGCCGACGGTGATGCCGGTATCCTGCCATCCGAGCCTGGTCACATAATGCTGATCGCTGAGATTGCGACCATAAAGGGTTGCACGGGCCGCCAGCTTCCGGATGCTGAAATCGTAGTTGATATTGGCGTCGATGCGACTGTATCCGCCGACGCCGTGAGAACTGTTGTCGGTTGCAAAGCGGCTGTTTTCATAGCCGCTGACGTAACGCAGGGACAGATTGCTTTCGATAACCCGCCAGCGGTGCTGCAACCGAAGGCCCAGCATGTGACGTGGAATCTGGCGCTCATCGTCGCGGTTGTCGGACTCCTGATAGGTATAGGTCAGGTGATAGGTCAACGGGTCGATCAGACGGCCGTCCAGTCCGGCCTCAAAACCGCGACGTTCCACATCGGCCGCTTCATAGATGCCGACATATACCTCGGGATCGTCCTGCACCTTGAGCGTTCCGACCCCCATTTTGTAATCGTCGATATCGTAGTAAAACAGGGTCAAAAAGCCTGAAAGATCACGCGTAATCTCGGCCTTCAATCCCAGTTCGGCATTCAGCCGCTTTTCGTCGTCCAGTTGCTGATCGTCGGTGGTGTGGATGAAACCGTCGGCTTGCGCCTCGGAGTAAGAGAGCCGAGCGCACACCCGCCAACCGGGCAGCAGATCGTACGAAGCCCCCAGCGAAGCGGTCAGTATCGGCTCGGCCCATTCGTCCTCGAGCAGAGGCGTCGCCCCCTTGCCGGGACCGTACTTTTCGATGCCCTTGCTGACATGTTTCCAATCGAGCCGCAATCCTCCGTCCAACGTCATCCGTCCGTTGAGAAAGCGATGTTCGTCCGTGACATAGACGCCGTAGAGCTGCTCTTTGCGCGGCGTTGTTTCATAGTAGAACTCGCCGGTCGGCGTATCCCACAAAATGGCCTGCCCTCCGACCCGCAAGGAGTTGTCGCCCCATTGCACCACGTGCCGCAGACCGAATTCGGTGACATAGTCCTCCTGGTCGTAGATCGCTTCGGACGGTTTGGTAAAGGACTCCATGCGCAGATCGGTATCGATCCTGCCGGTATAGAACTCGAAGCTGGTGCTCTGGGTGTCGCTCCAAAGGTAGTTGAAATCGACCGCCCCCATGAAGGTGTGGAGCGGATCGTATTCCCATTTCGAATCGCTGGTTTTGTTTTCGTCCGTGGCCCGCTGGATTTCGCGCCGGGCCCAGTCGTAATAGAATGTACCGTTGATCACCATGCGCTTGCCGTCATAGCCCAGCCGCAGCAGAACCGAATCGGAATTCCTGGCGTTGTTCCAGCCGTCCCGGCCATCGGTATATTTCTTGTTGTACGAAAGCCGATAATGAAAGTTGCCGATGTCCCGACCGTGATAGACATGGCCGTCCAGACTATGGTAACTGCCGTATCCGGCCTTGAGACCGCTCTTGGAACCGCGCCCCGTCTTGGTGCGGATCAATACGAAACCCTGGTTGGAGGAAGCGGCAGCGGAAGTAAAATTGGTCAAGGGGCCCAGCGACAACACTGTGGCGTCCCGCACCACCTTGACATAGGCGATTTCATCCACGGGAAAGTTGGACATCACGCGCGATGCCTGCGACCAGGGGATATACAGGCCGTCCAGGATAATGCCGAGCCCGCCGCCTCCGCGCATCTCGGCGAAATTCAACCCCTTGCGTCCCTGAAAGGTCATGTTCAGACCGGCCGTGAAGTTCAGCACATCGTAAAGATCCCGCGGGTTGATATCCTCGATTTCCTCCTCGTCGACCACCTGAGTGGCCGCTTTGCTGCTTTCCGGCACCACGTAGCCGCTATAAAAGGGGGCTTCTCCCGGCCGTGCGTGTACCTCCACCGCCTCGAGCAACGCCGTATCGTCACCCCGACCGTTCGCCATGGCGCCATTGGAACTCAAGAGGGGAAGCAAACATGCCGTCAGCAACATGATGGTTTTTTTCATTTTTGCCCTCCGCTTTTCAACATCACATGACATGAAATCATTAGTTCAGGGGCGATCCCACCACATGACCGCCCACTTGACGGTGCGCGGAACAATTCGCCGCCAGCGTCCGTCCCGGCAGGAAAAAGCGCTGTCGATGTACTCGCGCAGGGTCTTTTCCTCCTGTGGCAGCAGCTCGCCAATACGACAGCGCAAGGCCGTAAATACACTGTCCTTATCCCGATAGCTCTTGTTTTCCCGGTAGGTTATGAAATGCAGATTCGCCTGCAGCCCCATCTGATAAAGCAGGTTGTAGACATAGATGTAATCGGCGCCGAAACGGCGGCGACGACCGATGGCGCGGAACATGGCGGGATCGAGCGGCCCCTCTCCGGCGGGAGTGGAAATGCAGACGCGGCGCAAGGCAAAGCGATTGAGTTTTTCGATGGCCTGGCGCAGATCGGAAACAACCAGGGAACGCGAAGCGATGACGACATCGTGCGGTTCCAAAGCAAGACTTTGCCAGTCGTCCGTCCAGGAAGCCCGAACCGGCGCAACATTGTCTATCTCATGCTGTTCGCACCTTACCCTCAGACTATCGAGCATCACCGACGAAATATCGAGCGCCGTGATCTCGCGAACGCGGGAAGCCAGCGGCACGGCAAGCGTGCCAGAGCCGCAGCCGACATCCAGCACCCGCCATTGGGGTTCGGGGTTGACCAACTCGATAAAGCGTTCGACATAAGGCCCCCCTTCGCGGGACATGGCGAAGTGGGGAGCCCGCTTATCCCAATAGGCCCGGTTCCATCCGTCGTCGAAGACTCCGGACTGTTGCCTTTTCCATGCTTCGTTCCAGTCAATAGCTCGAATATCCATAGTGCTCCGGTTAAATGCAGATTGCTGTCGATTTTATGTCCAGGCTTGTCACCTTCGCTCGCGACCAACGACAGGATCATGTCGGCACGATCCTGTCACACGAAGACCCACCTGTTCCGAAAAAAGAAACATTCAGGTCGGATATCGGAAACGGGCGGTTTACACAGAATTCAACGTCGACGGAGGACGAAATAAGCGCAAGATTCTTGTGCCGGCATCTGGAATCGTGCGGGTTTCGTTGGGTCCATCTACGATGGAGGACGAAATATGCGCAGGAATGGAGTGGTCCGGTTGCTTTAAATCGGTTGTTGCGTTATTTTGCCTGTATCAAATATTAGGTAGTTAACCCTTTATCTGGACACGATCCTGCCATATAATACATTATCATGTCAAAAGAAAATTTAGTGCTCCATAATACTGTCCGCAAAGCCCGCGAAGAACAGGGCTGGTCACAGCAGGAACTGGCCGACCGTGCCGGCCTTTCCCGCACCGGCATCAGCGCCATCGAATCGGGACGGCTGATTCCCTCAACCGCCGCCGCCCTGGCTCTGGCAGCAGCCTTCAGTTGCAGAGTCGAGGACCTTTTCATGCTGAGCGGGCAGGAGACTACCGAATGGGCCTGGCCCCCCGACACCGAACCCTGCCGTTACTGGCGCGCCCTGGTCGGCACGCGCCACCTCATCTATCCGGTGGAATCAAGCCCGCTCGGGACCCTGCCCCACGACGGGGTCTGGCGCGACGGGGAATGCCACGATCACCCTTTTGCGGATCCGGTCCGCACCCTGGTGGTGGCCTGTTGCGATCCGGCAGTGGGACTTCTGGCCAGCGAATATGCCCGCCAGACCCCGTTCCGCATGCTGGTCATACCACGCTCCAGCCGCACCGCCGTGCAAATGCTGGCCGACGGTCTGATTCACGCGGCGGGCCTGCATCTGGCGCATGCTTCCAACCCGGAAGAGAACCGCAAGGAAGCCGCCACCATCCTGAACGAGGATTTCAGCCTGGTCCGGGTGGCCAACTGGGAGGAGGGTTTGGCCCTGGCCCCCGGCCTGGCCGGTCAGAGCATCGAATCCATCATGAAAGCCAATCTGAGCTGGGTCGGACGGGAACCGGGCTCCGGTGCGCGCCAGGTTCTCGACGAATTGTCCCAGGGGCTGCTGGTGCCCCAATTCCTGGCCCGCGATCATCGCGGCGTGGCCCAGGCCATCCGCAACGGCTTTGCCCAGGCCGGCGTCTCCGTGCGTCTGGTCTGTGAGGAGGAAGGCATCGATTTTCTTACGGTGCGCACGGAACCCTACGATCTCTGTTTTCTCAAATCCTCCGCCAACGACCCGCGACTGGGCGCCATGGTCGAGGTCATTCAATCGTCCGCCTACCGGAAACAGCTCGCCGGCCTGCCCGGCTACGACAGTCATCAGACCGGCGAACTCGGATGATGCTTGAAAAACACCCCTCAAGCCGACCGGCCGAGGGGTGAAAGTCCACCTTATATTTTCTTTTTCAATACGGAAGAAACTGCTGAAAAGATTCCGCCATGGTCATGAGAGTTGCCAGGCAGAGAATTGTTTCTAGCTGGATTGCTTGCGGAATGCCGCCAGCAGATCGTTCTGACTCAAAATGCCCAGCAGGCTGGAGCCTCGATCCGGGTCGACCACGGGGAAATAGCTGATATCGGGATGCTGCCGCACCACTTCCAGAGCTTGGCGCAGGGACTGGTCGGGGTTCAGCTGCGCCCGGGCGGTATGCACCAGGTCGCTGGCCACGATCAATTGGGCCACGGAGGGTTCGAACAGCAGATTGCGGATTTCCGAGTAATCGACCATACCGACGAAACGGTCTTCCTGGTCCACCACCGGAAAACGATCATAGCGGCTGTGGGCGATCTGCCGCAGCAATTCGTTGAAGGGGGTATTTTCACAGAGGGTTTCGACATTGCGACGCATCACGTGCCGCACCAGGATATCTCCGGGGTCCTTGAGACGATGGCCGGCCGGGATGCCGAGGGACGAGCGAAAGTGCTGCACCACGTGATGCAATCCCTCGAAGGCGCCTTCCGGGGCGCGCTTTTCCAGCAGCGACAGAATCGGCACTTCGCCGGCCCGCACCAGGCCGTGACGCACGGCCAGCGGACCGATCAGTTCGAATATCACCACCGAACCGAGCACCACCGTCTCGACCATCGCGCCGCCGGCAGGCCATTGCCGGGCCAGGCTGTCGGCCAGGCCGATGGCGACTCCGGCCTGAGCCAGCAAGGTCAGACCGGTCCAGCGCCGCATGCGCTCGCCGAACCGTCCGAACCGGGCTCCCAGCCAGGCGCCGCCCAGCTTTCCGACCATGCGCGCCACCACGTAACCGATACCGAGCAGGCCGATATGGGCCAGAGTTTCGAAATGCAGGTTGGCCCCTGCCAGAACGAAAAAGACCACGTAAATGGGATAGTCGATCTCCCGCAGGGCCCCGGCCAGGCGGTGCCAGCGCGGCGAACCGTTGGCCAGACTGGCCCCCAGCGCCAGATAAGCCAGCAGCGGATCGCATTGCAGCAGATGACAGGTAACGGTCACCAGGGTCACCCCGCCGAGCAGCAGAAGCTTGAATTCGCTGTTTTTATCGAGACGTTCGGCCCATATCGCCAGCAACAGGCCGATAACGCCGCCCGCCAGCAGCGGGTTGAGCAACTGTCCCAGCAGCGGCGCCATCCCCTCGGCCGGCTTGATCAGCCAGTGAGCCGCCAGCACGAACCCGAACAGAGCCAGGATATTGTTGAGCCCCACCAGGGTCAGGGTGGCCTGGGTGAGGGGCCCTTCCGATTCGCATTCCCGCACCACCATCAGGGTTGCCGCCGGTGCCGTGGCCACGCTGATGATGCCGAGAAACACGACCAGGTAAAAGGTCGTCATCCCCAGCGACAATCCCGGTACCGCATAGCGCAGAAACAGCAGATTGACAACCAGCGCCGCCCCGCCCACCAGCAGCAGGGTCAGACCGGCTTCCGCGAGGGAGAACAGGAGAATGCGGTGCCGCCAGCGGCGCAGATTCTCGGGACGCAACTGCCCGCCGATGCTGAGCAGAATCATCCCCAGGGCGACCTGGGAAACCAGCTCCAGGGTCTGCAGGGCCTCGACCTTGAGCACCGCAGGCCAACCGAGCAGATGGGCCAGGGAAGGACTCAGCAGCATGCCGGCCAGCAGGTAGCCGGTTACCCGTGGCACATGGCACAGGGCGGCCAGTCGCCCCCCCACCAGAGCACCGAGAAAGATACAGGTCAAAGCGGTCAGAACAGCAAAAAATTCCATAACTACGATCGTTGCAAACCAGTCGGTTTAAGATTCGAAACCCGCGAACCTCGAGGGAGGTTGTCGGGGTTCGCGCAAGTATACTGGCATAAAGCTTTTCTGCAAAGAAAAACAGGACATGAGATGGGGAGGATTACAGTCATTTCTTGATGGCGTTGCAAAAACTCGCCAACTGTCGCGTTGCTGCGATGGCCTCGCTGCTTCGACGTACCTAAGTACGCCTCATGGCTCGGCCATCGCGCGCCTTGCATCTGACGCTTTTTGCATGGCCATCCCATTCGATGTTTTTTGCAAAAGCATCAAGTTTGTTGTCTTTCCGCAATGGGAAAGGATTCAGACTTTTTGCTTTCGATACTCATCAAGTTTACACTATGATGAAAAAATGTTCGATGCGCTTTTATGCGTATCGCATGTTGCGAACATCCGGCACCCAAAGGTGTCGGATGTGCCGTCTTGTCCGGGTTAACCTTTTAAGGTCCTTTCAGGGTGTGGAGTTGATGGTGTCTCAATCCAAAAGTCCAAAAGATGTCGTACAGAATGCCCTTCGGCAGGAAGTTCCCTCACCCGGTCATCCGGCCCGAACCGGAATCATGCTGTTCAATGAAATGATCAGGCTGTCGCCGGATCCGGTATTTTTCAAGGATCTCAACGGTAGGTATCAGCGCTGCAACGCCGCCTTTGAAAAATTGCTCGGTCTGGATCTTGCGGAAATCGTCGATAAAACCGACAGCGAACTGTTCCTGCCATCCATTGCACATGTCAATCGCCACAATGATGCCCGTCTCCTGCATCACAAACTCCCTGTCCATCGATACGAAACCAGCATCATCAGTCACGATGGCCGACGGCGTGAGGTTATCATCCAGATAGCGCCTTTGAACATTGAAGGCGAGTCTGCGGGAATCTTCGGCATCATCAGGGACATCACCGAGCGCAGACGCGCCGAAACCGCCTTGCGGGAGCGAAAAGATCTGCTGCATCGGATTACCGACAACATGCTCGATCTGGTCAGCGAAGCCGATCAGCACGGCTTTTTCCGTTATCTGTCTCCTTCTCACGAACCGGTTTTGGGTTTTGCGCCGGAAGAACTGGTCGGCACCTGGCTTTACGATCTCATGCATCCGGACGATCTGGAACGCATGCGAATTATCTTCCAGGATACCTTGCCAGCGTTGAAAAGCGTTCGGGCTGAGTTCCGCTATCGCCATGCCGACGGCCACTACCTGTGGCTTGAGACCATCGCCAAATGTACCACCGATGAACTGAACCGGGTTAACGGGGCGGTGTTCGCCAGTCGTGATGTAACGGAACGTGTCCGGGCCGAAAAAGCCCTGCGCAACAGCGAAGAGCAATTGCGGCGTATTACCGACAATATGCCCGCGCTGGTCAGCACCGCCGATATGAACGGTCTTTTCACTTATCTCAGCCCTTCTCATCGGGGCATCCTGGGGTTCGATTATGAAGGGCTTATCGGTACCTGCCTGTGGAACTGGATGCATCCCGACGATATGGAGCGCATGCGCAAGGCATTTCAGGTCACCCTCCCCGAAAAGAAAAGGGTGCACGAAGAGTTTCGTTATCGCCATGTCGACGGCCATTACATCTGGCTGGAAACGGTGGCCAAATGTACCATGGAAGGGTTGCGTGTCACCGGTTCGATATTCGCCAGCCGCGACATCACCGAACGCCGCCGGGCCGAGATTGCTCTGCGCGAGGTCAACCAGACCCTGCAGGCCACCATCCAGGCGTCCCCGCTGGCGATTTTCGTCCTTGATCGGGAGGGGTGTATCCAGCTCTGGAACCCCGCCGCGCAGCAGATGTTCGGTTGGAGCGAGGAAGAGGTAAGGGGTAAATACTACCGCCTGGCTCCCGACCATCTCGAACAGGAGTTCAGGCAAAACCTGGCTCGCATGAACCAGGGGGAGAAGTTTCACGGTCAGGAAACCAAGCGTCGGTGCAAGGACGGTACTCTGCTCGACATCAGTTTCTCCACCGCACCCCTTTACGATCAGAAGGGCAGGATTATCGGTACTGTCGGTATCCTGGAGGATATTACCGAACGCAAGCGCACGGAGGTCGCCCTGCGGGAAAGCGAAGAGCTTTTCCGGCAGATTTTCGAGCAGAATGAAGATCCGGCGTTTCTCTTCGATCCCGATACGCTGGCCATCCTCGATGCCAATGCCGTAGCGGTGCGTCTTTACGGTTACAGCAAAAAGGCGTTGCGTTCCGGGGGACTCAATCTGATCATGAAACCGATGGTACTGGCATCCTTTGCCCAGAAACTCGTGAATGAGCAGGTCGGTTTTGCGGACGACGCCCCCTGGCGGCACGTATCGCCTCTGAATACCATCGACAGCAACGGCAATGTGGTGATGGCTTCGTTTCGCGGCAGGTTGCTGCGCTCCAGGGGGCAGGTGTATTTTTACGGAACTTTCCGCGATATCACCGAAAAGCTTCGCATTCGCAAGGAGCGCAGCGAAATGCAGACCAAGCTGATCCAGGCCAACAAGATGACCGCCATCGGCACCCTCGCCTCGGGGATCGCCCACGAAATCAACAACCCGAACAACTATCTGCTTGCCAACGCCCAGTTTCTGGAGGAGGCCTGGCCTGATATCCGTAACACATTGCAGGAACATGCCGACAGCAACCCCGATATGACCATCGGCGGATTGCCTGCACAGGAAGCGCTCAAGGATATCCCGCAGTTGCTGCAGAGCCTCATCGAAGGCTCCCGGCGCATCAAGAATATCGTCACCAGCCTGAAGGATTTTTCCCGACAGGACGACGAATCGACGCGGCGGCCCGTCGACATCAACCGGGTGATCAACGCCGCGTTGGTGATTCTGGCCAACAAAATCAAGAAGAGCACCGATCTTTTCAGCTGCCACCTCACCTCAGGGCTGCCGCCGGTCATGGGACACTACCAGAAAATCGAACAGGTCATCATCAACCTGCTGATCAATGCTCTGCAGGCGCTTCCGGATCGCCAGGCGGGCGTTTTCCTCTGTACCTCCCTGCAGGAATCGCCCCGTAGCGTGGTCATCAAAATTCGCGACCAGGGCACCGGTATTCCCGAGGAGATCCGCGGCCGCATCCTCGATCCGTTTTTTACCACCAAGCACAAGGCCGGCGGCACCGGCCTCGGCCTGTCGATCTGCTATGCCATCATCAACGATCACAAAGGTACCATCGATTTCGCTTCCGAAATCGGAGCGGGGACCACGGTTACCGTTACTCTGCCGGTTCTCTGATACTGTTTTGTCAGCCGTGCCGTGTTGCCCATCCTCCACTTCCTCTCTGTGCTGTAAGATCCTCGGAAGAAACGGACGTTTCGGCCTTTCGCCTGTCCCTGCGAGGTTTGTTGCTTCCGCAATGCTTCTTTATCCACCGCTACAGCCTCACTCCAATCAACTTCCGGTTTGAATTGTCTTCTCCATGTAGTCCTGATTTCATTGCACCCCCCCGCAGTCGCGAAAACGATCCCGTAAACGATATAATTAATCGAAAATACAGTTGGTTACGCAATGCGTATACGTCTGGCATGTGGCTTGCTCCTGGAGAGTCTCCAACATCCGGAAAATCCGGATAAGGAGGTTGCCGGGACGGATGACCATTTCAAATCAGCTGAAAAGGATGAAATCATGTCAACACAAGCCAACTATCGGATTCTCGCCATCAATCCAGGATCCACATCG
>ERZ1673962.645-NODE-645-length-22124-cov-13.432417_pt1 | contig 22124 bp, 14 predicted proteins | sample MGYA00580188_ERZ1673962 | MGnify/ENA primary metagenome ERZ1673962 (study PRJEB41334, sample SAMN05608104) | rock metagenome | biome: terrestrial subsurface; feature: shale formation; material: shale | place: USA: Pennsylvania ... | reverse complement strand
CTGCGATCCGTTGGAACGACTACCGCATCAACATCGTCGACACCCCCGGCCACGCTGACTTCGGCGGCGAAGTAGAGCGCGTGATGTCGATGGTCGACTCCGTGCTGCTGCTGGTTGACGCTCAAGACGGCCCTATGCCGCAAACCCGCTTCGTGACCAAGAAGGCCTTTGAAGCCGGCCTGCGTCCGATCGTGGTGATCAACAAGGTTGACCGTCCAGGCGCGCGTCCTGACTGGGTTCTGGACCAGATCTTCGACCTGTTCGACAACCTCGGCGCCACCGAAGAGCAGCTGGACTTCCAGGTCGTCTACGCCTCGGCCCTGAACGGCATCGCCGGTCTGGACCACACCGACATGGCTGAAGACATGACCCCGCTGTACCAGGCGATCGTCGATCACGTGCCGGCTCCGAAGGTAGACATGGACGGCCCGTTCCAGATGCAGATTTCAGCTCTGGACTACAACAGCTTCCTCGGCATCATCGGTGTAGGCCGTATCGCCCGTGGTCGCGTCAAGCCGAACACCCCGGTCACTGCCATCGACATGCATGGCAAGAAGCGTAACGGCCGTATCCTCAAGCTGATGGGTCACCACGGTCTGCACCGTGTCGACGTCGAAGAAGCCACTGCCGGCGACATCGTCTGCATCAGCGGTATGGATGAGCTGTTCATCTCCGACACCCTGTGCGACCAGAACAACGTCGAAGCGATGAAGCCGCTGACCGTTGACGAGCCGACCGTTTCCATGACCTTCCAGGTCAACGATTCACCGTTCTGCGGTAAGGAAGGCAAGTTCGTCACCAGCCGTAACATCAAGGATCGTCTCGACAAGGAGCTGCTATACAACGTAGCCCTGCGCGTTGAAGAAGGCGACTCGGCCGACAAGTTCAAGGTATCCGGCCGTGGTGAGCTGCACCTGTCGGTACTGATCGAGAACATGCGCCGCGAAGGCTTCGAAATGGCCGTAGGCCGTCCGGAAGTGATCATTCGTGACGTCGACGGTGCCAAGCACGAGCCGTTCGAGAACGTCACCATCGACATCCCGGAAGAAGCTCAGGGCAAGGTCATGGAAGAGATGGGCCTGCGTAAGGGCGACCTGAGCAACATGGTCCCGGATGGCAAGGGCCGTGTGCGCCTTGAATACAACATCCCGGCCCGTGGCCTGATTGGTTTCCGTAACCACTTCCTGACCATCACCAACGGCGCGGGCATCCTGACCTCGATCTTCGACCGCTACGACGTGATGAAGTCCGGCCACATGTCCGGTCGTCAGAACGGCGTGCTGGTTTCGGTCGAAACCGGCAAGGCACTGACCTATTCCCTGGAAACCCTGCAGGCGCGCGGCAAGCTGTTCGTCGAGCACGGTCAGGAAATCTACAACGGTCAGATCGTCGGCCTGAACAGTCGTGACAACGACATGGGCGTCAACCCCACCAAAGGCAAGAAGCTCGACAACATGCGTGCATCGGGCAAGGACGAAACCATCGCCCTGGTTCCGCCGGTGAAGTTCACCCTGGAGCAGGCGCTGGAATTCATCCAGGACGACGAGCTGTGCGAAGTGACCCCGAAGTCGATCCGTCTTCGCAAGAAGATCCTCGACGAAGGCGAGCGTAACCGCGCTGCGAAGAAAGCCAAGAACTGATATAGCTTTTGGTTACTGAAAGCCCCCGTCGGCGAGAGCCGGCGGGGGCTTTTTGCTATCTGGCGAAAGAGTATTGACCGAGTCGATACGGCTGGCGCCCGGCTTCGCGTCTTGACCCGATACAGCCTGAGGTCTGACTAACCTTAGAGCTATCGATATGGGACAAGCTTGCTATGTGTCTTGACGCGTTCACCGATTATTTGCAGATATCTAACTCGTCGCAGCTAATCCAGGCTTGAATTATCTTGTCTTTTGCGGTGTAGTATTTGATCTTATACCAAAAAGAATTGCTTTCAGTCTCGGTGAAGTCCGTTAAGATTACTTTGTCACCGGTTACTAAATACATCGTTGTCGCTTGATCGAAGCTTGGCGCTTTGTACAGTATCGCTTTATGGGATGTGACGACTGTTGATAATGGCACGCGCTGGTTATGGTTTGAGTCGTTTGTGACGAGTAGGTGCTCCACTTTATCTTCCAGTAAGTGAACCGTTCTCTCTATATAATCACATCCGAGGCAGCTGTCCGTGACTTTAAGAACTGGGTCGCCGCTTTCTATTGCATAGATATCTTCGTGCCATTTCGCTCCGCTTCTATAGCGGCTGATTATGTAGCTGTCTTCCAGAGTATAATTGCAGATCGGCTTTGAAATACTTTTAAATTTAGCAAAAGAGCTTCGAATTGAGTCGTATCGGTATATTGCTGAGCAAGTGTTAATGCTGCCTTCTGCGGCATGCGTCAATATTAATTCTGGAATTCCATCTCCTGTCAGATCTTCCAGTGAGACATCCGAGTAACCATTTGCTATCGACTCATGCATGCCCTTCGGAAAACCAATGCGTTCGCATTCTTCCTGTTTACATACTTTTACCGGTGATGAGGGTGAGCCAGTCAGAACGAGCTTCAGCCCGTCTTTAGATAACTTGTCTATTTCAGCTTCGTTTGCCGCCAAGTAGTTGACTGTTGACATAGTGAAGAGCGTTTGTACAACGCCAAAGCAAAAGATCATTTTCCAGAAGCGTCTAGAATGTAAATCTAGCTTCATTATTCAAGTCTCCATTCTTTTTTAATCGCCTCAAATATCGCCTTGCGCTCATCTAGTCCATTGTCGCCACCGTTAACGGCTAGGGTGACGAGTTCGACGTTGTCCTTTTCGTGCTCAATTAATATGTTAATGTCGCTTTCGCATTGTGCTTTTTGTATACGCCACCGTTTTTTCTCCAGAACCAGCACGATACGTCTATAGCGTTGTACATGTCAGCAGCGATTAGGTCGGGTACTGACGTAAAGTCTATTCCTCTATACTTGGAGTAGGTGGCGTAGTTCTTTTTCCATGTCAGCTGGCGTAGCCCTTTTCCTTTATATTTGGGTCCATCTCCGAATGTAGTATTCCCGTTGGCTTCTGCATCCCGGTGTCTCCCCGGGTTGTATCCTTCTCCTGAGGCAAACTCAATTGTTGTTTCAAAGTGGGCCGACTCATGGAAGCACTGTGCCAAGAAGTGGGCTTTTTGGTAACCCGTAATGATGCCGTGCCTTATCAGGGCGGCATTCAAAAGATTCACGAACTCTTTTTTATCGAAATCGTAGATGGCAGGGTAGCGTTCTCGGAACATCGTGATAAAGCGTTGGGACCCACCACGCCCAGTAAACCAGGCCCCGGGCTTGCTTAACGTCTTCTCTAGGAAGGGAACGGTTATCTCCTCCGCTTTGGGTGAAGAAAGGCAGCTGGAAAGCCCAAGAGCGTTGATGTGCCATGCCTTCCCGTTCCCACCGATCCCGTGTCTTTCGGCAAGATCGCTCCACCAGCTCAGCTTCTCGATTCGCTGCTTTTCCGTTTGCCAAATCAGATTCGGCGTTCCAGGTTCTTCCTCCAGTAACGGATCCAGCTCGTCCCATTTACTTTTTTCCCAGAACCATTCGCTTTCATGTCCGGTGATCAACTGTCCGAGCAGTTGCGCCTGCCAAGGTTTGGCTAGGGCAGAACGGATTTCCCGGCTGCTCAGTGTGCCGTCCTTGTCTGTGTCGACGATGTCATGCAACCGGGCCAGCGTCAGGATGGGACCACCGTCTGCTTTGTTGATCTGCGCGCGGTAGTTGTGCTGTTCGTCTGCGCTCAGCAAACCTCTGGAATTGAAGGCGTAGGCGAGTTTTTCGAGGGGCGTTCCGGTTTCCTCGATGCGCTGAAAGCCTTCCCATTCCCAAGGGCTATGGCGGGTAGTGATCAGCTCCTGTTCGGCGAGCCAGCCATCGATGGGGTTGCCGTTTTCGTCGATGAACAGACCCTCCAGTCGCCACCATGTGGTTGTGCTTGCCGGCGTACTGCCTTCGGCAGGGATGGTGACCTGAATCTTGTGCGAAGCTGGCAGTCCATCCAGCAGCGTTTGCGGAATTATCAGGCCGACACCGACTTGCGAGCCTTCATCGCTGAGTTTGGGTGGATTCTCAGCAGCTGTACCCTCTCGATGAGCGATCAGTTTGCTAGCGCCTTTGTAGACCTTGAGCAGGGTTTTCTGGTCGTCTGGCAAGCGGCTGGCCCAGGCGCGGCTTCGGGCGATGAACGCAGGCACATCATCGCAGCTGAATAGTTCGACATGGACCATGTGCTGAGCGGCGCTGTCGTGGTTCTGGTACAGGCCGGGATGGCCTATCAGATCACCGGCCTTGATTGGCAGCCCGCTCTTGAGAACGACAACCTTGTCGTACTCCGTCGGTTCGCTGTGCGGTTTGAGCAAGCTGGTGGATACATGGCCGGGCAGTTGCCCGTCATCGTCAGCTGCCAACGGGGGTTGTGCCGTCCCGCTGATGATGCTGGTCAGCTTGCTGAATTCCCCTTCCGTTTCGCCAATGGTGATTTCGGCACCCTTGGACAGCTCCGACAGCTTGGTGGTGTTCTTGCTCGGGCCTGCGCGAACGCTCAGACCGTCCTTCTGCGTATTCACGGTATAGCGCTTGGCGTCCCAGAAAGCGGGGCGCGGCAGGTCCGGTTGCGCTTGGTAGCCTGCCCAGTCCAGCAGGTGCATGTACAGGCTGCAGAGGGTCAGGCTTGGAGGAGTTTGTCCGTCGGTAATGCTGCCGTCGGCGTTCTGCAGTGGCGGTGGCTGGAGGCTGTGCTTGACCAGCACGAACCCCGTGGAAAAGGGCGCTCGTTTCACGCGCGGGATCTCGTCAGTGAATTCGCTGACCGGGTAGCGCTCGTCGATGCGGTAGGCAATCACTTCGCCATCGGCTATACAGCGCACGCTCGACTGATCGAAAAACGCCGCCGTGCCCTCGTCGAAATGTACGCCGCCGTGCCATAGGCCATTCTCCCCAGTGGGGTAGTAGCCACCCTTGGCGTTGGCCATATGGATCATCAGCTGCAGTGGATTGCTGTTCGGTTCCTTGCTGGGAAACGGGTATGCCCAGTTGATCGGCTTGTGTTCGGCCATCGATGCTTCCTTACTGTTCGAGCTGGTCTGACGGCCGCCCCTGTCCTTTTCTAGCCTGAGAAACTGAGAGAGCGCTTGCGTTTGCTGGTTACCTCGGCTCCCTCGCCCGGTGGTGCCTGTTCCAACAGGCTCCCCGCCTTATCCCTATCTGCCATTCCCGGCGGCACCGGCGGCTTGATCTTTATCCCTGCTCCCTTACCTGGCGCACCACCGGCGTTGATCTTGATCATCGGGCCGCTGACGGTGATGCCGCCGGGGTCGAGCTTGATAAAGCTGCCGCCTGCTTTCAGGGTCAGTTCGATGCCGGCTTCGATGACCATCTTCTGGCCGGCTTTTAGGTGAATCTCGCGGCCGGCTTTGGTCAGTTGGGCGGTGCCGAGCTTGATGTGCTGGGCCTGGCCGACGGTGAGGTGATCTTCGGGTTTGACTTCGACCTTGCGGTGGCCGTCGACCGTCAGGTGTTCTTCGGCGAGGAACTCGCTGTAGCTGTTCTTCTCAACGGTGTCGTGGCGTTCATGGCCGACTCGGATCTTCTGGTCGTGCTCGATGTTCTCGTCCCAGTCGCGCTGGGCATGGATATAGATTTGCTCGGCGCCCTTGCGGTCTTCGATGCGCAACTCGTTATAGCCACCACCACTGGGCGAGCTAAGGGTCTTGAAGACGCTGCGGGTCTTGTTGGCTGGCAGGTCGTAAGGGACCTGATGCTCCTTGTGGTACAGGCAACCGGTAACAAGCGGCTGATCAGGGTCGCCTTCCAAAAAGGTGATCAGCACCTCCATCCCAACGCGTGGGATGGCTATGCCGCCGTAACGGTCGCCTGCCCAGCTTGAACTGACGCGTAGCCAGCAGCTTGTCTTGTCATCAGCTTGGCCGTGGCGATCCCAGAAGAACTGGACCTTCACGCGGCCGTATTCATCGCAATGGATCTCTTCGCCGGCCGGGCCTGTAACCACAGCGCTCTGGCTACCGAGCACCTTAGGCTTGGGGTATTTCAGGGGAGGGCGGTGAGGGATATCCCAGGGCGTCGCGGTGAAGCGGTTGCGGTAGCCTTGGGTAAAATCTGTGCTTTCGCCTGATTGCGTAACGGACTCTTCCAGCACCTGAGGCTGTTTGCCTTCGTGAAGCACCTCGGTGAGCAGCCAGAGGTCATTCCATTCACGGCGCGGGTGATCTGAGATTTCCAGTAGGTGCCCGCAGACCAGCCGTGGCTGGTCGCTTCGGCCTTCAGCCAGGCGGTAGTCGGCGCGGTGACGTTCCAGGGACCGCTGGGATAGGTGCTTGCCGCGTGTGCGATCAGTGAAGCGGCCCGGGTAGTCATAATCTTCTAGGTCTGGCTCCGGCAATTTTTGCCCGTCTGCCGGCTGGCCCTTCTGCGCGGCCTCCATCACCAGGCGCGGCTGTTCGAAGTCGTAATCGCGCCGGATGACGCGGTTGGTGCGGGTCTCCAGGCGCACCGAGAAGCGTTTGATCACCGGCTCGTCGGCGACCAACCCGCTGTCCTGCAGGTACGCAGTGGGCTGGCCGAGTTTCGGGAAGCTCGTCTGGTCATCACCGAACACCAGCACATGGCCCTGTGCGCAGTGCTCGAAGTGATAGTGGATGCCTTCTTCTTCACACAGCCGCTGGACGAAATGCAGGTCGGTTTCGTCGTACTGAGTGCAGTAGTCACGCTCGGGATAGATCGCCGGGCCGAGCTGAAATCGATAGGCGTCCGCTTGTATGCCGTGACCCTCGAGCACCTGAGCGATGATTTGCGGGACGGTCAGGTGTTGAAAGATGCGCTGATCGGTGCGGTGCGCGAGGTAGGCCAGTTGCGGAACGATGGTCACCTGGTAGCGGGTCAAGCGTTTGCCGGACTGGCCCTGGGCGACGCGATAGATCACCCCATTGATACCGTTGCCTGCCGGCGAGAGTGCTAGGAAGGCTGGCTGGTGCAGCAGGCTTTGCAGATTCAGATCGGCGTGCTCGCTGACAAGCTCCAAGTCGAAGCGGTAGGGCTGGCTGATGGCCTCGCGACCGTTGAAGGCGAGTACCTGCAGGTCGTGATCGATGCCTTCGATGGTGAGGCTGAAATGGGTTTCATTGGCCGCGTTGAACATGGCGCTTCCTTGTTTCCTTGTCATCCATGGGCGCGCCCGAACCAGCGCTGCAGTCTGCTTGGTGCGGGACGACGGAATATATCCAGCAGTTGGGTCAAGCTCGCTGTGCGCTGATCAGCATCAAACGCCAGCGCTGCCTGCAATGTGAGCCAACCATGAGCCAAGTGCGGTGGGCGTCGTAATTCCTTGTCGAGGGCCAGCGCTTTTGCCTGCTTTGCACTTAGCCGCCGGAACGGGTGGCTGCCGCTGGCCATTTCATAAAGCAGGCAACCGAGTGCGTACATATCGCTGGCTTCTGATGGCTCCCCGCCGTCCAGAAGCTCAGGGGCTGCATAGCGCGTGGTCCAGGCCTTGAATCGGTTGCGGGACAGGCGAGGCAGGTTCTTGAGCACGCCTTCGAGCGGCTGGCCAAGCCCGTAGTCGAACAAGCGCAGACCATCCTCCGCCAGTATTACGTTGCTTGGTTTGATGTCACCGTGAATGACACCGCGGCTGTGGGAGTAAGCCAAGGCTTCGATCAGCGGCACGGCGATTTCGCGTAACTCGTCCCAGGTGAGGCCTTCGGGACGTTCGCTGAGCAACTGGTCGAGCGTCGGTCCCTTGAGCAGTTCGAGCGTAATGAAGGCGCGCTGGCTGAGGGCGTCCACGTCAAAACCGAACAACCGCACGACGTGGCGATGGCTTAGACGTGCGGTCAGCGCGAACTCGGTATAAAGCAGCGCGTGTGCGTCGGGGTACTCGGTGAACTCGTCGCTCAGGGTTTTGACGGCGATGTTGGGTTCCGGGTCGCCAAACTGCTCACGCAGGAGGTCCCGTGCGCGGTAAACGGCGCCCATGCCGCCGACGCCGAGCAGCCTTTCGATCAGGTAGCGTCCAGCCAGGATTTCAGGCAAGTCGCTAGCGGCGGTGGCTGCGGCCGATGTGGCCAGGCTCGCTGGCTTGGCGGCCGATGCCGCGAAAGCGAAGTAGGTGAGGTCTGATGCCGGCTCTGCACGCAGGGGCTCGTTCATAGGCGGATCACCACAGCGCTCAGGTTGTCTCGACACGGGCCGTCCATGGCCTCGTCAAACAGCCGCTGCACGGCCAGGCCCGTTGACGGCGCGTTGAGCGCTGCTCCCAGGCTATCCGGCGACAGGCTTTGGTAGAGCCCGTCGCTGCACAGCAGCAAGGTATCGCCTGGATATACGTCGAACTCGAGGATATCCAGCGTCAGTTGTTCGCTGGCGCCGATGGCCCGAGTAAGGGCATGCGCTGCAGGGTGGCGCGCGGCTTCCTGCGGGCTCAGGCTCTGCTCATCGATCAGCTGTTGCAGCAGCGAATGGTCGCGCGAGAGCTGATAGAGCCGCCCGCGGCGCCAGAGGTAGCAGCGGCTGTCGCCAGCCCAGACGCAGGCGGCGCGATCGGCCTCCATCAGCAGCGCAACTACGGTGCTGCCGATTATGGGGTCGGGGCGATCAGCCGTGACGGTCAGTTCCTGTCCCAGCCTGCGGTTAAGGTCATGCAGGCAGCGGCGCAAGCTGACCAGGCGCTCGGACATGTTGCCCTCAGGCAGCACGGCGAGCTGCTCGACGATCAGACGGCTGGCCAGCGCGCCGTTGTGGTGGCCGCCCATCCCATCGGCCACCACCCAAAGGCCCTTCTCGGGTAGGTCGAGAAAAGCGTCTTCATTGCGCGCGCGAACTTTACCCGTATTGGTCCGTGCGGCGCTTCGCCAGCTGTAAGCCAGGCTTGCGGTGGCTGACATCAGAGTGTTGCCGGAAGCTTGAAGTCACGCAGCCGGGCGATGTCGAACGGGTTCGGCGAGCGCTGGCTATGCAACAGGTAATTAGCGTTGCGGCCTCCCAGATTGGCCTTGAGCATGAGCACGTCGCGACCGCTGTGGTAGTCGACCTGCATCAGGTCCAGCAGACGGAACAGCGACCAGGGGCCGGAGTTCTTCTCGATGCCGACGCGGCGCCCGCCCAACTCTTCGACTACCAGGCTGGTACGGCCGTCATCTGCATCGGCTGGCCAGCTGAAGGCGGTCTGCATGATCGGGCCGTGGCGGTATTCCATCTGTTGATTGCCGAAGCGGAAGTCGGCGCGACCGAGGCTCGAATCTAACGAGTAAGGCTCGAGTTTGAAACGGATCTGCGGCTCGTTCGGGTTTTCGGCGAAGAAACTGCGGCGGATGGTTTGCGCGTTACTCATTTGCGACAGGAATTCGCGTGACAGGGGCAAGCCACGGCCGTCGACTCGACGAAGCTGATAATGGCCAGCGCTTCCGCTGACGAACGCCTTCAGGTAGCGATCAAAGAACCCGTCAGCAACGCCTTGTGCCTTGAAGAACTCCCTGAAGTCAGCGATGGCCACATCACTCTCGCTGTGGGCGCTGAACGGATAGCGCTGGCGCAGCGAACCTTTGTAGACCGCGTAGAGCTCGCTCTGGTAGCGCTGGTTGAGGTAGTGATAGGCATCGTTTAGAACGAGCGTCCAGCTGTCTTCGGCGAGGAGGCCGAGCCAGTTACCGATCGGTTGTGGCAAGCGCGCTGCGCTCGCCCGCAACTGGTTGATCGCATCACGTTGCCCGCCCATGCGCGCCTTGGCGAGTTCGAACGCCGCCTGATCAGGCGCGCTGGCGTGGGTCAGGCTAGCCAGTTGTATTTGAAGTGCGTCGAGGGCCTGCAGGGTTGGGACCAGCTCGGCGCTAGCGCCTGCGTTTTCATCGAGCAGACGATGCAGCGGTTCGAAGCGGCGCTCGAGTGTTTTGCGTGCCGTATCAGGCAGGTTCTTTGCTAACGCTGCCTGTGTTTGCTCAGCGGCCGAAGCCAGCTTGGCCGCCTTGCCGAGCTTGCCGTTGGCTTCCTTGAGGGCATCGGCCGCCTCCGTGGCATCGCCGGCGGCATCGGCTACGCCGGCGAATCGGGTGTTATCGCGCACCTCGACCAGCAATTGCAGCAGCGGCGAATTGGCTGCGCTCAAGCCGCTGAGAAGTGCCGCGCCCTGGCCAGCACCTGCGATAGGCTCTAGCGCCAGCTGAGCTACCGCTTCGCTCCAATAGTTGGCGTAGTCACGGAAATAGAGCTGCTCCATCTCGACCATCAGCCGTCCAAGATCTTTCAGACTCAAGCTGTCGCCTTCGCCGAGCACCCAGTTGTCGCGGAGAATCTCGCGTACCAACTCGCTGCCTTGGGCGAGATAAAACTTCTGATAACCATGCTGGGTATAAAAGCCAGGAATTGTGTAGTCGCTGCCGCTGAACAATGCGCCCTGAGGGCCGAGACGCTGACTGAACCGGTAGTCAGGCAAGCTGCGAGCCTGGTCGCGCAACATGCGATAGACGACGTTGGCTAGCGACTCGCTGCGCAGCAGCTGACGTGCCTCGGTAACGAGCTGGTCGTTAAGCGCATAAGGAGCGAATCCGTCATTGAGTAGCCGCTCGAAATGGGTGTTGAGACCCTTCTGCGCGACGGCGTTTCCGGCGTAGCGCAGCGACCAGTCGGCGGCGACCCAGTCCTTGAGGAAGTCGTCGTCGCGGCGTTCTTCCAAGTTGAGCATCAGGTAGGCGCGCAGGCTGCCAAGCAGGCGCTCTCGATCAGTGAGATTGGCGCGGATTTGGGCTTCGAGCTGACGCGCAACACGAGGCAGTAGCAGGTTTTGCAACTCGCGGCGGTAGGCCTGATAGACGGTGGGGTCGACCAGCGCGCCCTGGTAGAGCCCGCCGCGCTGCAGGTAGGACACTTTAGCCTTATCTGGGAATACCTGGGCGGCCGCATAGCTGGTATCCAGCGCCTTGAGCGTACGCAATGCATCGTCTTGGGGAGCGATTTCCTGGAGCTCGCGACCCAGCTGGTCAGCGAGGTTGCGCAGCTGCTCGAGTCGTTCGTGATTGTCGGAGAAACCGTTTGCCCAGAGCGCACCAAACAGTGCTAGGCAGGCGAAGCTCGCGGCATACAGGGCGCGCTGACCCCAGTCGATGCGGCGTACTTCCTTCTGATCCAGGCCGGCCAGGTCCGCCTCGGGGAAAATCACGCGGCTTAGCAGGTGATTAATGAAGCGCGCCCGACCGCTACGGAATGTCGGCAATGTACTACTCGACAAACCGAGGTTGCGTCCGATGCCGCTGGTGAGCGGGTCGAGTTCACCTTGCAGCTGCGGTGCGCTGGTCAGGTAGAACCCGCGCAGTTGGCTGGCACGCTGGTAGCGGTTGCCGGAGAAGGCCAGCTCGACGAACAGGCACAGACGTTCGCCAATCTGGCCAAGCTGATGTGGAAAATCGAGGATGCGACCCCGGCGCTGGGTGTCGCGCTCCTGGTGCATGCGCAGGATGACCTGGCTGTTGAGTCGGCGCAGCAGTTCCTCGAACTCGCCCCGGACTGCATTTACGTCGGTGCCGTCCTGCTCCTTGCGAAAGCTCGCGCCGAGGACCTGATCGCTTTCTTCGCGCGAGAGCTGATCGAAGAACTCGTCGAAGCCAAGCACCTTGTCCGCTTTACTCAGTACCAGATAAACCGGTACGTCGGCGCCGAGGCGCTGGTGAATTTCGTGCAGGCGCTGACGGCTCTGGCGCGCCAGCGTCTCGAGTTCCAGTTCGCTCGAGTGCAGCAGCTGCTCGACCGGGATGTTGATCAGTACGCCATTGAGTGGCCGTGCACGGCGGCGGCGCAGCAGGCCAAGCAATGTATCCCAGGCTTTGCCGTCGACTCCCGAGTCCGGCTGGGTCAGGTAGCGGCCGGCGGTATCGATCAGCACGGCGTGGTCGGCGAAGTACCAGTCAGCGTAGTGGGTGCCTGATACATCCTTGGTCAGGCGCTGGTTTTCACCGCGGTTAAGTGGGAAGTCGAGGCCGGAAAAGTCCAGCAGCGAGGTTTTGCCACTGCCCTGAGGGCCGAGCAACAGGTACCAGGGCAGGTCGTTGCGCCACCTTTCGCTGCGCCCGCGGTACAGGCTCGAACTCTTGAGCGTGCGCACGGCGTCGCGGTAGCGTTGGCTCAGGATGCCTTGTTCCTCACTGACCAAACCCTCGCGCCGAAGTCGCTCCTGCATTTCTTCGTCGCTGGCTTCGGCCTGTTTGCGGCGGGTGCTACGCCAGCTGGCAAACACGATGAATAGACCCCAGACCAAGCACAGGCCGGCAATGGTCAGCAGGCGGCTGGTCGAGGACTCCCAGAATTTGTAGTCATCCACCGCCAGCAGCGGTCCGACGAACCACACCAACAGGGCCAGGGCCAGCAAGACGCACAGGCTCCATACCCAGGTCTTGCGGAAAAACGCGGCAAGCTTGCCGAAAAAAACCTTCATGGCGTTACGTCCTTGTTACGGCTTGGGCTCGATCTGAATGGTTGGATCGATGGATTGGTATGGTTGCAGGACCGTTTCGCGCTGCTCGCCCAGCACCCAGGCGAAACCGGCGTAAAGCATCCCCAGGCAGATCAGGGTGCACAGCGCGACCATCCACCACGGCACGATGCGCACCAGGCGCCGGCGGGTATCCTTCAGACCCTGCCAGTGCGGCGAGACCTCGCGCGGTACGTCGCCGCGCAGTTGACGAATCTGCCGGTAGAGGCTGTCTCGCACCGCTTCGAGTTCAAGCATGCCGCGCGGCATGACCCGGTACTTGCCCTCGAAGCCCAGCGACAGGCAGAGATACATCAGCTCCAGCATCGGCAAGTGCTTGACCGGGTTGCGCGAGAGGCGCTCGAGCAGCTGGAAGAACTTCTCGCCGCCAAAAGTCTCGTTGTGGAAGGAGGAAAGCAGGCTCATCTGCGACCATTCACTTTCGTTGCCCCAAGGTGTGGTCACCACAGCCTCGTCGATTGCCGTGCATAACACGTAACGGGCGGCCATCACCTGGCTGCTTTCCGCACCATCGTGCAGGGCCCGGTGTTCGAACAGCTTGAGTTCGCCGGACAGGCGCTGGTTCAGCGCGAGCAGGTCTTCGCCTTCGTAGCTGTGCTTGAGCCGCACCACTTCCGAGAGCAGTGACGAGGCCGCCGCGACCAATGGGTTGAGGCTGATGTTGAAGGTTTCGGCCGGACGCAGCCGCGCTGCGTAGATCATCCGCTCTTCGAGCTGCTCGAGTTTGGGTGGCGCGCTGAAGTCGGTCAGCGGGCTTTGCGCCGGAGCATCGCCGTGGCGATTGAGGATGACGGTCTTGTCGTCCTGTGCGTAGTCCATTTCTCTGATCATGTCGGTCAGTTCCTGATCGCCCAAAATTTCAGCTCCAGGCCGGTGAATTCTCCGGACACGTGGAAGGCGAAGCCGCCGGAACGCTCCAGCTGCGCCAGTTCCTCGGAACTAAGTTCCAGTGCGAAATAGGTCTTGCCGGAATGAAATGGGATCTGCCGCGGCGCCACCGGCAGCGGTTTGACCTTGATCCCCGGCAGGTGAAGATTGACCAACTGGCGAATACGCTCCACCGGACCGACCTTGAGGTGAGCTGGCAAGCGCGTTCGCAACTCTTCGGAGTCACATTGGGCGCTGGCTGCGAGTACGAACGAGGCGCTGCCGAGCAGCTTGTGATCGTGCAGTGGCGAGACCTGGATGCCGTACTGGCGTTGCTGCAGTAGCAGCTCGATGGCGTGCTGCTCGAGCACCATCGACAGCACCTGGCGAATCGCATCCATCAGCTTGCGGAACGACAGCCCTTGGTCGTTGTGCAGGTAGCGACCCTCCAGGCGAGGGCGCTTGGTCTCGCTGGAGAACGTCGCGAGTTCCCCCAGCAACCCCAGCAGCTCACGGTAGATGTGTTCGGGATGGATCCGGTCGATGCCCATGTAATGGCGTAGCACGGGTTCGTAGCGGTTGATCAGCTGCAGCATCATGAAGTCGCCGACTTCTGCGCCGCCTACTTTGCCGGTCGCGCGAATACGCTCGGCCAGGATGTCGCCGCGATGACCCAGCATGCTGATCACTTCTTTCAAGCACGACAGTAGATAGCTGGATGCCTGGAAGTCGATAAAGGTCGGTATGTACTCGGGGTCGAGGCTGATGACGCCATCCGGCGTGGTGTCGAGGATGTCGCAAAGCTTGAGTTTCACGTAAGCCTGATCGCTCTGCTGCTCACCCAGCAACAGCCGAAAGTCCGGTCGCCCAGTGCTGACCTGGCTGCTGCTGCTGTCGCCAGCGTTGGAGTCAGTGACCTCTTCGTCGAAAGCGGTGTAGCGCGCCAGCACGTCCTTCTGTTCTGGACGGCGGCTCTCGATGTGATTGCCGGTCACCAGCGGTAACGCCAGGTATACAGGCGTATTGCCAGTGTTGGGCGGCACGTCCAGGGCCAGTGGCTCACGCTCGGCGCCAATCTCGAACAGGCTGCCATCAGGAAGTAGACCACTCGCCTGGCTAAGCACCAGCTTGCCCATGTTGAGGAACTGACGGTCGATCTCCAGCCCGAAGAAGCCCCAGGCGTAATGGCCTAACTTCTGTGTCCGCAGCTTGAGTTGCGCGTCGTAGTAGCGATCGCTTTGCTGGAAATGCTGTGGACGCAACAGCATGCCTTCCTGCCAGATGACTTTGTTCATGCTCATCGATCAGTCTCCCTTCGCGAGCGGATCGATGGCATTGATGCCGTGCTCGTCGAGCATCAGCTCAATGCGGTTCTGCGCCTTGTGTTGCAGCGGGATAACGAAACGCCAGCTCGATTCGGGCAGGTCGCGATAAGCGGCCATCACGCCGACATAGCGGCTACCGTCCTGAACAAACAGCTTGAGGTCGCGCTGCTCCCCTGGCCGCAGTTCCAGCTCTTCCTGAATCACCATGTCCGGGGACAAGGCTTCCTTGGGTCGCTGGTAGAGCGAGAAGAAGTCGGCGTTCTCGAAGGCCACCGGATGCTTGAGCTCCAACAGGCGGATCACGACGGGCGAAGGGCGGCCGTTAAGGTCGGGGTTGAGCCTGTCGCTACCCTGCAGCGACAGGTCCAGCTTGGTCAGGTCAGAGTTGGGCGAGAGGGCAGAGCAGCCGCTCAGAACGGCAAGCGCCGCCAGCCCTGCGGCGGGTAAAAAGCGTGACATGAACATCATCCTTGAAGGTCGGTGTTGAGCGTGGCGATCAGGCGGGCCTGCTCCTCGTAAGCCTGGGCGAAGTCTCGGGCAAACAAACGTTCGCCCCAATCGTCGTCACGCTGCATGGCCGAATGCAGTCGCTTATAGGCACGCCAGCGGTTACCGGATGTGGAAATAAGAGGCTTGTTGTCACGCTCGAAGCGCAGCGCCAGCTGATCTGGGGACAATTGCTCCAGCATGCCTTTGATGGCAGCGCGACTGGCGGCCAGCATGGCCACTTGGTGTGCCTGAAGATCACGGTAAGCGCGCCCCATGGCCTGTTCCGCAGGTAGCTGCCCCGATTTGCCGCCGCGCAGCAGAAGGTTCAGGGCTTCCCCGCTGTCGATGCTGTGCTTGAGCGGGTTGTTGCCGGCACTCTGCACGGTGGTCACTGACAGGCGCATTTCGTTTTTCAGCTCGCCCCGGGTGCGCAGCGCCTGTTGAAGCCCACCGACGCTCTGCTTGAGCAGACATGCAGCCTTGAGGGCCAATGCTTGACGAGCTTCTTCGTCCAGGCTGCCCAGATCGACGCCGAGCGCTTCACCGAAGCGCGTCCAGAAATCTGGTGCTAGACGTTCGGGCTCCGGTGCTATCTGGGGTGGTGTGGCCTCCTTGGGCATCACTAATTCGGGAACCCGCAGGTTCTCCTCGTCGATCTGCGCATAGTCGCGCTGCTGAGCTTGGGCGCGTGGGGGCGCGAGCACCGCAGTCAGGTCGTCGACCTCGGCGTAGACGCGCTCCTGCTGATCGAGCGCAGTCAGCGGGTCGAGGTCAAGAAAGGCATCGTCGGGGATGATGCTACCGGCCGGCTGCGGGCGCCCAATGTCGCCTTCGAAAGAAGCGGGGTCCTGAATCAGTCGCGCGCGAATTTCGAAGTCACCCAGGCAGTAGACGCTGCCATGCTCGATGCGCTGGGCCCGACCTTTGTCCAGGCTGGCGCCGGTGTCTTTGAGCTGGATGCCGTTGCTGCTGGTGTCGGTGAGGAAGAACGCCCCGTCGCGGTAGCTTACTTCGGCGTGTCGACTGGACAATACCCGCTTACGGTCCGGGATTACCCAGTCACAATCCTCAGCGCGGCCGATGATGCCGCCGGCCTGCTTGAAGGTCTTACTGCTGATCAGCCCCGGCGCGAACTGCTGCGCACTGACCATATCGAAAACCAGTTCCATGGCTTCTTCTCCTTGGCGAGTCAGCTGCTGCGTGTCGATGCTTGCGGATCGCCCAGAGGGCGATATTCGTCATCGTTGAATTTGTAGTTACCGGAGCAGCCGGCAAGGGCGAGGGATGCGATGAATAAAACGAGGGCGCAATAGCGGGCTAGCACGCGATTTCCTCCTTGAAAGCGTGTGGGCAGACGGCCCCGCTGACCGATAACGGCGAAGCGAGACTCAGGCTGTGCATTGAAGTTCACCCAGGTGTGCCTGTGAGTGAACGAGGTCACGAAAAAGGGTGGGGCTGGCTTGGAAACGAGAGCTGAGACTCTAAAGCCGCAACAAGCGGGGCCAATTCCTGGGACGTCTTCGGAGCTGAGTCGCCTGAGGGTGGCGTGCAGTTGATCTCCGTTTATTAAAGACCGTGGCCCCCGCTGCGGCGTTAAGTGGCCCGGGCGCTAGACGCGACCATGCGTGGTGCGCTTAGCTCGATGCTTGTCCAGGCCCGCACCGATGTCCATGAGCCGGATGCCGTTTGGCTTCTAACGCCGGTCAAAAAGCCGGAGCCATCGGCTGGCTCTCCTTACATGTCGGCTTATCAGCATGCGCTTGCCATCCAGCGCCCCTCAGTCGTGCTCCGCCGGAGACCAATGACACCCCGGCGTGGTTGACTGTTTGGTAGTCGATGGGCCTGGCGCGCGAATTGCTATGCACTGACCACATTGAAGACCAGTTTCAAGGTTGTTAACTGCTTGGGCTGGAGGCCGCGTTACGCATAGGCCCGCATCTCAGCGGTTGGGATCTTGGCCAGCTTTTCGGCTTGCATATTTGCGTCAATTGCACGCCACTCGCTGACCAATTCCGCAAGATCTGGACGTTGGCTAAGATCGCCGAAGACATCTTCACTGGCCAGTTGTCGCTGCGCCTGTTTGAGCAAACGGGTGCGCGCGCGCACCAATGCCTCGCGTTGTTCGCTACCGAGCTTGCGCGCCAAGTTGATGCCATCGTGATAAAGCTGGCGTAGCTCCATATCCGACTTGTTATAGAAACGGGCGTCATGACGCAGACGTACTTGGCGACGAAACTCGATGAAGCTGCCGGGCTGCCAATTTGCCAGCTGCTGCTCTACTTGCTGCACTTGCGTCTGGATGTCCCTCAACTCCTCCGGTGTAAACAGCGCACCATTGCGGCTCTCGACACTAGCATTCCAGCGCAGCAGCGTCGTCAGCATGGAGCGGCTATAGCCGCCATCGCTGGAGTGCTCCGCTGCAGAAAGGGCTTGGGCGATCAGCGATTTACGCTTGGGCATATCATTTTCGAGGTCCACCGCACCGGCGTAGGTGGCGCAGGCTTGCTCGTCAATAACTTCACAGCCGGGTTGCCAGAGGATCGCCGCTTCACTGCCGGCATTGTGCTTACGCGGCATAAAGTGGCGCTGCTCACCATGGTGCTCGTAAGGATCGCCACGTAGATTCAGCAGCCCACCTAACAGCATTGCGATACCCAGAAGCGGTGAGCTGAATAGGGCCACTGTACCGGGTAGAGCGAGTTTCCACTCCGCATCCATCCAGGTGAAGGGCACGCCCGGCACCGGGTCGTTATGGTTGACCAAGCGGTGGTGGATAAGGGCTGCTGCACCTTCGGCGAAAGCACGGTCGCCTGCACGCGGGGCGCCGAAGGTGTAGAGCTGAATGTTGTCCGACCAGTCGCGACGTAGCCACTCTGCCAATAGCAGAGCAATTGCACCGCCTAGGCTATGGCCGCAGACCACAATGTGATGTTCTGGTCGATGGAAGGCATCTAGATAGCGCTGTATGAAATCTTTAGCGGCCTGAAAGGCTTCGTAAAACCCACGATGTGCCTGGCCGTCACCTTCCTTATAAGGCACTTGGCGGGCATCCAGGTCGCGAAGAATATCCGATGTCTCCTGTGTGCCCCGTACGGTAATCAAAATTACCTTGTCGCTATGAGTGATAAAGGCCTGGGTTTCTGATTTTTCGTGATAGAGAAAGTGAACGTCTTCTGGGTTATTCCAGCCCTCAGCTGCTTCAGCTCGATAGCGAACTGGATCGTGCGGCATCACCTCCAAACGTTTGGAGTAGGGCACTTCTTCGCAGAGCAGATGGTACTTCGCATCGTTGAAGCGGCTCGGCTTTACCAAGCGGGCCAGCTGCTCGCGCAAGACATGGCCGATGGTGCCAGCGAGATCATAGGGTGGAGCTGAGGAAACATAGGGCTTGTCGGGGATCATCCGTTGACCGAATGGCGCATAAACAAATGCACTCATCACCGCCAAGTGGTATGCATTCAAGGCGCAGAAGGTTTTGTCCAGCGATAGCAGGGGGCTACAGGCACGTAGCGCCTTCACCTCCAGTAGGTGGTGCAGGTTGGGTGCCAGGGCTGCGCCCAACTCCTTGGCTGCCAGTCCGGCACTTTCCTTTAGTACCGCAGATGGTCGCGGCCACCAGGAAGTATCCCGATCGGGTAGGTGCTTGGTTGCTTCGGCAAAGTCGCTGACCTCCACCCGCAGAAAGCGTGCTTTTTCCCGCGTTGCACGCTCTTCTGCCAGATAGGTTTTGCCGTCCGCACGGCGAGGGCCCGTGGGGGATTGTTCGGCGGCAACTTGTAGGGCAGTTAGCGGAAGTTTGAACGCTTTACGGTCAGCAAAGTGCTCGTACCATTTTTCTCCTCCATCGTAGTTAGCAGCGAATGACAGTACAGATGGGCCCCGATAGATGCCTTCGACTTTTGCGTGCCCATCGCCATCTAAAAAACCTTCGTATTTTTCCCCTTGGCTATCGCGCAATGTATAGGCGAGATCCGCATAAGGTTTGCCATCGCCGTGTTCGTTAACCAGGCGAAAGCTGACCCAATGCCCTCGCAAGGGGCAGTCCAGTGTTTCTGCCTTGTATGTTTGGGCCGAGTCATTCATCCATGATTACTCCGTGCAGTTGGGGTAAACGGTACATTCGCGACCGTTCATTTTGAAAGTTTTGAAAACGGGTGGTGTCTGGCAACGCTCAGATAGTTCAGTTTCTTGACAGGGCTTCCACCCTGCTGCCGTTTCTATCCAGCGTCTGTCGTACGAGGGGGTCTCTTCTGGATTTACTCTAAAGCCCAATCTAACGACTTTTCCCGGTAATTCATTCGCCGCCAAATGAGCCCCAGTACCGTTGCAATTCAGTAGTTTGCTGATTTCACCTAGACGTGATTTGGCAGTGCTTTGCTGGAACCACCAAGTACATTCAGCCTGCCTGGTGAGAATCCCGTTTGCGTCAAAGCCCGGCGCCCCCTCCGGGAGTTTGTCGACTATCTCCAAACCGCCGTTGTCGTACGTCTGTTGCCAGTCCTTGTCGCCGTAACGACCATGTATAAACAACCCGACCCTGGCCAAACGCATTTCGCACAACCCATCGCGATAGCTGACAGGGATAGTGAAACGGTACTGCTGCTTATCGTCCTGAAAGCCACTCTCGAACGACTTGGCTTGGCGCCGTCCGCCGTCACAACCATTGGCCACACCGTAGTGGGCCTGCGCCTTAAGTGAAAAATTGGCTGGCAGTTCGCCCTCCAAGGTAAAGCTTTCACCGATCAGCGAGCTGGGTGAACTGCACGCGCTGAGCGAGAGGCCAAGCAAACTGGAGCATAAGAGTATGCGGCCAAGTTTAGTCTTATTAGAGGATTTCATTCCTGATCAATCCTAGCCATTGAGCAGACCTTAATTTTTATAGTTGAATGTGTCATAAGGAACTAATAACGTGTCTATCGAAACATCGATCGGCAGTGACGCTAATGTTATTATGGGGCATACCACCATAATCCAGCAGGCTACAGTCGCGCCGTTAGCTTCTTTGTTAGTGTTGTGCAGGCCGAGCAACATGAGACTGCCCTGCGTCCCTTTATAATATTTGCTCTCTATGGCGGTTGGTTCTGATCGTCCTATTAACGTTCCGCAGGCGGTCAGGCAAAGTAAAGCGGCTAACAATAAACCGGCGCGTATCACAGTGCTCATGCTAATTCCTTTCTCATTGTGGACGCTCGTTAGCGCTTGGCTGCACAGCCTCTACGCTGGGTAAACCGCAGTAGTTGCCAACTCACGGCTAGTGCGTTCGAAGTGTGCGTCTGGTGTTTCGTTCTCCAAAACAGCCCATGCCGAATGCCCGACGAGTTCAGGTTGAAGTTGATGCTGAAGGAGAAACTGAATGCGTTCTAACGACTGCCACCGCCAGCTCTTGACTTTACCAAGCTGAGCCTCTAGCCAGTTACTCAGGGGCTGGGTTTCGGCCACCTGAGCGGTTGCGGCTGCGTGGTTCTGCCACAACCACTGTTCCAGGTTATGGCGCAGGATTTCATGAGTGACGAACTCTGGCTCGGCGAGCTCCTGCCAAGGCTTTTCGAATGGGGCCGGGTATAGGCCTGGGTACGGGTTATGGATGCTTTGCCAAGTTTGACCATCCCAACATAGCGCACTGTTTAGCGGCCCCAGCAGCAACGGGTATTGATTTTCGCTGAGCTCCGCGAGATGGCGGGCGACTACCCGGTTGTCCTGAAAACGGTAGAGTGCCCGTTGATCTTGCTCATCGATCAACATGCGCTCTCGCCAGTGGTCAGCGAGTACGCTTAAGTCGATGTGTTCGGCGCTCGCCATCCAACCCCAGTTTCGTTGGGGATCATCCAACAGGGTGTGAAGAAACGCTGCGTCTGGATGGCTTACATGGACCAGCCATGGCCCAACATCGGCCATATCGGCAAACTCGGTACCTTGATAAAGGTTGATGTAATTCTGCATCAGGTCCGCGCTAAATAGCTCCACAATCGGATCGGGTTCCGCTAACCGATCGACTACCAATAGCAGCTCGCGCCCTCGGGATTGCTGATCGTCTAGCCAGTGTCGAGCGAGTTCGATCATGTGCTGGCTCCCGTTTCGCAAACTCCATCCCTGCACGCCTCGCAAATCGGGCAACGGCTTGCGCCAATCTGTCTGGCCTTACGGGCGATTTGCAGTTGAGTATTGGCCAGTGCCAGCTTTGGCTGCGCGCCGGCCTTGTCCTGATCGGCTGCCCACGGAATCACTGGCGCCAGAATGCTCAGCCCCGACCCCTTACCTGGAGTGCCACCTGAATTTATCTTGATGTTCGCTCCATTCAGCGTGACGCCGCTGGGGTCGAGCTTTAGAAAGCTGCCACCGCCGCTGGCGGTGAGTTCCATCCCGGCGTCGATGACGACTTTGCTGCCGGCATAATAGTGAATCTCGTTGCCGACCTCGACGAACTGGCCTGTGCCGATCTTCACGTGCTGGGCGTTGCCCACGGTGAGGTGGTCGTTAGCGCGGATTTCGGTTTTGCGGTCGGCGTGGATGGTGCGGTGTTCTTCTGCCTTGAATTCGCTGTAGCTGTTGGCCTCGACGGTGTCGTGGCGTCCGTGGCCGATGCGGATCTTCTGGTCGTGTTCGATGTTCTCGTCCCAGTCGCGCTGGGCGTGGACGTAGATCTGCTCGGCGCCTTTGCGGTCTTCGATCCGCAGTTCGTTGTAACCAGCACCGCCGGGTGAACTAAGGGTCTTGAACACGCTGCGGGTCTTGTTTGCCGGCAGGTCATAGGGCACGACGTGCTCTTTGTGGTACAGGCAGCCAGTGACGAGGGGCTGGTCGGGGTCGCCTTCGAGGAAGGTGACCAGCACTTCCATCCCAACGCGCGGGATAGCTATGCCGCCGTAGCGGTCACCAGCCCAGCTTGTGCTGACACGCAGCCAGCAGCTGGTCTTGTCGTCGGCCTGGCCTTCGCGGTCCCAG
>ERZ1673962.644-NODE-644-length-22133-cov-9.209575_pt1 | contig 22133 bp, 35 predicted proteins | sample MGYA00580188_ERZ1673962 | MGnify/ENA primary metagenome ERZ1673962 (study PRJEB41334, sample SAMN05608104) | rock metagenome | biome: terrestrial subsurface; feature: shale formation; material: shale | place: USA: Pennsylvania ... | reverse complement strand
CTGGTTCCGGTGCTGGTTCCGGTGCTGGTTCCGGTGCTGGTTCCGGTGCTGGTTCGTCGGCGTATTTCACCATTAACTCTCGATACTCTTCGGCATCGATTTCCATACACAACGGATCTGAGCTAAGAATCTCGTTAAGCTCAGCTTCAGTTTCGCAGAATCCGCAACTATCTGACTCTGGGTGCGCATAATAAAACGGACCTGTGCGTTTCGCTTCGCCTTTCAGCTCAGCAACAAATTCCGCTGCGTCCACATCGAGTTTTTCTAGTGTGGCGTTATACAGCTCGTCACTGATACGTGGCTTGCGGCGGAATAACTGATCGTTAGTGGTTGACTTGTTACTGGTGTTAATGTCGCCACACCAGCGGCGACCAGAGGCATCGCGATCATCTGACAGTTCCAGCGGTTCGCCAGTTTCGATATTTACCAGCCCGTCTGCGATGTGTGGCTCGGCGACGGGCGTATAGGTGGTGCTAAGCTCACCGACTGTATCAGTAACTTCATGCGTCACGGTAAGACCAGACAGCGCCTGAGTGATAAGTGAAAGCTCGCTTACACTATCGGGGATAATTTTTAACTCTAGTTTCATATCGGGTTTCCTTTTTCGTTTCGGTAGGGACATAATAATCGCTTGCGCTTAGTTGTCAATAGTGCAACAATAAAAACCTGAATTTAATTTGGTGAGGTGATTATGTTCGTTAAATGGGTGAGTGACTATTATCCGCTTGGACATTGGGAAGCTGTAGATACTGGCGTTCAATATAAAGCCACGCATGAGCGCTTTTTAGCTGGTGTTTTTGGCCGACAAATAGTAGTTGAAATGCGAAACGTTACTGGCGGTAGTGGACATGGCGAACCCGCTATAACTGCAACTGCGCCACATGCTTTTTATATTGACGACCTTAAAACGGCAGATATTGAGGGCGTGGTGGTATCTGTTCATAAATCGTTAATGGAGCAACTAAAATGAAAAGTGACCCGAATGTACCTAAAGTGTGCAAGGACTGTGGGAAAAGTCTCGATTTATCCACGCGCTATCTAGTAAGAGTGCCAGTAAAACCAAAAGGTGCACGAAATAGATGGAAACACGTAGGTTATCAATGTGAAGATTGTGAGGGTCTTAAGAAATGAAACGCTGGTTAAAACAGTTATTCTGTCGCCACTGGTATCAACATCACCTAGTTTTATGCAGTGCTCCGAATACGCACCACGATGTGAAAACCTGCATCAAGTGCGGTAAATCCTCTACTTTATTCTCTGGTACTCGCCAAGCGTGGTACAAACGACACGGGATATAAAACTTAATGATCATACAACTAAGACCGTACCAACAAGCGGCGGTGGACGAAACATATCAGGCGTGGCGTAACGGTAACCAGAATGTGTGCTTAGTGATGCCCACCGGTTCGGGCAAGGCATTTACGCTGTCATTCGTGGCGAAAGAGTACGCCAGTCGCCAAGAGAAAGTTATTATCCAGGTGCACCGTAAGGAACTCCTTGGGCAACTATCGTGCTCACTCGCGGCGATCGGCGTCATGCACACTTTTATTGCTCCGAAAAAAACTATTAACTTCATCTGTCGCTTACACCGCGAGAAGTTCCAAGGACGCTGCTATTACTCCACAACGGCGAAAGTCTGTCTTGCTACAGTACAAACGCTGGTACGTCGTAACACTACGTCATGGGAGTCGCTGGTTAAATTAAAAATCTGTGATGAATTTCATCATTTACAGAAAGGTAATATATGGGGTAAAGCATGGGAAAAGTTCGAAAATGCTAACGGTCTCGGCCCAACAGCAACACCACAGCGTACCGACGGCGGTGGCCTGAGTCGTGAAACGGACGGCTTTGCTGATTATATGGTACTCGGTCCAACTATGCGACAGCTGATCGACTTAGGCGCACTGTCAAAGTATCGCGTATTTGCGCCGCGTACCGATATCCGCGACGAATTACTGAAAACCGATATCCGCGACGAATTTACGGCGCAGTCAGTGGAGGAAGCGCTGCTAGGATCACATATCGTGTCAAATGCGGTACGCGAGTATCAGCGGGTGATGCTGAATGAACAGGCGATCGTATTCGGTCGCAGCGTACAGAATGCCGAGGAACTGGCCAATGAATTTAACGCTGCTGGTATTTCTGCGCTGGCGCTATCGTCGAATGATGACGATGAGAAACGCGAGCGTGGCATGCGTGACTTTGTTAACGGTAAGCTGCGCATTCTGACTAACTACGCGTTATTCGATGAGGGGGTCGATGTACCTGGTTTAACCGGTGTTATCGACTGCCAGCCTACTAAGTCACTGATTAAGTTTCATCAGAAATGGGGGCGTATGCTGCGCACCGCACCGGGGAAACAGTACGGCATTTACATCGATATGGTTCACAATCTGAGGATCGGGGATATCGGTAACCATGCGCTACCTGACTCACCGCAGCTATGGTCACTTGACCGTACCAAAACCCGCAGCAAAGAGGAGCAAGACGACATCGTTAAGCTCACGAACTGCTTAAACTGCTGGTCGCCGTACGCCGCTGACTTACACGCTTGTCCTTATTGTGGCACAGTGCCCCCCGCACCTACTCCGCGCGGCTTATCGGCGGGACCAGTGTTAATCGATGACGATTTAGTCGAGTTAACGCCCGAAACGTTAGCTAATCTGCGCGGCGAAATCGATTCGGCGCGGCAGGACTCCACGGAAGCTATGCACGAGAAATTTGGAGCGGCAGCGTCAGGGATTATCCCAATGAAGTGGCGTAAAGACCACCGCAAGCGTAAAGAGGAACTGCAGGAGCTAGACCGTATCATTTCGCTGTGGGCGGGAATGTGGCACGAGTTCGGTATGACCGATGCGGATATCCACGAGGAGTTTCGTAAAGCGTACCGCATGAGTATCTTTCAGGCAAGGGCACTGAAACGCGCCGAAGCGGAAAAGTTACGTGAAAAAATAACTGTTGCACTCGTCGATAATGGTGTTATAGTAACTGAGTAGTGTTAATTAATTTACTGAGGATATAAATTATGACCGTACGTACCTCTTCAACTAACGCATCATTCACCGGTGCTTCAGCAACATCGCACCTTACCCCGATGTGGCAACTCGCTGCTCGAAATAACCAGAAACCTAAAATCGTTACGCGCCGTAAATCAGCGCCTAATGCGTATCACCGTGTACTGTGGGGTTAATTCCGATGCTGACCGAAGCAGCAGTACAGGCAAAGTGCCGCGAGATTGCCACGACGTTAGGGGCGTTTCTCGGGCGTAACAATAGTGGGGCCTACTCCGCTAAGAACCCTCCGACGCCCGGCACTCGCTGGGGCTGGTGTAACGACAGTGCCAAGTTTAACGCACAGTATAAAACACCCGATTTAATCGGCTGGGCAACGGTTACGATCACGCCGGAAATGGTGGGACGTAACGTAGCGGTGTTTCTCGGTGCCGAAGTTAAAGACCCACAGTGGCATTTGACACCGGGCGACAAACGGGCCCAAGCGCAACTGAATTGTATCAACCATATTAATGCTGCTGGTGGCATCGCGGGGTTCGTAACGGACCCGTCGCAGCTCCAGCAGATGATTGGGGACTGGAAAAATGGCAAGTAATAACAGTTATTTCCCACCAGAGTTAATTAAAGACCTAGTGTTACCTGATGGTACTGTAGCACTTTTTAAGCTATGGGGTACTCTTTTTGTATGCAATACCGATGAGGGTACAGTGTCTGGATATAAATTAAACGACCGCATCCTTGTTACAGGAGTCACTGAAAATGGCAAGTAAATACTCACGCGACGAATTACGCAGTATGGCGCAAAATGTACTACTGGATCGTCAAACGAATGACTTTCGTTACATTGAACTGCTATTAGCTATGCCGTTTCGTACCGGACTGTCCGAGTCTACAATCGTCCGTAAAATTGAGGAACTAGTGCGATGATATCTCTGATTGATAAACAAAAAATGCAACAGCGTCAATCATTGCCGTTAGAAGCAAAGATTAGCATGTCTAAACAGCGACTTAAAACTTGGTATGATTATTGGGATGGTGAAGTTTACGAAGCTTTTTCAGGTGGTAAGGATTCAACTGTTTTACGACACCTTATTTTATCTATGGGGCTTAAAATGCCTTTCGTGTTTAGCAACACAGGATTAGAAATGCCAGAAATTGTTAAGTTTGCTAGATCTCAGGATGGTGTTGTTGAAGTCAGGCCAAAAACACCGTTTAACGAGGTTTGGATGGAATACGGGATTCCTGTTGGGTCAAAGAAGGTTGCAAAGATGATCCGCGTATTGCAGGAAGGTGATAACGGTAAGAATTCAAACATGTACAAGCTTTACAATGAAGGGATTAACAGTAATGGAGATGAGTCACCAAGGTGGAAACTTCCAAATAAGTGGCGGAAATTTATCGACTCTGGTATTGCAATAACGGATAAGTGTTGTGACTTCCTGAAAAAAGAACCTCTAGACACATTTGCAAAAGAATCTGGCCTAAAAAGAATTGATGCAATGATGGCATCTGAGGGGGGAATAAGGGGGGGGGGGGAACTTACAAAATGCAACGATTTCGGAAGTAAGCCAGCTTCACACCCAATGCTTTTTTGGACTGAAAAAGATATTTGGGATTACATAAATAAATTCAATGTTGAAATTTGTGAAGTTTATTATGACAGAAAATTTAAACATAATGGTGAAGAAGTCGTCATCCCAGCTGAGAAAAGGACTGGTTGTATGTTTTGCGGCTTTGGCGCACATATGGAAAAAGGGCTTAACAGATTCCAAAGAATGTCCGTTACGCACCCAAGACAGCACTCAATAGTTATGGATAGGATGGGGATGAGAAAAGCTATGGAACTCATTAATGTGAAAGTAGAATATTAGTAATAACATTTAATAGTAAGGAACTGGCGCGATGAATATCGAAAAATTAAGCGGGTGTGAACTCGAAGCACTGCTGAAACAGATTGGGGCTAAAAATATCTCAATGTTTCTGCCGTCTGTACTTAGTGAATTTAGCGACGAATCATTGTTAGACGAAATTGTCAATAATCGTGACTGCGATATTGGAAAATTCATCATGCAACTGTTTGCGGCACTAACGCCACTCAATGACGAGGGGGATGCGCTACTGCGTGACGTCAAAGCGCTGGTGGGGCGTGCTACTGCTATGGAGCCAAACTAATTATGACCTTAAAATTCTACGCAGCACTTCCGGTGCGCTCAGAATCACCAGAGTTAAATGGTGGTCACATTACGACGATGTTTTCGCCGCTCACTGGTACTGGGCGCTGGCACACTGGCGAGGCGGAGCGTTCCGGTATCGTTACGGCTGTAGAATACTGGCAAGGGCGGAACCTGACTGTGGCGATCGTTAAATGTAAGTATGCGGAGCAACGGCACAGTTACTGGTTTGAGCAGGGGTTTCGCTACGATTATGCGTATCGGCCACATGTCAGTATCGGTGCTGGTGATTCCACACGAGAACTGCGGCATCTAGTCGGTGCGCGGTTCGTTACTGAAAGAGAGTTTGCCCGGCTGTTCACTCGGTGATACACTCTAGGTATTATTTCATAACTGAATTTATACTATGGACCGCGAGCAACGAAAACAATTCCTATTAAAACTGATTTCCACCCACGGCGCCGAAGCGGTACAGGCAGAATTAGAACTGTCTGACCGCTCCATGCGCAACTACCAGAGCGATAACGGTAAACCGAATGACCGTATGGTGCCAGCGTGGAAACTGTATCGAGCGGAGAAACGTCTCGGATGTCAGAAATAAAAAGAAAAGCAGTGTTCCTATATGACTACACTGGGATAATGGCTCAGCCGTGGCTAGAGGCTGGTTACGAGTGCTGGTTATTTGACGGCCAGCACAAACACGGAATTACCAGAGAGGGACTACTTGTAAAGGTTGGTGTGTGGTTTGATGCCAAAAAAATTGAAGAACATGCACAAGAAATTTTAGATATGGTTGGCCACGAGGTATTGTTTGTGTTTGGATTTCCAGAATGTACTCACATGGCGGTTTCTGGTGCTAGACACTTCAAATCAAAGCTTGAAAAAGACCCTCTAATTCAGATTAAGGCTGCAAACTTAGCAATTCTTGTTAAGTTAGTTGGTGAGAAATTTAAGTGCAAATGGGGAGCGGAGAACCCAATTAGTGTATTGTCATCACTCTGGAGAAAACCGGATTTCATGTTTGACCCATGCGACTATGCTGGTTATCTCCCACCTGATGACTCGCACCCGCTACATCCAGCAGTCTATCCTCCGCAAGATAGATACAACAAGAAAACGTGTATTTGGTGTGGGAGTGGATTTATTGAGCCAGAAAAGAAAAGAATTGCCCCGGAGTTTAAAGACAATCCTGGGTGGTCGAGAACGGGTGGTCGGTCTATGAAAACTAAAAATATCAGAAGTGCTACACCGCGTGGGTTCGCACGTGCAGTTTTTCTAGCTAACTCCTAATTTTTAATGTACTCTTAACCACTATTTCCGTGGAAACGGTGACTATATGCAACTATCCCCGACACAACAGAAAAACCTAGATGAGTGGTTACGTCTAGGCCTACCTAAAACCCGTATCGCTAAACACCTCGGTGTGACAATAGAGCAATTAAAATATTACCTTTCGAAACGGGATAAATAACTTGTGCGCACAAAAAGAGAAAAGATTTTCGATAAATCAGGTGGCCGCTGCTGGTACTGTGGGTGCGAGCTTAAAAAAGGTTGGCATGCAGACCACTTTCATCCAATAGTAAGAGATGTGGTGCCTAATGTTGATAAACGAGGTGTCACTATTGGCTACAAAACAGGGAAAGAGTGCCGCTATCCAGAGCTAGACACTTTTGAGAATTTAGTACCTTCTTGTCCACAATGTAATAACTTCAAGCACTCATTACCTATTGAGGCTTACCGTAGCCTTATATCAGACCAGTTTATCAACACCTTAAAACAGTCAACTGGTCTGCGTCAGTTACAGCGTCTTGGACTAATAGACATCGCACCTAAACCAGTAGTGTTCTGGTACGAAAAAAATAATTTGTCAGTTCCGTCAGTATGGCAATTATTAGGTGTTTCACAAGAAGCGCTAGATACTGAATGGTTAAAAGACAATGCAGAGCCTAACTACTATCACCAGTGGATTGCGGGGCGTATGACAACGCTTAGACGAATGGGTTCATACTGGTTAGTAATTTCTATCACGGATGATTGAGATTCTTCAAAAAGGACTGAGTTACCCTCTGTTACCACTGAGAAAGCTAAAGCATTAGCAGCAGAGTGGGCACTTCGTTTACAGGAGTCATTCTAATTATGCGCACAAATTTAAAACAATATGTGGCGTGGCGTGGTATTCCGCTTGACAACGGTAAAACCAAGAAACTACTGATTAACCCACACACTGGGCGCGCAGCCAGTTCCGTCGATCCGACCACGTGGGGCAGCTATGACGACGTTACCACGTTTATCGCTAGTCACGCAGATCACCATCTCGGTTTCGTATTTACCGCTGACGATCCTTACTTTTTCATCGATATTGATGACTGTATCGACGCAGCAGGTAACTGGAACACCATTTCGAAACAGATTTATTCACGTTTCCCCGATGCTTATGTCGAATATTCACAGTCAGGGCGTGGCCTCCACATTATTGGTATTGGCAAACGTCCCGTGGGCTATAAAAACAAATCCGATTACGGTTACGATATCTACACTGAGAAACGTTTCGTCGCGTTGTGTCCTGATACTGTTATCAGTGGTGATCACAACAAATACGATCACACGGCACAGTTAACCGCAGTAACTACGGAACATTTCGAATCACGGGACGCTAACGCCGTAGACTGGACGGACTATGCCGTTGACGGCTATAACTTCAGTGGTTCAGATGAGGACCTAGTTAATCTCGCATTAAACGCTAAATCGCTGCGGGTACGTTTCGGCGATGCCGTTTCGTTTAAGTCTCTGTGGACTCACGACGATGACGAGCTAACCAAACATTTCCCCAATGACCAAGACGCGGGTATTCCGGATGAGTCACGCGTCGAATCGGCGCTGGCCACGCACTTAGCATTCTGGACAGGTAAAAACGCTGCCCGTATCGAGCGCATCATTACGGATCTGTGGCCACACTGCCGCGACAAATGGTTAAACCGTCCTGCTTATCGCGAGTCAACAATCACCGGTGCGCTTAAAACCTGCCGAGAAACGTATCAGACAACACCAGAATCGGTGCGGGAGTTCGTTAAAACCGTTCCTACTGCTACCGCCGGCATTACGCCGCAGTGGTGCCACGGTGTCGAACCTGGTGGCGACTACGGCAAAGACCACACCCCTAATGCCGTGTCGTTTTTACGTGACTGGTACGGCGACGGGGCTTACCTTATCTGTAACGAAAATGACCTCTACCGCTACGACGGTAAAATCTGGAACGTCGTTACCGAAGAAACACTCCGCGGCGAAATTACCCGCGCGATGCTAGCCGCTTCGCCTCAGTCATCGTGGATTGACGGTACACTGAAAATCGTAAAACAGTTGTGCACACGTAACGACTTAAACGTGGGCGACTGGCCGGGGCACAACACCGAATCGCTGATCGTGTACCAGAATGGCATCTTAGATCTGGACGAAATGAAGTTCTACGGTCACGAACCGGCGTACCTATGCGTGAATATCATGCCCTATGAGTACCGGAACACCGTAACGTGTCCGCAGTGGTCCTCATTTTTAAATGAAGTATTCGAGGGAGACCAACAGCGCATCAACCTGCTGCAGGAGTACATGGGTTACTGTCTGGTGCGCTCGTACTCGTTCCATAAAGCGTTGATGATGATCGGTCTGCGCCGTTCCGGTAAAGGCACAATCGGCCGCATCATTCGTAAGCTCGTCGGTGCGCACAATTACTCAGCAGCGGGTTTAGAGGACTTAGCTAACGATGCCACACTCGACGCGCTGCGCACTAAAACAGTGGCGTTCGATGGTGACGCGCACGACGTTTCACCAGGTAGTCGCGGGCAGGTACTTACCCGTTTCAAGAAAATCACCGGTAACGATGCCATCCAATTTGGCCGTAAGTATAAGTCGTCCATGGATACCACACTGCCGACTCGGTTTATTATCGCCGCGAATAATATGCTGAACTTCAGCGACGACAGCGGGGCGATGACTGGGCGCTTGTGTATCTTACCGTTTAACCTGTCGTGGCAGGGGCGTGAGGATCTATCGCTGGGTGACCGATTAGAAACGGAGATCCAAGGTATCGCTAACTGGGCTATTGAAGGGCTTGTGCGTCTGCGTAGTAACGGCCGTTTCACTGAACCTGACATTTCTATGGAAGAAATTGAGCAGCTGACCGAATCATATTCACCACTGCTGGCGTTTGCTAAAGAGTGTCTGCAGTTCGGCGCAACGGAACAAGTCGGTTCTCAGACACTGTTTCAGGCGTATTCGCTGTGGTGTCGTCAGAATGGTCGTAAGCCAGGCCACGTGGGTTCACTGTCGAATCATATGAAGAATACATTCCGTGGGCAGATACAGCACGGTAAAATCACGCTGGGGGATGGTACGCGAGTATCTGGGTTTAAAGGTGTGGGCGTCGTCTCTATGGCCTCGTCACCGAGTAATGTGGTGCCAATGACACGATAAGAAACGGGGCTTATGCCCCGTTGTTGTTTTTATCTCATCCAACATTTAACGTAATCACGCATCGATAGTGGCAAGTGGAACTGCCCGCAACGGTATTCCACGTTAACGAATTTAGCGCCTCCTTCGGTGATCACTGTCACTACTTCGCCGTCGTCCGGAGCTTCGTCACTTATCCACTCCCCATAGCGCTTGCCATTCATTACAATGTGGACTTCGAACTCTGCGTTACGATTGGCACGGTAGAACTTTAAAATACGCTCCACACGTTCCAGCATCGCATCCGGTACACTGCGTAACTTACTATTCTCTACTGGACGACTCATAATCTCCCCCACTCCTTAACGTTCTTGATCTGCTGTCCTAATAGCCAGTAACCACCGTCACGATATGCGACGTTCTTATACAGCAGGTTATTGACGGTGCGCACAGTGACTAATTCGTCGGCTTCTGGTGTGGCCTCATCAACGCTAAACCAGCACATCACCTCACGACCGTTTACCATGATGGCCACAGTGAACTCGGTGCTGCGATTGGCACGATAGAACCCTGTGACACGTTCTACATCATTCAGCACCGCTGCTGGAATATTTCGTAACTTACTATTCTCGCGTGGTCTTCCCATATCGAAACCCTCTTACTTTGTATTGGTGTGTCTTCACGAACCCGCTGCCTAAGATAAACCCTTCGGCTGTAACTCTGTCGGGGCGTAAATCCCACTTGAAACCTGCCTCTACGGAGAACCGAGGGAGTGTCAAACCGTCCGTGATCTCCACTTCTATGAACTTAACTATCATGCCACGAGTCTCAGGAACTCGTGGTACTCGCCAGCAAAACCGACACGAACCAGATAGCCGTCGAACCCATCATACACTACGTACCTGCGTACAATATCGTGCTCGATGTCAGGGGCATTAGCTTCAGCTTCTTCACGAGTGTCAAAGATGATGGTGTAAAAGTTATATTGTCCGGCAGTGCGTACTTTCAACATTTTCATTTTGGTGCTCTCCTTAACTGTTAGACTTATAATAACCATTAATAACTATAACGTCAACTGTTTTTATTAATAACTTTAAATATCTAAGTTTTTATTAATAACTTCTAGACCACATTTATCTCAGTTTCTGTTAATACCTAAGTACTGTCCATGACACTGTCCGGCACGAAAATACCGAAAAACCCTTTAAAATCATTATATTGTCCGGTGTCTAGGTACTTTTATAAAAACGGTTTATAATTTATATCTATTAATAAATAGCTGTTTATAGTTATATATGTCTATTATTTTTAATTAAGTTACACACGCGAATATGCCGGACAGCCGGACAACTTGTTGATTCTATTACGTTTTTCGGTGTTTTTGATGCTGGACACTGTCCGGACACTCCGTATCATCCTGTTTTTATTACGTTTATTCCCAATAGTGACATAATCGTTGCGAAATGGTACTCTAGCGGCATGTTTAATCAAACCGGTGTGGATTCCATGCAAAAAGAGATCGACGAGTTGCGAGAGCAGCTCAGTGGACGCATGTTGAGTTTCGCGGAATTCTACCTGGAGAACTTCGATAGTTACTGCCGGGGCGAATTGACCCTAGCTCAGCTCTACATGAACGCTATACGGGACGATATCGAGAAGCACAGTGCCGAGACTACAGCTTGGCGTCACCTCGACCCTAAGAGCCGCTGCGGGCGTTACATTGCGTTACGTCTGAAACAGCTGTCGGAAAAGTCCGAGAAAAACAAAATCGCTACCGTTGCGGAGATTCGCGAATACTTAACGAAAGCGGTTCGGGGTTACGATCAGCTCGTGTCGGATCTGGTGAAAACTAAAACGTACCCGGTCATCGATAAAGAAACCGGTGAAGTGAAGGGGCAAGCGACGGGACTGTTCGTTGATAACATTGACGACATACCACCTAACCTGCTACAGTACTTTAAGTCGTTCAGAGAAGTGCCCGGTGCGGAGGGTTTCTTGGTTGACCTGAAAATGAACCAGGCCGACAAAGACCGAAACAAATGCGCCGAGATGCTACTCAAGACGGAGGGTGCGTTTATCGATCGCACCGAAGTAACAGGTCGTAACGGTGCACCAATTGGTATCGCTGTTGCGGAAGTGTCTAGCGATGAACTGCAGAAAATCTGCCGCGGCTTGCTAGACGAAATTTAACGTTAGGAACCCGACATTATGAATACTGACGAAGCGCTACAGTGGTGCTTAAAAGCCTGTTTATCTGGGTGGCCAACTACTTGCCCTAACTTTGCTCCTATGGGGTGGCATTGGGAGAGTCATCAAGCTTTCTCTGGGGTGATTCTGGTACACCCGAGTATCGCCGAGCCAATCACAAAGAGTGATTTCAAGTTAGCACACGTAAATAATCCGTTACATGACAACCAAGAGCGTATTCAGTGCTACAGACAGCCACAAACCACCAGCTCCGAAACCAACCGCACCAAACTGCTCAAAGCGTTTCAACTGTCCGAGTGGGACGAAAACGAAATCATCCGTCGTGCTGTGGCGCTAGCAGAACCAATCGAACAGCTGCGTGACATCCTGAGCATTCTGAAAGGCGAGTCGCTGGAAGATATCCTGACGATCGCCGTGGAACAGCTACGCAACGACTACGCGACGGTAGGCACATGGAATGGCACCGACCAGTTACGTCGTGGGCATATCGTCGCTGGTGGTGCTGTCGTCGGCACCGATGGCGCATATGTCACTATCCGCGATGCTGATAACGCCTTACGTGCCATGAGCGTTGCTGATGTGCAACCACCGTGTTAAACTGTGAGGAGTATTCGTATAATTACAGAGGATAGCCACAATGGCAGATCTGGTAAACCGAGCCTCCCTAGAAAAACTCGAACGTCAAGCTGAATTTATTGCCACGGTAGGCTCCGGTGAAACCTCAGCCGGAGCTACCGTCACTCAAGTGACTAACCCCGATTCTGGGGTTACTGTTCCTACTATCCCTCAATTAATCGCCGACGCTGAAGCCACAGTCAAAAATCTTGACTGGAGTCCAGTAGGAAATTTTGCTGACGGTGTTACGTTCACAAAATCCACTGACTACGCTGTTTATATGGAAGAAGTAAGCCCTGGAGTTTACGCATCAACTCAGTGGGTTTACACTGGTTCGTTGCCGTTTACTGCGACTGCTGGAACAATTCCTAGCGAGCCGACTTATCAAGTGGTTAATGTCAGGGATGCATCATTAATTAATTACGATAATACAACCGTAGAATCCGAGCTTGATGGAGCAAGGTCATTCAGAACCTCAGTAGCTGGAGGTGACATTTACCCGATTGAATCAGATTCGATTGTGAGTGATGGAGACACTATTCCTAGCGGGTATACGCACTTAAACACTGCATACGGAATCAAGCGCATGGTTCCCGCTGCTACAGGCGTTATTTCTGGACTTACAGAAACGACAGCAACCATCGGAAGCACATTTGTAAACTTATTCCCGTATGATTTGCCAGAACATCAAGCTGAGGCAGTTTCTGTCTATAACGCAAAATTGCAAGCTAGGACGCAAAGAGCTGCTAATTTTGAGATTGGTGGATCTGTTACTATTCTTGGTGACTCAATAACAGCAGGTGTTGGAGCTACTAATAACGATACTAGATATTCTCGCGTTCTTCTTAATGCGCTACAAGACTATCAGCAAGGTGGATACGGACAGTCAAATGAGGTAGATTTCAACTGGACTTCGATGGGTGGTGTTGCATTAACTGGACAAACCGCTGGGTCATCAGGGCCAATTCAACGAAGCCAAATTATTTCAGTTGGCGGAACAATTACTATCACAAGACCAAACGCCACAAGGATTGCATTTTTCTTTGATAGAACCACAACGTCAGGCAGTGTTGAAATACGCCAAAACGCTGTATTGCTTGCAACTATTGATTGCTCTGGTGCTGACGCTAAAAATATTCTGTCTAACTACACAACCATTGAATCAGGCGGAGCAAACGTAACATTAACGGTTATTGACAACCCTGTTGAATTCCTTGCAATCGTTCCTATTGGGGATAATGTTAGCCAGCCAAACATATCAATTGGTATGCAAATGGCCGTGAGTGGTTTTAATACAACCGACTTTCTGCAAGATCCGGCCCAACTTGTTAGCATTGGCGCTTGCGGTGCATATGTTGGTACAGATTCTATTTACGTTCTTGCTATCGGTACAAATGACATTTATACAGCCGCGCGCACACCGTATGAATACACGGATAACCTAAGAACAATAGGCACAACATTAGAGTCTTACAGACCGGCCAACACTATTGTTTTGGTTGTGCCTCCAAAATCAAACGAATCAGTATACCCTGTTGCTATTAGTGGAATTACTCATGATGATTATCGGCAAGCGATTTATCAACTTGCTGTTGAACAAAAATGGGCTGTAATTGACCATTCTGCGCTTGAATTAAATGAGCAAAGCCAATTAAGTGATGGTTTGCATCCTAATGACAGGGGGCATCAACAGTTAGCGTCAAATATCCTTAAATCATTTGGGCTTAAATTAAAGCAGCCACTTACAGGCGTTCAACGTGATGCCATTGCTGCAAAATCAGACGTTGCGCTATATAGACGATCCGCAGATTTAACGACATTTACAGGTACAACAACTAGAGAAAAAACGCTTACATCTATGGGTGTTACAGCTAATGATTTTGTTGTCGGTGTTTATATTCGGTGGAAAACATCTGGCGTTATGATCCCATATCAAGACTGTCAAAACCTAGCGTCAGGATTAGGGCTGCAGATGTTAAGGTCATTCACTGGTGCGGATTATTCTGTTGCTAAAATGTTCTACACTAGCGCAAGCAATGATGGTACAGGGTTTGCATCACCACAAGGCCCGTTATCCGCATCAATACTAAATACTGTTGCTGGATACAATGATGCAGAAATAATCGTTGAGTTTGAGAGATCGCTAAAGACAGATAGCGATTTATAATATTTAACCTATGACACTACAATGGGACGAACTAACGGACGCTCAGAAACCCTGCATCCGTGAACTTTCTAATCAGTCGCTGCTATTCTACAGTCGCGCAATGTTCCGGTTTCAGCAAGCAGACCAGTTCATGGTGAATTGGCACCATCATTTAATCTGTGACGAGCTGGAACGGGTGGCGCGTGGCGAAACAGATAATCTCATCATCAACATGCCTCCAGGTGGATCGAAAACGCACCTCGGCAGTATCTGTTTTCCATCGTGGTGTTTCAGTCAAGAAATTAACTGCCGGTTCCTCACCGTTTCGTATTCAGCCGACTTGGTTAAAAACGTAATCTCGGGCCCAATCCGTGACGTAATTAAATCGGAAGAATACCAAGACATGTGGCCTGTGCAGATGAGTACCGACACAGATGCTAAGGACCACTGGAAACTATTAAATAACCGTGGCAAGAAAGCTGGGGAGTTTAAGTGTGCCTCAAACGGCGGCTCTATTACAGGGTTTCGCGCCGGTAAATTAGCACGTGATAAATTCTATGGTGCACTGATCCTCGACGACCCTAACAAGCCGCTCGATATGCTGACGAACCGTAAGCGGGAAAACAGTAACGAAATTCTCGCAACGGTTAAGTCACGTCTAGGTTCACCTAAAACACCAATTATCATTATTCAGCAGCGGCTTCACGCATTAGATGCCACGGGGTTCCGTTGCGGCCAGATGACGAAAGTATCTGATTCGCCGTGGCTGTGCGAGTGGAAGTCTGGCGGTAAAATTACGCGGCAGATTATTATCCCAGCGCTGATTGATGATACTTACGTGAAATCGCTGCCCGAGAAGTACCAGCGTTACGTTACGGGTATGCTGTACGACATGGACCAGTATGGCCGTTACAGTTACTGGCCAGAGAAAGAAACGCTGCAGGGGATGCTCGAAATTGAAGAGCAGTACCCGTTTATGTTCGAGGCGCAGTATCAGCAGAACCCGCCTGTTATCGGCGGTAAAGTGTTAAGTGGCGAGTCGTTCCTGTACTGCAATAACGTAACACAGCCAGCTGAATACGACTGGACGTTTATCACTGGTGATACTGCGCAGAAAGCTAAAGATACGTCGGACTACACGGTATTTTGCGCGTGGGGCGTTAAAGCTGGCAATCTGTACCTGCTCGATATCGAGCGCGGCAAATGGGAAGCACCGCAGATGCAGGTTAAACTAAGGATGCTGGTGGCACGGACGCGTGACAGTTACGGCAGCGGTAAACTGCGTGGCGTGTGGGTCGAAGATGCTGCTAGCGGTACGTCGCTTATTCAGTTGATGCGTAACTCACTGCCAGTGCCAATTAACCCATATAAACCTAACCGTCTCGGTAAGTGGGCATCGTGCCAGGACACGTTACCGTTTCTGCAGAGTGAGTATAGTAATGGCCGAGTGTGGCTTAACGAGGATTTCGACGCGAAGAATCACAATCGTAAGCTCAAGGAGTGGGTCGACGAAATGTGTGCATTTACCTCCGATGATTCGCATGACCACGATGACCAGTGCGATAACCTGTTTATGGCTGTCCGTATCGGATTGACCGCAGAGATACTTGGCGGGTCGGGTGATGCACCAATTACTGTGGGTGGTTCAACAGGCGCATATAGTTTTTGACATAGTGACTGAATTGCGCCTATACTAACCTCACGTTTAACGATGTGAGGTTTTTTTTGTGCGTAAAATAAAACGAGAAACCGCAAAGAAGAAAGGTCTTAAGAAATATTTTGAAGGTGAGTCTTGCTGTAACGGACATATTGCAGAGCGGTATGTGAGCACTGGCGCCTGTATCGAGTGTTTACGTAAATACAGAATGGTGCGGGAAGCAAAACAGGCCTTATTACGCACCGGTGAGTGGGTCAAACAAGGGCGGGTGGAGCTTAAAACAACCAAGGAGGCCTGTATCAGAACTGAGAAGGGCGAGTTACGCATATTGCCTCTGCAGGAGCTGACTCTAGAATCTAGAACGGAGAAACTACGGCGACTATCTGGGATGGGTGCCGAGCTTAATCTAGAGCATCTATTAAAATTAGAGAAACTTGGCTTAATAACAATAAACATTGAGGAAACTTTATGACCAAAGTAAGAAAACTGAACCGTGAATTAGCTAAAGAAATTGGGGCTACTCACACGGACACCACATCTTTTAAATTGTATCGAATAGCAGATGATCTTTTATTAACATGGAGGGATGGGAAATGGATAGAGTCAGACTTATCAAAAGGGGCTATTGCGGACAGCATCCGACCAATTCCACCACAGTGGCCATGCGATGCCGCACCGGAGGATTGGCGCGACGTGGTGGTGAGTGTTGCCTCTGATAACCGTGTGGAAAAGTGTGAAGAGGGTATTCGAATTAACGGTATGCGGATTAAAAAATCAAAGTGGGTAGAAATGTGTCATGTGACTCTAGTGGAAGAGGGATTCTTTGAATTATGAAAATGTTACTTAAAATATACGCGTGGCTTACTAAAACTCCATTAGTGGTCTTAACTGATTACGACGGTGAGGAAACACTTGCTCCAGTATATGTGGACAGCAGCGGTCGGCTTGCAGCTAAGCGTTACTGGCCACATGACATACGAAACGCGGTATTAAACCCTGATGGCACAGTATCTAATGGGTTTTATGTAATACGGTGGCGATGGAAATGATCTCCTTCGTCTATCACGGAACAATTGTGGCTGGTAAACCTGCTGGCCACAATAAACGAATGCTGCGGGTCGGTGATAAGATGTATCACACACCCCATATGCGTGACGTCGTGGTGCACAAGCAACCGGCTACGGTTATGCCGCTACGTGACTTTATCAATTGGCTTGGTGGCAGTGTCGTATTCGCTGCGCGTACGTTAGGTTTGCACCATACGAAAATCAGCTACACGGTAAACTCTGGTCGTGACGCGATTGTCATTGCCGGTAAACTGTATGCTGCACCGAAGTGCAACCTCTACGCAGCAGATGATACGCCACGTAACCGTAAGAAACGTCGCTATGGTGATTTATGGTTCGATGGTAACGTACTGCGGCAGAAAGAGGGCACTTACGCGCCGCTCAGTGCCGTTATGGAGCTGGCTGGCAGCTTAAGCGAAACAGCACGGATGCTAGGTGTCTCGCGTTATGCGCTTCATGATGCAGAGAATTCCGTTGTGTATCGTGGGTGGCTGTATAAACGGGTGAGGTGACACACCCTGACCCCTATGCTACACTGGCGGCAATGTGAAACTATCTGGTACCTATGCTATGGCTGACATTGCCGTCGAATCCTATAAACGCTCGTCTGGTTATGTGCTAGAAGAGTACCTGCCAGCGCTTATCGGCACTAACGGTAAGCGCACTATGCGCCTGATGATTGACGACCCGACATACGGCGCGGTGTTGTTCATCTTGGGCGTGTTTTTCCGTTCGATGCAATGGTCTGTTGAGCTGCCAAAAGAACTCGTAGGTGATGCTGACGCTGAAACGCGCCGGGCGTATCTCGAAGACGTACTCATGCGCGATATTGGTACGAAAGACGACCCGGATTCGTTAGCCACATTTGATGACCTCGTGGCTATGGCGCTCGATATGTGCCCATGGGGTTACTCGTTGGTTAACCCAGTACTGAAGAAACGGCCTGATGGTCTGGTTGGTATTGGTCGGCTGATTCAGATTGCGGCCGAAACAGTCGATGAGTGGATTTACGATGAAGCCACAGGTAAAGTAACGGGCGTTAAGCAGCAGAATCCCGCCACGTATGTCATTACTCCGATTGAACGCGAGTATTTCCTGCACTTTAAAACAAATCCGGCAAAAGGTAGTCCTGAAGGTCGCTCAATTTTCCGCGCGTCATATAAGTCATGGAAACGTCGTGAAGCGCTACAGACTACCGAATCAATCCTTGCCGAACGTGGTACAGGCTTCCCCGTAATCATCGCTGACCCAAAAATCAAAGAGCAGTCAATAGGTGAAACTGCCGCGGCTAAAGTGTGGGCCCAAACAGTTTCGCAGATTGAATCTATCCCGAAAAATGTACGCATGAATTCGCAATCAGGCCTTACTTTGTGGACTGATAACTATAAAAACCCTGATGGTACTGATACGGGTAACCCGCGTGTACAGTTCCAGTTTGCACCAGTCGGTACGACTAACACCGTCCAGTTCCGTGAGGCGATCCGCGACTACGATATGCAGATTGTGCGCTCTGTTATTGCACAGTTCCTGTTTAACGGCAGTGACTCGGGGAACCGCGCGCTCGATTCGTCACAGACATCATCGTTTCTGCGCGCCATTATGGGCTTTGCGGAAATTATCGCTACGGTAGTGAACCGTCAGTTAGTTACACGGCTGTGGACTGCTAACGGCTGGGAAATTGACAATACGATGCCACGCGTAACGCCGTCACCACTGGATAAGTCGAACCTGGAAGAAATCGGGTCGTATATTCAGAAACTGACTGCGGCGGGCGCCACAATATTCCCGAATCCAGAAATTGAAAAGTATCTGCTGACATTGGCCGACGTCCCTGTCGACTCTATCGGGGAAGATGAGGAGTTATAGGTTATTCGAGTACGTATTCGTCGCGAATGAATACATCCGGATCGTACTCGCTATAACGTGTTTTAAGTCGGTGTGCCATGTATGGTAATAGAAGTAGGCCTGCTAGTGGCACTAAAATAGCACCAGCAAAGATAATCCACATGTCACGTAAAATGCTACGTAATGACCAGTCTAATGGGTTCAGTGGTGTATCAAAATGTTCCTCTGACATCAATGCTCCTAACCATAGATAAGCTAACCGTTTCCAGTATGGCCAGTCCTGAAACTCAGAAACGTATAGGTTACGTTTAACTATTTTCATCACAATGTTTCTCCCGTCATTTCATACAACGCAGCAGATTCGCCGAATGTGTCGGACAGTTCCTGTAGCTCCTCGATGCGCTTCTTTATCTCTGCTTGCAGTGCCGCTACACCTGCAACGTAGTCGGTACCTGTCGGTTGCGGTTGTGGCTTCGACCAAAACGCCGGCACACAGAGAGTCGTGTCTAACTCACCCGTGTCGACGTCCTTACACACAATCACGCCGATTTCGCACTTGTGGAACTTGACACGGTGATTTACTTCATAATCGACTGGCATACTGGCCCACTCCTTAATTTCTATTAGTCGCTCAATTAACTCCTCGCAGCGGTTCGATACTTCCTGCATCGGATCGCTGCATCCGCTTATCTGCTCAAATGTCAATAACGGTACTTTCGCGAGACTGCCGAGCATACCGTAATCGTGAGCACCGAAGTATTTTGAGTTGCGTTTTAGTGTCATAGTGACACACTCCGCTCATTTGATTTTAGGCGCAACTTAGCGATTAGCTGCACAGTTTGCTTATCTTCTGGTGCAGCTTTACCTAAACCATGTTTATTAGTCAGGGCATTCTCACCACGAGATACGCACATCAGATTATCAATGGCACAATTGGTCCGGTCATTATCTTTAAACCACAGTACGTGGTTAGCTGGCAAACTACCATGGTGTTGTTCCCATACTAAAATATGTTTCAACTTCCACTCGTTAGGCTCGGCCACTTTTACACTTACATAGCCATCTTTATTATCAACGCGCTCAGCACCAACAGGGCGATGATTAGCGGGCGTGTGGCCTTTCTTGAAGCGTGTTTTAGCAGAGTTACCACCAGCATTAAATGAAACCCCTTTGTTCCACACATCACACCCTTTCTCAAACCGACCAGTACGCCCCGATTTTATGCCGTGATTACGAGTGAAGCACCGTAACTGACTAACTGTTTTCGAGTCACCGAAGTGTGCATTAAATGCTGCCGTCATGTCTTTTAAAGATAGAACTCGATACTGCTTAATCACCCACTGTTTTTGCTCATCTGTGAATATTCTCATTCTTTGTTCCTTAGCATCTTAGGCAGGTCTTCTGGAACGATCATATCTGATGCTGCAATTTGCGCATCTAGAGCTAAGCGACCGTTTTGCACAATTTGAGATGCCACGTTGGTAATCGCCTTTGTACGCTCAATTTCAAGTCGTAGCTCATCACTCGAAAGTCCTTCATCACCTAGACGTTCAATTTGTGCAAATAGGTGATCATTTAAATCGGAAATATTATTTTTCATCACATCAACCCCTCTAACACGCTGCGGGCGGTAAGTTCGATATTACCGGGGGTAACCGTTACGACTAAATCAGGGTCGGGCAGATACGACCGTGAATCGCCCGTGAAATCATAGCCGTCACGTACCAGTCGCACCACTTTTACACGATCGCCAAACATCAATTTAAGCGGCTGCAGTTCCTCGATAAAACCACCATCGGCAAACACGACGGAACGGTCGATACCAAGTAACCGCGCTGCTGCTTTGCGGCCGAAGTAGTCCTTGCCATGTTTCGGCTTAATCTCGTTTTCCGATACGTGAATGAGCATCTGGCGCACCGATAGTCCCTGATGCCACGGGAGTTCCTTTAAGTCGCGGTTTTCGTTGCGTTCGATTACTTCTGTAACTGGTATTCCATAGTGTCCCGCTGTGGCTTCATACAGTGCATGTTTGAAACAGGTTTTTGCATAGCCAGCGTGGTCACGTAGCCAATTAGCGATTGTGTCTTTGCCGCACCCAGGCGGGCCATTTAGGATAATGATCATAATTAATATTTTTTTCCGTTCTCAGCGGCTCGTGCCGCACGTTGATGGTCGGCACGAGTGCGGTTATAAGCCACTTTCTCGTTGATGATAGTTTCTAGGTCGAAACCTTTAAGTTCTGCATATGCCATGACTTGATTTACAGCCGTAGCTAATTCCTCGCTCGCTCCATATTGGTAAGCCTGTAGTTTAATGTACTTGAAAGCACAAGATACACAGCAATGGGCATCCGCTAATAGTTCTGTTGGGTCAGACTCAGGCTTTACACTATTACCAATATCTTCATTCCAATCCCAGCCCACACTACCCAAATAATCCAAACAGCGGATCACAAAGTCAGCCAGTTCCACTTGAAACATGGGGTACTGTGGTAAGCGATCGTCCATAAGGCTCTTACGGTCGCCTTCCATCGCTTCGGATAGTTCAGAGTGAAACAGGCACACCATAGTTGCAAATGGTCGCGGATTATCCCACCAGCCCATTTCGCGGTTCTGTTGGTGAATTCGGTTCTGTAGTTCGATTAGGTTTAACATTTCACAAATTCTCCGTTAATGAGTTTGTAGTAAGTATCTGCATCAATATCAACACCAGCTTTAGCAGTTTTTATAGCTAAAATAGTACCCGCGTTGTCACGCTCAGTGATAACTACCCATGAACCTTCTGATGCCTTGGCTTTTGAATCATAACCTGTGACAACAGCCACTGATTGTTTGCCTTCAACTAACGCAGCGGAACAGTCACCAGTGTTTGACGCAGCGGAATAGTCACCAGTGTTTGACGCAGCGGAATAGTCACCAGTGTTTGACGCAGCGGAATAGTCACCAGTGTTTGACGCAGCGGAACAGTCAC
>ERZ1673962.643-NODE-643-length-22169-cov-106.588767_pt1 | contig 22169 bp, 15 predicted proteins | sample MGYA00580188_ERZ1673962 | MGnify/ENA primary metagenome ERZ1673962 (study PRJEB41334, sample SAMN05608104) | rock metagenome | biome: terrestrial subsurface; feature: shale formation; material: shale | place: USA: Pennsylvania ... | reverse complement strand
GTTCCGTGGCGAGTTTGGCGCACAGCGCATAGATCGACAGCTGGGGATTGGCGCCAATGCTGGTGGGAAACAGCGATCCGTCGTGTATGGACAGGTTGGCCAGCTGGTGGTGCCGTCCCAGGCTGTCGGTCACGGCCTGGCGTGGATCGTCGCCCATGGCGCAGCCGCCCATCACGTGGGCGCTGCCAAGGCGGGTGCGGTACAGCGCGAGGTCCAGACCTTCGATCAGCTCGCGGGCGGCACGCGGCGTGCGCACGTAGCGGGCGTCGCCATGCAGGGGCAGCACGGCACGGGCGCCGGCGGCGAACTGGATCTCGGCCATGCTGTGAAAGGCGCGGCGGATGCCGTTCCAGGCATAGTCGGTCATGCGGTAGTCGAGCACCGGGCTGCCGTCGCTGCGCAGCTCGACCGTGCCCTCGGCGCTGTCCGGATGAAAGCCGTCGCGCTGCAGGGCGATCATCGCGTGGGTATGCGGCAGCGCGGCCATGCGCTGGGCATTCTCCGGGCCGAAGCCGCCAAGCAGGGTAGTCGCGAGCGCGGGATGGATGGGCGGAACTTCGAGCTTGTAGCCGGCCGGCCCGGTAACCCCGTCGTGCCACTGGAAGTGGTCGGAATAGATCGACTGTGGTGCGCCGCTGAAGGCATCGATGCGCTCGTCGAATTGCGCTGCGGAGAAGTTGGTCAGGTGCAGGAAGGTGCGCTTGCCGACGCGTTGGTGCGGGTCGGGAGCGTTCGAGCGCAGCAGCAAACCCGGCGTGTTGATGCCGCCGCCGGCCAGAATGTAGTGCCTGGCGACGACGCGGATGCGGTGTCCGTTCGGCTCTACGCCGCGTTCGTCCATGCCCAGGCAGTCCAAGCCGACGACCCGCTCGCCCTGCATCAGCAAGCGCTCGGCGCGGCTGAGGTAGAGCAGTTCACCGCCGTTTTCCAGCATTGCGGGAATGCTGGTGACCAGCATCGACTGTTTGGCGTTGGTCGGGCAGCCCATGCCGCAGTAGCCCAGGTTCCAGCAGCCACGCACGTTGCGCGGGATCACCGCCCAGTGCTGGCCAAGGCTTTCGCAGCCGCGCTGTAGTACCGCGTTGTTGGCATTCGGCGGCACGGTCCAGGGCGCGATGCCGAGGCGCTGCTCCATGCGTTCGAACCAGGGCTGCAGCGTTTCGGCCGAAAGCCCGCTGACGCCGTGCTCACTGGCCCAATGCTGCAGGGTCTGCGGCGGTGTGCGAAAGCTCGAAGTCCAGTTCACCAGCGTGGTGCCGCCGACGGCGCGACCCTGCAGGATGGTGATGGCGCCGTCCTTGCTGGTGCGGCCGATGGCTTCCTGATAGAGCGAGCGGTAGGCGCGGCCCTCCTGCATGTCGAAGTCGCCGCTGGTGCGCAGCGGGCCTTCCTCGATAAGCAACACCTTGTAGCCGGCTGCGCTCAGCACTTCGGCGCTGGTGGCACCGCCTGCGCCGCTGCCGACGATGGCGATGTCGGCTTCCAGGGTCAGGTCGCGTTGCAGTCGCGAGCCGTCATGAGTGGTCCAGCCGCGGGCGAGGCCTTCGGCAAACAGATCGGCAACAGGCATGCAGGCCTCCTTTGGTCAGACTTTGGGCGGGCCGGGGTAACCGCAGTGCGCCCAGGAGGCGGGGCTGGCGTACCAGGCCATGAGGATCATCTGCAATAACGAGGCGTGGCCCTGACGCAAAAGGGCCAGCGAGCTGTTCTGCCAGCGCTGCAGGAATGCCCGCAGCTCGTCATCCGAGGCGTGGCTCCAGTCGCCCCAGACGCCAGTCAACGGACCGCGGGTCAGCGGCAGGCTGAGCACATCGAACAGCTGCCGCACCTGCTGCGCCAGGGCCGGCGACAGATGCCGCAGCCCCAGGTCGAGACTGGCGAGGGTATCCTGCACTGCTTGTGGCATGGCCTCCCCGGGCGCCGCTCCTTGCAGCAGCAGCGACGTCAGGCGATTGAGCAGCGGTAGGTCGCTTTCGCGCAGCATGGTGAAGCCACTCGCCGGACCGTCGGCAGCGGCACTGAACGTTCGGCTGAGCAGGCCGCCTCCGGCCAGCACCGCGCTGCCGAGCAGGCCGATCTTGAGCAACTGGCGGCGGTTGACGGAGAGATCGGGCATCGTGACGTCGTGCTTCAGCGGATGAACAGAGCGTAGATCAGCTTCTGCCACCATTTGCCGTAGGGCGGGTAGATCAGCCGGGCGGCGTTGAAGCGCTGTTTGATGAACAGGCTCTTGGCCTTGCTGAAGGTGAGGAAGCCTTCGCGCCCGTGGTACTGCCCCATGCCTGAAGGGCCGATGCCACCGAACGGCAGGTCATCCTGCGCGACATGCAGCAGGGTGTCGTTCAGGCACACCCCGCCGGAGTGGGTCTTTTCCAGTACGCGCTGCTGTTCAGCGCGGTCATAGCTGAAGTAGTACAGCGCCAGCGGCCGCGGCCGCGCGTTGACGTACGCCAGTGCTTCATCCAGGTCGCCGTAGGGCACGACCGGCAGCAGCGGACCGAAGATCTCCTCGTGCATCACCCGCATGTGCTCGTTGACCTCGAGCAACAGGCAATGCGGCATGCGTCGCTGCTGTGCTTCGGCAAACAGCGGCATGATTCGCGCGCCCTTGGCCTGGGCATCGTCCAGGTAGTCCTGCAGCCGCGCCAGCTGGCGGTCGTTGATGATCGCGCTGTAGTCGGGATTGTCCGCGAGGCTCGGATACTGGCGCTGTACGGCCTCGCGGTAAGCCGTAACGAAGCCTTCGATGCGATCCTGCGGCACCAGCACATAGTCTGGCGCGACACAGGTCTGCCCGGCGTTCATGCACTTGCCGAAGGCGATGCGTTCGGCGGCGTCGGTCAATGGAACGCTGGCCGAGACGATGGCCGGCGACTTGCCGCCGAGTTCGAGTGTCACCGGTGTGAGGTTCTCGGCCGCCGCACGCATCACGTCGCGGCCGATATGGGTTGCGCCGGTGAACAGCAGGTGGTCGAAGGGTAGCCGGGCGAAGGCGCGTCCCACCTCTACGTCACCGAGTACCACCGCCACCTGCTCCTCGGGAAATATCTGCGCCAGCAGAGCCCTGAGCAGCTGGCCGGTGGCCGGCGTCGACTCGCTCATCTTCAGCATTACCCGATTGCCCGCCGCCAAAGCGCCGATCAGCGGTCCGATGGCCAGATAGAGCGGGTAGTTCCACGGCACGATGATGCCGACGACGCCCAGCGGCTGATAGACCACCCCAGCGCTGGCCGGTTGGAAGGCCAGGCCGACCCGCCGCCGCGAAGGTTTCATCCAGCGCCGCAGATGGCGGCAGGCGTAGCGGATGCCATGCAGGCTGGGCATGATTTCCGCCAGCAGGGTTTCGTCGGCCGAGCGATGGCCGAAATCGGCGCTGATCGCTTCGATCAGCGCCGGCTGGTGAGTTGCCAGCACATCGCGCAGCGCGTCCAGCCAGCGCACGCGGTCTTCCTCCGAAGGCATGGGCGCGGCGAGAAAGGCCGAACGTTGCCGCTGGAACACGGCCTCCATGGCGGCGATCGCCTGCGGGATGTCGGCGGACATGGAAGCTCCGGATAGTCGTGGCTGGAAGATTTCTAGAGTAATTGCTCTAAACTGTCAACGAAACGTGCTTACCTGCCTGCCGGCGTGTACCGTTGCTTCTTCGTTTCGCCGCCGAGAACCCGCTGCCTCATGGCACCCCGTACCAAGACCCGTGACCGCATCATCGAAGCCAGCCTGGAGCTATTCAACGCCCAGGGCGAGCGCAACGTCACGACCAACCACATCGCCGCCCATCTCGGCATCTCGCCGGGCAATCTGTACTACCACTTCCCCAACAAGCAGGCGATCGTCGCAGAGCTGTTCGGGCAGTACGAATCGCGTGTCGACCAGTTCCTGCGCTTGCCGCCGGAGCGGGAAATGCAAGTCCAGGACAAGGCGCTTTACCTCGAGGCTTTGCTGGGCGCGATGTGGGATTACCGATTTCTCCATCGTGATCTGGAAGGCCTGCTGGATGCCAATCCGCAGCTCGCCCAGCGCTACCAGGCGTTCGCCGGCCGTTGCCTGCGGCATGCCCGGGCGATCTATCAGGGGTTCGTCGATGCCGGCATTCTGCTGATGGATCCCGCCCAGGTTGAGGACATCGCGCTTAACGCCTGGATCATAATCACGTCTTGGGTGCGCTTCCTTTCCACTAGTGGCATTCGTTCGGACCGGTTGAGCGAGGCCTTGCTGTGTCGTGGTGTTTATCAGGTGCTGGTACTGGAGGAAGGCGTTGTCGCCGACGCAGCGCGGGTGAATTATGGCGAGCTGTGTCGGCGGTTTCGGGTGCCGTTAGACGTAACTGTCAGGGAATATGGCACCTGGATATCGAGCTGAATTGACATTTAATTGGCGCCATCTGCCGATAGGGTCAACCTTTCATCGGTGATGATGGCATTATGCTTGTATAGAGCCAGACGCTATGGATTAATACCGGTGGGCGGCAGGTCGTTTATTACGGTGAATCCATGTGGATCGTTCAAGTATTTGCCCGTAGGTTGACGGCGACGGCAATCCGATTTTTCGCATTATTGGGGCTGCACCGTTCGGCGTACGTCATTTTGCTCCATGGCCTGCTGTTCGCCCTGCCTGTTCAAGCTGATGCTAGCTCGACGGCCCGTCCGGGCAGTGTCGCTTTTTGGTACGCCTCCTCTCCGCCGCTGGAAGAACTGGCACAGTTCGAGTGGGCGGTTCTTGAATCTGGCCATCTCTCACGACGAGACGTGGCGTTTCTTCGCGCTCAGGGCAGTTCGCCCTTTGCCTATCTTTCCGTTGGCGAGTACGACGGCGACCTCGCCGAGGGTGGCGACGAGATCGCCCGGAGCGCAAGCGAGGTCCGTAACCAGGCCTGGAACAGTCAGGTCATGCAGTTGAGTGCCCCGGCGTGGCGCGAACATCTGCTGGCTCAAGCCCGAGCCCTCGAGCAGCAGGGCTACGTCGGTCTTTTCCTTGATACGCTGGACAGCTTCCTGCTTTTGCCCGAGGACAGGCGCGAAGCCGAGCGCGTCGCGCTGCGCGATTTTCTTCGGCAACTGCACCGGGAGCTGCCGGAGCTCAAGCTGATCTTCAATCGCGGGTTCGAAGTGCTTCCCGAATTGCCGGGCGTGGCGAGCGCGGTGGCGGTCGAATCGATTCACGCCGGCTGGGATGCCGGTCGCGGCCGTTACCTTGCCGTGCCGCAAGCTGACCGGGACTGGCTCGACATCCACCTCGATCCATTGCGTGCCCAAGGCGTGCCGTTGATCGCGATCGATTACCTGCCATCCACACAGCGCGAGGAGGCGCGCGCGCTAGCCGAGCGACTACGTGGCGAGCGTTTCATACCCTTCGTCACCATGCCTGAGCTGGATTATCTCGGGATCAGCACGCTGGAGGTCCAGCCTCGACGCGTTGCGGTGATCTACGACCCACGGGAAGGTCCGCTTTCGAGCAACCGCGGTCATATGTTTCTGGGCGGGCTGATCGAATACCTTGGCTATCGGGTCGACTACCTACCAGCTGACCAGCTGCCGACAAACCCGATGGGCGGGCTCTATGCCGGTGTCGTGACCTGGATGACCAATGGCCCGCCGGACGATTCTGCCGCTTTCGACGACTGGCTCGTGGCCCGGCTCGACGAAGGCGTTCCGCTGGCCATCATGGGAGGGGTTCCCGTGGTCGGCCAGGCAGTGCTCAGGCGGTTGGGGATGCGCCACGTTGGCAAGCCGGCGAAGCCCGGTGTCACAATCCTCGCGCAGGACAAAACCCTGGTGGGCGGTTTCGAGGCGCCGGTTACGGTGCGAGTTCGCGAGCTGGTAGCGCTCGACACGATCGATGGCGAGGCACAGGCAGGTCTGAGTCTGGTCGATAGCGAGCAACGCCGTTACACGCCGGTGGCGACCGGGCCTGCCGGCGGTGTTGCGCTGACGCCCTACATCATTGAAGAGGGGCCTGACTACCAGCGCTGGATTCTCGACCCGTTCGTCTTCTTGCAGCGTGCCCTTCGGTTGCCGCCGTTGCCCCGCCCGGATGCGACCACCGAAAACGGGCGGCGTATCGCGACGGTGCATATCGATGGCGATGGTTTTCTGTCTCGTGCCGAGGTGGCCGGCTCACCATATGCCGGTCGCGAGGTGCTCGAGGCGTTCATCGAACCGCATGGGTTGCTGACGTCGGTATCGGTGATCGAAGGGGAAATCGGGCCCAAAGGCCGCTATCCCCATCTCGCCCGCGAACTGGAGCCGATCGCGCGCGAAATATTCGCCAATCGTAAGGTCGAGGTGGCCAGCCACAGTTTCAGCCATCCGTTTTACTGGCAGCCGGAGCGCGCCCAGCTCCGGGAAGGCTTTACCGCCGAGTACGGCATGACGATGGCCATTCCCGGCTATGACAGGCTGGATTTCACACGGGAGGTGGTGGGTTCGACGGCCTACATAAACGAGCGGCTGACCACCGCCGACAAGCCCGTGAAGATGATCTTCTGGACCGGCGACGCCCTGCCGGATGCGGCTACGATCAAGCTCGCTTATGACGCCGGCCTAGAGAACGTCAACGGCGGAACGACCATCCTGACCCGCGCGCATCCTTCATTGACCGGGCTATCGCCGCTGATCCGGCCGACGGCCGGCGGCATCCAGTACTACGCGCCGATCATCAACGAGAACCTCTATACCAATCTCTGGCAGGGGCCCTATTACGGTTTCCGGGGTGTGCTCGAGACCTTCGCGCTGACCGATGCCCCCCGCCGTCTGCGCGGCCTGCATCTGTATTACCACTTTTACTCTGCGACCAAGCAGGCATCGATACGGGTCATGCAGGACATCTACCGATCGATGCAGGCCGAACAGCCGATATCGCTCTGGATGAGCCAGTACATCCGACGGATGAATGGTTTGCACCAGTCGAGCCTGGCCCGGCTCGGCGATGGCCGCTGGCAGATTCGTGGCCTGGATGGGCTCCGCACCTTGCGACTGGATCCAGCGCTCGGTTGGCCGGACCTGCGCCGCTCGCAGGGCGTCGCCGGGGTTCGCGAACTGCCGCAGGGTCGCTACGTGCACCTGAGCGATGCGCACGCCGTGCTCGCGCTGCGTCCCGAGCGTGACCCCAGGCCCGCCCTGGAGCAGGCGAACCTGCCGCTGCTGGGCTGGGACTATCTGGATGACGACCGAGTGAAACTTTCCTTCGCGGGAGAAATGCCGCTGCGGTTTTCCGTTCGCGCCAGCGGCCGCTGCTCGCTGGAAGTTGCGGGCAAGCGTCATGCGGGCGTGAAGGTTCAGGGCTTGTGGCAGTTCGAGCTGGCAGAGACGCGGGTGAGCGATGCGCAACTCCTCTGCCACTGAACCCGTTCGGCTTCTCAGTCCCTGGGCCCTGCTGCTCGTCGGCGGGCTAGTCGTTACCCTGCTGGTCGTCACCTACCATGGCGACGAGGTCTTCATGCCGAGCGAGCGGCAACCTGATGCCGTCTCGATCAGCTACGCCGAACTGCTGCTGGAAGCCCATCCTGATGACACCAGCTTGCGGCTCAAACTCATCGAACAGCTCATTGCCCTCGGCGACCATGTCCGCGCCCGCTCACACGTCTTCAGGCTGAATGAGGCGTCCGGCGATGTCCGCTTTTTCCTGGCGGAGCTGGCCGTACTCGAGGCTCAGGCGACTGAAAAAGCGGTTTCCGCCCAGACCCTCGCGGCGCTGAGTGCCCAACTACGCGGCGTGGTGCGCGAAGGGCTTAGCCTCGAACAACTGGCCCGGCTTGCCCGCCATGCCTTGGCGGTGAACGACCCGAGCCTGGCCGCGCAGGTCTACCTGGACCTGGCTGAGCGAGACAAGGCCAGGCGACAGCAGTGGTTTGGCGAAGCGGTAACGGCTCACCTCGCCGCTGGCGAAACCGGAACGGCCGCACACTTGCTGAGCGGAATGATCGCCCGTGCTGATGGTGCCGATGACCGGCAGCGCTATGTCAGCGAGGCGTTTTCGGCATACCTTGCCGCGGACCAGGGTGAACAGGCAGCGACCGTGGTGCATGCCAATCTGGACGTCCTGGACGCAGCCGATGGTGCGCTGCTTGAAGCGGCGGTAAAGGCGGGTATCGGCAGCCAGCGGTACGACCTGGCCGCTGAAATCCTGGCACGCTGGCGGCTGCTCGATCCCGAAGGCGTGACCGCGCTGCGCAGCGAAATGCAGCTGCGCCTCGCGTCGGGTCAGCTCGAGCAGGCCTGGGAGGTCGGCCAGCAGCTGGCGAATGTCGCACCGCAGCCCGCCGATACGCTCGAAACCATGGCCAAGCTCGGCGAATGGACAGGGCGGCCCAGCGAGGCCCTGGGGTACTGGCTGAAGTTGCTGCAGCAGCAGGATGGTCCGCAGGTGCGGGAGCACGCCTGGCGTCTGGCGGCCCAGCTGTTCGATTTCGATAACACCATCCGGTTGCTGGCCGGTGCGGGCGAAAGCCGGCAACTGTCCGATGCCGAGCTCGACGCCCTGGTCTACAGCCATGGCCAGCGCGGCACGCCAGAGCAGGCCGAGCGCTGGCTGCGTCAGTATCTCAGCGCCCATCCGGATCACAGCCTGGCCTGGGAGCGCCTCCAGCAGTTGCTGGAACAGACGCAGCAACTCGAGGCGCAGGTCGCGCTCTGGGCCGAGCGCGACCGCAGGTTCGGCGTGAGCCTCGAGCAACGATTGGCCTGGGCGCACGTGCATTGGGAGCTGTTCGATGTCCAGACCGCCTGGGCCGTGCTCGATGCAGTCGACCGGCAGCAGGTCAGCGAACCCGCCTACTGGCTCTTGCGCGCCGAACTGGCGTGGGAGTTGGAGCGTGATGAGGATGCAATGGAGGGCTATCAGCGGCTCCAGGCACTTGGGGTCGCCAACAGCGATACTGCCGACGAGCGGCTCATCACCCTTTACGAGCGTCACGCTCCGGCGCGGGCGCTGGACGTCATGATGGCCAGCTGGGAGCGCAAGCGGACCCCGGCGAATCTGACCCGCGCGTTGCAATGGGCGATGCAGCTGGATGATCTGCCACGGTTGCGCCTGCTGGTCGAGCAGGGCCTGCAGCTGCCTGAAGGTGAACGAGTCGGCGCGCTCTGGAGCGCCCGCGCCAGGCTCGCGATGCAGGCGGGTGGGCAGGCCGAGGCCGAGCGGTTGCTGGTCGAGGCCGTTGCGCGCTTCCCTCACGCCGACGCGGTCAAGGAGCAGTTGCTCTGGCATTACATCGACACGGGCAACAAGGCGGCCCTGTCCCCGCTGCTGCAGCGCTGGGAGCCGCTCGCGCACAAGCGCAGCAGCCTGTGGCTGCCCTATGCGACTGGTTATCTGCTGCTCAATCGCACCGAACTTGCGTTGCAGTGGTTCGACCGCTTCCTGCGACGCAACCCCGAGGACCTGCTGGTGCAGGCCGCTTACGCCGATGCATTGGACAACGCCGGCTATTTTGACCGAGCGCTGCGGTTGCGACGCCATCTGGCGGGACTCTTCGATGGCCGGCCTGCGACGGCAGAGCCGGACACCTATCGGACCTACCTGCGCCTGATCAGCGCGGGCGGTGCCGGCATCGAGACGCTGCTGCGCCTGGAGCGGCCCGATGCCCGCCCCATGCTGCAGATATGGTTCGACCAGTTCAGCGAGCAGCTCGAGCGGCTCAACCAGCCGGGATTGAAGGACGAATGGTTGGGCTGGGCGCGTCGCAATGGCTTGCGCATCGATCGGTATGCCGAGCTGCAACAAGCGTTGCGCGCCCACAATGCCAGCGAGTTGGAGCGCCTGCTCGCCAGCGGCGGGCTCGATCCGGCGCAACGTGTCGAAGCCTTGCAACAGCTCGGTGCGTCCCAGCGGGCGCTGAGCGAAAGTCTGGCGGCGCTTTCGCCGGACCAACCGGACGCGTTGCAACAGCAGTTGCGGGGCCAGGCACTGGCCCTCCAGGCGCGCCGCCCGCAAGGCCTGCAGATCGGCCTGCGCCGGCAGGATTTTGGCACGCTGGACCTGAATGGTCAGACGGCCGAGATCGCCCGCCAGTTCGGGCGCGACTGGCATGCCAGCGCCCGTTTCAGCCGGCAGCAGTATTCGGGGCCAGGCCTTTCTGGCGCCAGGCCCGGCGTCGAGCGGTCCGCTGAGCTTCAGCTGACCCGCGAGCTCGGCGCGGGCTGGCTCGGTGCGGCGCTCGATATCAGCTCCCATGACGAAGGCGATCGCCAGGGCGCAGGTGTGTTTGGCGGCCTTCAACTCACCGATACCGATTCGCTTGAGTTTCACGCCGACTGGCATCGCCAGGCTGAGGAGAGCGGCCTGGCACGTGCATTCGCCCGTCGCGATTCGGTGGCCATCAGTGCGACGCATGGCCTTACACCCCGTGACCAGTTCAGCTGGTCGCTCGCGCAGCAGCGGTTCAGCACATTGGACGGCGAAGCGCTCGGCCACGGGCGCCAGCTGAATCTGGAATTCAGTCATGCACTGTTCTTCGAAGGGCCCAGCTGGACACTGCGCAGCGGCCTGACCCATGCCGCCTATCGACTGGCGGACGGCCCCTTGCATTCAGTCCCGCAAGAACCGGCCGATTACCTGCAGGAGCGCTTCGGTCAGGTCTATGTCGCCAGCACCTGGCGCCGTGGCTTTCCCGGTGCGTTGAACCGCGAAACCGCCCAATACAGTTGGCTGGTCGACGTGCTTGCCGGCTGGCAGTGGACCGAGCAGCAGGTCGGCTACGCGATCAATGCGGGCGTCGGGACGCGGCTGCTCGGTGACGACGAACTGGCGTTCACCCTGGGGTATCAGTCGGCGCCGCGCAACGGCGACGGCGAGCCAGGGGGCACGCTGAGCCTGACCTACAGCACCCGGTTCGGGCGCTGATTTCTCACAGGGAGACCGATCCATGTCATTCATTCGTTATCTGGCCGTGCTCGCCGTGGCCATGCTGGCGACCGGCTGCAGCACCTTCACCGACCACCATACGGCGACCCTGCCGCGTGAGGCGGCGTGGGGACTGGTGCCGGTCGTCAATTTCTCGCAGGCCCCACAGGCGGGCGAGCGGGTCGAGCAGATCCTGCTCAGCGTGCTGGCCGAGCAGGGCCTGCAGCCGCGGCATTATCCGGCCGCACCTCGGTCGGACCTGCCCATGTTCGACGACCGTAGTCGGCAGGCCGATGCGCTGGCCTGGGCAGCATCGGAGCGGCTCGACTATGTCATCAGCGGCAGCGTCGAGGAGTGGCAGTACAAAAGCGGTCTGGACGGCGAACCTGCGGTCGGTATCAGCCTGCAGGTGATCGAGCCGGCGACGGGGCGGGTCGTCTGGAGCAAGAGCGGTGCACGTGCCGGCTGGTCACGCGAGAGCCTCGCCGGTACCGGGCAGAAGGTGTTGCGCGAGCTGGCCGGCGCGTTGCGGCTCGAATGATGTCCGTGGGTTCGGCACACAAGGACTTCACGCTGGCGCCGCGCGCCGGCGCGGCTGTGTCGTGGCTGGAAACCTGGGCGATTACCGGCCTGGCGATCGGCTTGGGTTACTGGTTGTCACCCGAAGACCCGCTGATGGTGCAGGCTTCGTTTCCCTGGCCGCTGATGGCGCCCCTGTTGCTCGGCATGCGCTACGGCTTCATGCGGGGCATGGTCAGCGCGGTGCTGCTGATCCTCGCGCTTATCGCCTATCACCGCTACGGCGACGGGCTGTACCCGCAGATGCCGGCGTCCTTTATCGTTGGTGTGCTCGTCAGCGGCATGCTGGTAGGGGAGTTTCGTGATATCTGGGAGCGGCGCCTGGAACGGCTCGACCTGGCCAACGACTACCGCCAGTTGCGGCTCGACGAGTTCACCCGGGCCCATTACATCCTTCGCATCTCTCATGACCGTCTGGAGCAGCGGGTCGCGGGTAACGATCAGAGCCTGCGCAGCTCGCTGCTTGGCTTGCGCAACCAGCTGCGCGACCTGCCTCGTGGCGACGATGCGCTGCGGGCCCTGGCGGAACCGGTGCTGGGTCTGCTGGCCCAGTACGGCGCCTTCCGCGCCGCGGCGCTCTATCGGGTGCGCGACGGCGTTGCGCTGCCCGGCGCGCTGAGTGCCATGGGCGATGTCGCCCCGCTCGACCACGACGACTTGCTCATGCGTATGTGCCTGCAGCGCGGCGAGCTTGTCAGCATCCGCGAGCAACTGATCGAGCGAGGCGAGCATCAGCAACATTCGCGTTACCAGCTGTGCGTCCCGCTGATCGACACCGAAGGACGCTTCCTGGCAGTGCTTGCCATCGAGCAGATGCCGTTCTTCTCGTTCAACGACCGGGTGTTCGGCCTGCTCGCCATCCTGGCCGGGCATATCGCGGACCTGATCCTGAGCGATCCGGAGCTGCTCCATCTGCAGGACATGGACAGCCAGCACTTCAGCCAGAACCTCAAGCGCTCGGCCAGCGATGCACGGCTTCACGGGCTCGATGCCAGCCTGTTCGCACTGCAGGTGAAGGCGTCGACCAACAGCGACAGGCTGTTGCGCCTGATCGAGGACAGCCGTCGCGGGTTGGATCTGCAGCTCAGGCTGACCGACCAGGACGGCGACACCTGCGTGCTGGTGCTGCTGCCCTTGACCTCCGCCGAAGGCGCTCAGGGCTATCTGTTACGCCTCAACACGCTGCTGGGCGAGCGGTTTGGCCAGGGGCAGACGCTGGACAGCCTGCAGGTTCGGGTGCTGGCGCACGACATCGGCGCGGAATACGGGCAGGAAGCCTTGCGTCATTTCCTCTACAGCGAGTGTGGCTTGAATGATCAGCAAGTGGCTGTTTAGTGGCGCGCTGCTGTTCGAGCTGAGCAGCTGGGCGGCGTTCCACGAGCGTTTGAGCGTTGCGCAGGCGACATCGCTGTATCTGGGTGCGCATGCCGCGAGCAGCGCCTTGCTGGCGGCCGGAATCTGGCTGCTCCTGCCGCGTCGCTACAAGCTTCCGCTGCCCTGGAGCCCGTTATTCATCTTCTGTCTGGCGTTCTTCGTTCCGGTGTTGGGCGCGGTTGGGGTGGCGGCTGCGCTCTTTCCGGCGCTGTACCTGCCCCGGCGTCGGCAGGAGAAGAGCTGGGACTCGATGGGGCTTCCGGAGTTGCCTTTCCGACCGCAGGAGCGCGGCAAGGAACTGATGTTCAACGACGGCGGCCTGCAGGACGTGCTGCGTCATGCTCCAGATACGGAGAAACGGATGGCCGCGCTGTTCGCTACGCGTCGCATGCCGTCCCGCGAAGCCATCCCCATCCTCAAGCTGGCGTTGCGTGATTCGGCTGATGATGTCCGGCTTCTGGCCTATTCGATGCTCGACAAACAGGAAAGTGAGATCAACCTGCGGATCGAGACGGCTCTGCGACAGCTTGCGGTGGCGGAGGGCGCCCACCTTACGGCATTGCACGATGCCCTGGCGCGCTGGTATTGGGAGCTGGCCTATCTTGGGCTGGCCCAGGGAAGCGTCCTGGACCATGTCCTGGAGCAGGCACGCGAGCATGCGCAGCGCACGCTCGACGTCCCGGGCAATCCCTATGCGCATGTCCTGGCGGGGCGGATCGCCCTGGAGCAGGGGCGGCTCGAAGCCGCGGCCGACCACTTCTCTCACGCAGAAGCGGCCGGCGTCGGGGTGCCGACCCTGGCTCCCTTCCGTGCTGAAATTGCCTTTCTCCAGGGACGTTATGCCGAGGTTCGCCAGCAGTTGGCCACGCTCCCGTCCGAAACCCTGCAGCGTCCGCCCTTCGCGGCCCTTGCGAAGTACTGGTTGTGACCCTCATGCAATCCGAAACGCCTATCGCCGATATCTGCCTGCTGCTCGAGGGCACCTGGCCCTATGTGCGGGGTGGCGTGTCCAGCTGGGTGAACCAGCTGATCCTGGGGCTGCCGGACTTTACCTTCTCGGTGGTTTTCATCGGCGGGCAGCGTGAGGCGTACGGGGAACGGCAGTACCGGATTCCGGCCAACGTCGTGCATATCGAGGAGCACTTCCTGGAAAGCGCCTGGCGTCCGGTCGAGGCGCTCGGCCGGGTCGGGCACGAAGGCGCGGGAGAGACCATGCGGCAGATGCATCGCTATCTCCACGACCCGGGCATCCAGGACGAAGCGCTCGGCGAAGGCCTGCTCGACACGCTGGCTTCTGGTCGGCTGTGTCTTGAGGACGTGCTGCGCAGCCGATCGAGCTGGGAGGCGATCACCGAGGGTTACACCCGGCATTGCAGCGACCCCTCGTTCGTCAATTATTTTTGGACACTGCGCACCATGCATGCGCCGATCGTCATGCTTTCGCAGGTTGCGGCCCGGCTACCCAGGGCGCGGGCCCTGCACTCGATCTCGACCGGATACGCGGGGTTGCTGGGGGCCGTGCTGCAGCGTCGCTGGCAGTGTGCGTACATGCTTAGCGAACACGGCATCTACACCAAGGAACGCAAGATCGACCTGGCCCAGGCCAGTTGGATATCCGAAGGCCCGGACGAGGCCTTGCGTACCGGCTTGGACACCGAGTTCAGCTATATCCGCAACCTGTGGATCCGCTTTTTCGAGCGCATCGGCCTGCTGACCTACCGCGCGGCAGACCCGATCATCTCGCTCTACGCAGGCAACCGGCAGCGCCAGATCGCGGATGGCGCGCACCCCTCGCGTACCCGCGTGATCCCGAACGGCATCGCCATGGCCGCCTGGACCGATGCCCTGCAGCGCCGCCCAGCGGGGATTGCGCCAGTGGTCGGGCTCGTCGGTCGCGTGGTCCCGATCAAAGACGTGAAGACCTTCATCCGGGCGATGCGGGGCGTGGTCAGTGCCATACCGGAGGCCGAGGGTTGGGTGGTCGGGCCCGAGGAAGAGGATCGCGCCTATGCGGCCGAATGCCGGAGTCTGGTCGCCAGCCTCGGATTGGAAGGCAAGGTGAAGTTCCTTGGGTTCCGGCAGATCCATGACCTGTTGCCCAACCTCGGCCTCATGGTGCTGACCTCGATCAGCGAGGCCCAGCCCTTGGTGATCCTCGAAGCCTGGGCAGCGGGAACGCCTGTGGTCAGCAGCGATGTCGGGTCCTGCCGGGAGCTGATCGAAGGGGCAGCGGACGAGTCGCCACCGCTGGGTTGCGCCGGGGAGGTGGTCGCCATTGCCGACCCCCAGGCGACGGCCAGAGCGATCATCGGCCTGCTCGGCAACCCCGAGCGCTGGCGGGCGGCCCAGGCGGTGGGACTCGAACGGGTGAATCGCTATTACACCGAGGCCCTGATGCTCGATCGTTATCGCAATCTCTATCGCAACGCCGCGGGGAGGCGCTGACATGGCCGGTATCGGTTTCGAGCTGCGCAAAATCCTGTCGCGCGATTCCTATACGGCTACGCTCCGCGCCTATGTCTATGCCGGCTTGATCAGTTCGGGCCCGTGGGTGCTGTCGATCATCAGCGTGATGCTGATCGGGGTGATGAGCCTTGGGGTCGTCGTGCCCGAGCTGCTGGTTCGCCAGTTCCTGGTCAGCGTGACCTATCTGATGGCCGCTTCGCTGATCATTACCGGTGGCGCTCAGCTGTTCTTCACCCGGTTCATTTCGGATCGGCTGTTCGAGAAGCGACAGGACTGCATCCTGCCGAATCTGGTGGGCATCCTGCTGATGGTAACGGTGGCTTCGGGTGTGCTGGGATTCGTCTTGCTGAGCCTGGTGTTCGATCAACCGTTCGGATACCGGCTGCTGATGCTGGCCAACTTCGTCGTGTTGTGCAACCTGTGGCTGACCATCATTTTTCTGTCGGGCATGAAGGCCTACAACCGCATCCTGCTGATCATGGTCATCGGCTATTCGCTGATGGTGCTGTGCGCCTATCTGCTCCGGTTCTTGAAGCTCGAAGGGCTGCTCCTCGGCCTGCTGATCGGGCATGCGAGCCTATTCTTCATGTTCCTGTTCGACATCCTTCGGGAGCACCCGGCCCGGCGGCTGGTGGCGTTCGATTTCCTCGAGCGCCGGCAGGTTTTCCTGAGCCTGCTGGTCACAGGGCTGTGCTACAACCTGGGAATCTGGATCGACAAGATCCTGTTCTGGTTCAACGCCAGCACGTCGAGTCAGGTGATCGGGCCGTTGCGTGCTTCGATGCTCTACGACCTGCCGATCTTTCTGGCCTACCTGGCGATCATCCCAGGCATGGCGGTGTTCCTCGTGCGCATCGAGACGGACTTCGCGGAGTGGTATGAGCGGCTTTTCTCGGCCATTCGCGGGGGCGAGACGCTGCAGCACATCGGCCAGCTCAAGCAGCAGATGATCCTGGCGGTGCGTCAGGGGTTGCTGGAAATCTGCAAGGTCCAGGGCCTGACCGTCGTGCTGCTGTTTCTCGTTGCTCCCGACCTGCTCGCCTGGTTGGGGATTTCGGCCTATTACCTGCCGCTGTTCTACGTCGACCTGATCGGCGTGAGCATTCAGGTCGTGTTCATGGCGCTGCTCAACGTCTTTTTCTACTTGGACAAGCGCCGGATCGTGCTGGAGCTGTGCCTGATCTTCGTGCTGCTCAATGCGCTGCTGACGGTGATCAGCCAGCACATGGGCCCGAGCTTCTTCGGCTATGGCTTTACGCTGTCGGTGCTGGCGTGCGTTCTGCTGGGGCTGGTTCGCCTGTCCAGCAGTCTCGAGGATCTGGAATACGAAACCTTCATGCTGGGCCGCTGAAGCTAGGCGCCCAACCACTGCGGAATGCGCCGCTCCAGGTAGTAGCGAGGCCTACGCGGCGTGCCTTCGACAAAACCGACGTGGCCACCGTTGGCGTGCAGTTCGAGGGCGGTGGTGGCGGACAGCTCGGCCGGTTCCGGCACGCTGTGGCGGAACACGAAGGGATCATCCTCGGCCTGGATCAGCAGGGTTGGCGTCGTGATCGTCGGCAGGTAGTAGCGGCTGGAGGCACGGCGGTAATAGTCCTGGGCGTCGCTGTAGCCGTGCAGCGGCGCGGTGAAGCGACCGTCGAAATCCCAGAAGGTGCGCATGCCGTGCAGCGGGCCGAGGCTCTGCAGGGCACCGAGGTGGTTCAGCAGCCCCTCGCGCTGGAAGCGCTGCTGTTTGTCCCTCACGTAGGCGACCATCGCCTTCATGAAATGCGCCTGGTAGACGCGGGAGAAGCCGAGGCCGATGCGATCGGCACATTGGTCCAGGCGGAACGGCACGGACACCGCAACCGCCTTGCGCAGCGGGCAACTGGCTGCCATTTCGCCCATGTACTTGAGCAGTACGTTGCCGCCCAGCGAGTAGCCGACCGCATGCAGCGGCGCCATGGGCCGGCAGGCCTGCAGATGCCCGATCACTTCGGCGAGATCATCGCTGGCGCCGGAATGATAGGCGCGCGGCAACAGGTTCGGTTCGCCCGAGCAGCCGCGCCAGTTGATCGCGACGCTCGCCCAGCCCTGCGCGCTCAGTTGTTGCTGCAGACCGAGCACGTAAAGCGAATTCGACGAGCCGGTCAGCCCGTGTAGCACAAGGACCAGCGGCGCTGTTGCTTCATGCGGGCCGTGCCAGTCCAGGTCGATGAAATCGCCATCGGCCAGCCACAGTCGCTCACGCCGGCGTTCGAGGCGCGGCGCCTTGCGAAAGAATGCGTTCCACAGGGTCTGCAGGTGCGGCCCGGGAAGCCACCAGGCGGGTTGGAAGGATTCGGACACGGTTGCTCGGGTTTCTCGTTTGCTCCGACGTTAGAGCCTCGGCGGCGGGAAGAAAAGCACGATGCAGGCGTTGAATGATGCTGGCCGCCTGGCGACTTATGTCTTTGGGGATATGGTCAGCGCCGCCTAAGGGGTGGAGAGTGACGCGATAGTCTTATCCGGAACCCTGCCCATGACGCTTACCCCCTTCGATCAACTGCTGGCTGCCGCGCGCCAGAAGCGCGAACCCCAGCGCCTGCTGTTCGTCTTCGTCAGCGCCGAACTGCCCGAGGATGCCACCGAGGCCGAGCGCCAGCGCTTCGAGGAAAACGCCGGCGGCTCGCTGAAACCGGTGCTCTGCGTCGACAAGCTGCCCGAGGAGCTGAGCGACTTCGCCGCGCTGCGTGAAGAGTCCGAGCGCACCGGCGTGGCCTGGGATCTGCTGTTCGCCGCGGCGCTGCCCGGCCAGGCCGGCATCACGCCGAACGCCGACGAGGCCGAGCAGCCACTGAAGATGATGGTCAGCGCCATCGAGACCGGCAACGTCGGCCGCTTCCTGGCCTTCGATCGCAACGGTCAGACCGTCGACTTCTACTGAAGTCGCCGACTTCAAGCGGCGGGTGCGTGGCGCTCCCAGAGCGCGTAGTGCACCTTGCCGGCCTGCTTCTCCCGATGCAGTCGCCAGTTCCCCGGCAGGCCGAGGCTGGACGGCAGTGCCTCGCTTTCGGTGTAGACCCAGGCGTGCTCGGCCAGCCAACCCTTTGTCTCCAGCAGCTCGCAGGCCGGTTGCAACAGATTCTTGTTGAACGGCGGGTCGAGGAATACCAGGTCGAAGGCGGTCGGCGTCTGGGTTTCCAGGTAGCGCAGGGCATCGCTCTGCAGTAGCTGGCCGTGGCCGCAGTTCAGCGTGTCCAGATGCTTGCGCAGGCTGGCGATGGCGTTGGCGTTCACGTCCAGCGCCAGGGCCATGCTGGCGCCGCGCGACAGGGCTTCCAGATAGATCGCGCCGCTGCCGGTGAACGGATCGAGCACCCGCGCGCCGGATAGGTAGGGTGCCAGCCAGTTGAACAGGGTTTCGCGCACCCGGTCCGGCGTGGGGCGCAGGCCTTCGGCATCGGGGAAGCTGAAGCGGCGCGAGCGCCACTCGCCGCCGATGATGCGCAACTGGCCCTGGCCGCCGTGGGCGCTGGGGCGAATGGGTGGATTGGCCATCAGTGCTCCGGAACGCCGCTGGGCTGTTCGGCTGGTTTATCGGTGGGCGGCGGCAGCGGTTGCTGCTCGACGCTGGGGCCGGCAGTGACGATGACGAAGGCGTCTTGCTGCAGATGCTTGTTCATCGCTGTCTTGACCTGTTCGACTGTCAGCGCCTGCACCTCGCCCATGAAATCCTCCAGGTAGGTCAGCGGCAGGTCGTAGAAGCCGATGCTGCCCAGCTGACCGACGATGTCGGCATTGCTTGCGGTAGACAGCGGAAAACTGCCGGCGATCTCGCGCTTGCTGCGCTCCAGCTCGGCCTCGGTCGGCCCTTCGGCGAGATAGTCGCGGACCAGCTGCTGCACCAGATCCAGTGCGCCATCGGTGAGTTCGGCGCGGGTCTGCATGCTGATCATGAACGGCCCTTCGGCACGCATCGGGCTGAAGCCGGAATAGATGCCGTAGGTCAGGCCGCGCTTTTCGCGCACTTCTTCCATCAGCCGCGTGCCGAAACCGCCGCCGCCGAGGATCTGGTTGCCCAGATAGAGCGCCGCATAGTCCGGATGGCCACGAGGGATGCCGAGCTGGGCCAGCATCAGGTGGCTCTGGTTGGAGGGGAAGTCGATGTGGTGCTTGCCGGCAACTGGAGCCTCGGGTGTCGGCGTCGTTGGCAGCGCCGGGCCTTCCGGCAGGGCGGCCGAGACGCCTGCGGCCAGGGCTTCGGCCTCTTCGCGGGAGAGGTCGCCGACCAGCGCGATCACCGCATTGCCTGCCGCGTAGGCGCGGGCGTGGAAGTCGCGCAGCTGCTCGACGCTGATTGCCGGCACCGACTCGGGGGTGCCTTCGCTGGGGTGGGCGTAGGGGTGATCGCCATAGAGCTGCTCGAACAGCTCGAGGCTGGCGAGCTTGCCGGGGTTCTGCTTCTGGAATTCGAAGCCGGCCAGCAGCTGATTCTTGATCCGTTGCAGCGAGTCCTCGGGGAAGCTCGGTTGGCCGATGACCTGATTGAACAGCGCCAGGGCCGGCTCGCGCTTGTCCGGCGCACTGAGGCTGCGCAGGCTGACCACTGCCATGTCGCGGTAGGAACCGTTGCCGAAGTCCGCACCTAGGCCTTCGAAGCCACGGGCGATGGCGCCGACGTCCTTGCCCTCGACACCCTCGTTGAGCATGGCGTTGGTCAGCAGTGCCAGGCCGGGTACGTCGCCGTCCTGGCTGCTGCCGGCGGAGAAGGTCAGGCGCAGGTCGAACATCGGCAGCTCGCGGGCTTCGACGAACAGTACCTTGGCGCCTTCGGCGGTCTGCCAGCTCTGGATGTCCAGCTTGCGCCGGGCCAGGGGTTGATCGCCCAGCTCGGCGAGCGACTCCAGACGAGGTTTTTCCGGCGTTGCGGTCGGCACGGCAGGCTGGGTCGCCTCGCGGGCGACATCCTGCTTCGCCGGCTCGCCGGGTTGTGGCAGGGCGGTGGAGCCTTCATCGCAGCCCGCCAGGCCGAAACCGGCTGCCAGCAGCAGGCCGAACAGGCCGTTGCGCAGCGCTTTGCAATCACTCATCACGGGCTTCCTCGGGCAGAACATGGGCGACGCTCAGGCGGGAGCGGGTGAAATAGGTGCTGGCGGCCTGCTGGATGTCCTCGGGCGTGACCGCTTCCAGCGCGCTCAGCTCCTCGTCCATCAGGCGCCAGGACAGGCCGACGGTTTCCAGCTTGCCGATGGTGGTGGCCTGCTGGGTGATGGAATCGCGCTCGTAGACCAGGCCGGCGATGACCTGCGCACGCACGCGCTCGAGTTCGTCCGCCGAGGGCGGTGTCTGCTTGAGCGCATCGAGTTCCTGCCAGAGGCCGGCTTCGACTTCTTCCAGCGTGCGGCCCTTCTGCATGTTCGGCGCGGCGCTGAGGACGAACAGGCTGTCGCCGCGGGCATAGGCGTCGTACCAGGCCGAAGCGCTGGTCACCAGTTCTTCACCGCGCTCCAGCCGCTCCGGCAGGCGCGCGCTGTAGCCGCCGTCGAGCAGGGCGGAAATCAACCGCAGCGCGTGCACCTGGCGGGCGTTCTCCTCGGTCGCCAGGCTCGGTGCGTTGAAGGCCATGAGCAGCGTCGGCAGCTGGGTCTTCACGTGCAGCTTGAGGCGCCGCTCGCCCGGCTCGGCCAGTTCCAGTGGCCGCTTGGCTGCTGGCACTTCGCGTTTCTCGATGTCGCCGAAGAAGCGCTCGGCCAGTCCGCGGACCTCATCGGCGGTCACGTCGCCGACCACCACCAGGGTAGCGTTGTTCGGCGCGTACCACTGCTCGTACCAGGCGCGCAGCTCGTTGGCCTGCATGCGGTTGAGGTCGGCCATCCAGCCGATGGTCGGGTTGCGATAGCCGCTGGCGGGGTAGGCGATGGTCTTGAAGCGCTCGTAGGCCAGCGAGCTCGGCTTGTCATCGGTGCGCAGGCGGCGCTCTTCCTTGATCACTTCGATCTCGCGGGCGAACTCGTCTGGCGGCAGCTTGAGGCTGGCCAGGCGATCGGCTTCGAGCTCGAACGCAACGGCCAGGCGGTCACGTGCCAGGACCTGGTAATAGGCGGTGTAGTCGTCGCTGGTGAAGGCGTTTTCCTCGGCGCCCAGCTCACGCAGGATGCGCGAGGCTTCGCCGGCATCGAGCTTGCGGCTGCCCTTGAACATCATGTGTTCCAGCGCGTGGGAGAGGCCGGTCTGGCCAGCCGTCTCGTAGCTGGAGCCAACCTTGTACCAGAGCTGGGATACCACTACCGGCGCACGATGATCCTCGCGCACGATCACTTTCAGGCCGTTGTCGAGGAAGAACTCGTGGGTGGGCTGGCTGTCTGCTGCTGCCAGCAGGGGCAGATAGAACGCTCCGAGCAGCAGGGCGGCGGCGCGGCGTAACATCAGAGGCATAGTCGGGACTCGTCCAGTTGGTGTCCGCCACGGCAGACTGGCAGGGCGGCAACACGGCAGCCATGGTACTGGCGCGTGCGAATCAGGCAAAGCCGGGATATCCGCAGCCGAACCGGCCCTGATGCCGGAACCCGTGCTTAGCGCACCCGCTTTGCGAGGTGCTAGGATAGAGCCCGTTTGGCCGGCAGCGTGGCTGCCGGCGTATCGCATCCTTGAGAATACCTTCTCCATGTTTGGTTCCAACGACGACAAGAAGACACCGGCCGAGCCCGGCGAAAAGAAAGGCCTGTTCGGCTGGCTGCGCAAGAAACCGCAGCAGCCGGTGGTCGAGCAGCCTGCCGCCGAACCGCAGGAAGACAGCCTGCCGCACGCCGAGCAGCCTGAGGCCGAGAGCGAGCAACCGGCAATCACCACCTCCGGGCTATTGCCCGAACCGCCGGTCGAAGCCGAAATACTCCCAGAGCCAGAGCCAGAGCCAGAGCCAGAGCCAGAGCCAGAGCCAGAGCCAGAGC
>ERZ1673962.642-NODE-642-length-22199-cov-4.152050_pt1 | contig 22199 bp, 26 predicted proteins | sample MGYA00580188_ERZ1673962 | MGnify/ENA primary metagenome ERZ1673962 (study PRJEB41334, sample SAMN05608104) | rock metagenome | biome: terrestrial subsurface; feature: shale formation; material: shale | place: USA: Pennsylvania ... | reverse complement strand
TCCCATCGAGGTTTGCCCACAGGCACACCCCCGGAAACATTGACCCTCGATTTCAGAAATAAAATCACTTTACTCACCCTAAAGGAATTAGACGTGAATAATTATAGCCCTACTATATGGTCTAGCAAGAATAACAGTTTACGGAGCAATTAAAATGGAACAGCACACCCCCCAAGACGCGATGCCACTGGCAGAGTGGAGCAGTATCTTAGAGCTAGCGAAAAGCTGTGATGACATTGTCCGTCACATCGCTGCGGGTATGGTAGCCGTGGTGCAGCAGGATAAAACGCAGTATGATGCTGAGCTAGCGCAAGCACTCACTGAGGTCAGGGAGACGCTTAGCGAGACACTGGCACAAGTACCCAAGGGCATGACGTACGTATCCGATGACGATCACCCGCTGTACCTGAAATCGTTTGTCGAGATCTCAGACGTCAAAGATCGTCTCTTTGATGAAATCGTACCGATGGCGAATGCATTTACCGCACGGGCTGTACCCGATGCAGGACTGAATATTGACGTACAAGGAATTATCAACGATGAGCACTGAAGAACAGAATCCATTCAACGACGCCGCAGAGACTCGTACGCAAGACGCTGTGGTTGGTGAAGAGTCCAGTACAGTAACTCATAAACCTACCGTTATCCTGGAGGCTAACCCCTTCAAAGACCTTTCAGCAGAACCGGGTATTCGAGTCCGCGATTGGGTGTTCCCAGTACCCATGGAAACAACAACCGTTGAATCCCTCGATCGTCTGATCCGTGACTATGCGCTGGAAGCCGAAGCGAATATGTCAGAGTCAGCCGCACGCTCTGCGGTACAGGCTTATGCGGACCACCTTCGCCAGACGTATCTAGGTCACTGGCGGCATGGACAATATGCTAACCTCTTCACCCGTGAAGGGGCTGAGTTTGTACAGGCAATTGATTCTGATAAAGGCCCTATCCGTATCGGTGGTCAAAACGTCGCCCTCGGTAACAGTCAGGCGATGTCCGGGCCCTCTGCCATTATGGCGATCCAGAATGCACTGGGTATTGGTAAACCGACTAAGGTGCCCTGCTGGTCGTCAGGTCTGGTACTAACCCTAGGCAACTTTAAGACCTCAGAGATTCTCTCACTGAACCTGGCCTTGACAGAGACCCGCGCTGAGATCGGATACGAAACCGGTGGTATGTTGTTCTCAGGGGGTGACGTTAACATCATCTCTGAAGTCGTGGACTTTATCCTCGATCATGTTATAGCTACTAACATCCGTGGTTGGATGGTCGGGGATAAGGCGGTACTGAAGAAGCTACTGAAAGTGATGGATATTCCGTCACTGTTGGCGGGGGCTTTGGCATCTATTTACCCCTCAGGCTATCCAACAGTCCATAAGTGTAAGAACACTGGTACCGCTAAGTGTGATTATAATCCTGCGCTGGAAGTGGACATCGATGGCATTGAATTTAAAGTTGACAGTCTGCTGGACTTTAAAAAGGTAGTCTGGACGGACCGTACCCGCGTTAGTCCGAAGGCTCGCCGCTTTATGTCATCCGGTAACAATGTCCATACCGTAGAGCAGATCGAAGAATACCAAGATTGTCGGACAGTGGGGCCATCGTAAAGATTGCCTTCCATCAACCCAACCTGGAAACCTATGAGCGTGTAGGTCGTCTGTGGATTAACGGGGTAATGGAAATGGTTAATGGCGCGATGGATCGCATTACGGATGCGGACCGTGAAACCCGACGCACCAAGCGCATTAGCTTTATCCGCAACTACCAGCACGCACTACGTCTGCAAAAACATGCAGCTTGGATCAAGAACCTCCAGATGCATGTGCCGGGTGAAGATGAGCCACGCATTGTATCCGATACCGATACTTTGTTCAGTTCATTGGAGACCTTGGCAGAAGACAAGGCCTTGGCGAAGAACATCATCGAGGCGGTAGATAAACATCGGGTGGACACACAGGTGACCTTTACAGGTATACCGAACTATGTCTGTCCGTCCTGTAATGAGCCTCAGCTGGATCCGGCTGAAGCAGAACACGGGTTGATCCCAATGGACATGGTGGCGTATTTTTTTACCATCATGGTGTGGAAATGGGAACACGAGGCCACTATCTCAACCAACCCATAATCAGCTGCTTGTGCGGGAAGAGTCATGGGGACAGCATGAAGGGTCGTGTTTGTCCCCATTGCCATACCGTGGTAAAGGAAACCACGAATACCGCACTGTTTAAGCGACCCACACCCCATTCAACTTTGTTTGCAGACTTTGGCCTATCTAAGAAGCAAAGCACGGCATTGTCAGAGGCATTGTTGGAACTAAAGACGCCTAAGAGTAATATTGTACTCCAGCTATTAATGGCGGAGCAATATGAAACCCTACTAGGCATCCACGATCACTCCACTGTCGTCTATGACGTCGCTACGCCTTTGGTGCGCCATACCTCAGCCAGTCAAACCATTCCGTATTCGCTCTATGCGAATGAAATACGGCGGCTTATTCGATTAAAGGTTCCACAGAAAACGGGCATGGGTTTAGATGCCATACTCAGTTTACCAGTGGAAACCTATCGACTGGTAACCAATGCCTGCTCAGCGTCTAATCACCTTGAGGGTGAGTTAGCGGATGAGTTGATGTCTGAAATAAACAATAGTTAATATACTCCCAGAGCCCTAGGGCTCTGGGAGTATCGTTTATGCAAGTTCAAGGTACTCTAGCAGTGCCCGTGTAAAGTAGGCGCGCTCCAGTGGGTCTGGAAGGTGTGTTTCGATGGCATGTACATTGAGACCGCTAAAGGGAACTGGATGAGTACCTACGGTTTGCATCAGGGTATCCACGTTCTCAAACAGCTCTATTAACGTCCCATTGTTATCAACGTAGTGGGAACAGTCATCCGCCGTAATCGTTAGGGAAGTTGCCGGCTCTAATGACTTACGTTTACTGGCATCTACCCATATCTCAAAGTCATGAGTCTTATTAGCCTTAGAGGCGTTCAACTCATCTATGTTTCGAAGCCCGCAGTAAATATCGTGTTCTTCGAAAATCTCTCTGGATACACGGTCTAGGTGCTCCCCATTATACTCGACGATCAGGTCAAACCACTCCTTACGGTGATTGCCTCGATCCGCGTAGCATTCCTCTACCGTAGCATAGCCATATAGAGGGGCCAGTCGGTCAAAGATAAACCGTCGACATACAAATAGTGAGGAGGACTCGTACTGCAGTCCATAGACTACGGTTAGATACAGGGAGACAGTGTCCTTCCCATGACGTGCATTACCGCACACCATCCATTTCAATGACATCAATAATCCTCAAGCTGATAGTTATGCTGTACGACTTCATCGATTAGTCCCAACGCCAGCGCTTCTTCTGCGGTTAGGTAATGATCAGTCTCACAGTAGGCTGCAATTTCAGACTCACTGCGATTGCATCGATCGGCGATGTGCTTGGATAAGGTATCCTTAATATAGTTCATGTACTCCAGGCGAGGCGCCATTATAGCGCTGGTACCTCTGGGCTGATGTATCATGATCTCAGTATTTGCCGTAGCGTAGCGTTTCCCAGGCTGACCCGAACACAGTAACAGTGCACCCGCTGAAGCGGCTAGACCGATTGAAAGAGTATAGACTGGGGACTCGATCGCCTCCATTGTATCGACAATGGAGCGAGCCACTGCAACATCGCCACCCGGACTATTAATCAACATCACAATAGGGGCGACTACAGTGGACTCTAGTCCCCGCAAAGCTTCTAAAATCTTACGACCCATTTTACGTTCAATGGCCCCTTCGACTACAATGACTCTAGCCATGAACGTATCCTCCAAACACACCTAGCTCAATCGCCTGATCGGCGGTCATGTATTCATGTCGGTCACAGCGGGTGCGAATGTCAACTGTCTCCAAACGCGTCGTAGCAGCGATGATAGCGGCAATACGCTCCTCTACTCGAATAACCTGTTCGCCGGTGGCCGTAATGTCGGTTGCGGTACCCATCGCGTATTGGGTCTGGCGTACAAAGTGTACGATAGTAGAAGGCATGCAACGTCGCTTTTCGACTGGCAGTGCCGCCAATACCACTGCAAAGTGTACCGGCATATCGTAGAGTACTTCAATCTGCATGTCCAGTTTACCCGCAAACAGATCGATGGTGTCGTGAATACCTAGTAGCTCAGTGTCCCATAAAAACACTGTATCAAATTGCAGTGTCAGAGGAATCTCTTTATTCTTTTCTAGGTGGGCCAGTAACTCCAGGTAGAGTTGACCTACCGACTTAACCAGTATAACTTTCACAAGGGTGCTCCTTATTTTAAAGGTCGTATCAATAGGATTTGCCAACCCTACCAGACAAAAAAAAAATAAGGAGGGGTGAGCCTCCTTATCTAAACGACAACGTTTGTCGGCATATCACCTATGGAGGCGCATTTACCGGAAAACTGTTCTCGCTTACGTACGTCATACTCTCGGTGTTGCTGGATGTCCAGACAGGTTAACCAATAGTAGACGGGCGCAATATGGGGATATTTCTTTATGGGGCGTAGACGCCCTAGCATTTGAAGGTTACGCTGTACCGAGCCAATAGCCACCGTACTGATACAGGCCCTTAGGTTAGGAATGTCCTTACCGGTGCCGGCTGAGGTCGGTGTACTGACGATAATGTCATTGGCGTACAATACCTCTGGGGCATAGGCAGCGGTATAGGCTGAGGTTTTAAACTGCGGATAGAGCTTACTCAGTCGACTGGCCAGGCGTTCACACATTTCAGTGGTTGCACAGAAAATAAGAAGCTTCTGTTCGTCCTGGTAGTCTGAGACGAATGCCTGCTCTGCTAGACTTTCTATGAACTCATAGTAGCGCGTCTCCGCGGTACGGTTCGCCATTAACCACTGCTCATACGCGACGTGACTATATCCCTTAGTGCCCGTACACTTCACTTTGTCAGGGTGCTCGAGTCTATAGGTTACGGAGACACATTGCGCGTGTTCATTTTGACTTACGTCTTTAAAACGATCCTCCATTGGAAATATTTTAAGGTATTGGTTGTTGATCTTCTCATCCTCCGACACCAGTGTTGCGGATAGGTAGATGGCTCTACGTACATGGGTGAAGGTAGTGGCAGTTACGAGTGCATGGATATTCTCATGTGACTCATCCACAATGCGCATGCCCACACCTAGTGTGGGGAATAGCTCATAGGGCGTCACACCCTCTATTGTGTACCCCTCTGTAAGGTAGTCCTTGAGAAAGGCCCGGATGGTAGCAATGGAGATAAAAATGAGCTTATACTCATTCTGTCCGGCTAATGATAACTTAACCAGATTCACCAAATGCTCACGCCCCTGTATCACACAGATATCCTTAGCGTGATCAATGTCCAGTACCCACTTCGTGGAGTCAATCCATGTTTTAAAATGACCCGAGGCCATAACAAATGCTGTGCGTACTTTATAGTGCGCAGTGGTCATGAGTCCACAGGCGGTGTTGTGTGTCACGATAAAGTCATCCGTGACGTAGAGGTGGGATGGGTGTGATACCTCTATACACTGCACCTCATCCGCCCCTACATACTGAACGTCGGTGACCCTAGACATTTCCAAATAGTCGCTATCTGGAACATGTATGGGCAAATACTGCTCACGACCGTTCTCCACCCGATCCTTGAGGGTTGCTGTTGTTAATACCTCACCTGTTAACCCGTTCTCCATGGTATACCAAAGATGTTCAGCGTCAGCGGTTGACTGTCGTCCATCCTCTAGGGTGATGCAGTATACTGGACGTACGCCCTGTGGATAAACACCCACAACCACACCTTCACTACCATCAGGTCCACTAATGGGATCCCCTACACTAAGGTCTCCCATTTTGACCCAACCGTGTGGTGTTAGCACCTGTGAGGAAAGCGGCTGTGCCTTACCGAAACCAGTCGGAAGGTTTAGTACACGGTTAATGGCCTTACCTTCCTTCATGAAGGCCATGGCCAGTTCCTGTTCCTCATTTCGAGGTCCTACTCCCTTTTGTAGGGCTATCTCGATGGGTGCTCCTTCAATGGGCTCGTGGTACGTGTATTGAAAGTCACTACTAGTGTACCCTAGTCCCCTTAGATACTCCTCAACCTTTGTAAACTCCGCTTTCAGAAATCCAAACTCTTTACGGTCATGTGTAGCCGTTGCAAAGACGGCCTTGGTTTTCTTAACTCGACGCTTAAGCTTTGGAATCCAGACGGTTTCAAAGATCGCCAGTCGCTCACAGTACTTAAGGATGGCTTCTCGCTCATTCGGGTAATGTACCTGAATACGGACGCCGTGACTGTAGACGTCTATTTTAAACTTAACCATTCTGCCTCCCATGACAGCCATAATCCCCTATTATAGGATGCCTAGCCCTAGTGGCAATAAAAAATAATGACCATGCACTGGGACTCGCCCAGTGCATGTCTATAATTATCTATGCCTTCTGATTAACCGTCGCAGTAAACCAGGTCTGAAAGAGGGTATCCGACATTGGGATCTCCAGTGCTTCAGAGACCGCACTGCGACATCCTGCCCACAGGTGAGTGTCCTGTCCCTCTGGACGCAGGGTATTGAGCAGGTTATCCAATTCCCCACGCGTCTTGGGGAGGCTGATCTGGTACTGACGTTCCAGTTTTTCACGGGCAGCGTTCATCAGTTGTGTTTGCATCGTAATAGTCCTTTAGGTGGTTAGTGTGAAACGTATTCAAAGGTGAAGTGTTCGACCGAAAATTGTCCCAGTACGCCATCGACTTCCACCAATGGCTCTGGGGTAACATCTGTGTGCACCGCTGTCACACGATAGGTTTTACCGATTTCTAACGCAGCGGGATTAGACTCCCCTTTGCGCTTTTTCTTATCCGTGCAGATTACACGGGCACCGGTATCCAGTACAAACATAGGTATGTCCTTTAGCGGTTATCTACATACGGGGCATCGGCCCCAATAATGGGATCCAGCGGATGCACTGGACGCTCATGGGTCAAGTAACTCTTATGGTTAAGAATGACCCGCTTCTGTCCCTCGAAGGCCAAGGCCGCCGACACGGACCGGTTCGATATAATCCGACGGGCGGACATAAAGACAAAGGGATCACCACCACGGGGTAGGCGATAGTCATTAGCATAAGCGTTCACCGTCATACAGGCGCGTACAAAGATTTCCGCATGGGCTAGGTTGACCTTTATCTTTTCATCGAAGAGGCGCTTCATTGCCGCCACTGCCTGACCGGGGTGCTTATGGGAGACAATGGCCTCATCCTTTTCCTCAGACCCAAAGACAAAATGTTTAATGCGACGCTGGAACGTCAGCATACTCTCACTGCGTCTGGGGGTAATGAAGACCGGCCGACCTTTAAATCCGTCCAAGCGTACCTCCACAACGCCGTTAACGGTTTTCCACCCATTACGGGCAATAGCCTCCAGGACATCCGAGGAGAGTGCAGACCCCTCATCCCCTATCCGCAGGTTGAAGATACTCCAGTCCCCTTTCTGCTGCCCGTGGCCATCGGCGTTTGCAATTTGCAATTCCGTAATACAGGACACTCGCTGCGGTAACAACCCTGCAGGGTCACCACTTTGAAGGACACTGTTAAGACCAGGGGCCTCTTCTTCAGCAAAGCGGATCAGGAAGGTGTTCGCTGCATTCTGTCGCTTCAGTGTAACCGCTGACCGGTTATCGGGGTCATAGCGGAACCACTTACCAGCCTCCCCATCCAGTGAGAAGTACAATGCGCCTTGAGAGGTCTCAACGTGCTTCGTGGAAAGGATTAGCTGAGAGAGTGAGGACAGTGGGTCGGTTGTCAGAAAGTGCCCTACGTTGGTTCTAGGGGGGACAATACGGGATATCTGTCCCAGACACGTTTTACAGACCGTACCAGTATCGTCATTCTGACACATAGTGATAGAACGGATGTTAATGACCTGCCCAATCAATGACGTGTCCTTAGGATCAAACAGCACCGGTCGACCATCGACCATGTGGTACTTACCCTTAAGGCCATGCATGTCCTGTTCAGACACCAACCATGGAATGGTGTGTGGCGTACCACAATCCTCCCCCACGACACTGCGCACGACAGCTGCAAGAAGCTGCATTCGTCGGTTCAGGTACTCAGAGTCCTTCAGCGGATCATCGTTCATCAACAATGCACGAGACGCGCTGCGGGATTCCGTAATGCTATCGTACAACGTATCGAACCCGTCTGCATAGGACTTCTTGATGGGGTACATAAAGATAGAGCCATCCGTAGCAAAGGTATTGCCACGCGCACCAATGAACTGCACCAACTGCTTCTCAGAAAGCAGGTTGGCGCGGGTCATCTTCGCAACCCCATTATTGCGCAGTGCAGGCTTGTCCTTCTTAAGCTCCTGCATGATCCGCTCGTAGCCCTCCTTGAACCCCATCTCATCCGCTTCAATCTTATCTTTCACTTCCCGTATAACAGGGTCATCCATGAGCTCAATTACATCTTCCAGGTCAACCGTCGTGACGTATCCCGCTAGACGCGCCACGGTTATGTTGTGGACGGTGTTAAGTATCTCATAGCTGACCTTTGACATTTCCCATACGAGGTTTTCCCGCTTATCCGGATATCCTTCATAGACATCCCAGAAAATCTTAGCCCCCAGCTTCTGATCAAACCCCTTGGTAAGGGATCTATTACCTACATGATGGGATGGTAAAATGGGGCATCCGGGAAACTCACGGTGCATGCGCCAGAAATACCAGCTCAACACTGTGCGGCGCTTACCAGTTTCCAAGGTGGATCCGTCGGCAAACTCTACCACCATAGGGCCCTCAGGTAGGGCCCATACCTCCTTCTCTGTCAGCATACACAGGGTGCTTGCTGCATAGATGTTCGCCATTAGGGTTACTCCTTATTGTTTATGTCGGGGGACACGAATGATTTCCCATCCGGCACACGCGGCGATGTGTCGGACAAACTTAATCGGACGTCCGCCAATCGGCACTGCATTTCGATCAACCAAACACTCAATGTCTGAAGGACGATCGGATAGTAATATTGAATTAACCGCCATGCGGTGACTTTCTGGATTAGTCGCCAAATCCATGGTTTCAGCAGCGGCATCGCCACCGATAACCGATACCAGGCTACGCAACTCCGTTTCCCCGATGACACGAGGTGGCTGTTCCTTAGATGGGGTTGAGTGCTTAGTAGTTTTATTCTGTACTGCTGGCAGACCATGGTGCTGCCTTAAGATACCCGATACCGCCATGGGCTTGTGATCCAGCTTATCCAGTACAATCATAAACTTCGTACCGATCAGGATCGGATCCTTAGTTCGAACGGTTTCACCCGTACGACTGACATAGGTGACCGGTGATTTATTCGGTGGCCTGAAGGCTTTAAGTTTACGGTACAGGTCAGGACAGAGTTTCTCATCATCTGCACGGATAACCAAATAGATACCCTGATTGTAAATGCTATCCAATACCTCCATCTTTTCTGCTTCGGATAGGTCACGGATGTTCTCTTCCATTACGGTAGAGGTACAGGCAACCAGCGTCTGAAAATGGACCCAGGCCTGATCGTTCTGACCGGCATCCATCATTTGACGGATATCGCCTGCAACGTCCCGTGCCACAGCATTAATATAATGCTCATAGAACTGACCCGGGTTCAGTCGTGCGACTGCACCCTTACCGTACACAATGACGTCAGCACGGTTACCGAAGTCATCCACCGCCATTTCATGATTTTCACGTACGCCGCACACCACTCCCTTACCACCCGCGGTGTCAGATATCTTGGCACCTAAGTCAGCATTAAAGCGATGTTCGTACATGACCTCTACTCGCCACTCATCCATGGGGTTAGCACGGTATGTCTTCTGGATAGAGTTTTTACGACCCTTTACTGACTCCAGGCGCTTAACGGCTTCATTAGGGCGCACGCCCATGGCTCGCTCTATTAGCGTTTGAAGTTCTGGGGTCAATCGTGGTTTGTAATTGGTCTCCTGTATAATCTGATGGTAAACCTGCACAATGCGGTCATAGTACTGTGCGTGTCGATCGGCATATTTCTTAGCCACATCTTCCATACCGGAGGGTGTATGGTAGGTTCTGCGACCTTCATTGGTGGTGGTATGTACCGTAATGTCGATGATCTTTGCACCCGGTACCCCATAGGTTAACTTATCATGCGTCAGATCCGGCGTCTGAAGTTCCTTACGGGACATTTCAACCCCATCCAACATAGGGTCGTACTTACGAAGTGCAAAGACTAGTCCATCCTCACGGATCCGATCCCCAATTTCTGGGAAAGGTCTATAGACCCGATCATCCCCATAGAGGTTAATCGGGTAATAGTGACGTCCCCATTCGACAACACGGGTACCCGTAGCGATGGGAGTGGCACGTTCAAGGAATTCACGGGATACCTCGAAACCATCCTCGATCGTAGCCGGTACAGACATGTATGCAACGTTACAATTGAGACCATTCGAGTAGTACCCATTCTCAACGGTAGGACTATACGAAAGTACGTCCCCTCTATCGAGAGTCATTCCCCGTGCAAGCTGATGCATGAGGGGGGTGAACTTATACTTAAACCCGAAGGTTTCATGTACACGTTCCAGTTGGTTCTGATAGGTCTCTACATGGAAGACTCCAAAATACCCCGTTTCCAAACTACGGTAAATTACCGTAACCAGTGGGTTATAGGCAATGGAGTTCGCCCCTACACCGCCCGTATACTTATGGAGTACTGCATAGACCTGCAGGTCCTCAGGTGCCTTCACCCCAAACGTATGGGTTGCGAGTTGATCCTCTAACCCAGTTAGGATACGAGGGGTATCCGGTTTATTCGGTATCACCGCCTGAGAGATCTGTGAGCAGACCATCTGCATGCGGCTGCCCGAGTTAAACTTAAGCATGGGCGATATAGCCGCCATAGTGCCCAAGTGTCGGAGATTATTGCGCGTCTTTTCCATCTGTACACTCCTGTGACATTTACTGCTCAGTACGGTAATATAGGTTTTCAGCTTAAACGATAACGAGTGGATGCTATAGAGTACCTGAAATAAGGTTGAGGGTCATTATGAACGTTGATAAGCTCGCCGTACCTCGCGGCAAGGCTAACTATTATGAAGCTGGATATAGAGTGGCAATCGAAACCCACTTGCCCGTCCTCCGGCGCAATATTCAAGAGCACGTCTCCATCACTGAGCGCCAAAAACGCATGTACGCAGGTGACTTCTATGGATTATTATCCGAGCTAGGGGTAGCGGTGCCCCACCAATGGCCCACGTTACGAGCGAACGGGTATCATAGTCCGGCTGACTTTCATGGGGAAGTGGATACAGTCTATACCTACACACCGTCTATATTTAAAGAAATATTAGACCAGTACCTCACTACTCAAGCACGACTGTAACAAAAAAAGAAATAGACACCCATGCGCCCTTTCGGGCGTATGGGTGTACGTGCCGTTAGTAGCCAGACATCGGACGGTATTGCCCTGTCCGAGGGTCTAGGTACATCTGTGGCTGTTGTGGTTGACCGTAGTAGCCACCAGGTCCCGGTTGACCATATTGGGGCTGGGGCGGATACGGCTGATTATACTGGGGTTGGGGTACGGGTTGTCCGTATTGGGGTTGAGGGGGGTAAGGTTGGTTGTACTGCGGTGGCGGTGCGTATTGAGGTTGGGGTTGGTACTGAGGTTGTGGCTGACCGTACATCGGCGGTTGGGGTGCTGGCACTGCACCTTGGCCATAGTTAGGTGGCGTCATTGCCGGTGGTTTAAAGGTCGGGATACCATCATCCTCTACCTTCGGTGCAGGGGCCACTGGCTGTGGCTGTGGTGGTGTTGGTGCTGGGGGCGCGGACGCCGCTGCACGTGGTGCCTGTGCAGGCGTTACTGTTTCGGATTTCTCTTCCTCCACAGTTGCACCCAAGCCAATGTTACCCTCCCATTGAATGTACAGGTCATTATGATACCAGTCATCCAGATTGGAAAGATCCTTCACCCAGTGACCTGAGAAGTAAAAGTCTTGGGTCAGGTAACTGGTGATAAGGCTCGCCACCTCCTGCAGCCGTGACATCACTTCATAAAAGGTTTTGCACAGAGTCGTGAAGTAGGGGGCCGTACGACTATTGTACGACTCCACTACAGGTACGTCCCCTAATGCCAATTCAAAGGCAGTACGGATAACGCTGTGCGCTACCTTAGACGGTAGGCGCGCATTATAGAGCGTCTGTGACTCCATGAAGGGCACCGAGAACGTACAGCGACGGCGCTCTAGCTTACCCTCTCCTTCTACCCGCTCCAGCTGATACCGGATCATGGGATGTTTTCCCACAAAGCCCGTCAAGACTTTAGCCGGAATCCGACGCCAAGCATCCAGTGTGTTCGTACTGGTAGTCGGCATCTTGGAGAGAATCTTCTCCATCGCGGCCTGTGGCACCTTAGCATGCTTATCAGTATGGGCGGCCAGTGCAATGATGCTGTCCACCACATTCAGTGTCGCCATGTAAGTACGACTGGAGACCAGGTGAAGGAACTTGTTCAGTACCTCCGACTGACCACGAAAGACTGACTCTGCAGCCGGGTGGAAGAACACCCGCTTGCCGTCATCCTCCGCATTCAACCACTCCTCGGTCGGTATGTACAGAGGCAGAGACACGGTACCGCGTCCCCGACGAACCTTTACCTTAAGGGGAGCAAGCTCCCCCTTGTCATTCGGATACTGGACTGCACCATCCTTTTCGATGGTGCAGCCGACATCCTCCAGCAGCGACTGGTAGAATTTTACAATCGGCTTCATGAGTTACTCCTTATCGGTAAAGCGTATTAAGCATATTGCCCAGGTCACCTGCAATGGTGGAGAGGCTTTGTGTGGAATCGCCCACCACAGGACTGTAGAGGGCATCACAGTAACAGGGTGCAGCATAATCAACCGGCATACCACCGTTGACACTCACTGAGACCGTGGTGTTACCTACCATGTTGTAGTACATGGTAATGTTGTAATCCCCTACCCCCATTGCTTGGACGGATGCTGCAATGGTACTGCGCAGAATCGCCTCGATGTTCTGGATACGGCGTACGTCATCCGCAACGCCGACCATGAACTGAGCTCCCAGGGTCTTGACGGTTACCGAACCATCCGGTGCGGTTTGGTTTTCCATGTTAAAGCTATAGCGTGCCACCAGGTAAAGGGCCAGGTGAGCCGGAACCGCTTGAATCAGCATGTGCGCTATCCGGGTTTCAACCTTAGGTGCACCCCAGTGATCGGTGTGGTCGGTCATGGAGGCGGGGGTGCCGGTATCCAGATGGGCAATCTGAAGTACATGGTCAAACTCCTGGAATGCCGCGCGAATCTCCTTTACGGTTACGTAGAAGGTTTCCGTATACGCCGTCTGGTCACGCAGGCGTGCAAACACCATAGACGACATGCAGACGTCGGCTTCTGCAACCTTGGAGCTGTCCGCGGCTGCCCCCATGACGTAATCCGGCGACTCCACCATGTCATAGTTATTGACGACACCCTCACGATACCCTTCACATACCTTATGTAGGTAACGTCCCCCAATTACGTTGTCACGCGCACTGGCGTTAATACCGTACATGTTAGCAACTCGGGTATCCAGTACACCTGGCTGATTGAAGCCATGGTACTCGCGCTGCTGGTACGTAATGGCATCCACTGGACGTAGTAGCGCCTCTGATTGATGGAGCTGGTGATCCATGCCCAGGTATGTCACCGGGGAGAGTATCTGCCGTGCACCGACAGATCCGTACTTCTCGAAACGATGACCATGTTGCATTACCTGGTCGACCCTGGCCTCCGTATGGGAGTTTGTGAAGATAGGCGTATCCGGTGCCAAATGTCCACCGTAGGACATATCAGCATAGCCCGTATAACCCGTAATGACCTCACGGGAGATACCCATGGGCGTTACCACCTCAAACTCCATCAGCACGGAGTAGCGCTGAGTATCCCAGCCATTGGCAATGGCTACGATGCCCTTAGACTGGGAGGCCGGGGAGAGAATGCGACCCGAGATTGCTGAGAAGCGCTCTACGTTTGTATACTGGCCACCTTGGGTGACCTGATCGAGCATATTCAGAGTCTCATTGTTGATATGGGACTCATAGGGGCGAAAATGCATTTGATGCACTGTTGGCACGGCGATGAATACCGCGCGAACCAAACGAACGCTGTTAGATAGCATAATAATTTCCTCGGTGGTTAAAGGTCAATATTGTTATTGGGCTGGCAACACATAGTCTTCGACCTGACAGATCAGACGAGCGATGTCGTTGCGCAGGGTAGTCGGTACGGTGTCCTTATCTGGCCACTCGTAAAGGTTGATTTCAGACACAATGTTATCGATCAACATAATGCCAGGGTTTCCTTGACTACGACCCTGTACATCAATGCGTTGATGAGGGTAGATTTCCTCTAGAGGCTCAATGAACCCTTTGGATAACGGTAAGAGTGCTACACCGCCTACCGAATAAAGATCCACTGTCGATGGGTCCTTTTCAATACGGCAGCTTAACATCATGTTTGCCAGGCCCTGATAACCATGGTCACTCAACCATGCAGCAGTTACACCGATCATACGTAGATACGTATCTCGGCTTTTCACCAGCTGACAGGTGCGCGGGTAGATTACCCGCTTACACACGAGCCCTATTAAAGGGAGGTGGTATGCCCCTATAGAGAACTCCATGTTCTGCTGGATGGCACTGATGTACCCTAACGCCTTATCTACGTTCCCCTGTGGGTTAAGTCCCGTCACAAAGGCAGGTACGTTATCCACATACGCGGTCATGGCTACCACGGCGTAATCAGGAACCGACTGACTGATGCGGTACCGCTCCACAACGGATTCAGTTTCATCTGAGTCCGATTTCGTGATACGCTTATCACGCACGCCATTTGAAAGATTCTTGGCTTTAGACTCCAGAAACTTGTACGCTATTTTAATCAGCGTCTTGTCTGGATCACGGAACTCCCCAATGGAGATTCGCCGTACAATCACCATTGCCAGATAGAACCTCGGGATCTCAGAGGTACCCATGTGGGTGCAGATAGCCGGAGTCAACGCCTTTGAGTCTTTCTCCGCTAACGCTTCGCAGTAGTCCTTCAGTCGATCCATGGCCGGAAGTCTGTGAACACACGACTCTTTGAGGAGATCGTACGTCACCAGTTCTTTAAAGGCAGGATCCAGTGGAGGAGCAACGTACATGAACTTACCCCAGATAGGGGTAATCATTTTAAAGTACATGCTCAGTACGACCAACTCATTGTACTCATCCTTGAGATACGTCTGGCGTCTAGGGTACTCACCCGTATAGCGATCATGGATATCGCTATTATAGGCAATACGCCCATATTCCAGTGTCCACGATCGGAGATGTTCGTGGTTTACCAGATTCAGTAGACGCGTTACTAATGAACGTAACTCTATCTGCAGCAGCTCGAATGAGGTCTCCATTTCTATGAGTTCAAAGGCCTCCTCGTAGACCCGCTGGTACTCGTCCTGAAGATCCATCGGCAATGTATGCCAATACTCATTCAAGGGCCCATATACTGACGCCGTATCGGTTCCTCCGCCACTGAGCTTCATCCACAGCATCGTGGTGGACCAGAACAACTCCTGCCCACGATGGATGGTTCTAAGAACCGTCGTACCGGTGTTCGTTATCTCTATCTCCATACTGCACTCCTTGACCTACAAAAGGATACTGTCTTACCGGTAATATAGGTTTTCATTCTCTCCGATAACGCCCTATTACATTGGTGGTGTCGCTGTATATAAAAAAATAACATAGATACATACACAGTGCGCAGTGCGCACTGTGTAGGGGTATTTATACGTCAGCAAAAACGTCCGTAGAACGACCGTTACCTTCGTAACCGGTTTTCTTGTAGCCGCCACCACCGTTACCGGAGGATCTGTTGTAGCCGCCGCCGTTGCCGCCACGGTTACCACCGCCGTAATTGCCGCGACCGCCACCCTGGCCCCCTTCACGCTTCTTAGCGTCTTGGGCTTCTTTCTTTTCATGCGTATCAATGAGTACAGGACCCAGCACCTCACGCATGGCGTCTACGTAACCTTCGACCACACGCTTAGACGTAACCGCAGGGTCCAGCGGATTGCCGTTCTTGTCGACCAGGGCATAGTAGAAATTAGGCATCATACGGAACACACAGCGCGGGGCGTTCTTACACTCCACCATGATAGAGACCACGCCTTCCGCATCACGGCCAACGTAAACCTCTGACATGACCTCGAGCTTTTCAGACTTAACGCCGCCTGACCAATCATAGTTTTTGTTTTTGATCCCTTCAACGGTAAAGTTGGGATTGGATGCCGCCTCCAGCAGCATGCGCATAAAGATATTACCGATCACCGGATCCATGTTCGCGTTTACCGGCGGACTATTGTCACCATCATCCGGGTGGTTAGGATATACCGTAATACGGATATTCCCGTTTACCACACGCAGCTTCATGTTGGGGCGCTTGCCTTTGATGTTCGGATCCCAAAGATCACCGACCAGGGAGAGCTTAGGGTTATCGGTGAAATTCTTGGGTGGGATAAATTTATTATCAGCCATGAGGTATACTCCTAGGGTAGTCGGACAGCTAACATTTTCGTAAACTGCTCTTGGATATCGGAATCGGTTATGGTGCGTACATCACTGCGTACCTTCTCGCGGGTCGTGGTGGGTTTCCACTTACCATCAGCAGCACAGGCAACTAATGCCTTTTTATGGGCGTGGCTACCTGCGTATAACAGGGTCCCACGGTCACCCAGCACTTGCATGGTTAGAAGGTTAAATGGCAAATGATAGTAGCTTTCGTTGGTGGTTAATTTACGGATCCATTCTACGGGGGGACGAATGTGTCCCGTATGACTTTCTAGCAACTGCATGTCGCTAAACTGGTAGCGTGACAATAAGTCAATCGCATGGTGAGTGAGTACCCATCCACGTCCCCGCATCTCAGGTAGCGTATGTTGCAGTTGTAGCACCGGAATGCCCTGCTGGCGTTTAAGGTTATCAATCGCCAATCGTTCCAGGTTTTTATAGACTAGCTGACGCTGAGTATGGGGGGTCTTTACTTTAGCCAGTGGCAGTCGATGCTTTAGGGCATCTACCGCGGTAATGTAATAGTGGGTAGGTACCTCTGCATTGACGAACCCATGCAGGGTCGCTAGCTCATCTGCAAAACCTTGTATAAACTCCCCTCGGTCCACGAGCAAGGGATCTTCAAAGCTCCCATGGTAGTTTCGAAAGAGGGTATAGATATTCATCCATACATGGTCCACTTTCTTACCCAGGTCAGCTAAGTTCTCCTCCAGCGGTATAGCCGTAGGGACACTAAAAGCGAGCGTTTCCCCCATTGCTCGGTCTTGTACGCTGGCCATACGGCCTCCTTATAAATGAGCGCGCAATAGCGCTAAGGCGTCCTGAGACAGATGGGCTTCGATCCCTTTCTGTGCAAGGCGATTATCCATAAGTGCTTCTGCATCGTTTCTACCCAACGGTGTCGGGGTAAAGGTTTGGCCCAGTACCGGTTTAAACTGCGCAGCCTCCTCTGACTTAAGGTACTTGAAGGTACAGTGTATAAGCGGGGCATTGTGTTTAAAGGCTTGTAGTAGCGGCAAGCACGCATCGTTTCGAGGTACGGTAAAGCGCACATGTGAACCCGGTGGTAAACTGCCGGCTTCTTTCAAGGTTTCTTCGACACGCTCATCACTGAGTGCCTCACCTTCATAGGTTACAAACCGAGTGGCGTGGGGATTTTCAACAAAAACGATTTCATCCCCAGCATGGTCTTTACATCCATAGTCTGTAACCCGTACATGACCCTTGGCACCCTCTTCACCGTGTGCTAAACGATCCAAGGACCCCTGTGCAAAAATACGCCCTTGAAACCGTGCAGCATGGTGATGGCCGATGGAGATGTACCGCTTAACGATGGATTGGTATCGCTCTGAATCGTGACAAGGCAACACTACGTTGGTGGGTAACTGAAATTCAAACATCCCATGCATGATAGCATAGTCTACTGAATCCAGTCCGTGTTGTGTCAGTACCGCCTGTACGTCCTGCCAGGTGTCTTCAGGATCCATGCGCCACTCATCGGGTACATAGAGGATATCCAGACCCAGTGGCTCTATACGCTCTATAGAAAGCGTATCCACATACTTACAGTCGGCCTGTATGCCGGTAATGGTGTTGATCGTCTCAAAGAGTACGGATTGACCCCGGTCATGCGAGGGCGTACCTTCGAGTACCCTAAGGATAATGTTCCACCGTTTACAGACCGACAGTAAATCCGCCATCCAGAGCTCAATTGCCTGAACGTCCGCATCGGAAAGGTGGGCAACCTGATCGAACAGGTCGCCCCCTATAAAGATGGCATCCAGTGCACCCGTTTCACGGTTATCAGGAAACGCGGCTTTAAGGGATTTAAGGATATTTTTTGATGAGACCCGGCTATGGCACAGGTGTATATCCGAGACAAAGGCAAGGTGCAGGGGTTTGGTACCCTTACCAGTCATCAGCATCCTCCAAGGTTACATCCGTTTCACTCACCACACCAGCGCCACCGATGTTGTAGCGCGCCATGATCTCACGCCAGGCAGTGACGTCTTCTTCTGGCACCGCACCCAATACCAGGTCATTCGTAATGTGCTTTTCTGCAAAACGGGCACCGTGCATGGGACTGGCCTCTGTTCGAAGGGCCCATTCCTTTAAGAGTCCTGCAATGTTACGCCCTGTCAGTACCTGGGTAGTGTAGGTAATAGGCGGTACACGGAATAGTCGATCCTTACCGTCCTCGGACATTACCCAGACCGACAGGCGAGGGTCAATCGCGAGCCTCAGCCACTCTTCGCGTAGGCGTGCCTGTTCCTCAGCGGGGAGGGTAGAGGGTTCAAAGAACAGCGGTATAAACTGTCGAAAGAGGGACTCGGGTAGTTTAGGGAACCCGTTTTCTATTTCATCCAGTAATTTTCCATAGGGGTTCGGATTATCCATGTAGTTCTCCGTTCGCATCAAAGGCCTGTATAAATTGCAAGGTGCCGGTTGAGTTGTCCGCCTGTAAGAGGTGCTGTAGGTCATAGCGCTGACCTTCCCAGCTGCCACTGATGTGTAGGTCAAAGGCCATTTTAGCCCCCTCACTGGCACCGTCATTCAATGTAAAGCTCACATCTACATTGGAGAAGTAACGGCTATAGTAAAGCTTAACCGCTTTCTCAACTTCCGAGGTCAGTTCAGTTGGATTCTGACCGTGCTGGGACAGTACGTACTGCAAACTCGTTACATTACCGCGGTACACGTTGGATTGTGAGTGGTCTGTTAAAAACATATGGGAAAAGAGTCGGGTCATAATGAGGGTTGGGTCCTGTAGCCAGCCTTCACCCGACAACATAGGCAGTGTTGTGGTCATTGCAGTCAATCTCCTATTTATATAGCATCCATGCACCGCCTCATTATTTACTACAAAAAAAATAGCCCCCGAAAGGGCTATCGTCGCTCCGTGTTTAAATGACCGAGCAACATAAAGAACGCATTTACCCGATAATCCTCAACCGCTTCTTCAATACCACGGTGAATACGCTCCGCATTCGCAACATAGAGACCTTTATAGTACGGATGGAACTCCGGTACGGTGTTCCTCCCATAGTGGTTCGAGTAGGTCTCTAACCCTGCCCAAAGCTCATTGACAATGCCCTCTGTAATGCGCGATTCGATAGCCTGAAGAGGCGTGCCCTTAGGCACAACCTCTTCCCAGCTCAGGGTTTTACATTCCACTATTTCGTTTGACATACTTACCCCACAGTGGCATTCCACTCAGACGTTGGATCGGATAGCCCTTCATCCAGTGCATCCTCCGCAACCGCCCACGCCATCTGGATAGCCGCCTTTTCGAGGTGCTGTAGGCGCGCATCCATACCGAGAAGAGGCTCGTAGTAATTTACGTAGCATTCCGGTACCTGCACGGGTGGGTTCTCCATCTCCTCTAATTCTCGCAGGGTATACTGAGGCTTAATAAGCCCTTCAGTCGCCTGTCGATAATCGTAGAAGTCTCGTCCATTGGCATCCGGAGCAGGATCTACATACCGCTTACCGTACCCTTCAATGCGGTCATCCTGATAGTATTCCCGTACGGTTGGGTTAGCCATCACCCACCGCACCATGCTGTTCGGGGCCTGTTGTAGAGACCCTACGTCCCATATGGGTCGAATGGAATCGTCCTGCCAAAAGTTGCGGATTTTGTACCGGATTGCCTGTACGTGTCGACCGATCTCAGACTCTCTGAACTTTTCAAACCCCGTCATTACCCGGTCACGGATAAAAGACGGTGCATTCGGTATCGCAGCCATATAAGACTGGATCCCCGATTGAATGTAGTTCATGGCGTCATTACTCGAGGGTGCAAATAGCGCCGATGCCATAGTGTCGGGATCGGAGTATATTACTGCCATTGTGTTACTCCTTCGTTAAAGGTTCACTATAGTAATATAGGTTTACTCAGGGACTGGGTTTACCTTAATCGGATACCAAGCTAACCCTTGCTCTCCTACCATCCGTCGGTAGTGCACGAGTTTAATTTCATCGGTATATAGATCTACCGTACGCAAAATGCAGGTGTCTCCCGGTCTAGAGAGAGCCGCATCCAGTGTAATGCTCTGAATACCCTTTACGGTCGGTAGCTGAAATCGACCCTGCGCCCCTGCATCTGCATGGGTACCCAGCGTTTGGCCCTGCAATTCCGTTACCTCAAAACACCGTACGTAATTACGAATGCCGCCATCGTTTAGCAGTGCTGTAAAACAGCAGGTGCCTATAGTGCCGTCCTCACTGGTCGATAAGGAAATATACTCCCGCATAATGCGGCTACGATCAAATCCCAATCCGTAGGGGTACAGTGTAACCGTACCCATGTCCGCCGTGCGCCCCATAGCGACGCGAACCCCACCCTCTTCGATAGGGTGAATTACAATACCTGCCCCTGGGTGAATCATAGACGACCCCCCATTGGCCGGACGAGGTACCTCACATACACTGAGGTAGTTAAGATATTCCTCGGTATCATCAAAGAGCTTCATACGCCACCTCCTTTAGGTACGTTGCGATCACTGCGCCTGGTCTTCGGGTCCTCCAGTCGCGCCAGCAGGTCTGTAACGGCCTCTTCACTCACCCGTACAGTAAACCCACCGTCCTTTAGTTCCTTGCTGAAGGTGACTCCCATGTCCGCCAGTGACTCCTCCATGAGTTCAACTGTAGACAGCCTCATCTCCATCTCCAGCGTCTCATTGCGTGCAATCGTAGATTTAGCCAGCCCTAATAAGTCTGCAAACTCTTGCTGGCCCATGGCGACAGCACTTCGCCCTACCCGCATCATTAGTGCGGCTCGTGCAGCAGAATTATTCATGCTAGTCCTCCTCCTACCTCTAGTAAAACGCAGCCCTTAAGAGGCTGCGTCCCTTATTGCATAGTCTTCTTCTTCCAGCCAGTTAGCCAGTACACCAACATCCACCTCAGGCAGACTCGATGCACCGTTAAACTCTCCAGGATCCGTATACGAATGAATACCGTAATGTGGACGGTAATACTCAAACGCATCGTGTTGCTGTTTCGAGAGCGCTATCATGCCGCTTAATTGCGAAGTCTTCACACAGTGTCGTTACTACTGTGCAGTTCTCTTATGAACTTCTCCGGGTGTTACCCGGACGTCGAGGTCATATCTTCACCCTCCATATAGAAGGGGGCTCCCATTTCTGCCCACTTGGGCTCTACACCGTGGTTACCGGTTGACCGTCGGACCTGGACCCTAGCCTACTTCACAGTAGTCCTTAGGTCATTGGCTGCGTGGTTGAACATTGTCACGCGCCTTAGGCTTACTATTGCCATAGCGCATCTTGTCTATTTTTTCTACTTTCGTAACCTTCACACTTGGCCTTTCGACCTATGTTGTGGTTAGACAAGCTTTAGCCCGTTCCCGCAATTAGAGAGCGATCACTATACAGTTACCCGTATAGCGGACACATGTCTTTAGTTAAAGACGTTTATCACCATCGAACCTTTTGTCCACTGTAGGCGCTACACTACAGCCGGTGTGCTCAGACACCCGCCCCTGCTTTCACAGGGGAGCAGACCATATCTTGACCTTCAGCATTACCTGGTAAGGCCCCTCCCGTTTG
>ERZ1673962.641-NODE-641-length-22212-cov-109.108137_pt1 | contig 22212 bp, 20 predicted proteins | sample MGYA00580188_ERZ1673962 | MGnify/ENA primary metagenome ERZ1673962 (study PRJEB41334, sample SAMN05608104) | rock metagenome | biome: terrestrial subsurface; feature: shale formation; material: shale | place: USA: Pennsylvania ... | reverse complement strand
CCGATCGCTACAGCTTCGGCGAGGTGCGCAACTCCCACGAGCAGAACATGATTCTGGCCGATGTCGAGCAGGCCAAGCTGTTCGAGCTGTGGCATGAACTGCGCGAATTGGGTCTGGCCACGCCGAACATCGGCCTGCTGACCGACATCATCTGCTGCCCTGGCGGCGACTTCTGCTCGCTGGCCAACGCCAAGTCGATCCCAATCGCCGAATCCATCCAGCGTCGCTTCGATAACCTCGATTACCTGTTCGACCTGGGCAACATCGACCTGAACATCTCAGGCTGCATGAACGCCTGCGGTCACCACCATGTCGGCCATATTGGCATTCTGGGCGTGGACAAGAAGGGCGCGGAGTTCTACCAGGTTTCGCTGGGCGGCAGTTCCGGCCGTGACGCGAGCCTCGGCCAGATCCTCGGCCCATCCTTCGCCCAGGACTCGATGCCAGATGTGATCGAAAAGATCATCAACGTTTACGTGGAGCAGCGTACCGAAGATGAACAGTTCATCGACACTTACCGCCGCATCGGCATTGATCCCTTCAAGGAGCGCGTCTATGCAGCGAATCATTAAGAACGATCAACTGGTCGACGAGACCTGGCATCTGCTGCCCAAGGAACAGACGCTCGACGACCTGTGCAATAGCGACGATCTGATCGTGCCGCTGCATCTCTGGCTGGACCATGCCCATGCGCTGAAAGCCCGCGACGGCGGCCTCGGGGTCTGGCTCGATGCCAACGAGCAGATCGAGGACATCGCAGACGACCTGGCGCACTTCCAGGTCATCGCGCTGAATTTCCCCAGCTTCACCGACGGCCGCCACTACTCCAGTGCCCGCCTTTTGCGCGAGCGCTACGGCTACAAAGGCGAGATCCGCGCCATCGGCGATGTGCTGCGGGACCAGCTGTTCTACATGCGTCGCTGCGGCTTCGATGCGTTCGCCATTCGCGCCGATCGGGACCCGGTCGACGCGCTGGAAGGCTTGAAGGACTTTTCGGTGACCTATCAGGCCGCGGCCGACGATGAGCGCCCGCTGTTCCGTCGTCGCCAGGGTTGATACCAGTCCGGTCGATTGCGACAAATGAAAAGCCCGCCTTTTGGCGGGCTTTTCATTGCTTCATTGATACATCCAGAAGTTGGGGTGTTCGACCGGCGTGGTGACTACATCGGCCTTTTTTCCGGCAGCGATCTGTTTGATCTTTTCGGCGAGTTTCTTCATGAAACATTTCCTCGGTTGCGATCAGGAGTGGCGCTAGATTCCGCCAATTACCGCTGCCGAGGAAATTCATTGCCACTATCGCGGCGATAAGCCAGCACGTGTGGAATTCAGTCCACGCGGACCAGCACTCGACCCACCTGGCCGCCGGCCAGAATGCGCTCGATCGCCGTCGGCAACTCCTCCAGCCCGACCTCCTGCGAGAGGTCGTCCAGATTGGCCAGCTTCCACTGCAGCGATAGCTTGTCCCACATGGAAGCCTTGACTACCAACGGGATCTCCACCGAATCAACACCCAGCAGGTTCACGCCGCGAAGAATGAACGGCAGCACACTGGCCTGGAAATGCGTCCCGGCGGTAAGCCCGCAACAAGCCACGCTGGCACCTCGCTGTAGCGACTTCACCACGTTGAACAGGATGTCTCCGCCAACGGTGTCCACTGCCCCGCCCCATTGTTCCTTGAGCAACGCTTTCTCCACACCAGCCTGCAGTGCGGCGCGCTCGACGATCTGGCTAGCCCCCAGGCGAGTAAGGAAGTCCGCCTGATCAGCCTTGCCCGTGACCGCCGCAACCTTGTAACCAAGACTGGCCAATAGCGCCACAGCTATGCTGCCAACGCCACCCGTCGCGCCGGTGACCAGCACGGGCGCTTCGCCTGGCTCAAGACCCGCCTGTTCCAGCTTGTCGACGCAGAGGGCCGCGGTCAGCCCGGCCGTGCCGAGGATCATTGCCTCACGCAGCGAAAGCCCCTGCGGGCGCTTGATCACCCAGGCCGCCGGAACGCGGATGTACTGGCCGAAGCCACCGGCGGTGTTCATGCCCAGGTCGTAGCCCGTGACGATCACCTCATCGCCTTCGGCGAATTCACCGACGCTGGACGAAGCCACGACACCCGCGGCGTCGATGCCTGGCGTATGGGGAAATGAGCGGGTTACGCCGCGATTGCCGCTCGCCGATAGCGCATCCTTGAAGTTCAGCGAGGAGTAATGCACCCGAATGAGTACCTCACCGGCTGGCAGCTCGTCGGTAGTACGTTCGACGATACGGGTTTCGAAACGACCCTCGGTCGTCTCGCTGACTTGTAGTGCCTTGAAGCTGCTCATGCGGTTCCCCTTGTCATTGCCAAAAGCGTTGTTCGTTCAGCCGGCTCCAGCCTTTCAGCAAGCCGTGCTCCATAACCGTACTGGCCGCCATGCCGAAGCGCTCGGGCAGGCTTTTCTTCTGTATGTAATGCAACTGGAACAGTTCCGCTTCCTGAGCGCGCTCGGCGAGATACTGATCACTGGTCTTGAGTTCGTCCGCCAGATGCTTGCCCAACGCGGCAATGCCCAGCCACACCTCTCCCGTCGCCACGTCATCTATCGACAGGTTCTGCCGGTAACGCGCGACGAAGTTCTTGAACAGCTCGTGGGTCGTCTCCAGGTCTTCCTGGAACTTCTCGCGGCCCTTCTCGGTGTTCTCGCCGAACACGGTCAACGTGCGCTTGTACTCGCCAGCGGTCAGCACTTCGAAATCGACATCGTGCTTCTTCAGCAGTCGATGCACATTCGGCAGCTGTGCCACCACGCCAATGGAACCGAGGATGGCGAACGGTGCGGTGAGGATGCGATTGCCGATACAGGCCATCATGTAGCCGCCGCTGGCTGCGACCTTGTCGACACAGACGGTCAGAGGCACGCCGGCATCACGAATGCGCACCAGCTGCGAGGCAGCCAGGCCATAGCCATGGACCATGCCGCCACCACTTTCCAGGCGCAACACCACCTCATCCTGCGGCGTCGCCATAGTCAGCAATGCGGTGATCTCATGGCGCAGGTTGTCTACTGCAGACGCGCGAATATCGCCATCGAAATCGAGAACGAAGACTCGAGCTGGAGACTCGGCCTTCCTGTTCTGCTTGGCCGCCTTCGCTTCGCGCTTGCGCAATGCCTTGAACGCGTCCTTCTCCATTACGGCCTGCTCCAGGCGCTCACGCATGGATTTGTAGAATTCGTTGAGCTTGTGCACCTCGAGGTGCCCACCACTCTGTTTGCTGCGTCCCCGCCGCATCGAAGCCAGCGCGATGAGCACGATCACGATCGCCACGACCAACGTGACGGTCTTTGCCAGGAAGCTGGCATAGTCGACAAGAAATTCCACGTATCCCCCTCGATGAGTTCCGGTCGCCGACAAACTACCTTCGGCGGCATGCCGCCAGCATACCGGCGGGCCTGTGGCGGAGCCAGCGCGAGCGATTCAAACAAACGTTCGAATTATCGTTGACACTCCTGAACGATGTCCCTACCCTCGCGAAAAACAGTGCCGGCCGGAGCAGCAGCATGGGCAGTATCTACCTGATCAGGCATGGTCAGGCGTCTTTCGGCGCAGAAAACTACGACGTGCTGTCCCCGCTGGGATATCGCCAGTCCGAAGCCTTGGGTGACTACCTGGCGCAACTCGATGTGTCTTTCGATAGATGCCTGAGCGGCGAGCTGGATCGCCAGCAGGATACCGCCCGCGCCACGCTGGCGAGGCTAGGCGCTCAGCCTGAGCTTGAAGTCGATGCTGCCTTCAATGAGTTTCACGCCGATGCGGTTATCCGCGCGCATCTTCCCGACCTGCTCCAGGTGGAGCCGAATGCGATGCACATCCTGCGCAACGCCGCCGATCATCGTGCCGACTTTCAGCGCCTGTTCACCCATGTAGTGCATCGCTGGATATCCGGTGAGCATGAGAAGGACGACCTGGAGAGCTGGCAGCACTTTCTCGACCGTGTACGTGGTGGTCTTGAGCGCGTTCTCGATCAGGCCGGCAAACGCGACCGTATCGCCATCTTCACCTCCGGTGGAACTATCACCGCGCTACTGCAACTGATCATAGGCGTGCCGCCGATCAAGGCGTTCGAGATGAACTGGCAGATCGTCAACACCTCGCTCAGCCTGTTGAAATTTCGTGATCGGGATGTCGCGCTGGCTTCGTTCAACAGCCATGCGCACCTGCAACTCCTGAAGAATCCGGAGCTCGTCACCCATAGATGAGCCCAGCCCCAAGCGGCCAAAAGCTGCGTGTACCCATAACGACCAAAAAGGAAACCCTCATGAGCAACGTCGCCGAGACTTTCAAAGGCATGCAGTCGAAGTTCAACCCCAGCGCCGCTGCCGGCCTGGATCTGGTCTTCCAGTTCAACATCACTGATGCCGAAAACTACTACCTGGTGGTCAAGGATGGTACCTGCGATCTGCAGCAGGGCGATTCCAGCGACGCCAACGTCACTCTGATCATGGATAGCGAAACCATGCAGGGCATCGTTAGCGGCGAAACCGACGGCATGCAGGCCTTCATGGCCGGCAAGCTGCGCGCCGAAGGCGACATGATGCTGGCCATGAAGCTCAGCGAACTGTTCCCAGCCTGAGGCGAAAGCTGATTGCTGAGATGCAAAGGAACCGAAGTCTCAGACTTCGGTTTTTTTATGCCAGCGATTCATACGCGGACGAATCAGGGAGCTTGATTAACCAGCAACACTCCGGCCAATAACAGCGCGCATCGCTTGGTCTACGCAACCTCGAGCATTAGATTACTGAATCATCTTGGGCACCGAACATAAGTAGAAGGGATAACAATGGCGCTTACAGATCAAACCACCCGCGTCCGTGCAGGCGAGGAATTGCCAGTCGATATCATCGACCAATACTTGAAGGCGCATATCCCTGGCCTGAACGGTACACCGCAGATTTCCCAGTTTCCCGGCGGCGCATCGAATCTGACCTACCTGCTGCAGTACCCCGATCGCGATCTGGTCTTGCGCCGCCCTCCCTTCGGACACAAAGCCAAATCAGCCCACGACATGGGCCGCGAATTTCGCATTCTCAATCAGCTCAACGAAGGCTTTCCCTACTGCCCGAAGGCGTACGTGTACTGCACCGATGATTCAGTGATAGGCGCGGAGTTCTACGTGATGGAGCGCGTCAACGGCATCATCCTGCGCTCGGAGCTGCCGCCGGAACTGAGCCTCGATGAAGGCCAGACCCGTGCCCTCTGCGAGAGCTTCATCGACAAGTTCGTCGACTTGCACAATGTCGACTATCAGGCCTGCGGCCTCGGCGACCTGGGCAAGCCGGAAGGCTACGTGAAGCGCCAGATCGAGGGTTGGAGCGAGCGCTACGAACGCGCCATCACTCCCGATGCGCCCGCCTGGGAGGCGGTGAAGGCCTGGCTGAAGGACAAGATGCCGGCGGATCACCCTAAGCCGGGAATCATTCACAACGACTACCGTTTCGACAACGTCATCCTCAACCCGGACAACCCGATGGAGATCATCGGCGTACTGGACTGGGAAATGACCACCATCGGCGATCCGCTGATGGATCTCGGCAATACGCTGGCCTACTGGATCGAAGCCGCTGATCCCCAGCCAATGCAGGCAATGCGTCGCCAACCGAGTCATCTGCCCGGCATGCATACCCGGCAGGGCTTCGTCGATTACTACGCGCAACGAGCCGGCATCGAGATTCCCTGCATCGACTTCTACTACACCTATGGCCTGTTTCGCCTGGCTGGAATCGTTCAGCAGATCTACTACCGCTTCTATCACGGTCAGACCCAGGACCAGCGTTTCGCCTCATTCATCCACATGAACAAGTTGCTCGAACACAAGGCGCTGCAAGTGATCGGGCAATCGACGCTCTGAAGCTATCCAAACCCTGTGGCACGCCACAGGACCGAACAAGAAAAGAGGAACGACCATGTCCAAGACAACCCTGTTCGACCTAGACGGCAAGATCGCCTTCGTTTCCGGCGCCAGCCGCGGTATCGGCGAAGCCATCGCCAAACTGCTCGCGCAGCAAGGCGCCCATGTGATCGTATCCAGCCGCAAGATCGAAGGCTGCCAGGCGGTAGCCGACGCGATCATCGCTGAAGGCGGCAAGGCCACCCCGGTCGCCTGTCACATCGGCGAGATGGAACAAATCCAGTCAGTGTTTGCCCAGATCCGCGAACAGTTCGGCCGCCTCGATATTCTGGTCAACAATGCGGCGACCAATCCCCAGTTCTGCCACGTGCTTGATACCGATGTTTCGGCCTTCCAGAAAACCGTCGACGTGAATATCCGCGGCTACTTCTACATGTCCATCGAAGCCGGCAAGCTGATGCGCGAACACGGCGGCGGCAGCATCATCAACGTCGCTTCCATCAACGGTGTGACACCCGGCAACTTCCAGGGCATCTACTCGATCACCAAGGGCGCCGTGATCAACATGACCAAGGCCTTCGCCAAGGAATGCGCGCAGTTCGGTATTCGCTGCAATGCCCTGCTCCCAGGCCTGACCGATACCAAATTCGCCTCAGCGCTGGTCAAGAACGAGTCCATCCTGGAGATGGCACTACAGCACATCCCGTTGAGCCGGGTCGCCCAGCCGAGCGAAATGGCCGGTGCGGTGCTCTACCTGGCCAGCGACGCGTCCAGCTACACCACCGGCGTGTCGCTGAACGTCGACGGTGGTTATCTGGCCTGATCGTTCGCCGCACAAAAAAGGGAGCCAAGCGGCTCCCTTTTTTGTCTGCCCACGCTTACCAGTTCTTCAGTGCCTCGGTCGCAGCGGCATTCACCGGTTTCGCCAGTAGCCCCGTAGGCGTCAGTTCCACGGCATAGACGGCCCCATCGGCGATTGGCATGTACTCGACACGCAGCACTTGCGGTTCTAGGAAGTGCAAATCGCGGCGCTCGAGCTGCAGCGCGTCCCATATATCCACGCCCAGAGGGTTCTCGCTCAGTACAACGCGACCATGGCGGGCGATGTTCTGTTGCTCCACGGCGAGATATCGTCCGGAAAGCCGCTCCAGTCGATACCCTGACTCCAGACCTATCAGCTCAGCCAGGCTCTTCCAGCGAAGCAGATGGAGATCGAGCTGCCATAGATCGCCTTCCAGCATCACCGTTCGCGTCTCGTTGCCCTGTTCCAGGCTGACTTCGTAACGCTGCGGACCCTGGGCATGGAAACTCACAGTGACCAGCGGCTTCTTGTCAGGCAGCGCAGCGTAGGTGCTGACGTCGTAGCCAATCAGGCCAATCAATCCGGCGAACAACAGAACCAAAAAGCCGCACGTCCCGCGCAACCATCCCATCAGCCAGTGCCCCCCCAGTAGCAAGCGCAGCGCGACCAGCAATACGATCACAGCCAGCAGTGCGATGACGATCGCAAGCCCGAGATATTGCATAACCATGCATCCTTTCAATTGGGTGCGACATTATCCGCAGGAGCAATCAGAGCAGCCAGCATCTGCGTGGGACGGCCATCACGCGCTGACACACTTGCCTATCAGGACGTGGATCTCGGTCATACGAGCAAGCTCTTTCGCCGACGTGGCCAGTCGCATTATCCTCCGCTGCCGTTCTGCCTATTGAGGCCTGCATGCCCTTCGCACTTGAGCTCGCGCTCGATCCTGCCACGTTGGTGATTCTGTTCGCCGTAGCTTTCACTGCCGGGTTCATCGACGCCATCGCTGGCGGCGGCGGACTGCTGACTATCCCCGCGTTGCTGACTGCGGGGCTGCCGCCACATCTTGTGCTGGGTACCAACAAGCTGTGCGCTACCTTCGGCTCGGCGACGGCCAGCTACACCTTCTATCGCCGCCGACTATTCGAGCCGGTCCTGTGGCGACGAGCGCTCACGGGCACGGCGATCGGCGCCGCAGTTGGCGCAGTAGTCGCGCAATTCATGCCGGCAAGCTGGCTTAACCAGCTGTTGCCGCTGGTGGTTTCTGCCTGCGGGATCTATCTGCTCTTCAGCCATATGCCGGCCAAATCAGCCAGCGATGCAGTGGCCATCGGCCGCAGACGCCAATGGCCACAGAGCCTTTCACTGGGCTTTTACGACGGCGTAGCCGGCCCGGGAACCGGCGCCTTCTGGACGGTCAGCAGCATGCTGCTCTACCCGCTCGACCTGCTGAGAGCGAGCGGCGTGGCGCGGACGATGAATTTCGTCAGCAATGCCATGGCGCTTGCGGTATTCATAATCGGCGGTCACGTCGCCTGGGTGCTGGGCATTGGGATGGGGCTGGCCTTGATGGCAGGGGCCTACTTCGGCGCGCGTACGGCGATCCGCGGTGGCTCGCGGTTCATCCGTCCGGTATTCATTCTGGTAGTACTGGCGATGAGTCTGCGGCTAGCCTGGCAACACTGGTTCGGGGTGGCCTAGCCGACGGGACAGATAAAGCTCGATCAGATAGCGCGCGATGGATTGGCGCGCGGGCAACGCCGGCAGGTTGTCGATGGCGAACCAACGGGCATCCTCGATTTCCTCGGGCTGCAGCACGATATCGCCACCGGCATATTCCGCGTGGAACCCGAGCATGAGGGAATGGGGAAACGGCCAGCCCTGGCTGGCGATGTACTGCGGCGCATGAATGGCCACACCGACTTCTTCTCTTACCTCGCGTGCGACGCACTGCTCCACCGACTCACCCGGCTCAACATAACCGGCCAGCGTGCTGTAGACACCAGCCGCGAAACGCGGTGAGCGCGCCAGCAACAGTTCATCTCCACGGGTGACCAGGACGATCATGCTCGGTGAAAGCCGCGGGTAGTGCTGAACTCCACAGGCTGGACAGTACATGGCACGCTCACCGGCTCGCGCCTGCATGGGCGAGCCACAGCTGCCACAGAAACGATGCTGGCTGACCCAGGTACCGATCTGCGTGGCATAGCCGAGGAGCCGGAACAGATCGCGATCGTCCTCCTGCATGAACTGGCGCAGGCCCTGCCAGCGCGCGCCTGGTACACCGGCCGGAAAGTCCAGTTCGAAAAGAAACACCGGCTCTCCGTCGAAGTGCCCCAGACCCTGTTCGCTGAGCAGCGGCAGATCCAGGCGCTTGAGCCAATCCCGCGGAAAGAGCGCACCGTTGCCATCGAGCAGAAACTGCTGCCGGCAGTGCACCACCGCCCAGCCTCCCGCCATCGAGGGATCGAGCAGCGCCGCCTGCCAGCGCAAGCTCATCAGGCGGCTACCGGCATGCCCAGCGCGCGCACGCTCTCGCTGGCCAGATCAAGCACGCTCACGCGAGAGTCGTCACGTCGCAATACCGCACCACCTTCAAGGTAGTACTCCAGGCTGGTCAGCGCATCGGCCAGAGTTTCCAGCAGTTGCTCGGGGGGCATCTGGTTCGATTCGAGCATGTGCTTTTGAATGAAATCAGCGCAGGCGCCGATCAGGTCCGCCGCGCGCTCCTGCTCAAGAAAACGCAGACCGCCGCGCACGGCCTGCAGGCTGAACGGCACGTTGGCCAGGTGCAATTTCTCCCCGTTGGACTCGAGATAAGCGGTGATCGCCCGCTTGGCCAGCGCCAAGCCTGCGGTCGCCTCATCGATTACCACGATGCACGCTTCGGTGAGCTGGTGATTGGCAAAGGCTTCCGCTTCCATTCCGGGTCGGGCGACCTGAGGCTTGCTATCGCGTCGATCGCCGCGCTCGAGGCTGGCGACCATGCTCTCGACATACAGCACGGCATCGGCGAGACGCTGGATGACATGCGGTTCCGGGGCATGCTCCAGGCTCCAGCCAGACACGTCGCCCAGCTGCGCCTGCAGCGTGCTGGCCGCAGATGAAAGGCCAACCATGCCGAGGGTCTTGGCCATCTTCCCGAGCAGGTTATGCAGGTTCGAGTAGGCTTCCGCCTGGGCGGTACCTCGCTCGATCAGATCCAGCAGATCCTTCAAGCTCGCCAGTTCCTCACGGATCGCCGAGGACAGCGAACGCATGACGGCCTGGCCCGGGCCGGCCAGGCGCTGGGATTCATCTTCCAGTAGGTGGTCGGTGAACGGCAGCGAACCCAGCGAGAACACCTGACGGACCTGGCTGGCGATAAGCCCATGGGTGTCCGCCAGCGCGACGACGTATAGCAGCTCCTTGAGCAGGCTGCGTGGCGCCTCGTATGCAGGGTTGCCAATGACCTGCTTGAGTTCCCGGTCCAGGCGGGAAAACAGCTGCTTGCGCGACTTGCGCGGCAATAGCTGGCCGTCCAGTTGCGATTCGACAGCGGCGCTGCCGATCCAGCACAGCCGACCTCCTGGCGACTCGACGAAGAGATGATCCAGCCGCGTCAAAGCGCGGCCCATGAGTTTCAGGCTGGCTGGCAGATTCTCTTCACGAATGAAGCCGAGCAACCCGACCTGATACATCTGACGCAACCGCCGGGCCTCGGCAACTGGCGCGGCTCCCGAACGAACCGGCACGTCCAACGCAGGACGGGCATGGTCGAGCCGGACGCTGAAAAAGAAACTTTCCGGCAACGGCGGCTGCGCGCACGCCTGGCGCAGCGCGTTGATGGCTGGAAGCAGCAGCTCGGGGATTTCCTGGCGGCTGGCATCGACGCTTTCCAGATAACGCCGCAGCACGTAGAGCGCGTTGCTCAGCGCGGCGAGTTGCACGTCGCGGTCCTCGCCGGCGCCGACCGGGATGTCGGTAGCCAGCTGCAGTATTTCTTGCGCGAGCAACTCGGCGCCGGTCAGCTCGATGAGGTTGAGCGTGCCGCGCACCTGCTTGAGGTTCTCCACGGCCTGCTGCAACAGGCCGCCGTTGTTGCGGTCGATGATGAAATGCTCGAGGCTCTGCTCGGCTTCTTCCATGGTGGCGAACAGCTCGTCACGTACCAGACCGAGTGAAGTAGCTCCAGTAACCATGCCTAGTGCGCCTCCCGCGCAAACGTGTGGTGACGCATCAGTCGGCAAAGTCCGGCTTCTGTTTGCTCATATGAGCGGCGATGGCGACCTTGATGTCGGCCGACTGCAGCATGGCCGCATTCCAGGTGGCGATGTACTCGAGACCATCGTCGACCCGGTGATCGCGCATGTAACGGATCATCTCCTTGGTGCCGCGAATGGCGAGCGGTGATTTGCTGGCGATGTCACGGGCCAGCTCCAGCACGGCGTCCATCAGCGTCTGCTGATCGGCATAGGTGCGATTGACCAGCCCGATGCTGCGCGCTTCCTCGCCGCTGATGGTGCGGCCGGTAAAGGCCAGTTCGCGCATCATGCCATCGCCGATGATGCGAGGCAGGCGCTGCAAGGTGCCGACATCGGCCGCCATGCCCATGTCGATTTCCTTGATCGAGAATTTCGCGTCCGCCGTGCTGTAACGCATGTCGCAAGCGGAGATCAGATCGATGGCGCCGCCCAGACAGTAACCCTGGATCGCGGCGATGACCGGCTTGCGGCAGTTGTCCACGGCATTGAACGATGCCTGCAGAGAGAGGATCTTGCGCCGCAGCTGCTCGGCATTGCGGCCGACGTCGTTGCCAAGCTGGCTGCCGACCGAAGCCAGCATCTGCAGGTCTATACCGGAAGAGAAGTGGTCACCGGCGCCACTGAGGACGACTACGCGTACTTCGTCGGTTGCATCGATCCATTTGAAGATATCGATGATTTCCGACCAGAACGCAGCGTCCATCGCATTGATCTTTTCAGGCCGATTGATCACGACGCGGGCAATCTTGTCTGCCAACTCTACGCGGAAGGCTTTGTATTCGGTCACGCTATCATCCTCGACAGCAAGGGCGCATGGGGAGCGCCGTGGCGGGCAAACCCGTACGACGGCGGGCAACTATAACAACTGCCACCACGACGAGTGAATGTCGATGCAGACGATGTGATACAGACCACGCCGCCAGACGACCTGTTCATGCCGTTGTAGACGGTGGCGAGCATCGACGCATCATTCTTCGCGGATACAGTCGACGGTGTACACACATCCATCCGCGCCTGCCTCATGTTGCAGGCCATGAACGTCGGCATCGAACCCGGGGAAACGCTCGGCGAAATCACGGGCGAAACGAAGGTAATCGAGAATCGAGCGAGTCTCTTCGGTAAAGCGCTCGCCCGGCATGATCAACGGGATACCCGGCGGATACGGCACCAGCATGACCGCCGCGATTCGGCCCTGCAGTGCCTCGATCGGCACCGCTTCGACCTCGCCGCGAACCAGCTTGTCATAGGCCTGGGCCGGAGTCATCGCAGGCTCCGGCAACGCCGTGTACATCCTGCGCATGGCCCGCGCCGTGGCGTTTTCGCAATAACAGGCATGCAGCGCATCGCAGAGATCACGCAGCCCCATACCCGTATAGGCCGCTGCACCGGCGCGCGCAATCGATGGCAGGGCCTCGACCAGCGGGATATTGGCGTCGTAGTGACGCTTGAACTCCAGCAACTCGGTCAGCAGGGTGCTCCACTTGCCCTTGGTGATGCCCATGGAGAACAGCACCAGCATCGAATACAGCCCGGTTTTTTCCACCACCAGACCACGTTCCCAGAGAAACTTGCTGACCACCGCCGCCGGTATACCACTTTCACCCAGTGCGCCGGATGCGGTAAGGCCCGGAGTGACGAGCGTGACCTTGATTGGGTCGAGCAGTACGTAATCGTCGGCGATATCGCCGAAACCATGCCAGTCAGCCGTTGGCTCGAGAAGCCAGTCCGGGGTCACCAGCGCCTCGGCGCCATCGACCAGTGGTGGCTGCCAGATGCTGAACCACCAGTCGTCGGCATCGATGTGCTGGCGCAGGTTGGCCAGCGCCCGACGAAAGCTCAGCGCCTCATCGAACGTCTCTTGAATCAACGAGCGTCCCGCCGGGCCTTCCATCATGGCCGACGCCACGTCCAGCGATGCGAGGATGCCGTACTGCGGCGAGGTGGAGATGTGCATCATGAAGGCTTCGTTGAAGCGATCGCGGTCGAGCTGCCGTGCCTGGCTGTCGAGCACATGGATCATCGAGGCCTGGCTGAACGCTGCCAGCAGCTTGTGGGTTGAATGGGTGGTGAACACCAGCGGGCCCTGCTCCCGCGTATCCATGCCGTAGCGGCCGTCATAGAATTCGTGGAATGCCGCGTAGGCGTACCACGCCTCGTCGAAGTGCAGCACTTCTACGTTGTCAGCCAGGGTGCGCTTGATCAGGTTGGCGTTGTAGCAGAGCCCGTCGTAGGTCGAGTTCGTCACCACCGCCAGCTTGACCTTCGGCGGCCGGCCACGCGCCAGCGGGTTGGCGGCGATCTTCGCCTGGATGGACTCGCGGGTGAATTCTTCCAGCGGAATCGGGCCGATGATGCCCAGCTCGTTGCGCGTCGGGCTCATGTACAGCGGTATCGCGCCCGTCATGATGATGGCGTGCAGAATCGATTTGTGGCAGTTGCGATCCACCAGCACCAGATCGTCTCGTGCGACCATCGAATGCCAGACGATCTTGTTCGCCGTCGAAGTGCCATTGATCACGAAGAACGTGTGATCAGCGCCGAAGTTGCGTGCGGCGCGGGCTTCCGCCGCCGCTACCGGCCCGGTGTGATCGAGCAACGAGCCAAGCTCGGGTACCGAAACCGACAGGTCCGAGCGCAAGGTGTTTTCACCGAAGAACTGGTGGAACGCCTGGCCGACCGGACTCTTGCGGTAGGCCACGCCCCCACCGTGTCCCGGCGTATGCCAGGAATAGTTCGACTCGCCGGTATGGCGTACCAGCGCGCTGAAAAACGGTGGCAGCAGATCCTCGAGATAACCGCGTGCGGCCCGGGCGACCTGGCGCGCAAGAAACGGCACGGTGTCTTCGTACAGGTAAAGCAGGCCACGCAACTCGTTAAGATCGGCCATTGCCTCAGCAGGCGCATTCTCGATGGTGATCTGCTCGCCCAGTGCAAAGATCGGCAGACGCGGCGCGCGGCGACGAGCGACGCGGATCAGTTCCACCACGTCGTGCAGCAGGCGCTGATTGTCACCGGCGCCTTCTGCCGCAACCAGGATGCAGGCCAGCCCATGGTGCGTGGAGGCGACGATTCGTCCCTCGTTCGAGCTGGCTGTAGGCAGGATATTGAAGCCGTCGCGCTCCAGTTCGGAAGCGATGCCACGCACTCGCTCACCGGCAACGGTGTCGGCTTTTATGTCACGGTGAACGATGAGGATGGGGAATTTCAGGTCTTTGTACATGCGCACTCTCTGCGAACGATCCACCTACAGGGTAGAAGCGTCCGCAGCAAAGGAACAGCGCATTGAAACGAGCGGTTGTGAGGCAGCGTCGCAAGTTGGCGGCAATGCCGAGCCATTCAGACTTCGAGCTGAGCCCAGAGCGGAGCTGCGCCGGCGGCTTTCTCGATCGCGGCCATTCGCGCCATGTGCGCGGCAACCTCTTCTTCGGTAGCGCGCAGCACCGCAGTGCGCGGCCGATCTGCCGGTAGCCGGCGGATCGGCGTGGGCTGGGGGCGACCGCCGTCGGAACTTTCACCATCACCCGCGAGGGACAGATTGGTCTGCCCGCCGGTCATGGTCAGCCAGACGTCGGCGAGAATCTCGGCATCGAGCAGAGCGCCGTGCAGATCGCGGCCCGAGTTGTCCACGCCGTAGCGTTTGCACAAGGCATCGAGGCTGTTGCGCTGGCCCGGGTGACGCTCCCGAGCCATCAGCAGGGTATCGAGCACCGAGCAGTGGTCGGTGATCTCGGCACGCTCCTGCTGACCGAGCAGCGCGAACTCGTTATTGATGAAGCCAAGGTCGAACGCGGCGTTGTGGATGACCAGCTGCGCGTCCTTGATGAACTCGAAGAACTCGTCGGCGATATCGCGGAACCGCGGCTTGTCGACAAGAAACTCGTTGGTGATGCCGTGAACGGCGATCGCGCCCTCGTCCACTTCACGATCAGGTTGCAGATAGACGTGGTAGTGCCGCCCGGTCAGGCGGCGGCCGATGACTTCGACACAGCCAATCTCGATGATCCGGTGGCCATCGGTCACCGGCATGCCGGTCGTTTCGGTATCCAGCACTACGCTGCGCATATCGTTTAGCTCACTTACACAATCGGTTGTCGTTTGGCCTGTACTACGCCGCGATTCGCAAGCAGGTCGGCATGCTCGTTACCGGGATGGCCGGTATGACCGCGAACCCACTCCCAGCTCACCTGATGGCGGTTGACCTGCTCGTCGAGCTGCTGCCAAAGGTCGGCATTCTTCACCGGCTGCTTGCTCGCCGTTTTCCACCCGCGCTTCTTCCAGTTGGGCATCCAGTCGTTGATGCCCTGCATGACGTACTGCGAGTCGGTCACCAAACGAACCTTGCACGAGCGCTTCAGCTCCGCCAACCCACGGATTGCCGCCATGAGTTCCATGCGGTTGTTGGTGGTGTCGGGCTCGCCGCCCCAGAGCTCACGCTTGACGCCCTTGTAAATAAGTAGCGCCCCCCAGCCGCCGGGGCCGGGATTGCCCTTGCAGGCACCGTCGGTGTAGATCTCGACCCAATCGTCGCTCATGTGGATTGCTTACTCTGTTTGCCGACAGGCTCGGGGCGTCAAGGGAGTCGGTGTTGTTCGGCTTCGCGGCGGCTGACTTTGGCGACGGGCATCGGCAATAGCTTGCCCATGCGTTCGCGGCGCTCCTGGCGCAAGGGCCGCAGACCGATCATCAACTTGCGCGCGACCAGCAGATAGAAACCGCCAGTTGGCGCCTGCAACTGCTGCCCGACGGACTCCAGACGAGACAACCGCGCCTGCCAGTCGCTCGAAGAAAGCGGCGGACAATAGCATCCGAAGCGACGTTTCTCCAGCGCGAATCCCAGCAGGTTCAGCCAGTCCCCTACCCTTGACGGACGAATGCAACGCGCCTGCCGAAACGCCTCGCGCGAGACCAGATGACGCAGGCCCCAGGCACTCCAGGGGTTGATACCGACGATCAGCAGATGCCCGCCCGGACGAACGCCACGCGCTGCTTCACGCAACAACCCATGGGGCGACAGGCTGAAATCCAAAGCATGCTGCAGCACCACGACATCAGCAGCATGCTCGCCGAGCGGCCAGGCCTGCTCCTCGCAATGAATCTCCACACCAGGCAGTGGCGCACCGAGGCGAACGCTGCGTTTGATGTTCTGTGGTTGCACCGGCTCGCCGCTGAACGGACCGTTGTGCACCAGATAGCTGCCGAAACAACGCGCCAGCTCTTCGGTCAGGACTTGCTTCTCCTGAACCAGCAGCTGCTGGCCCAGCGGCCCCTCGAACCAGGCGGACGCCTCATTGATCATGGACAGCCAATGGTCGCTGCCTTGGGTGGACGGTCGATCGTTCATCGCTCGGCTCCGTTCGCCGCGCGATCTGCGCGGCGCTGAGTTCGCTCGGGTTCAACTTTCCCATGGGACTGCTAGGATGCGCCTTTGTCACTCAATTGGCGACCCGCCCATGTTGAAGATCGAAGCCCTGCCCGCCTTCACCGACAACTACATCTGGTTGCTTCTGGACGAGGCCACTCAACGCTGCGCTGCCGTCGATCCCGGTGATGCCACGCCAGTCCTGAACTGGCTGCGCGACCACTCGGACTGGCAGCTCAGTGACATCCTGATTACCCACCACCATCACGACCACGTCGGCGGCGTCGAACGGCTCAAGACACAGACCGGCGCGCGCGTTTATGGACCGGCGGCCGAGAACATTCCCGCGCGCGACGAGGCGCTGAGCGACGGCCAGCACCTCGAGGTACTCGGGACGGACTTGCAGGTCATCGCCGTCCCTGGCCACACGCGTGGCCATATCGCTTATTTCCATGCCGACCCCGTGCAGCCCTGGCTGCTCTGTGGCGATACGCTTTTCGCCGCCGGCTGCGGGCGTCTGTTCGAAGGCACGCCCGAGCAGATGTTCCGCTCGCTGCAGCGCCTGGCCGATACACCGGATAGCACCCTCGTCTACTGCACCCACGAATACACGCTGAGCAATCTGCGCTTTGCCCGGGCAGTGGAACCGGACAACCCGGCCATTGAGAAACGCATGCGCGAGGTGACCGAACTGCGCGAATCGAACCGCTTCAGCCTGCCAAGCAGAATGGATATCGAGCGCGCGACCAACCCTTTTCTGCGTTGTGACGTCGCCGCCGTTCAGCATGCGGCAAGCGAGCGCAGCGGCGGCCAGCTAGACGGCGATGTGGCGGTTTTCGCGGCTTTGCGCGCCTGGAAAGACGCCTTCTGACAAGGTCGACAGGTTCCCGAAACGCGGCATGCAGCCTTGACCCCACCAGGGGGCGTTCCTAGAATCCCCCGAATTTTGTTTCCGGGGAAGATTCCAGCCAATGCCGCCAGCTCCCAAGAAACGCCTCGAACCGGACGCCTTGGCAGCCTCTGGTCGGGCGTTGGCTCTAGCCGTTTGCGTCGCCCTAGCGGGCTGTCAGAGCAACGCCGTGCGTGATGATGCACGCGATCAGGCAAGCCGCACCACGGCGCCTGTGGCACAAGAGCCCATCTGGCTGAACGACACCCCCGTCATCACCGAACACCAGGACATCTGGGAGCGAATTCGCGAGGGTTACAAGCTTCAAGAGCATCTGGACAGCAACCCCCGCATCGAGCAACAGCGCCTGCTGTTCTCCAGTCGCCCAAGATCCATCGAAATCGCCAGCGAGCGCGGCAGCCCCTATATCCACTACATTGTCGAGCGCCTCGAAGAGCGCGACATGCCGCTGGAACTGGCTTTGCTGCCGATCATCGAAAGCTCCTACGATCCCTTCGCCTATTCGCCCGCCCATGCCGTCGGGCTCTGGCAGTTCATTCCTGCCACCGGCCGACACTTCAATCTTCGGCAGACAAGCTGGTACGACGGCCGCCGTGACATCACCGCCTCGACCAATGCAGCCCTGCGTTATCTGAGCTACCTGCACGGCCTGTTCAACGGTGACTGGCTGCTGGCACTGGCTGCCTACAACTCGGGTGAAGGCACCGTGAGCCGGGCCATCGAACGCAACCAGAAGCTAGGCTTGCCGACCGACTACTGGAACCTGCCATTGCCGCAGGAAACCCGCGACTACGTGCCGAAGCTGCTGGCCCTTTCGCAATTGATCCAGGCCCCCGAGGCCTATGGCATCAATCTCAATCCGATCGCCAACGAGCCCTACTTCGAAGTCATCGCGCTCAAGCAGCGCATGGATCTGGCGCGGGTCGCCAAACTCGCCGATCTGGACGAGGACGAGCTCTACCAGCTGAATCCTGCCTTCACCCGCCGAATTACCCTGGATGGTCCGCAGCAGCTGCTGGTGCCAATGGAGAAGGCTGAAATGCTGGCAGCCAACCTGGCGCTGATGAAGCCGCAGGACCTGGTCGACTGGCAGCAGTATCAGGTGCGCGCAGGAGACACCCTGGGCGTCATCGCCAACCGTCACCATCTGACCGTCAACATCATCCGCGACGTGAACCGGTTGAAGAGCGACACGTTGCGGATCGGGCAGGTCCTCAGCCTCCCAACCAGCGGTGATGCCGGCGCTTCGAGGGAGTTGCTGCACGCTGTGGCGCGTCAGCCGGCCGCCACGCCGCGCAGCTACCGGGTCAAATCTGGCGACAATCTCTGGGACATCGCCAAGGCTCAGCGCGTCTCGGTACGCGACCTGCAGCGCTGGAACAAGCTCTCCGGCAGCCAGCTCAAAGTGGGCCAGGCGCTGTTCCTGCAGGGCCCGGCAGTAGCCAAAGCGCAGAGCAAGGGAAATTCGCCTACCTATTACAAAGTGCAGAAAGGCGACTCGCTGTACCAGATCGCCAAGCGCTTCAACGTACAGCTGAACAACCTGAAGACCTGGAACCCGAAAGGCACCAGCGTGCTCCGCCCCGGCCAGTTGCTCACGCTATACCTCGCCAAGTAGCCCTCCGCCATTCACCCAGCCGGACGCTTGCTCAGGGACTCCAGACAGCGCCCAGTCAGCTGGGTAAAGCGCTGAAACGCGACGAACTGTTCGTGTTTCAGCGCCCGCCCCGAAAACCGGCAATCGCCGTAGATCACACCTATTTCACGCGTCCCCGCCATCAGCGGTGCGATGAAGAACATTCCATTGCCAAACCACTGTCGCAGCGGCTGGGTCACCAGGTCGGCCAAGTTATAACTTGCCGGCACGCCCATCCAGAGCGACTGCCGATGACGCAGTGCGTAACTGAACACGTTCGGCTGTTCGGGTTGGTCAGCGGGAAGCACGAAGCCCTGAATCCAGGTCTCGGTCCCTTCACCGACGGCGCAACGCACCTTGAAACGCGTCTGCTGATCGGCCAGCACCGCCACCATCACACGTTCCAGGCCAACCCCGCGGTGCAGCCCCTTCAGCAGCGTATCCAGAATCAACGTGGCATCGCCGCCGCCCGAGGCCATGAGCCCCAGGTCCTGCAGCGCCTGTTGCATCAGCAACAGATCCGGTTGCAGCAAGGCTGCCTGACGCTGGGCCTGCTGGAGGCGGATCTGCTCGGGATCGGTACTTGGAATGAGCCGGCCCAGACGACTGGCGCCAAATGTGGTCGCCACCTGCACGGTTTCATCGGCGCTGGCGAGTATCTGCTGCAACGCATCAGCTTCATCCACGCCGGTGAACTCGGCCACGGCCCTAGTCAGTGACGTCATCCGCTCGCACTCCCAGCCTCCGAGTGCGGCTTCGCTGATCTGTACGCCCAGCGCGACCGCGCGAGCGGCCGGATCGCTGCTGGCCACCTGAGTGTGCGCGAGACTGGTCAACTCTCCCAGGTTCCAGCTTCTGACCAGACCCAGGCTGAGCTGCCGGAAGCTGGTGCCCAACACGCTCTGCACCGCATCGTCAGGCTTGATGCCCGGCTGCGTCAGCTGCAGGGCCAGCTCATCCGCCTGATCGCCACCGCAGCCCCAGAACGCCAGCTCGCCCACGTTGTAGAGCAGCGCGGCAATGAATACTTCTTCCTCGTGACGCGAAAGCACATAGCCAGCGATGTTGCGGGCTTGCACCGCGGCGTGAAACGAACGGGCCAGCAGTTCCAGCAGCTGCTCCCTCGGGGCGCGCTCGAGCAGGCTGTCGATCAGCGTGACCGACAGACTGATCAGGCGCACGTTCTCGAAGCCGATCATCACGATGGCCCGAGAAATCGTCTTGATGGTCTCCTGAGAGGGGTTGTAATAGCTGCTGTTGCCGACCCTCAGCACCTTGGAAGTCAGCGAGGCATCACGAAGCAGCACGTCGGCCAGTTGCTGTACCGAAGCATGTTCATGCACGGCAAGGCGCTGCAGATCCTTGACCACGGACGCCAACGCAGGCAGCTCCGATTGATTCAGGCGGTCTATCCATGCCTGAAGACCCTGGGCACGTACATCCAAGAGGTCACCTCTGCACAATGCCATTACGGGAAATGACCGGCAGTTTGCCCGAGTTGCCCGGCCTTTTTCCAGCGCATACAAGCTGTTACTGTACCGGCCCGAGAAGCCCCTAAGCGCCAAGGATCGGATTCCCCGTCTGATGCGAGCCCTGCTACCGTTACTGACCTGCCTGGCCTTGAGCTTTCCCGCCTTCGCCACCATCAGCGAAAGCCATGGTTATGCGCAGTTCGGCACTCTTAAGTATCCGGCCAACTTCACCCACTTCGATTGGGTGAATCCGCGCGCGCCGAAGGGTGGCCAGATCAAACTGATGGCCTCCGGGACGTTCGACACCCTGAACCCCTACACATTCAAGGGCACCAGCCTGAGTTCGGCGCCCGGCTTTCTGCAATACGGCATCAGCGAGCTGAACGAGCCACTGATGGTCGGCACCGGCATCTACGACCCGTCCGGAGACGAACCTGCCTCCAGCTACGGTCTGATTGCCGAGTCGGTGGAGCACAGCGATAACTACAGCTGGGTAGTTTTCAACCTGCGCAAGGAAGCTCGCTTCCATGACGGCAAGCCGATCACTGCCTACGACGTCGCCTTTTCCTATCGCACCCTGATAAAGGATGGCCACCCTCAGTACCGCTCCAACCTGCAGGGGGTGAAGCGGGTCGACATCCTCAACCGACATCGCATTCGTTTCGTATTCGAGCAACCAAAAAATCCGCTGCTGATCATGCGCCTCGGCGAACTGCCTGTGCTGCCACAGCACTACTGGAAGAATCGAGACTTCAGCGCGACCACCTTCGAACCCCCACTGGGCAGCGGCCCCTACCGCATCACGCATGTGCAACCAGGCCGGCAGGTAGTCTTCGAGCGAGTGCGGGACTGGTGGGGCGCCAAGCTGCCGGTCAATCAGGGGAAATACAATTTCAACCGAGTCTCGGTCGAGTTCTATCGCGATAGCGTGGTGGCCTTCGAAGCCTTCAAGGTCGGCGAGTTCGACTTCTTCATCGAGCACCAGGCGAAGAACTGGGCCAATGGCTACCAGTTTCCGGCGGTGATGCGCGGCGACATCATTCGCGCTGAAATTCCCCACCAGATTCCGACCCAGACCCAGGCGTTGTTCATGAACGGGCGCCGCGCGACCTTCGCCGACAATCGTGTGCGCGAAGCGCTCGGCCTGATGTTCGACTTCGAATGGACCAATCGTGCCCTGTTCTACGGCGCCTACCGCCGCAGCGAAAGCTACTACCCCAACAGCGACTTCACGGCGACAGGCAAGCCCGAAGGTGGCGAGTGGCTGTTGCTCTCGCCGTACCGCAAGCAGCTCCCGCCCGAACTGTTCACCGAGCCATTCCAGCTGCCGAAGACCGAAGGCCGCGGAATTCCGCGGGAAACCCTGCGCCATGCGCTGAAGCTGCTCGCCGAGGCGGGCTGGAAAGCCTCGGATGCCGGTCTGTTGAACAGCGCCGGACAGCCGCTGCGCTTCGAGATCCTGCTGGTCAACCCGAGGCTCGAGCGCATCCTCCAGCCCTACGTCGAGAATCTGGCACGCATCGGCATTCAGGCCAACCTGCGTACCGTCGATAGCGCGCAGTACAAGCAACGCCTCGATCATTACGACTACGACATGATCCTGATGACGCTGGCACAGAGCCTCAGCCCCGGGATCGAGCAGTATCTGTACTTTCATTCCAGTCAGGTCGACGTCAAGGGCGGTCGCAACTATGCCGGCATCGCCAATCCGATCGTCGACGACCTGATTGACAAGCTGCTCGCCGCGCAGACCCGCGACGAGCAAGTCGCCGCCGCCCGCGCAATCGACCGCGTGCTGCTGTGGAACCACTACACCATTCCGAACTGGTTCATCAGTAACCACCGCCTGGCGTACCGCAATCGGTTCGCCCACGTCACCACGCCACCCTATACGCTGGGTTTGCG
>ERZ1673962.640-NODE-640-length-22216-cov-3.592212_pt1 | contig 22216 bp, 20 predicted proteins | sample MGYA00580188_ERZ1673962 | MGnify/ENA primary metagenome ERZ1673962 (study PRJEB41334, sample SAMN05608104) | rock metagenome | biome: terrestrial subsurface; feature: shale formation; material: shale | place: USA: Pennsylvania ... | reverse complement strand
TCGGCCCCATCCCTAACCCCTGGCCACGCGCCAGCCATCCGGCACCACGCATTCGACCGCCCGCGCGCTGATCCGCCGCACCGCCGTGGCGTAGTCGCTCCCGCTCGCCTCCTGAAACGCCAGTGCCCGCCGATGCAGCGCCAGCCCGGCCGGATCGACCCGCACCCCATCCGGCGCCACGAACCCCGCCGCAGATGCCGCGCCCAACGTCCCGGCGAACTCCAGCGCCGAGGTCACGGCCAGACCCGCACAGCACGCCCCGCGCTCGCCGAACGCCGGATCTCGAAGCCCCTTCACGGCGGGAGGCATCGCCCCCAGGAACCCGACATGACGCAGATAGTAGGCCCCCGGCGCTGGATTCTCGGGCGCTCCCGGCCCCCAGAAGCTGGCCGAAATCTTCTTGTAGCGCCCATCCCGCACCCAGGCCCGGAGTTCGTCGGACACCCCAACCGGATCGGCCAACAGGACACCATCGGCAACGTCCAGCCGTGCCACGAAACCATGCGCCGGCGCCGCCCCTTCGGGATGCCCCAGCACCAGCGGGGCCGGGTGACGATCCGCCCGGTACGCCCCCACCATCGCCGCCAGATCCCCATCGCTGAAACACAGCGCCGCCCCGCTCATGGCGACATGACAGCCGCGCCGAAAGATCTCGATCATGGGTCACTCTCCCCGCTGATGAATGCAAAGCCTTGTTCAGACTGCTAAATTGAGCGCTGTCTGACAAGCCAACGCAAGGGGGATCTTGATGAGTGTCGCGTCTTGTTCGCTTGGGAACGTTAAACCGCCCGCCCGTCCGTTACAAACCATGGGGACAGTGTTAATCGACGGAGAACCCTTACCGGCGCGCGCGGTCTCCGAACACCTGCCGCCGCTCCTGGTCGAGATCGCCGCCTTGATCGGACTCGATCACACGCTGGCGCTGGCCGATGCCATCGGTGGAATCCGGTTCTACGTCCCCGGCGACCCGTCCCCTGATGGCGATCTGGTCGCCTGCATCGGACTCGACAACGCGCGCGCGCTGGTTCGCCACCTTGGGCCGGGATACATCACCCTGCCGAAAGCCGACCCGCTGTACCGCTTCGCCCGCGATGTCAGCATCCGGCGAGCGCACGCCGAGCAGGTGTCCTGTCGCGAGCTGGCCCGACGCCATCGCCTGAGCGAGCGCCGCGTGTGGGAGATCCTGGCCGCCGAGCGCGCGCCGTCGCGAGCTGGCGCCCCGGCCCTGGCCTAGGGGGGTGTGCACGATTCAGGGCGTCACACGTCAAGCCCATCCGTCCGCACGCCGCGCCCCGCTTGGGTTTTCATCCGGTTTGGCACCGCGCGCCCTGGCGTGTCGGCTTGGCGTTTCTTAGCGAAAACGAGCCGGATCTTGCACGGCGGTGCGCCCGGTTTGGCACTGGAATGAGCCGGGAATGGGGCGCCCATGATCCGGCGCCGCCGAAACTCATGACCATGGTCGAGATTCAGGGCGCGCGCTCTTGTGTGACGGCATAAGATTTACTGAGGCAAGGAGGGTATCAAGGTGTTCTTGGGGGCAACTTTCGGGGCAACATTGAGAGATATAGAATTTAAATTATCCATTTAACAACAGCTTGTGATGCCTTTTCGGTAGAACCTGCGCCATAAAAAAACCGGCTGATCAGCCGGTTTTTTTATGTTTGCGGCCTTGCATGCCGCATATCGGGTGGTGCTGCGGCGTCGACCCTGATCAGCCCAGGTCGATGCTGATCTCCGTTGCGCCCGCCCGTGCGCCGAACACGCGAATGTCCTCGCGGATCCGCTCGCGGCAGGTCACGCCCAAAGCCTCGCGATCACCCAGCATGACGACGCTCTGGCGCAGATCCGGCTCGCGCAGACAGAGACACAGCCGCAGCTCGATCCGCGCCCGCTCATGCGGCGGTTTCAGCCGCAGATCCAGTGTCAGCTCGAACGAGGTGGTCGCCAGACGCGGACGCCGTGTCCAGACGCTCATCAGAACGCAGTTCGGATCCTGGCAACGGCGACGCAGCGCATAGGCCAGTTCGCGATCACAGAAGACCCCGAGGGTGCGCTCGATCTCGGTCAGATGACGCTGAGTCTCACGCAGCCGCTGCGGCGCTTCGATCGCGTTGTGAATCTGCCGGCGCATCACACGACGCAGACGATCGAAGGACTTGGGCAATGTCCCGCTATGGAAGCCGCGCCGCAGAAAGCCGCGCAGCGTCTCGCCATGCCCGCCGATGATGGCCGGCTCGATCGGCGCCAGAGCCAAATGCTCGCGCCGCACTGCATAGAGTCCCGGCTTGACGTCCACCTCGTTCGTCGTGCGCGAATGATTGGCGGCATAGATCTTCCAGTTCTCCTTCAGCTCCCAGACCAGAAACCCCGCCAGCCCCGGCAGCAGCAGCACGGTGAGCGTGACGAAGGGAATGGCGATCCATTTCGGCAGGACCGGAGCGAGCATCTCGACCATGATCGAGGTGATCAGCGGCAGGAAGGGCAACATCAGCTTGTGAGCGATGGTGACGAGCGGAAAATGCTTGATCGGGTTGATCTGCGGTTCCACCAGGACCGTGACATAGAACTGGATCAGCCATTCCAGCACGCGCCACACCGGCACCAGCAGCGCCTTGAGCGCCAGCGCCATCCAGGACTCCCCGAGATGATGACTCAGACGCTCCTCAATGCGGTGCAGTCCCTGCTGGAAGCGCCGTGTGACCTCCTTGAAGAACAGCATCAGCTCCTGGATCAGCCCGATCAACAGGGTCTGGTTGATTCGGCGCAGAAACTGACCGCCGGCACTGACGAGGTCGTCGAACAGACGCCGTCCGCCGGGCGTATTGCGGATGAGCACACCCAGCATCAGCGTCAGCGCAGCCAGTGAGAGGTTCAGGTCGATCAGGCCGCCCTCAATGAGACTGGCCAGCCCGATGACCGGCAGCATCAGGAGCGTCCCGCTCACGAAGGGGCGGAGCAGATTGCGGTCCAGTCCCCGCACCAGTTCGGTCTCCAGGATGCGCTTGACCGGGGGCCAGCGCAGAAACCGTCTGAGACCATCGAACAGCAGCAGTCGCAGCGTCCACCAGACCACGCGCCAACAGACCCGCACGCCGATGCGTCCGGCCCGGGTGTAGGCCAGTGCATTGATCAGGAGTCCGAGTCCCAGGATCAGCCAGAGGCTGGTCAGATTGAAGGTCGCCTCCAGGGTCGGCAGGATGCCGATGAGGACATCGAGCGTCTTGAGACCGAGAAAGGCCAGTCCGACCGGCAGAATCAGATGGCGTAGCGCCAGCCGGCCCTGGGGGGTGCCGAAGAGTGGTGCGCCAAGTCGTTGCAGTCCCTTGATGTAGATCTCGCCGGGGCGATAGAGACCGGGCAGGGCGCGTTCGGCACAGCGATCGAACTGCGCCAGCCGGTCGCCGGAGCGCCATTCGTCGAGCGTGAGATCGGGCAGACGCAGCAGATTGCGCGCCACGATGTCGCGCACGTCGGTGAACTTGAGATGACGCCGGTGCTCGATGACGTCCAGCAGCTCGCGCAGCAGCTTGTTGAAGGCGACTTCCTCGCGGTGGGTGCGAGGGGTGAACCCGGCCTCTTCCAGGGCGCACTTGAGGTGCGGCTTGAGCTGGTGTTCCAGGTGCTCGGTGATGCGACCGGAAAGTGCGCTCAACGGGCGGTTGAAGCGCTCCACCTCCTCGATGGGCCAGCCGAGCCGCTCCAGGCGATTCTGGACGGTATCGAGCAGGCGCAGCGACTTGAGATCGGCCTGAAAGGGCAGGATCTGGCGTGCCGGAACACGCCCGCGCGCGCGCAGCCAGGCGATGAGGTTGAGCTGATAGTAGGTGGCGCGACTCTCGATCAGCACGCGCTCCAGATCCCGGAACAGATCGAGCGCGACCGGCTCACGGTCGAGGATCGCGTCACCGAGCCGCTGGATCAGCGCCTTCAGATCGCGACTCATGCCGGGATTGAGCTTCCACTGCAACGCCAGCCGGTTGGTCAGCGATTCCTCGGCGCCGCGACGGCGCTGGTCGATGAGCCACAGCACCCGGCTCGATTCGGCCGCGCCGACGACCCCCATGGACAGGAAGCGCCGCCGCGCCACGGCCAGATGCGCGATGGCGGCGGCGTAGTGCTCGGCTCGATCGGCGTGCCGGGCGCGCCGGATGGCCAGGGTGAACAGCGGCAGAGAGAGCGCCAGACGCAGACCGTGTGCCGGACCCGACGCATCACGGGGCTGGAGTCGGTTCGACAGCCTGAGTAGCGGGTCCAGGACGATCGCGATCAGCGCCAGCGCCAGATCCTGAAGGCGCGCCAGCCAATCGTGTCGGCCGGGTCGCGGCGCCGGGTGGAACGCTGCCATGCACCGGTCCATGAACGTTCCCTGGGGCTGGAATCCAGCCTGGAGCAGCGCCCCCCCATCCATGGCCGGCTCAGGCTCGGGTGCAGGTGAATCCGGCTTGGCCGAACGCGCCCGCGCCGAGCGGTGGATCTCCAGATCCGCGTCCGATTTGCCATAGGGAAATCCGGACGGCAGCAACGGCAGTCGGGTCGGATGTCCGCAGCGCGGGTCCGGACAGGAGGCTTCGAGCAGCGCCGGGAGCGGTCCATCCAGGCTCGGCGGCGGCAGATCCAGACCGCTGTCGCGGTTCCAGGCATCGAGCGCGCGCCAGTCGTGGATGGCCGGAAAGAAATGACCGCGTGCACCTGGACTGAAATAACGCAGTCGCATGACCAGCGCGACGAAGGCCCGGCAGACCCAGGTGTCGTCCAGCCCCATCGGCAGCACGCCATCGCGCGTGAGGACGTCGCGTACCTCGTCCAGGGCGATCTCGCCGATCAGTGCCCGCAGTTGCGCCGCGCCGAAGCGTATGCTGTCACGATCGCGATCTCGCGCCATCTGCCAGGCGCGCGCGATCTCGCCCTCGAAGCGACGTGCCCAATACTCGCGCAGCAGGCCGATGAAATCCTCGTGCTCCAGGTGCAGCTCCAGCGGGATCGGCAGCAGGATCACGTACTCGGGCAGAGTGAGTCCCTCGATGACCACCAGGGCCTCGGGATTTTCGTATTCCAGCGCGCTCAGGAAATCCTCGCGCGACATGACGTGATAGCCGAGGCTGGGAATGGAACCCGTGCAGCCAAAGGGTTCGAGATGCTCGGCGACCAGGCGTTCGAGGGCGCGCGGATGAAACAGAAAGATGCCTTCGGCCGGCTTGAAAACGCTCGCACGAAATTCCTTCGCGGCGGACTCGGCGGTTGTCGGCGGCGGACGGGACATGGCTCCAGGCACTCGTCAACGAGGGATCGAGAGTCGCACCGGCTGGACGATGGAATCATCGATTGGCGCCAGGGCGCTGTTCGGACAGGGAATCGGGGGTATAATCAATCGTTTTGAACGGATCCGTCCCGGATTCCAGTGGCGCTGCGCGTCATCATAGCATGCGCGAGTCGGACTCCGGATGGGTCTCATTGCATTCATGGCCTCCCTTGGATAGCGAGCCCGCCCACTATGCACTATCGCGTCTTCTATCTCTTCGATCGGTCCGGTGAAGCCATCTCCTCGGCCAGTGCCGTGGAGATGAGCGCCAAGGCCATCTGCGAGCAGCTCCTGCCGCGCCTTCAGACCGAAGACGACTACCTCGGTCTCATCGATACGCAGGAGACCATCCTGCAGATTCTCTATGAGCCGTCCCGGCATCGCTATTGGGTGGAATTGCCGGTCGATGCCGCCAAGGCGTCCTATGGGCGCTATATGGAACTCGATGAACTCAAGGAATGCATCCTGACGCTGCCGGATATCTTCGAGCGCGAGTCCATTCCGGGCCTGGAATACCGGCCCTGGTGACGGAAGTCTAGGGCGCGGCGCCGCCCGGTGGTCCCAGGGTGCCGCGCACCAGGCGCACGCGCCCGTTCTGCGACTTTCCGGCCCGGAAGTACTGGCCGCTGAAAAAACTCACCGACCAGGCGCGCTCCAGTCCGCCCGTGTCGACCGAGGACGACCAGTACAGCCCCGAAGGGGTGTTCGGAAACACCTGCGGATTGATCGCGGGGCTGTCGTGACATTTTTCGACAATGGTCAGGAGTTCCTCGCCGGTCGGCAGTCTCCAGTCGCCCCCGGCCTTGCCCGCCAACTGCATGGCCTTGGTCCAGGGATGGCTGGCGGGACGCCCGACACAGCCGTTGGATTCGGCGTCCCAGCGCTGACCGAGTGCGCAGCGCCGCCATTCGAGCGTCGTGCGCTGGTGCCGGACCACGGCGCCGTCCTCCAGCAGGCTGAATTCGGCCGAGGGTGTGGTTTCGGTTTCGCCCTTCAGGCAGGCATCGGTCGCGGGCGGGATCGGCGTGTCCGGTTGCGCGCGGAGTTGGGCCGGGGCGAAGCCAATGAGCAGGCTGACGGCCAGGGCCGTCCGTATCCGGTATCGCATGATCGCAAGGGCCGTGAATCTGGGTTAGGATCGGCGCCGGAATCTCCGGCGGCGTCAGGTTCGTGTATCCTTTAACGAGAACGCGGCCAGTCCCGGCGTTCGGTAATGTCTCCAGCGAAATTCCATCTCTTTCAAACAGCGCGCGTGAAACGAGGAACATAGGACCATGAACCAGCAGACCGCCATGGCCTCCGAGCCGGATGTCCCCGCCACCATCGCCTTTCCCGCCGGCATTCCAGGATTCGAGCATCTTCAGCGCTACCGTCTGACGTATTCGGACACGGATTCCGGGCGCGTCTATCGACTGCGCGCCGAGGACGACGCGGAGATCGAGTTCACGCTGGTCGATCCGAGACTCTATGCGCTCAATTATGTGCTCGAACTCGACGATACGGAACAGTCCCTGCTCCAGGCCGAGGATCCCGGACAGGTTCTGGTGCTGCTCATGCTCTGGAAAGACGAGACCGCAAGCAGCGGCATGCCGGGGCTGAATGCCAATATCGGCGGTCCCATCCTCATCAATGTCGTCAAGGGGCTGGGAATGCAGAAGATCATCGACAGTCCGCGCGTCGAACTCAGCATCTCGAACTGAATCCGTCCGAGTCGGCCCAGGGTTGAGGATTTCGAATGTCGCACTCGACCGCTCGGGCTATGCTCCGCGCTCACTCGACACCGAGCACCCCGGCACGAGCGCTCGGTGTCTCCAACGCCATAGCGGAGCGCGACAGACCGTGAAGAACTTCCTGGAACTCATCAAGCATTGCCTGACCGAAGTGCACGAACTCATGCCCTGGGATCTGGAGGAGCGTCTCCAGGCCAACCCGGAGCTGCTGATCGTCGACGTGCGCGAACCCGATGAGTTCGCGGCCATGCACATCGAAGGCTCGATCAATGTCCCGCGCGGCATCCTGGAGTCGGCGTGTGAATGGGACTATGAGGAAACCGTGCCCGAACTGGTCCAGGCGCGCGAGCGCGAGATCGTGGTCGTCTGCCGCTCGGGCTATCGCAGTGTGCTGGCGGCTCACTCGATGAACGTCCTGGGTTACACCAGCGTCGTCTCGCTCAAGACCGGACTGCGCGGCTGGAAAGACTACGAGCAGCCGCTCGTCGACGCCGAAGGCCGGCCGGTCGACCTCGACGATGCCGATGTCTATTTCACCCCACGCCTGCGCCCCGAACAGCGCCGCCCGGCCTGATGACCGCATGTCCGAGCGTGCGGATCGTCCCACCGACAGCCAGCGTCACACGATGATCGCGGTCGCCGCCTATTATCTGGCCGAGCGGCGCGGCTTCGCGCCCGGCCAGGCTGAAGCCGACTGGCGGCTGGCCGAACAGGCGATCGACGCCATGATCGCCAGCCGTTGCCTGACGGGCCGCACGGATGACGAGACGTGCGCCCGGCTCATCCGCAATGCCCTGGTGCTCCAGGAGGCTGCCGGCGCGGTTCCAACAACATTCGATACCTCTACCGTCCAACCTTGACCGACACCATGGAACATCGCGCACGCAAACGCTTCGGCCAGAACTTTCTCCACGATCCCCTGGTGATCGACCGCATCCACGCCGCCATCGACGCGCGGCCGGGCGAGCGTCTGGTCGAGATCGGGCCAGGGCAGGGCGCCATCACCCAGGGGCTGCTGACCCGATCCGGTGCGCTCGACGTCATTGAACTCGACCGCGATTTGATCGAACCGCTCCGTCAACGGCTGGGCGGTCTGGGCGAATTGCGCATCCACAACGCCGATGCGCTCGATTTCGATCTGTGCACGCTCGCGGATTCCGAGGGCGCGCTGCGGCTCGTCGGCAATCTGCCCTACAACATCTCGACCCCGTTGCTGTTTCATTTCCTCGACCAGCTCGACGCGCTCCAGGACATGCACCTGATGCTGCAAAAGGAGGTCGTCGACCGCATCGCCGCTGAGCCGGGCGACAAGACCTATGGACGGCTCTCGGTCATGATCCAGAGCCGCTGCGCGGCCGCAAGCCTGTTTCGCATCGGTCCCGGCGCCTTCAAGCCCGCGCCGAAGGTCGAGTCGGCCTTTCTGCGCCTGCGTCCATTGCGGCCACTCCCGCACCCCATCGACGATCCCCGGCTCCATGGACGGATCGTCGCCGCCGCCTTCGGTCAGCGGCGCAAGACGCTGCGCAACAGTCTGTCCGGAGTTGTCGATTTGGACATCATCGAAGCCGCCGGCATCGACCCGAAGCGCCGTGCCGAGGAGCTGGACGTGGCCAGCTATACGCGGCTGGCGAATCTGGCTGCTTCGGCGACCGCTGACTGAGCGGACTCAAGCCGACCGTTCGTCAGCCGTTAAGGGGTGTATGCCCACCGTGCGCAGGAGCCGCCCCCATGAGCATTCAAGCCCAGTTCTCGTCACTCGTCTCCAACAGCCTGACCCTCAGATCCCATACTCAGGTCGGTGCGCAGGCCGGTTCGCCCTCCCTGCGCGAACCGGCCGGGGCGCTCTCCAGCCTTCAGGAGAAGGCGCTCGGCGCCATCGCTCGCGAGATTCCGGGCATGGATGTGTCCGGGCTGAAAAAGCTCGATCCCAACGAATATACCCCGGAGAAGGTCGCCGGCCGCATCACGGACTTCGTCGCCATGGGGCTGGAGAACGCCCGTGCACGCGGCAAGTCCGAGGAGGAGATCCAGGCGCTCTACGAGCGCGGTCAAGGGCGCGGAGCAGGGCTTCAAGGAAGCCAAGGACATCCTCTCCAATCTCAAGGTGCTCGAAGGCAATGTCGCCGAGCAGGTGGGGGCGACCGAGAAGCTGACCCTCGAAGGACTGGCCAAGCTGTCGCCGACCCAGGCCAAGACCGGGACTGAGACCGAAGCGACCAGGGCGCCGAGCACAACCTCCGGCGTAGCGGTCGCCGAGCGCTATCAGAGCGCCGAGGATTTCAGCCTGAAGCTCAAGACCCGTGACGGCGACGAGGTCGAGATCAGCTTCAACCGCAACGTCGAGGCTCTGGGGAGTTTCGCCGTCTCGCAAGATGGCGAGGGCAACAGCGCCGCCGTCCTGGACGTCAGTCAGTCCGAGAACACCGGCTATCTGTTCAGCGTGAAGGGCGATCTGAGCGAGGATGAGCTGAAAGCCATCCAGACGCTGGTCCAGGACGTCGGCAAGCTGGCCAAGGACTTCTTCGGTGGTGACGTGCAGAAGGCCTTCGAGCAGGCACCCGACGTCCGCTTCGACGCCTCCCAGCTCGCGTCCATGAACCTGACCATGAGCCGCTCCGAGAGCTACAGCGCAGCCCGGGTCTATGAAGGCACCCAGCGTCTGGAACAGCCCGAGTCGGTCCAGAACGCCGGTCGGCGTCTCGGTCACATGATGCGCGAGCTGCGCGACAGCTTCGAGCGTCCGGAACTCGGCTTCCTGAACCAGCCGGATCAAGCGGCCAGCGAGATCATGCGCGGACTCGTCCAGCAGGACAGCCGTTTCCTGGAGGCCAATACCGAGCAGCAAAAACGCTACGACCAGAATCTGGAGCAGATCCTGAATGCCATCCCCCCCGCGAAACCGGACGACTCATTGACGTGAAATTGAAGTGTGCAGCGACGGTCGAAATGGCTTAGGATCGGCCTGAACGACGTCTTGGGGAGTCAGACCCTCGGCCTGCCGGACCGATCCAGCCATCCAGGACGTTCAGTGCCGTCATACCGAGACGGTTCGAGTCCGGCCCATACTTGACGGGAGTTGCCTCGACCATACTCGGTGACTGAAATCAAGGAGACACTGGTGTCGAACCAGCCGATGCAGTCGCTCGTCCACTGGATCCGCGCGTCCTGGGAAGTCCTGGCCCTGGGCCTGTTCGCTGCTACCTCAATGCTGTGGCTGGGTTCGGGTTCTCCAGCAGGCTGGGTTCTGGTGCCTCTGGTGCTCGCGCTCGCTATCCTGATCGCCGTCCTTCAGTTTCGATCGCACGCCGCCCGAATCGCCGCCGCGCGTGCCGAGATTCAATCCAGACTCGACCATCGGGACCAACAGATGGTTGCGCTCGAACACGCCTTCGAGCGTCTGGGCATCGAACTCTTCCCCATCTTTGTGCGTCATATCGCGCATTCGCGCCAGCTCACCGAGCAGAGCATCAGCCATCTGGTCGTCGCGTTCAGTGAACTGGTCGCGGATCTGGAGCGCGTGATCCAGACCACGGGCTCCAGCGATCTGGAGGATCGCGCCATCCTCGGTCAGTTCGAGGACAGTCAGGCGACGCTGACCGAGGTGATCGCGGACTTCGAGGCCATCCTGCATCGTGACGCGGCGATGAACGACCAGGTCGATCGGCTGGCCGGATTTGGTGAGCAGATGCGGCAGATGGCCCAGGACGTGCGTTCGGTGGCCGAACAGATCAACCTGCTGGCGCTCAACGCGGCCATCGAGGCGGCGCGTGCGGGTGAGCAGGGGCGCGGTTTCGCCGTGGTGGCCGACGAGGTGCGCAAGCTGGCCGGCTCATCGGCCAACACGGGCGCGCGCATCAGCGCCAAGGTCGAGGAGTTGGCGCGCTCACTGGCCGAGACCCAAACGATGGTCAAGGCCTCCATGCGCCGTGCCGACGAGCTGGTCGGGGAGTCCAAACACAAGGTCGAGGCCGTCATGAAGCGTCTGCTACAGACGACCGAGTCGCTCAATGAGGACGCCCAGAGTCTGCGCGCACTCAGCGAGAGCCTGCGCGCGCGCATCGGCGCCTCCATGGTCGATCTACAGTTCCAGGATCGCACCAGCCAGATCCTCAGCCATGTCTGCGAGGGGCTGGACAGCCTGAGTGAGCGACTCAAGGTCACGTCCGGGCACGACCTGCCCCAGCAGGAACGCGACATCCTGGAGATCGATGATCTGTTGGCGCGCATGCTCGAATCCTACAGCACCATCGAGGAATGCGATCTGCATCATGGCGTGAAGCAGCCACGCCACGAGTCGGCGGCCTCGGAATTGACATTCTTCTGAAAAGGAGTCAGGCATGGCGAAGACGATCATGGTGGTCGATGATTCGGCCTCCTTTCGCAGTGTGGTGGGCATTGCGCTCAAGGGCGCGGGGTACGAGGTCATCGAGGCCTGTGACGGGCGTGACGCGCTGGCCAAGCTCGACGGCAAGAAGATTCATCTCATCGTCAGCGACGTGAACATGCCCAATATGGACGGCATCACCCTGGTCAGTGAGATCAAAAAGCAGCCCAACTACAGGTTTACGCCGATCCTGATGCTGACCACCGAGAGTCAGCCCGAGAAGAAGGAGGCCGCGCGCGCGGCCGGGGCCAAGGCCTGGCTGGTCAAGCCCTTCCAGCCTCCGCTGCTGCTGGATGCCGTCTCCAAGCTGATCCTGCCCTGAATCCAGGTCCAAAGGGTTTGGGTTTGCACAGTCGAGGTTGGGATGAACACACGACCGGAACAACCGAACGACGACGACCGGCTGATCCTCACCGGCGAGCTGACCATCTACACAGTGGCCGAGACGCTGACTCGGCTACGCGCGCATCTGGGCGAGCACCCCACCGGCGAGCTCGATCTCTCCGGGATCACGGAGCTGGATGGCGCCGGGATCCAGCTCCTGCTCTGGCTGCGCGAGACGGCGCGCCTGCGTGGGATCACGCTGCGACTGAGCGCCCATGGGCCTGTGGTGGACGAGGTGCTGGACCTGCTCCAGCTCGGCGCTCTGTTCGATCCTGGTTCTGCCGGCGCGGCGGCGGGAGGCGACGCATGAATCTGGACAGCGCCCGTCAGTCCTTTCTGGCCGAGGTGGCCGAGCTACTGCAATCCATGGAGGACGCGCTACTGGCCCTGGAGGACGATCCCGCGGATCCGGAGTCGCTCAACGCGGTCTTCCGGGCCATGCACACCATCAAGGGGACAGGCGGTGTGTTCGGTTATGAGGCCATCGTCGAGTTCACCCATACCGTCGAGACCCTGATGGATCGGGTCCGTTCGGGCCAGGTGCCCCTGACCCGCCCCCTGATCGCGACCCTGCTCGAATGTCGCGACCACACCGCGCGGCTCGTCGATGCCATCGTCGCGGCGGCCGTGCCGGACGGTCCGCTCGATCCCGATCTGGCGCGCGCGGGCGAGTCGCTGCTGGCGCGGCTTGGACGGTCGGGTGACGCCGATCAGGACGCGGCCGCCGTTGCGCGCTCCGAGCCGGACGCCAAGTATCTGCCGGTCGTCAGCGATCTCTGGATGATCACGCTCAGATTCAAGCGCGACACCTTTCGCGACGGTATCGATCCGCTGTCCTTCCTGCGTTATCTGGGTTCCCTGGGCGAGCTGGTGCATGTGACCACCCGGCTCGATCCCGAGGCCAGACACACGGACGACTTCGATCCCGAGAGCTGCTATCTTCAGTTCGGCATCGGTTTTCGCGGCGAGGTCGACAAGACGACGCTCGCCGGGGTGTTCGAGTTCGCCGATCAGGACTGCGAGATCCGTATCCTGGAGCCGGACACGGCGCACTCGAAATATCTGGAGCTGCTCGCCGCCGTACCCGACGAGCAGGTGGGCTGGATCGGCGATCTGCTGTTGCGCATCGGCGCTCTGACCCGGAGCGAACTCGATCGTGCCCTGGAGACGCAGGCGGTCGAGGCGCGCGGTTGCACCGAAGGCGACACCAAGGCGCACAAGCGCCGTGTCGGCGAGATCCTGGTCGAGCAGGGCGCGATCAAACCGGCGGTGGTCGAGCAGGCGGCACGCGCTCAGGAGGCCGCGCGCGCCCGGCGTCAGGAGGAGACGCGCTTCATCCGTGTCGACGCCCAGCGGCTCGGGCATCTGATCGACCTGATCGGCGAGCTGGTCACGAGCAGCGCCGCCATCCGCGTCCTGGTCAAGCGCGCCGGGATCGAGGACATGAACGAGGTGGTCGACGGCGTCGACTATCTGGTCGCCGAGATCCGCGACAACGCGCTGCAACTGCGCATGGTGCCGATCGGCGAGTCGCTCTCGCGCTTCAAGCGCGTGGTGCGCGACGCCAGTCGCGAACTCGGCAAGGAGATCGAACTGGTCATCACCGGCGGCGAGACCGAACTCGACAAGACCGTGGTCGAGAAGATGATCGATCCGCTGACCCATCTGATCCGCAACGCCGTCGACCATGGCATCGAGACGCCTGATGTGCGCCGCGCACGCGGTAAGCCGGCTCAGGGCTCGGTGCGCATCAATGCCTATCACGACTCGGGACACATCGTGGTCGAGATCGCCGACGACGGCGCCGGACTCGACGTCGAACGTATCCGCGCCAAGGCCGAGGCGGCTGGACTCGTCAAGCCCGATGACGTGCTGACGCGCGAGGAGACGCTACGCCTGATCTTCGCGCCAGGGCTGTCGACCAAGGAGCAGGCGACCAACCTGTCGGGACGCGGCGTGGGCATGGACGTGGTGCGGCGCAATATCGAGGCGCTGCGCGGCACGGTCGAACTCGACAGCCGTCTGGGGGAGGGCACCCAGGTCACGATCGTGCTGCCGCTGACCCTGGCCATCATTGACGGCTTCCTGGTCGGCGCCGGGCCGGATCAGTATGTCATCCCGCTCGCTCAGGTCGCCGAGTGCGTCGAGATGGACACCGGGCACAGCGCGCGGCAACAGGGCGAGCATTACATCAATCTGCGCGGTGAGGTGCTGCCGTTCATTCGTCTGACCGACCTTTTTGAAAACGCCGGGATCCAACAGGGGCCGCGGCGCGAGAGTCTGGTGGTGGTGCGTTTCGGGCATCACAAGATGGGGCTGGTGGTGGACACGCTGCTCGGTGAGCTGCAAACCGTCATCAAGCCGCTCGGCAAGGTCTTCGAACGACTGCGCGGCGTAGCCGGCGCGACCATCCTGGGCACGGGCGACATTGCGCTCATCCTGGATGTCGCCGAGCTGGCCGCCATCGCCGAGGGACAGCGCGCGGGCGCCGGCAAGCGTTCGGCCGTCGCCTGAGCCAAAGTGAGCCGTAAGAGACGCTATCGATTCAAGTCGTATTGGGAGAATGCACATGTTTCGTTCCATGACCATGGCCAAAAAGCTCATCCTGGGGTTCACGGCGATCCTGACCCTGCTCGTGATCGTTGGCGTCCTGTCCTATTTCACCATCAACGGCGCCTCGACGGGCTTTGGCTCCTATCGCGAGAAGGCGATCCGCGCCAACCGCATGGGCGAGATGCAGGCGGCCATGCTCATGGGGCGGATGGAGGTCAAGGATTACATCAAGACCCACGCCGACCAGAGCGTGAAGCAATTCGAGCAGCACCTGGCAACGACCGAAGACATCCTCAAGGAACTGCAAAACATCGTCCGGGATCCCGACCGCAAGGCCAAGATCGACGCCTCAGCGACCAATATCGCGACTTATAGCCAGACCTTCGAGCAGGTCGTGTCCATGACCCGCGAGAGCGACAAACTCGCCAATGACGTGCTCGAAATCAATGGTCCAGCCATCGAGCAGAGCCTGACCAAGATCCTTGAGGGCGCCAACCAGTCCGGCGACACCGAGGCCGTGCTCAAGTCGGCGCGCGGTTTGCGCAATCTGCTGCTGGCGCGCCTCTATGTGCGTCGTTTCCTCAGCGAAAACGCTCAAGCGGACGTGGATCGCGTCAACCGGGAATGGACGGAACTCGGCCAACAGATGGAGGCGATGGACGCCGGCCTCCAGGATCCACAGCGGCGCGCCCTGCTCGCTGAGGTCATGCGCCTCCAGGCCGACTACAAGAGCGCCTTCGACCGCGTGGTCGGTCTCATCGAGGAACGCAATCGGCTCATCGAGGAGACCCTGAATGCCCTCGGACCCAAGTTCGCGGCCGACATCGATGCGATCAAACTCTCCTACAAGGGTGAACAGGACATCATCGGACCTCAGGTTCAAGCCACCAACGATCGCGGAATCCTGCTGATCTCGGTGCTGTCGCTGATCGCGCTCCTGGCCGGTCTCCTGATCGCCTGGCTCATCATTCGCGGCGTCATGGCCCAGTTGGGCAAGGATCCCGGCGTCATCGCCGATATTACCAAACAGGTCGCCGCCGGCAATCTGGCCATCGAGTTCGATCAGACCAATCTGCGTGGCGTCTACAAAGACATGTATGCCATGGTCGAGCGGCTGCGCCAGATCGTGGGTGAAGTGCGAGTCGGGGCCGACAACCTGTCCTCGGCCTCCAGCGAGGTCAGCTCCACGGCGCAGGCGCTCAGTCAGGGGGCGACCGAGCAGGCCGCGAGTGTGGAAGAGACCACGGCCAGCATCGAACAGTTGAACGCCTCGGTGCAGCAGAACACCGAGAACGCGCGCGTGACCAACGGCATGGCCAAGAGCTCGGCCGAGGAAGCGCGGCGCGGCGGCGAGGCCGTGGCGCGCACCGTGGCGGCGATGAAGGAGATCGCCAGCAAGATCGGGCTGATCGAGGACATCGCCTACAAGACCAATCTGCTGGCCCTCAACGCGGCGATCGAGGCCGCACGGGCCGGCGAGCACGGCAAGGGCTTCACGGTGGTCGCGGCCGAGGTGCGCAAGCTGGCGGAGAACAGCGGCGTGACGGCGCAGGAGATCAACAAGTTGGCCACCAGCAGTGTGGCCATCGCCGAGGAGGCCGGAAAGCTGCTGGAACAGATGGTGCCCAACATCGTCAAGACCGCCGATCTGGTCGAGGAGATCACGGCGGCCTCCGGCGAGCAGGCGGCCGGAATCGGTCAGATCAACGAGGCGATGAGTCAGCTCGACAAGGCCACCCAGCAGAACGCCTCGTCTTCGGAAGAACTGGCGGCGACGGCCGAGGAACTCAGCGGTCAGGCCAGTCAGTTGCAGGAGACCATGGCGTTCTTCCGCACCGGATCGGGCGGATCACGGACCAAGGGCCGCGCGCGCGCCCCGGCAGCTGTGGCGAGCCGCGTGCGCGAGGAAGAGGGCACGGTGGATCTCGACGACTTCGACCACAAGGACTTCGAGCGTTTCTGAGGAGGTTCATATGGGCGAGTTGGTTTTGAGCAACCGGACGGGGGCGGCAACGCACAGCGAGGCGGGTGATGAATTCACCCAGTATCTGACCTTCGCCGTGTCTGACGAGCGCCTGGCCATGTCGATCGACGCGGTCAAGGAGATCATCGAGACGCCGGTCATCACCCGCGTCCCCATGACCCCGGACTATATCCGCGGCATCATCAATCTGCGCGGCAGCGTGGTGCCTGTGATCGATCTCGGCGCGCGGCTGGGACGCGGGCCGATCACCCTGACCAAGCGCAGTTGCATCGTGCTGGTGGAGGTGCATGTGGGCGACGAGGCGCACGTGCTTGGCATGCTGGTCGACGAGGTCAAGAACATCCTGGAGATCGCGTGCGGGGACATCAAGCCGCCGCCCGAGTTCGGATCTGAGATCCGCACCGACTTCATCGAGGCGATGGGGCGGGTCGACGATGTCTTCGTCATCATCCTCAGCGTCGATCATGTGCTGTCCATGCAGGAACTGGCGGCGTTGCGCCGGCTCAGTCATGAAACGGCCGGCGGGGGAGCGGATGGGGCGTCTTGAAGGACCGCTCGCGCGGGACGCAGCCCGTGCGGATGCGATGCGCCCACCGGACGTCATACCGCTCAAGGATCGCGAATTCGAGCGTTTCCGTCATTTCATCCACGAACGGGCCGGCATCAGTCTGGCGCCGCACAAGCGACAGATGGTCAGCGCGCGCCTCCAGCGGCGGCTGCACCATCTGGGGCTGCACAGTTTCGATGCCTATCTCGACCGCGTCTTCGAGCCGGACCAGGACCAGGAACGTCAGCATCTGGTCGATCTTCTGACCACCAACGAGACCTATTTCTATCGCGAGCCGGCGCATTTCGAATATCTGCGCGAGCAGGTACTCCCGACCTACCGCAGCCTGGGGTTGCGGCTCTGGAGCGCGGCCTGTTCCACGGGCGAGGAGGTCTATACCCTGGCCATGGTGCTGGCCGATGCACTGGGGCCGGGCGACTGGCATATCTTGGGGACCGATATCAGCCAGCGGGTGCTGGAGCAGGCGCGTCAGGGGGTCTATCCGCTCGAACGCGCCCGGCATCTGCCGCGCCCCTGGCTGGAACGCTACTGTCTCAAGGGTGTGCGCGCGCAGGCCGGCAATCTGCTGATCGATCCCAAGCTCAAGTCGCGGGTGACGCTGAAACAGCACAATCTGCTGCAACCGCGCCGCGACGGCGAGTCGTTCGACATCATCTTTCTGCGCAACGTGCTGATCTATTTCGATCCGTCGACCAAACAGCGCGTCATCGACCGATTGTTCGCGTCGCTGCGTCCCGGTGGTCTGCTGTTCATCAGTCATGTCGAGTCGCTGCACGGGATCGACACCCCGCTCGTCATGATCCGCCCCTCGATCTTTCAGCGCCCGAGCACGCCGCGAGGCGCACCATGAATGCGGCGGCGATCCCGGCGAAAGCGATCAAGCGCCATCTGGTGCGCCCCGGCGAACACATGACCACCGACGAGCCGATGATCCTGACGACCCTGTTGGGTTCGTGCGTCTCGGTCTGTCTGTTCGATCCAGTGGCGCAAGTGATGGGAATGAATCATTTTCTGCTGCCGATGCGCAATCCGGCCAGCCGCGAGCCGGTGCTGGCCACGGATGCCGGACGCTATGGGGTCTGGGCGATGGAGATGCTCGTCAACGGGCTGCTCAAGCGAGGCGCGCGACGCGAACGGCTCCGGGCCAAGGCGTTCGGCGGGGCCAATGTCTTGCGCGAGGACACGGATACGCGGCCGGATCGCTTCAACATCGGCGCGTCCAACGTGGCCTTCGTGCGTCAGTTCCTCGAACACGATGGTATTCCGCTGGTGGCGCAGGATCTCGGTGGACTGCATGGGCGCCAGATCCATTTCTACGGCGGGGATTATTCGGTGTTTCTGCGCCGGATTCCGCGCACCGGCGTCGAGCGTATCCTGAACGACGAACAACGCTATCTACAGAACGCCATCGTCGCCAGACAGCGTGGCGTTCCGGCCGATTTCTTCTGACGCGCGCTCCAACGGGCGGATCGTGGTGCGCCCATCCGGCTGGAGCGCGATTGAATGGACGGTGTTGGGATGACTGTGAAGGTCTTGATCGTGGACGACTCGGCGGTCGTCCGTCAGGTGCTCACCGAGCAGCTCGCCGGCATCGCCGGCATCACGGTCATGGGCGCGGCACGCGACCCGCTGTTTGCGCGCAAACTGCTGGAGACGCAGTGGCCCGACGTCATCGTGCTCGACATCGAGATGCCGCGTATGGATGGCCTGACCTTTCTGCGTCAGCTCATGGCCGAGCGTCCGACGCCGGTCATCATCTGCTCGACCCTGACCGAACAGGGCGCCGAGATCACCATGCAGGCGATGAGCGCCGGGGCGGTCGACATCATCGCCAAGCCCAAGATCGGGCTGCGCCAGTTTCTGGAAGAATCCAGGACACTGCTCGGCGATGCCATCAAGGCCGCCGGCCATGCGCGCATGGAGCGCGTCTCGGCCGGCTCGCGCGCCAGGCCGATCATGACACCGACCCAGAAACTCCCGGCTGATGTGGTGCTGGCCGAGCGTGCGGCCGCGCCGATCGCCGGCATGACCGAGCGCGTGGTCGCCATCGGCACCTCGACCGGCGGCACCCAAGCGCTCGAATACGTGCTCACCCGATTGCCGCGCACCGCCCCCGGACTCGTCATCGTCCAGCACATGCCGGGGCAGTTCACGGCCGCCTTCGCCGCGCGACTCGATCAGCTCTGCCAGATCGAGGTGCGTGAGGCGCGTAACGGCGACCGTGTCCTCCCCGGACTGGCCCTGATCGCGCCCGGCACCGACCATCTGCTGCTGCGCCGCAGCGGCGCCCAGTATCGGGTCGAGGTCAAGGGCGGTCCGCTGGTCAGCCGGCATCGTCCCTCGGTCGACGTGCTCTTTCGCTCCACGGCCCAGGCGGCCGGACCCAATGCCGTAGGCATCATCATGACCGGCATGGGCGACGACGGCGCGCGCGGTCTGCTGGAGATGCATCAGACCGGCGCCCTGACCATCGCCCAGGACGAGCAGACCTGCGTCGTCTATGGCATGCCCAAGGAGGCGGTCAAGCTCGGCGGCGTGGATGCCGTGGTCGGGCTGCCGCGCATCCCCGAGCTCGTCACGCAGGCCCCGACGCGTCTGGCCTACAAGCGTCTGCATGGGGCATCCGTGCCCGGATGATCGCCTCTCGCGATCAGACCTTGAAGTGCCCCACCAGCTCCTGCAACTCGGCGGCGAGCCGCGCGAGCTGATCCGAGGCTTCGGTGGTCTGGAGCGCGGCCTGGGCATTGCCTTCGGCGGCATCCGAGATGCGGGTGACGTTGTGATTCATCTCCTCGGCCACCGCGCTCTGCTCCTCGGCTGAGCTGGCGACCTGGGTGTTGACGTCGTTGAGCGTGGTGACGGCGCTCATGATGGCATCGAGCGACTGCTCGGCCTCCAGAGCGCGGCTGCGGCTGTCATCGGCATGCTTGCGGCTGTCCTCCATCACCGCCACCGCCCGGCGGCTGGCCTGCTGGAGACGCTCGATCATGGCCTGGATCTCCTGGGTGGAGGTCTGGGTCCGGTTGGCCAGTGAGCGCACCTCGTCGGCGACCACCGCGAAACCCCGGCCGGCCTCGCCCGCGCGTGCGGCCTCGATGGCGGCGTTGAGCGCCAGCAGATTGGTCTGTTCGGCCACGCCCCGGATCACGTCCAGTATCTTACCGATCTCCTGACTGTCCTGGCCCAGATCGCGGATGACCGACGAGGCGTTCTGGATCTCCTGGGCCAGCTGCTCGATGCGCGACATGGTGCCATAGACCACGTCCTTGCCCGAGGTGGCGGCCTCGTGGGCGACGCGCGTGGTGTCGGCGCCGTGCTGGGCGCTGCGCGCGACCTCCTGGGCCGTGGCGCTCATCTCGTTCATGGCCGAGGCGAGCTGGTCGACCTCGTGGCGCTGCTGGCTGATGCCGGCATTGGTCTGCTCGGTGGCGCTTGCCAGGTTCTGCGCCGCGTGGGCGAGCTGCCGGGTGGAGTCGAGGATGCGGGCGATGAGATCGCGGAAGTTGTCCATCATGGCGTTGAAGGCCAGGCTGGCTTGGCCGATCTCGTCGCGCCCCTGGATCGGGAGACGGCGACTGAGATCGCCATCGCCCTTGGCGATGCCGTCGAGTCCCAGGGTCATCTGCCGGAGCGGACGGGTGACGAAACCCCGCGTGAAGAAGTAGAGAAAGAGCAGGACCGGCAGGCTCAGGATCGCGGCGATGGCGAAGATCTTGATCGCAAAGACATCGACCGCGTGATTGACCGCTTTGAGATCGATCCGCATGCTGACCGCGCCGAGCACCGAGTCGCGTGGCGCGAGCGCATGGCAGCTCGTGCAGTTCTTGCCGAGATAGTTCTCGCGGGCGAAGGCCGCCGTCACGGCACGCAGTGTCTGGCCATCCGCCGAGAGTTCGAGGTAGGGTTCGCCCGTTTCCAGCACCCGGCGCTCGATGTCGTCGCGCGGCTGCTCGTGTTCGGTGCCTGGACCGAATTGCTTGGAGACGTTCTCGCCGCGCAGCACGCGCAGATCCTCGACATTCTCCAGCTCGACGATCTGATCCAGAAACGCGGCGCGCTGACTGATGGTTCCTGTGATCATCATAGTGGTCAATCCGGCCAGGGTCATTTCGTGCAGGGTGCTGGTGAAAGCGGTGGCCTGATCGATGGCCGTCTGGCGCTGCTCGCTTGCGGCCCAGATGATGAGTCCGGTCCAGGCCGGGAGCAGGATGAGCCACATGGCGGCCACGAGGCGTACCCAGATCGGTAGATCATTGATTCGTCGCATCAGTGTTCTCACTTATCGTTGTTCTGGCATCAAGATGTCTCTGGGTCGGACGATAGACGCCGCACAGTCGTGCAAGGAGTTCCATAATCCGGGTCGCAGTCTAGTTCAGCAAAGTCCGGGCGCCTCTCCCGATCACGCCTGTTGAGCCCGAGCGCGTGCCGACTGAAAATAGCGTGGCGTCCTGGTATAAGCATCCACGCAAACCACTCACGGGCCAAGAGGCCCCCATCGACGATCGGCATCATGTCACTGGATCCAGATTGCCTGGCCCGGCTCAAACTGCGGCAAGCGCCATTCGACACCCTCACCAGTGAGGATTTTCTCTACAGCGACCCCTTGCTGGAAAGCCTGGTCGAGACCGCCGCACGGGCGCTCGCCGCACCGGGGGCTGTCGTCGTCCTGGCCGGCCCGGACGGTTCCGGTCGCAGCATCCAGCTGATGCGGCTGCTCGGCGCGCTCGATGGACAGTATGAACTGATCGCCTTCCGCAGTCGGCCGAACATTCCCTTCGATGCGGTCGACGTCACCATTCGTGCCCATCTGCGCAGCGGTGGATTCGACAATCCTAACCGTTCCGTCGCCGATCTGCTGGCCGAGCGTGCACGCGCGCAGGCGCGGCTGGTGCTGGCGATCGACGATGCGCATCTGCTCGGCGGCGAGGGGCTGGTCAAGCTGGTGCGCTTGCGCGCGACTGTCCTGGAAGCGGGTGGTCAGGGGTTGCGGCTGATCCTCGTGGGCGATCCGTCCCTGAGTCGCGGGCGACTGCCCTTGCCCGATCTGCTCGATGACTCGCAGGTGGTGCGTTTGAATCTGCGTCCCTTCAATCTTGAACAGGCGGGCGCCTATCTGCGCCATCGCCTGCGGGTCGCGGGTCTGGACGATCCGGACAGCCTGCTGAGCCGGGGTGACATTGCGGTGTTGCAGGGCAGCGCCAAGGGATTGCCGGCCGCGCTCAATATCCAGGCCAATGCTTGGCTGACGCGCCGCTGCAAGAGTCTGGAGGGTGGACTCGGCTCGTCACTGAGCCGCCGCTCGACGGCCGCGAGC
>ERZ1673962.637-NODE-637-length-22311-cov-129.654610_pt1 | contig 22311 bp, 25 predicted proteins | sample MGYA00580188_ERZ1673962 | MGnify/ENA primary metagenome ERZ1673962 (study PRJEB41334, sample SAMN05608104) | rock metagenome | biome: terrestrial subsurface; feature: shale formation; material: shale | place: USA: Pennsylvania ... | reverse complement strand
GCGACCAACGCCGGACCAGCCTGGAAGAACGGCGCTTCCAGCGGCACGCGCAACCGGCCATCGACCAGCACTCGCAACGGCGGACGTTGCAGCGCCAGCGCAGTCGTTTCCGCATCCAGCCCCAGCTCATCGCCACGCACGGTCAGCCGCGCGGCGTCCATCAGCACGGTATCGGCGCCGGTCAGCACGACGCTGGAACGGGCGCGCAGGCGCTGCACCTCGGCGCGCGCGGCCGGCCCAGTGATCCACTGACTCTCGCCGCTGGCCATCGCGGTGCGCCCGTCCAGGCTCATCGCCAGCTTGGCACGAACAAACGGCAGGCCGCTTTCCATACGTTTGATAAAGCCGCAGTTGAGCTCCCGTGCCTCGAACTCCAGCACCCCGCTGGCGACCTCGATGCCGGCGCTACACAGCAGCGCCAGACCGTTCCCGGCGACCTGCGGATTGGGGTCCTGCATGGCCGCTACTACGCGCCCGACGCCGGCCTTGACCAGCGCTTCGGCACAGGGCGGTGTACGCCCGTAGTGGCTGCAAGGTTCGAGGGTGACGTAGGCGGTGGCACCGCGGGCGCGCTCACCCGCCTGGCGCAGCGCATGGACTTCGGCATGTGGCTCGCCGGCGCGTACGTGCCAGCCTTCGCCAACCAGCTCGCCAGCGGCGACGATCACGCAACCGACCCGCGGGTTCGGATGGGTCGAATACAGGCCTTTTCGCGCCAGCTGCAGTGCGCGGGCCATCCAGGCGTGATCGGTAGTCATTCGGGCTTCGCGGGCTCGCGGGACAGCCGCTCGATCTCCTCGCGGAATTCGTTGAGGTCCTGGAAGCGGCGGTAGACCGAGGCAAAGCGGATATAGGCGACCTCGTCGAGCTTCTGCAGCTCGGCCATCACCAGCTCGCCGAGCACCCGCGACTTGATTTCGCGCTCGCCGGTGGCGCGCAGCTGATGCTTGATATGAGCGATGGCCGCTTCGAGACGCTCGACGCTGACCGGACGCTTTTCCAGCGCACGCTGCATGCCGGCGCGCAGTTTCTGCTCGTCGAACGGCTGGCGGCTGCCGTCGGACTTGATCAGGCGCGGCATCACCAGCTCGGCGGTTTCGAAGGTGGTGAAACGCTCGCCACAGGCCAGACACTCGCGGCGACGGCGCACCTGATCGCCCTCGGCAACCAGGCGGGAATCGATGACCTTGGTATCGTTGGCGGCACAGAAGGGACAATGCATGGGGCTGAAATCGGTCGTACGTCGGGACGGCCATGGTAGCGCATCCGACCCGCAAGACAAGGCGACGGCTTTGCTGCTATACAACCCGCAATCATCGTTCAGGAGGCTGTCCGTGCCGCCACGTTTTTTCGTTCTCCCTGCCTTCCTGACCTTGCTCGCCGGCTGCAGCAGCCAACCCAGCGAGCCGCCGACCGCGCCGGTCGAGCTGAGCACGGCCCCGCACTCCAAATTGCTCAACGAACTGAGCGGCAGCCTGATCGGCGCGCCGGCGGGCAGCGACGTCGAACTCGCCTTGCTGGAAGTCGATCGCCGCGACCAGCCGGACCGCCTGCTGAGCAACGTGCAGCTCAAGGGCCGCGGCAGCGAATTGCCATTCATCCTGCAGTTCAACCCGGACACTTTTCGTCCGGGCCAGCGCGTGGAGCTGCGCGGCCGTGTCACGCGAGCGGGACAGCTGATCATGCGCCTGCCATCGCGCAGCATTGCCAGCCCCGCCAGCCAAGCGCTCGGCCCGCTACAGCTGGTCCCGGCGCCGTGACGGCACCGGCACCCTTACAGGCGGCATTGAACGATCTGCTGGGCGACGCACGCCTGGTTGCCGAGCCGCTGCCGGGCACCGATCTGCGACTCTGGCTGATCGACGCCGCCAACATGGATCGCGCCTTCAGCCCCGAGGAAACCCGGCGGATACTCGAAGAGCCGCCGTACTGGAGCTTTTGCTGGGCCAGCGGCCTGGTGCTGGCGCGCTGGCTGGCCGAACGGCCGGAATGGGTGCGCGGCAAGCGCGTGCTGGATTTCGGCGCGGGCTCGGGAGTCGCCGCCATCGCCGCCGCCAAGGCCGGCGCGGTCGAAGTGGTGGCCTGCGATCTCGATCCGCTGGCACTCGCCGCCTGCCAGGCCAACGCCGCGCTGAACGAGGTCGAGCTACGCTATTCGCAGGACTTCTTCGGCGAGGCGGATCGCTTTGATCTGATCATCGTCGCTGACGTGCTCTATGACCGAGCCAACCTGCCGCTGCTGGATCACTTCCTCAGCCGAGGCCGGGAAGCGCTGGTGGCTGACTCACGGGTGCGCGATTTCGCTCATCCGCTGTATCGGCGCCTGGACGTGCTGGATGCCTGCACCTGGCCGGATCTGGCAGAGCCTGCGGAGTTCAGGCACGTGAGCCTCTATCACGCTGCAAGGAGCTGAAGAGTCTGAGCCAGGGTGAAAAACCGCGAAGCGTTTTCCACCAATCTGTGCCGCTGCGACTAGGGACCCGCCATGATCGACAACACCCTGCGCCTGTTCTTCGCCCTGCCCTGCCCGCCCGAGCAGGCGGCAGCCATCTGCGCTTGGCGTGAAGACCAGGCCCTCGACGGCAGAACAGTGCCGCAGGACAACCTGCATCTGACCCTGGCCTTTCTTGGCGCACAGCCGAGAGAACACCTCGACGCCCTGCTGCAGATGGCTGCAACCGTGCACGCCGAAGCTTTCAGCCTGACCCTCGACCGCCTGACCACCATCGGCAAAGGTTTCATCTGCCTGCAGCCCGCTAGCACACCGCCCGCGCTGCTGCAGCTGGTCGAAGCACTGAGCGAACGGCTGGCAGCGCTTGGCGTCGTGCTCGACTGCCGGCCATTCCTGCCGCACCTGACGCTGAGCCGCCAGGCCCGGAGCCGAGCGCAGCAATCGGCGCCAGACTTCACCTGGCACGTCGATCGCTTCGTGCTCTACCGTTCAGTCAATACGGCGGACGGCGTGCGCTACGACGAGCTGGGCAGCTGGCCACTTCTGCCATAACAACCCTTCAAGGCCGCCATGGCGCAGTCTCTCAACGCGGCACTTCGATCAGAAAACGAAACAGCGGGCCGTGCTGTTCCACTGCCAGGCAGTTGTAGCCCTTGGCCTTGGCGTCCTCGGGGATGCCATGCACCGACTGCGAACAATCGGTTACCACCTCGAGCAGCTGCCCCGGCTGCATGGTTTCCAGGGTTTCCAGCGTAGCGATGGCGTTGTACGGGCAATGCTCGCCACGCAGATCAAGCGAGAGATTCGGTTTGGCCTGGCTCACGGGCAGGGCTCCTTTTCGATTGGAAACGACGTGCGTTGAGGTGCACCAGTAACATGGCGACGGCCAGGCCGGCGAAGGTCAGCAGCAAGCCACTGGCCGGGCCAAAGCTCTCCAGCAGATTGATCTTCGGATAGGGCAGTGCCAGCGAGGTGCCGAGTTCGTCCCAGTAGACCGCCACCAGAGTACCGCCGATAACGTTACCGACGCCGACCACCCAGAAATGCACCTGCCCTTCCATGGCGCGATACATCCAGCCGGTTTCGCAGCCGCCGGCAACGACGATACCGATACCAAACAGCACGCCACCGATGATTGCGTTCGGCCCCATCCAGAAAATCTTCGGGCTTGCCCCTAGCGCGATGGCACCGAAAGTACCGACGCAGGCCACAGCCATGCCCAGCAGGATGCCGTAGGCAGCGCGGGTTCGGCCGGTGGTCCAGAGATCGCGCGCGGCACTGGTAAAGCAGATCTGTGCGCGCTCGATCAGCCCGCCGAACAGGAGTCCGAACAGCACCGCCATGCCCAGCACCAGCGAGGCATCGAAACGCCAGGCAGCGAAGGCGACCGCAAGCACCGCGACCGCCGTGCCGATCCGGGCCTGCACCGTGGCCCGCCGCCGCGTGCCTTCCGCATCGCCGAACAGCGTACTGGCCTGGCTGCCGACCTTCAGCGGCGTGCGCAACCAGGGCAACAGGCAGATCTTCACGCCGATCCAGGCACCACCCACGGTAGCCAACATGAAAGCCCAGGCGTGCAGCGAGAACATCGGAATGCCGGTGAAGAAAGCCGCCAGGTTGCAACCCATTGCCAGGCGCGCGCCAAATCCGGCGACTACCCCACCGATCAGCCCCTGCAACAAGCGGCGCTTGCTGGTCGGCCAGCGCAGGCTGACGTTGTTTGCCCACAGCGCCGCACACAGTGCGCCAAGCAACATGCCGATGATCATCACGCCATCCACGCGATCGAGCGGCGTGCCGGACAAGCCGATCAGCTTGAAGTAACTCCACTCCTGGGGCGCATAGCCGAACCAGGAAATGATGTGTCCACCCCAGCGAGTGAATTCACCGGTGACGGCCCAGAAGGTGCCGGTGATGGCGAAGTAGTAAGCGGAGGCGACGCCCAGCGCGACAAGCGCGGGCAGAGGCGACCAGAAGCGCACGAGATAGCGCTTCCGGAAGTCGGAGAGAACGGACATGTGAAGCTCCTTATGACGCGCGACTGCAAACGCCGCACCGGTCTAGGAAAAGGGTTGCGCCGCGATGCGCCGGCAAGAAGCCTGCGCCACCTGGCGGGCGCAACCATAGACCAACAGCAACCACCATGCGAGCCCCTTGCTTCCCGCGGCGGGCGTCCCCACATACCATGCACGCCTTTCCTGTCATTCGTGCCCACGAGAATCCCGATGAGCCAGACGCCCTATATCTTCGATGTCACCACCGCCAGCTTCGAACAGCTGGTGCTCGAGAACTCGTTTCACAAGCCGGTACTGGTGGATTTCTGGGCCGAATGGTGCGCGCCGTGCAAGGCCCTGATGCCGTTACTGGCGAAGATCGCCGAGGAGTATCAGGGTGAGCTGCTGCTGGCCAAGGTCAACTGTGACATCGAACAGGAGGTCGTCGCCCGTTTCGGCATCCGCAGCCTGCCGACCGTGGTGCTGTTCAAGGATGGCCAGCCGGTGGACGGCTTTGCCGGTGCGCAGCCGGAGTCGGCGATTCGCGCCATGCTCGAGCCCCACGTGCAGGCTCCGGCAACGCCGCAGGGCAACCTGCTGGAAAGCGCGCAGGCCGCCTTCGCCGAAGGCCGTTTCGCCGAGGCCGAGGCGCAGCTGCAGCAGCTGCTGAGTGAAGACAACGAGAACGCTGCCGGGCTGATTCTTTATGCCCGCTGCCTGGCCGAGCGCGGAGAACTGGGCGAAGCGGAAACGGTGCTTAACGCGGTAAAAGGCGATGAGCACAAGCAGGCTCTGGCCGGCGCCCGCGCTCAGCTGACGTTTCTGCGCCAGGCCAACGACCTGCCGGAAGTCGCCACCCTGAAGAGTCGCCTGGCGCAGAACGGCGAGGACGATGAAGCGGCGTATCAGCTGGCCATCCAGCAACTGGCTCGCCAGCAATATGAGGCGGCGCTCGACGGCCTGCTCAAGCTGTTCGTGCGCAACCGCGGGTACGCTGATGGGCAGCCGCACAAGACGCTGCTACAGGTTTTCGATCTGCTGGGTAATGACCACCCGCTGGTGACGCTGTACCGCCGCAAGCTTTACCAGGCGATCTACTGATCGCGGGCAAACCTCCGGCGCGCCCATCAGGAAGGCGCGCCGACCCAGTGATAGCAAGCCGAGTCGGCGCCGTGCTCGACCTTCACTTCGTCACAGTGACGCAAGCGCACCAGCAGCCGCTTGGCCAGCAGCGCATTGCCGGCGAGCGCTTCCAGTTCGGCGAGCAATTCCGGGCCGTCCAGCTTGCCAGCGCAGCGCAGTCGCTCCCGCGCACTGTGCCACAGGGCATCGCCAGGTGGCGTCGCAGGCGCCGGGACGCCGCCCGCCGCAGCCTCATCGGTGCCGACGCTACGGGTCAGGTTCATCCAGTCCTGGGCGTCCAGCTCGATTTCCAGATCGACCGGCCAATCTCCTATGCGTCCGCGGATTCGAATCATGCTGTCCCTCCAGAGCTATGCGTTCATCCTCACATGAAGCTAGTGGACTGGCCAGCCACACGGCAAAGTTGTTATAACGTAACGAAACCCTTTCGATGGAGCCGACCATGCGCCACCTACTCTTTGCCGTGCCTATGCTTCTGCTGCCCCTGAGCTACAGCCAAGCACATGAAGACGATCATCACCATGAACACGAAGGCGACACCAGCCTGGGTGCGCATGAGCATGGCGCGGCGCGCCTGAATGCGGCACTGGATGGCAATCAGCTGGAGCTGGAGCTGATCAGCCCGGCGATGAACCTGCTCGGTTTCGAGCACGCTGCTGCCAGCGCAGCAGATGAGGCGAAGATCGCCAGCGTACGCTCGCAACTGGAACAACCTCTGGTCCTGTTTGGCCTCCCGGCGGCGGCAGGTTGCAGCGTCAGTGAGCAGCAGTTTGCCGGCGAACTGCTCGGCTCGGCCCATGCGGGCTATCAGCGCGGCGATGATCACGAACACAAGCAGGAGGATAAGCACGACCACGACGACCACGAAGCCGGTGGCCACAGCGATATCGAAGCGCACTACCAACTCGACTGCAGCAACCCAGAGGCGCTGCGCGCACTGGATCTCACACGGCTGTTCGAAAGCTTTCCCGGCACGGAAAAGATTCAGGTACAACTGATCGGCCCGAGCGGCCAGCAGGGCACGGAACTGACGCCGGCCCGCGCGCAGTTGCCCTTCTGAACCAGCACAGGACCCCGATGAGCGCTCCACTCCTCGCAATCGACAACCTCGGCTTCGCCTGGCCCCGCCAGGCCGAGCTGCTGGACATTCCCACGTTTCGCCTTGAACGCGGCGAAAGCCTGTTCCTCAAGGGCCCGTCGGGTAGCGGCAAGACCACCCTGCTCGGCCTGATCGGCGGTGTGCAGAAAGCCGGCCGCGGCAGTATCCGCCTGCTCGACCGCGACCTCGGCAGTATGTCGGCCGGTGCCCGTGACCGCTTCCGCGTCGATCACACCGGCTACATCTTCCAGCAGTTCAACCTTCTGCCTTTTCTTTCGGTACGCGAGAACGTCGGCCTGCCCTGCCATTTTTCGCCGCTGCGTGCCGAACGTGCGCGCAAGCGCCACGGCAGTACGGATGCCGCGGCGGCGAGCCTGCTGGAGCATCTGGGACTGCCCCCGGAGCTCTTCGAGCGTCGTGCCGATGCGCTCTCCATCGGCCAGCAGCAACGCGTCGCTGCTGCCCGCGCACTGATCGGCCAGCCGGAGCTGGTCATCGCCGACGAGCCGACCTCGGCGCTGGATGCGGATAGCCGCGAAGTCTTTCTGCAGCTGCTGTTCTCCGAGTGCCGCGCAGCCGGCGCGAGCCTGCTGTTCGTCAGCCATGACCAGAGCCTGGCGCCACTGTTCGACCGTAGCCTGTCGCTGGCCGAGCTCAATCGCGCGACGCGCGCAGTGGAGTGCTGAGCGATGTATCTCCTGCGCCTGGCCCTGGCGAGCCTGAACAATCGGCGCTTCACCGCCCTGCTGACCGTGTTCGCCATCGCCCTCTCGGTGTGCCTGCTGCTCGCCGTCGAACGGGTGCGCAACGAAACCCGCGCCAGCTTCGCCAGCACCATCAGCGGCACCGATCTGGTGGTCGGTGCGCGCTCCGGCTCGGTCAATCTGTTGCTGTACTCGGTGTTCCGCATCGGCAATGCGACCAACAACATCCGTTGGGACAGCTACCAGCGCTTCGCCGAACACCCACGGGTCGCTTGGGCGATTCCGATTTCCCTGGGCGACTCCCATCGTGGCTACCGCGTAATGGGCACCAGCACGGCCTATTTCGAGCATTACCGCTACGGCCGCAAACAGCCGCTGCTACTGGCCGAAGGCCGCGCCTTCGAAAGCGACCCGTTCGAGGTCGTGCTTGGCGCGGAAGTGGCCAGTGCACTGGGCTACAAACTCGACGACAGCATCGTCCTCGCCCATGGCGTAGCGCGTGTCAGCCTTGTACAGCACGATGACAAACCGTTCCGCGTGGTCGGCGTGCTGCAGCGCACCGGCACGCCGGTCGACCGTACCCTGCACATCAGCCTGGCCGGCATGGAAGCGCTGCATGTCGACTGGCAGAACGGCATGCCGGCCCGCGGTGCCGGGCGTGTCGACGCCGAGCAAGCGCGGGCACTCGATCTACAGCCGCAGCAGATCACTGCGGTCCTGCTCGGTCTGAACAGCAAGATCGCCACCTTCACCCTGCAGCGGGAAATCAACCAGTACCGCGGCGAGCCGCTGCTGGCGATCCTGCCCGGCGTCGCCCTTCAGGAGCTCTGGAGCCTGATGGGCACGGCCGAGAAAGCGCTGTTCGTGGTCTCGCTGTTCGTCGTGCTGACCGGCCTGATCGGCATGCTCACGGCGATCCTCACCAGCCTCAACGAGCGACGCCGGGAGATGGCGATCCTGCGCTCGGTGGGTGCTCGCCCCTGGCATATCGCCGCGCTATTGATCATCGAGGCGTTCGGCCTCGCCCTCGCGGGCACGCTGCTGGGGCTGGCCCTGCTGTATATCGGCATCGCGATCGCGCAGTCGCCGTTGCAGAGCCTCTACGGCCTTTATCTGCCGCTGGCCTGGCCGAGCGCCTATGAGTGGGGACTGCTCGGCGCTATCCTGCTGGCGGCACTGCTGATGGGCAGCGTGCCGGCCTGGCGGGCCTATCGCCAATCGCTGGCCGATGGCCTGTCGATTCGACTGTGAGGAACCCGATGTCGCGCCTGCTGCTTGCTCTGCTACTGGCCTGTGCGGTCTCTGCGCATGCCGATGACGTTCGCGATCTACAGTGGTCGGAGCTGATTCCCGAGGGCGCGCCGCCGCCACCGCCGCCAATGGCCATGCATGACATGTCGCAGCTGGCCGATGCGCTGGCTGCCGAAACCGGGCCGGCTGCCGCACAACAGTCGCCGGCCGCGCCAGTGGTCGAAGCGCTCGATGGGCAGATGGTGAAGTTGCCGGGGTATATCGTGCCGCTGGACATGACCGAGGAAGGTCGCGTCATCGAGTTCCTGCTGGTGCCCTACTTCGGCGCCTGCATTCACGTGCCCCCACCGCCATCCAACCAGATCGTGCATGCCACCAGCGAGCTGGGCGTGCGGGTGGAAGCGCTATATGAACCGTTCTGGATCGAGGGACCGCTGAGGGTGGAACACGCCAGCAGCGAGCTGGCAGAGGCTGGTTATCGCATGCAGGCACAGAAAATCTATCCCTACGAATTGCAGTAATCGCCATCCGGCAACGCGGTGGCGATTACGCTTCTGCCAGCGGTCAGTGCGCGCTGGCGATCTGCTTCTCACGCTCGAAACTGAGCTCACCTTCCGCCCACTCGCGCCATTCGCGCACGCGACGACGTTCGGCGCCGGCCCGCTCGGCCTGCTTCAACGCGTCAAGCCCAGCCTGCCAACGAGCCTGTTCCAGCTCGAGCTGCGCCACATTCATCCAGAACTTCGCGCTGCCAGTTTGAGCCGCCAGCTGGCGATAGATCTTCGCGGCCTCGGTGCGCTCGCGGGCCTGCCACCAGAGCATGCCCATGCGCTCCTGGCGACTGGCATTGCTCGGCAGCAAGCGTGACGCCAGCATCCCTTCGAGCAGTTTGGCGCCTTGCCATGGCTGCCCAGCGGCACTAGCGAGAGCGACCAGGTTGTCCAGTTCCGCCTCACTGAAGCGCAAGCCCTTCGCGTGCGCAGTGCGCAGCGTCGCCAGCGCGCGATCTTCAGCGCCGGCCATCTGCTGCAGGCCGGCCAGCTGCCGCCAGGCCTTGACCTGATCGGAGTGGCGCAGCAGCAGCTTTTGTTGCCAGCGTTCGGCAGCCTGATAGCGCTTCAGCTCGGCGTTGCCGGCAACCAGGAACTGCAGCCAGGTATCACCCGCCTTCGGGTTCGCCTGCACATAACGCTCGGCCAGCGGCAGCGCCTTGGCATGCTGACCGAGGCCCTGGTAAGCCTGCACCAGCATTTGCAGCACTTGCTCGTCGGCCTGATTGGCCGAGCCCAGCAAGCTGACCACCTTGGCGTAGCGACCCTCGACCAGGTTCAGCCGCGCGAGGTTCATCCGCTCGCCGGCCAGCAGCTCTTCGTCCAGCTTGCCGCTGGCCACTGCCTTGTCCAGCCATTCCAGCGCCTGGCGATTATTGCCTTCGGCCCAGGCCAGATAGCCGCGACTGCGCCAGAGCAACGCCTCTTCACCGCTACCGGCCTTGGCGCTGACGCCCTCCAGCGCCTTGCGCGCAGCGGCATAGTCGCCCTTGCTCTGCGCGGTCTGCGCTCGCTCGAGCGCCATGAACACCGCGGGGTCGATCGCCTGGGCGGCCTGGGCCGAAGCGGCGAGAAAAAGCGACAGCACGAGCAGCAAACGAAGCATCTCAGCGTTCTCCTTGCAGGCGGAAGTGCAGGGTTTTCACGGCTTCACGGGATACCGGCGCACCGTTTTCGGTACGCGGCGCGAAACGCCAGCGGGCCGCCGCGCGCCGGGCCTCGCGATCGAACACGTTACGGGGCGAGGCTTCCAGCACGCGGATGTTCTCCACCCGCCCCTGCGGGTTGATGGTGAACGCCAGTTTGATATGCCCTTCGATGCCCTGTTGCCGCGCACGGTAGGGATACTCCGGACGCACATCATTGAGCGGCATCACTTCCTGCTCCGGACCGCCGGGCTTGCCCGCCGCTTCGAGTGCCGCACTGGCCGGCGCTGGCGCCGCGGCCGGGGCACTCTGTGCCGCCGTCAGGCCGGACAGACTGGGCGCCGGAGCGGTGGCGACCGATACGCCTGCGTCGATGTTCGGCAGGTCGAGGTCGAGCTTGGGCAGATTGGCGTCTGGGGTCGCCATGTTCGGCGTCGGTGGCGTCGGAGGTTGTGGCGTCTTCGGCTGCGGTGGCTGTGGCGCCTGCTGACGTGAACGTGTGGCGGTGTCCTCGTTGCGCCCATCCATGCGCACGAAATTGGCAATCGCCAATGGATCTTCCTCAATCTTGCTGCGCGGGGGATTGACCATGCTCAGCATCAGGGCGAACAGCAGCAACGCCACCACACAGGCGAGGATGAAGGCCAGACTGAAACGGACCAGCCGCGGTTGCATCAGCGCGACCCCGTGCTGGCGGCCAGCGCAACGTCTTGCACGCCGGCCTGACGCGCCTGGTCCATGACCTGCACCACCAGGCCAGTGCGCGCATCCTGGTCAGCCTGGACGACCACCGCGCCCTCCGGCTGATCGACGCGCAGCCGCTCGACATGCGCCCGCACACTGCGTACGTCGACCACCTGCTTGTCGATCCAGACCTGGCCATCGGCCGTGACGGCGATGAGAATATTGCCCTTGTCCTGGGTGCTGGCGGTGTCCGCCTGCGGGCGCTGGACTTCGACACCGGATTCCTTGATGAAGGAGCTGGTGACGATGAAGAAGATCAGCATGATGAAGACCACATCGAGCATCGGCGTGAGATCGATGCCGGTATCTTCTTCCTGCTGGTAATGATGACGGCGCATACGCATCCCGCTAATCCTCAGTCGTGACGCAGCTGGTCAGCCAGCCGGTCGAGAGACTGGCGCGCGATTCGCTCTAGGCGCGCCAGACTGAACAATCCTGTGATGGCCAGCACCATGCCGGCCATGGTCGGCAGGGTCGCCTGCCAGACACCCGCGGCCATGCCGCGTGGGTTGCCGGAGCCACTGAGCGCCAGCACGTCGAAAACCGCGATCATGCCGCTGACCGTACCGAGCAAGCCAAGCAGCGGATACATCGCCACCAGGGTCTTGCTCAGCCGTAGCGGTCCGGACAACTGCTGCTGAGCCTGCGCCAGCCAGGCCGAACGCACCGCACGCTGCCAGCTACCAGGCTCATCGGCCATCTGCGCCCAGGCCTGGCGGCGTGACTCGACCCAGTGCGGGAAGACCCGCCGCATGAACCACAGGCGCTCGAAGACCAGTGTCCAATACAGCACGCACAGGCCGGCCAGCGCCCACATCACCACGCCGCCGGCAGCCATGAAATCGAGCAGCGCGTGACCGCTGTCGATCAGACCCAGCCAGTGAGCGCGCAGATCAGTCACGGCGTGGCGCCCCCGACAGGTGCAGCGCGATGAGGCCGGCGCTTTGCTGCTCCAGCAACTGGATCAGCGCCTTGCTACGGCTGGCCAGCAGGCTGTGCAGGAACAGCAGCGGAATCGCCACCACCAGGCCCAGCACCGTGGTTACCAGCGCCTGGGAGATACCGTCGGCCATCAGCCGCGAGTCGCCGCCACCGCTCTGGGTGATGGCCTGGAAAGTGATGATCATGCCGGTCACGGTGCCCAGCAGGCCGAGCAGCGGTGCAACGGCCGCCAGCAGCTTGAGCAGCGGCTGACCGCGCTCCAGTGGCGGGGTTTCCTGGAGGATCGCCTCGTCCAGCTTGAGCTCGAGGGTCTCCAGATCCGACAACTGTGGCTTCGGCCCCAGCACGCCGATGATGCGGCCGAGCGGATTGTCGTCGCGCGGCTGGTTCAGCTCGCGCATCTGGCTGCCCACCTTGCGACCGACGCCACCCAGATACACCATGCGCCAGATCGCCAGCAGCAGGCCGACGGCACCGAGCACCAGAATGACGCCTCCGACCAGACCGCCTTGCTTGACGCGATCCCACAGGTCCGGCTGGCGTTGCAGCTGGGCGATCAGCGTGCCGCGGCTCGGATCCACCGGCAATGTAGCCAGCGCATCGGAGCTGCTCAGATAGTCTTCGATCAAACCCTGACCGGACGGCTGGCGTGTCGGTACCAGCAGCTCGCCGGCATCGGCGTCGTAGCGCAGGAAGGCCTCGTCAGTGAATGCGGAAAAGCTGCCGACCCGCAGTACCGGCTGCTCGCTGCGCGCGCCATCGGTACCCACCACCGGCAGCTGTACGCGCTCGACGCGGCCGCTGGCCGCCAGGTCTTCCAGCAGGGTCATCCAGAACGCATCGAGGTCATCGGCGGACGGCAGCGCGCGGCTTTCCGCCAGGCTGCGCAGCTGGGTCAGGCGCTCGGGATACTGGGCGTTGAGCAGACTGTCCTGCCACTGGCCAGCGATGTCACCTGCACTCTGGCGCACGACGCCGAACAGCTCACCCAAATGGCCAACACGCTGCGCCAGGAGTTTTTCCTGCTCGGCCAGCTCGGCCTCCTGGCGATCGAAGTCGGCCTTCAGGCGTTCGGCCTCGGCCTTCTGCTCGGCCAGTGCGGCACGGGCACGGGAAAGCAGTTGCTGCTGCTCGCCACGATCACGAACGAAGGCCTGCTCGCGGGCCTGCATGGCGCTGACCTCGGCGGCACGGTCGCTGCGAATGCGTTCGAGCAGCTGGTCGGGACTGAGCGATTCTGCCGAATGAGCCGTGAGGGGCAACAGCGCGACAAGAAGGAGGGAAAACAGACGGCTCATTGCGCGGCCTCCTCGGCCAGGGTCTTCACGGGCAATTGCAGGTAGGCCGGAGCCTGTTGCTGACGGGCGATGGCGATGGCCTGCGTAAGCGGTCGGCGGGCGCTGCCGTCGAGCACTTCCCAGGCGCGCGTCTGCGGATTCCACCAGCCGCTCTCGTGAGCATCGAGAGTCTGGTAATAGAGCATCACTCGACCGAGCCGCAGGAATTCGACGCTGCGTGACTCCGCGTCGCCCGGCAGCTCGCCACGCCAGGCTTCCAGCGTGCGGCCGTAGTCGCTTTCGATCTGATAGGCCTCGAGGATGCGCCGGTACTTTTCCGCCAGGCTGACGTCGGCGCGTGGCAGTAGGTCCTGCAGGCCGGCCAGACGGTCGGCACGCTCATCGGGGAGGAACGGCAGATCCGCCGCGATGAATTCCCCCAGCACCTCGACCATACGGCTCATCTGCGGCGTAACAGCTTCCTGGGTGCGCTCGATGCTGTCCAGCTGGCGCTGAAAGCCCACCAGCTCCTTGTTCTGCGCCGCGGTCAGCTCCTGCAACTGCTTGTTGTAGGCCTTCAGCGCTTCGGTCTGCTGCAAAGCACTGCGGTACTCGTTGAGCATCTCGCGAGTGGCGTCGTCGAGCTGGTCGATCCGCGCCTGCGAGGCCTTCGCCTCCGCAGACAAACGCTCGCTCTCATCCAGCGCGGCGTCCAGCGGTGCCGCGGACAGCGACCCGGCATAAAGCTGAAGACAGCACGGCAGCACGGCAACCGCCAGCAGGCGGGGAAAGAAGGAAGGCATTGAAGGGTCCTTGCAGACGGTCGTTAACTCAAAAGAGAAACATTATCATCTGTGAGTTGACGCAAAGCAACCCGGGCGTTTCGTCGCAGTCGAGGCGGCGTTTTTCATTGAGCTGGATCAAAAAGCCCCAGCGCTCAGCACCTACCATGGCGCCCAATCGCATTCCAACAAACGGAGCATCATCATGCGCAAGACCCTGTTCACCGCTTCCGCGCTGGCCCTGGCGCTGGCCGCCCCCTTCGCCCAGGCTTTCGAAGCCGGGGACATCATCGTTCGCGCTGGTGCTATTACCGTTGATCCGCGTGAAGATAGCGGGGAGGTCAAAGCTGGCGGCACACCATTCACTGGCAGCCAGGCGACGCTGAACAGCGACACCCAACTCGGCCTAAACTTCGCTTACATGGTCACTGACAAGGTGGGTATTGAACTGCTTGCCGCCACCCCATTTAGCCACGACGTGGGCGTCAAAGGCGTAGCAGCTGGTATTGATGGAAAGCTCGGAAGCCTGAAGCACCTCCCACCGACGCTCAGCGTAATCTACTACCCGCTTGAGAAGAACTCCGCCTTCCAACCTTATGTAGGGGCTGGCATCAACTACACATGGTTCTTCGATACGAAGCTGAGCAGCTCTGCGGATCAAATCTTTGACGGCCTGGACGTTAAAGACTCGTGGGGTTTAGCCGCTCAAGTGGGCATGGACTACATGCTGACTGACAACATCATGCTGAACGCCCAAGTTCGCTATATCGACATTGATACCACCGGCACCACTCACCTGGGTGACACCAAAGTGAAAGTAGATATCGATGTCGACCCCTTCGTCTACATGGTCGGTCTGGGCTACAAGTTCTGACGTAACCGGCCCAGCCGGATCGCAGACAGACAAAAGGCGCCTAGGGCGCCTTTTGTGTTTTCAGAGTTTGCAACCTACAAACCCAACAGCTTCGCCAACCCTTCCCGCATGCCGGTCGGCGGTTCCGGCAGACGATAGCGCTGCACTAGCCGGGCATTATTCGCCCGCGAATGTCGAATATCCCCCGGCCGCGCGGCCTGATAGCTCACCTCGGGAAGCCCGCCCAACACGTCACCGATGGCCGCTAGCAGCTGATTCAGAGAAGTGGCCTGATTCAGCCCAACATTCACCGCGCCCTCCACTGCCTCGGGCGACTCCAGCGCCTGCACCAACACCTCGACCAGATCGGCAACGTAGAGAAAATCACGCGTCTGCTCGCCATCGCCGAACACCGCAATCGGCAAACCTTTCTGCGCCCGCTCGGTGAAGATGCTGATCACACCGGAATACGGTGACGATGGATCCTGCCGCGGCCCGAAGATATTGAAGAAACGGAACACCACCGGCTCCAGACCATGCTGGCGCCGATAGAAATCCAGGTAGTGCTCGCTGGCCAGCTTGTCCGCGGCGTAGGGTGTCAGGGGCGCCTTCGGTGTGTCCTCATCGATAGCATGGCCTTCGCCGTTGTTGCCATAAACCGCTGCGCTCGAGGCAAACAGCACACGCTTCACACCCGACTCGCGCATCGCCTCACACAGGTTGAGCGTGCCAATCAGGTTGCTCTGGTGCGTACCGAATGGATCATCCACCGACGCCTGCACCGACGCCACCGCGGCCAGATGCACCACCGCCCGACATCCCTGCACCGCACGACGCACGCAATCGGCATCGGCGACATCGCCGACGATCAGCTCCACGCGTGCATCTTGCGGCAGGTTTTCGCGTTTGCCGGTCGAGAGATTGTCCAGCGCACGAACGGCATAGCCGCGCGCCAGCAACGCATCGACCAGGTTCGATCCAATGAACCCGGCACCGCCGGTAACCAGAATAGGTGCATCAGCCATGACGGTAATAACGCTCCAACAGGCTCGGCAACCCCGTGCGCCAGGCGCGAGGCTTGATGCCGAAAGTGGTGAAAATCTTCTTGCAGGCGAGTACGCCGTGCTGCGGTTCGGCTGCGGCATCCGAACAGGCGGCATGCGCCACGGCCGTCAGATTCGCCGTTGTGACGTCGCGATACTTGCCGGCCTCGCCGAGCAACGCCTGGGCGACCAGCAACGGGGTGGAAGCCTCATGTCCGCCGTAGTGATAGGTACCCCACAGCGGAGCCTGGCAGTCGAGCTGCTTCAACACCGCAAGGATCACGCGCGCGGCATCGTCGACAGGTGTCGGATTGCCGCGCCGGTCATCCGCCAGCAGTATCGCCTCGCTCTGCTCGAGTCGTTGCAGCACGCGCCCTAGAACACCGTCCCGACTGTCATCGAGCAACCAGCCAAAACGCAGCAGGACATGTCGCGGGCATAGCGAACGCACACTCTGCTCGATGCGCCAAAGCGCCCTGCCTCGTGCATCCAGCGGCGCCACCTCGTCCTTTTCGCTATAGGCCGTGGTTCGGGCACCGTCGAATACCCGATAGCTCGATGGCTGCAACAGGACGAAATCATGGTGCTGACAGAGTTCGGCGAGCCGCTCGACCGCACGCTCCTGTGCGGCGAGCGCTGGCTCGTTGGGCTGTCCGCTCTGGAACCAGTCGTAATAGTAGGCAAGGTTGACCACGACATCCGGACGGTTGTCGTCGAGCAACTGGGTAAGACTGGCGGCGTCCCAGCCCTGAGCGGGCGGTCGCGGCGCGAGGAAGCCGATGTCTTCCTCGGCGCCGAGGCGGATGAGCGCCTGGCCCAGGGCATTGCCGCCGCCCAACAGCATCAGGCGCATTCGCATTCAGATAACTCTAGAAGGGGATGTCGTCGTCGAAGCTGTCGTAGTCCGGTGCCGGCTGCTGCCGCGCAGCGGGCTGCTGCGGCTGGGCCTGCTGACGCGGCGCCTGCTGCGGCTCACGCTGCTGCGGGCGAGCCTGACGCGGGGCATCGTCGGAACTGCCGCCACGGCCACCGAGCAGCTGCATGGTGCCGTTCATGTCGACGACTATTTCGGTGGTGTAGCGCTTGACGCCGTCCTTCTCCCACTCGCGGGTCTGCAGGCGTCCCTCGATGTAGCATTGCGAACCCTTGCGCAGGTATTCGCCGGCGATCTCGGCAACCTTGCCGAACAACACCACGCGATGCCACTCGGTACGCTCCTGAAGCTGACCGGTCTGCTTGTCCTTCCAGCTATCGGTGGTTGCCAGCGTGATGTTGGTCACCGCATTGCCATTGGGCATGTAGCGGGTTTCCGGGTCGCCGCCGACATTGCCGATCAAGATGACTTTATTCACCCCTCTGGCCATGGGTAACTCCTCATTGGAACATTGAATTGGATGGATTCACCGATGGCGGTTGTACCGCCAGCAAAGCCGATGACCGCGAATCTTACCTCAGCCACCCCTGACGGCCAACCGACGCACTTTCATGTTGCGCGGCACTATGCAGCCGCGAACAGGCGCCTCAGGCAACCAGGCGATCAAGAGCTTCACGATCCAGTTGCTGCGTATCGACCTTGATATAGGCCGCCGCCTCGTCGGCAACGATGAGCACGTCGCTAACACCGGCGACTTGTAGCAGGTCACGCCCAAGTCCTGCGTTGGCCAGCGCTCTGGCCGAAAGCGCCAAGCGCAGGCTCGTTACATAAGGAGGTTCGCGCATGCTGAAGGCCACCACGAACCACAACGCGCACAGCGCAGCGCAACCGGCGAACACCAGCGCCAGGCCACCCTGCTGATAGAGCATGCCGCCCAGCACGCCACCGAGACCGGCACCGAGAAACTGACTGGTGGAGTAGACGCCCATCGCGGTGCCCTTGCCGCCGGCCGGCGCGACCTTGCTGATCAACGAAGGCAGCGACGCCTCCAGCAGATTGAACGCGATGAAGAAGCCCACCATGCCGACGACCAGCATCCACAAGCCATTTCCGAACCACCAGAAGAACAGCTCGCAGAGCAGCAACGCGGAGACCGCGCCCAACAGCACGCGGCGCATCTGGCGCTTCTTCTCGCCATAAATAATGAAGGGAATCATGCCGAAGAAGCCGACCAGCAGTGCCGTAAGGTAGACCCACCAATGCTCCTCCTTGGGCAATGCGCCCTGCTCGACCAGTGCCAGCGGCAGCGCGACGAAGCTGGCCATCAGGATCGCGTGCAGCGCCAGAATACTGAAATCCAGACGCAGCAGATCAGGATGGCGCAGCGTCAGGCCGAGAGCCTGCTTGGCGACGCCCGATTCGCGATGGCGCACATGCGCCTGGGCCTTGGGCAGCAACGTGACGATGACTCCGCCAAGCAACGCCATGCCGGCGGTTACCCAGAACAGCCCGGAGAGACCGAAGGCGCGGGTCAGCAACGGCCCGACGATCATCGCGACAGCGAAGGAAAAACCGATGCTCACGCCGATCAGCGCCATTGCCTTGGTCCGATGCTGTTCGCGGGTCAGGTCCGAGAGCAGCGCCATCACTGCAGCGGAAATCGCCCCCGCCCCTTGCAGGATGCGCCCGGCGATGACGCCCCAGATGCTGTCGGACATCGCCGCCAGTGCGGCTCCGGCAGCAAAGATCAGCAGGCCGAAATAGATGATCGGCAGGCGACCAATACGATCGGAAAGGATACCGAAGGGAATTTGCAGCAGCGCCTGGGTCAAACCATAGGCGCCTATCGCAAGGCCGATCAGGGTCGGCGTAGCGCCTTCCAGGTCCATGCCATAGGTTGCCAGCACGGGCAAAACCATGAACATGCCGAGCATGCGAAAAGCGAAAACCAGAGCCAGCCCGGAAGCTGCGCGTGTCTCGCTGGCGCTCATGCGCTCGCTGTAGGGGTCCTGCATGGAGGGTCTCGCTTGTATGAACCGGCGGCGATTCTAGCAGCCCTACCCTGTTCGGCACAGGCGCGCGGTTTTGCCGCGACTACCACCCCGGCCGTATACTTTCGGGTTTCCGCCCGCCACGCGAGGCTGTTTTGGACAAGATTCTGATTCGTGGGGCCCGCACCCACAACCTGAAGAACATCGACCTCACCCTGCCGCGCGACAAGCTGATCGTCATCACCGGCTTGTCCGGTTCTGGCAAATCATCGTTGGCATTCGACACTCTCTACGCAGAAGGCCAACGCCGCTACGTCGAATCGCTTTCGGCGTATGCGCGCCAGTTCCTCTCGATGATGGAAAAGCCCGACGTCGACACCATCGAGGGGCTCTCCCCGGCGATCTCCATCGAGCAGAAATCGACCTCGCACAACCCGCGCTCCACCGTGGGCACCATCACCGAGATCTACGACTACCTGCGTCTGCTCTATGCGCGGGTCGGCACGCCGCGCTGTCCAGATCACGATGCCCCGTTGGAAGCGCAGACGGTCAGCCAGATGGTCGACCAGGTGCTGGCACTGCCCGAAGGCCGCAAGCTGATGCTGCTGGCCCCGGTCATCCGCGAACGCAAGGGCGAGCACCTGGCCGTGTTCGACGAACTGCGTGCTCAGGGTTTCGTGCGCGCCCGCGTCAACGGGCGGCTGTACGAACTCGACGAGCTACCCAAGCTGGACAAGCAGAAGAAGCACTCGATCGACGTGGTGGTGGATCGCTTCAAGGTTCGCGGCGACCTGCAGCAGCGCCTGGCCGAATCCTTCGAAACGGCGCTCAAGCTGGCCGATGGCATCGCCCTGGTCGCCTCCATGGAAGAGGACGACGACAGCGAGGAAATGATCTTCTCCGCACGCTTCGCCTGCCCGATCTGCGGCCACTCGATCAGCGAGCTTGAACCCAAGCTGTTCTCCTTCAACAACCCAGCCGGCGCCTGCCCCACCTGTGACGGCCTGGGCGTGAAGCAGTTCTTCGACGCCAAGCGCCTGGTCAATGGCGAGCTGACCTTGGCCGAAGGCGCCATACGCGGCTGGGACCGGCGCAACGTTTACTATTTCCAGATGCTCGGCTCACTGGCCTCGCATTATGGCTTCAGCCTCGACGAGCCTTTCGACTCACTGGCCGCCGATCATCAGAAGTCCATCCTGCGCGGCAGCGGCCGTGAGAATGTCGAGTTCCGCTACCTCAACGACCGCGGCGATATCGTCAAGCGTTCGCACCCGTTCGAAGGCATCGTTCCCAACCTGGAACGCCGCTACCGCGAAACCGAATCCAATTCGGTTCGCGAAGAGCTCGCCAAATACCTGAGCACCCAGCCCTGCCCGGACTGTCGCGGCACGCGTCTGCGCCGCGAAGCACGCCACGTGTGGGTTGGCGACAAGACCCTGCCTGCGGTCACGGCCATGCCCATCGGCGACGCCACCGACTACTTCGGCGCCCTCTCGCTCAGCGGACGACGCGGCGAGATCGCCGACAAGATTCTCAAGGAGATCCGCGAACGCCTGCAGTTCCTGGTCAACGTCGGCCTGGATTATCTGACCCTGGATCGCAGCGCCGACACCCTGTCCGGCGGCGAAGCCCAGCGTATTCGCCTGGCCAGTCAGATCGGCGCTGGCCTGGTTGGGGTGATGTACATCCTCGACGAACCTTCGATCGGCCTGCATCAGCGCGACAACGAACGCTTGCTGGGGACCCTTCGCCACCTGCGCGACATCGGCAATACCGTGATCGTCGTGGAGCATGACGAGGATGCGATCCGTCTCGCCGACTACGTCGTAGACATCGGCCCAGGTGCCGGCATACATGGCGGCCGCATCGTCGCTGAAGGCACACCTGACGAGGTGATGGCGCACCCGGATTCGCTGACCGGCAAGTACCTCTCTGGCCGGGTGAAGATCAACTATCGGCCTGAGCGCACCCGCCGTGATCCGAAGATGCTGCTCAAGCTCAAGGGCGCGCGGGGCAACAACCTGCGCAACGTCGACCTGGAGATTCCGGTCGGCCTGCTCACCTGCATCACCGGTGTGTCGGGCTCGGGCAAATCAACGCTGATCAACAACACGCTGTTCCCGATCACGGCGACTGCACTCAATGGCGCGACCACGCTGGAAGTAGCCCCGCACGACAGCTTCGATGGGCTGCAGCATCTGGACAAGGTGGTGGACATCGATCAGAGCCCGATCGGCCGCACCCCGCGCTCCAACCCGGCGACCTACACGGGGCTGTTCACGCCGATTCGCGAGCTGTTTGCCGGCGTACCGGAAGCGCGCTCACGCGGCTACGGTCCGGGCCGCTTCTCTTTCAACGTCAAGGGCGGACGCTGCGAAGCCTGCCAGGGCGACGGCGTGATCAAGGTGGAAATGCACTTCCTGCCCGACATCTACGTGCCCTGCGACGTGTGCAAGGGCAAGCGCTACAACCGCGAAACGCTGGAGGTGAAGTACAAGGGCAAGAGCATCACCGAAGTGCTCGACATGACTATCGAGGAAGCCCGCGAGTTCTTCGATCCGGTGCCGGCCGTCGCGCGAAAACTGCAGACGTTGATGGATGTTGGGCTGTCCTACATCAAGCTGGGGCAGAGTGCGACGACCCTGTCTGGCGGTGAGGCGCAGCGCGTCAAGCTGTCCCGCGAGCTGTCCAAGCGTGACACGGGCAAGACGCTGTACATCCTTGATGAACCCACCACCGGCCTGCATTTCGCCGATATCCAGCAGCTGCTCGACGTACTGCACCGTCTGCGCGACCACGGCAATACGGTCGTGGTGATCGAGCACAACCTTGACGTCATCAAGACGGCCGACTGGCTGGTGGATCTCGGCCCGGAAGGCGGCTCGAAGGGTGGCCAGATCATTGCCTGCGGTACGCCGGAAGAGGTGGCAGGCATGGCCCAGTCTCATACCGGTCATTTCCTCAAACCGTTACTCGAGCGCGACCGCTCGGCGGGCTGATCATCGCGTCGGCAGCCGTTTCGGCAACAAGCGCAAGCGCAGCGGGGTCCACTACGGATCCCGCCGGGCAGTTGGACGGGACACTCTCAGCCCGATAGGGAGAAATCCTGATGCGAATTGCGCTTGCTGCCTGCCTGCTTGGCGTCGGCCTGCTACCCGGTCTCGCCGCCGCCGCCCAACCCAACGGCCCTTGGATCACCAATGAGCAGAACGTCTCGCTGGAGGCGTTCATGAGCAACAACCAGCTGTACGATCAGCTCAACGCACTTTCACGACGCTTCCCGGATGCCCTGCGACTAGAACAGGCCGGCAGCAGCAACGAAGGTCGGCCAATCTGGCTAGGCTGGGTAATTCAGACAAACCAGCCGTGATGATCATCACCCAACAGCACGGCACCGAAGCGGCGGTCAACCTGATAAAACGCCTTGCCTCGGGCGGGGCCTTGTCCCGCCAGGTACTGGATAATC
>ERZ1673962.635-NODE-635-length-22342-cov-3.850496_pt1 | contig 22342 bp, 21 predicted proteins | sample MGYA00580188_ERZ1673962 | MGnify/ENA primary metagenome ERZ1673962 (study PRJEB41334, sample SAMN05608104) | rock metagenome | biome: terrestrial subsurface; feature: shale formation; material: shale | place: USA: Pennsylvania ... | reverse complement strand
GCCAGGGTATTCGTCGATACGAACACCATCCTGCGGCCTCTGCTGCAAGGGCTGGCGATCCAGCCGGATCTCGTGCAGCGCGTGGCCTTGATGAGCCGGATGCTGCTCAGTCGCCCGAACCTGGAACGGATTGCTCGCATGAGCGATTTCGATCTGAATGTCCGGACCGAGCGTGACAAGGAGCTTCTGCTTGATGAGTTGCGTAATAAGATCCAACTCAGTGGTGATCGCGCCAATCCCTCGCTGTACAACATCGCCTTCGAGCACCGTGATCCGGGGCGTGCCAAGCAGGTCGTCCAGGCGGTCGTGTCTGTTTTCATTGAGCAAGCCCTCACTGGAGATCAGGCAGCGACGACGACAGCACATAGCTTTCTCGACCAGGAGATCGCCGATTACGAATCACGCCTGCGGCAGTCAGAGAAGGAGTTGGCAGATTTCAAGCGCGATAATGCCGGTGTGCTGCCCGGAGAACAGGTCAACTATTATTCCACGCTCGAAGAGGCAAAGACCGGACTCAAAGATGCCGAGCTCGCTTTGCGCGAGGCGATCTGGCGGCGCGATGAGCTGAGCTATCAGATCGAGAACGAAGACCAGATGATCCAGAGCAATTTCGATCTGATGCCTCTGCAACAGCAGGTCGAGGATCCACGTGTCACGGCCATGCAGTCAAAGCTCGACGATCTGCTGTTGCGATATACCGAACGACATCCAGTCGTGATCGAGCTTCGGCGTCAGATCGAGGAGTTGAAGGAGCAAAGTCGCAGACAGTTGACCGCAGGCAGCAGTGGATCACAGTTGGCCTCGAATGTCCGCGCCGATACTGTTTACGGCAATCTGCGTGTGGCACTCAGCGAAGCCGATGCTCAGGTCGCGGCTCTGACCGCACGCGTGGACGATTATTCCAAGCGAGTCCAGCAACTCACCGAAAAGATCGACAGCATTCCAACGATCGAGGCCAAGCTCAAACAATTGACCCGGAATTATTCGACGATCGCCGCACAACACAATGAACTGCTGAAACGGCGTGAGTCGGCCAGGCTCTCGACCGAAGTCGAGAAAACCGTGGAGGGAGCCAAGTTCCGTGTCGTCGATCCACCGTTCGTGCCATCCAAACCATCCGCTCCCAACCGGCTTGCCTTGTCGGCCGTTGTGCTCTTGCTTGCCTTTGGTGCCGGCATGGGAGCCGCACTCGCCGTCGACTTGGTGCGCCCGATCTATGACGATCGTCGCATCCTGTATCAAGAGACTGGGCTTCCAGTTTTCGGAAGTGTCGGACTCGTTCTGTCCAGTGCGCAGCGACGCCGGGAGCGCCTGATGCTGATTCCCTTTGTGGCCGCGACGGCAAGCTTAGTGGTTGGATTCATTGTCGTGGCCAAAGGGTTGCCCATGCTCATGGGACAGGCCTGACCTAGGCGCAACCGGACTCACTGGACAAATACATGGATACCATTCAACGAAGTCTTGCAAAGCGTGCAGATGAACTGAGCTCCCAGGGTGTTGGTCGAGACGCCGATCGTCGACCTGCGGAAAAAACGGGTTTTTGGGGTGAGAAACATGGACAGTCCGCGTCTGGGTCCATGAATGAGGCGGCTATCGATTCTGTATCTCCATCGTCCATGGAAGCCGATCCTGACATCCCAGCTGCCGAAGGGCGTTTCCACCGACTGGCGCTTGATCAACTGCGTCTTATGGGACTCTTGACTCCGGATGCAAAGCGCTCACAAATTGCCGAGGAATATCGACTCATCAAACGCCCCCTCATCATGAACATCGACAAGAAGGGGGCGGATATCGTCGACAATGCCAATCTGATCATGGTCACCAGCGCGCTGACGGGGGAGGGCAAGACCTTTTCGGCGATCAATCTGGCGATCAGTATCGCCATGGAGCGCGACCGGACGGTCCTGCTCGTCGATGGTGATGTCGCCAAGCCATCGGCAGCCAAACGCTTGGGGATCAAATACGAGACCGGCTTACTGGATATCCTCGACGGATCGGGTATGACGGTCTCCAAAGCCCTCGTTCGAACCGATATCCCCAATTTGCGTGTACTTCCGGCTGGTAAGTGTCATGAGCGAGCCACGGAACTCTTGGCCAGTGAGCAAATGGCCAAATTGATGGACCAATTTTCCACGCGCTACAAGGATCGTGTCGTGATTTTCGATTCGCCTCCACTGTTGTTGGCAAGTGAAAGTGCCGTGCTCGCTGAGATGATGGGGCAAATCCTCATGGTCGTCGCTGCCGACCAAACACCGCGTTATGCTGTGAACGATGCCTTGAGTCGACTCAATCAAGACAAGATCATCGGGTTGCTGCTGAACAAATATCGCCCGACATTCGGCAACAAATTTGGCGCGGGTTATGGCTATGGTTACGGTTATGGCTATGGGAACCATGCCGCTGAGACCGGCGTCGATTCCGCCCCCATTGCGAAATCGCCATAGATTGGATCTCTGACATTATGTTTTTTTTCATGTCAATCTCATCGGGTCCGATAACAGCTCATTGGCCGAAGCTTTTTTTGCTTCCATTGATCTTTGCAATGTCGTTGTCAGTGTTCGCAGCTGACTGGAAATTGTCCAGGCAATTGAGCCTAAAAGGAACCTATAGTGACAACATCGACCTTTCCGGCTCGGAAAAAACGAGCGATTTTTTCGCTGAGCTGACGCCAGGGTTCGTATTGCAGGGCAAAGGGCGTCGGCTGAATCTGGATCTGGCTTATTCTCTACAGGCCTTGCATTATCTGAATACGTCCTCGGAAGACAAGGTCAACCATCGCTTGCAAGCCAACGCCAAATCCGAGCTTTATCAGGACCATCTGTTTCTCGATTTCAATTTGACTGCACGGCAAGAAATCAAGGATTCGTTGGCGCCATCCGGATGGGATGCAACCAATACTTCTGAAAATTTGCAAAATACCTACACGTATCTTTTTGCTCCTTATTTTAAGAATCGTTTTGGCCGGCAAGCTGAACTCACGTTTCGGCTCGAAAATGATGGCGTTTTTTATAGCGAAGATGGCGACGACAGTCTAGGGTATCGCGCCAATCTAAATCTGTCGAGCGGCCCGGCTCTCGGTGATATACACTGGTCTTTGAATGCAAACAACGAATACGTCGATTATCAAAAGGGTCCGCGAGATCGCTTTTCAAAGATTGTCGGAAGCCTTGGCTATCAAATCAACAATCGCTGGCGGGCCGATGCTTTCGGTGGCTATGAGGACAACAACTATGATTCGGCTAATGAGACGAGCGGTAGCATTTGGGAGGGGTTGATCTCCTGGACGCCTAATGATCGCACCAAGGTCGAACTAGGCTCTGGATATCGTTATTTCGGTTGGACCCCTCGTTTGGGAGTCGATTATCGCCGCAAGCGTTCTGTGTGGACGGCCGGCTTTCAGCGTGATATCTCAAGCGCACGCAGCGATCGATTACGCACACAGGTCTATAAGTTCGAGGATGCCTTCGGTGAGGCGGTGACCCCAGAAACTGGAGCCGATCTGAACGTTTCGGTCGATACGGCCACGCCGGACTCATCGGTCTATATCAACAACCGATTCGATTCGGCCTGGACGCTTCAGACCCGGCGCAGTTCGCTCGGCGTTTCCCTCGGCTATGTCTTGCGTGAATACGATGACGATTCCAGGGACGAGGGAACCCTGCAGGCACGCCTCTATTGGTCGCGACGCTTGAGCGCTCACACGTCCGGGAATCTCGGCCTGAACTGGAGTCAGCGCGAACTCGACTCAAATGTTTCCAATAGTTCGAATCTTGATCGCCAGGACTATGGCTTCGATGCCGGACTGACACGCCGCCTGTCCGAGCAGGCTTATGTCGACATCAAATATGGTTTTCGCGATGATGGTGAGGAGAGCGCGGAAAATCGTGTGACGCTTGGGCTGCGTCTCAATTGGCAATAAGGGGTACCGGCACGTGGAGACGATTCGCAATGCCATGACCATCGATGTGGAGGACTATTATCAGGTCTCTGCCTTCGAAACGCATGTCTCACGTGATACCTGGTGCGCCCGGCCTTCGCGTATCGAGCGGAATCTGCATCGTATCCTTGATATTCTCGATGAGCATGGTGTGTCCGCGACGTTCTTTACACTCGGATGGGTCGCTGAGCGTCATTCGGATTTGATCCGCGAACTCGTTCAGCGCGGTCACGAACTGGCGAGTCATGGTTATGCCCATGTTCGTGTCAATCGACAGACTCGCCAGGCTTTTCTGGAGGACGCACATCGCACCAAGTCTCTCCTCGAAGACATGGCGGGCGTCGCGATCCAGGGGTATCGTGCCGCCAGTTATTCGATCGACGATTCGACACCCTGGGCACATGAGGTCTTGCGCGAAACCGGGCACCGCTATAGCTCGAGCGTCTATCCGATCCGTCATGACCACTACGGCGAACCCGAGGCGCCGCGATTCGCGTTCAATCCGATTCCAGGTGACGACGCTTTCATCGAAGTCCCGATTTCGACCATTGATGCGCGCGCGCGCCGCCTGCCGTGTGGAGGTGGCGGATATTTTCGGCTCTATCCCTATCTCGTCTCCCGCTGGGCGTTCAAGCGACTGAATCATATCGAAGGAGCCTCAGGGATCTTTTATTTCCACCCCTGGGAGATCGATCCCGAGCAGCCGCGAATTCCGGGATTGTCAGTAAAAACACGTTTTCGTCACTATCTCAATCTCGCGCGGATGGAGGCGCGCTGGCGCAGGTTGCTGAGCGATTTTCACTGGGATCGCATGGATCGGATCTTTTTGCCGCCTTCGATCGCTCCCGTTTCCCAGGAATCGGTGTGATGGCGCCGGCACGGTCGTCGATTCGAATTCGCACACTCACGCCGGCGGATGTGGCCCGCTGGGATGCCTTTGTCGAATGCAGACCCGAAGGCACCTTTTTTCATCGTGCCGGTTGGAAGCGGGTACTCGAAGCGGCCTTTGGCCATTCAGCCCACTATCTCTATGCCGAATCGGAGACAGGTGACATTCTGGGCGTCTTGCCGTTGGGTCATGTGCGCAGTCGTTTGTTTGGGAACGCGCTGGTCTCGACACCCTTCTGCGTCTATGGCGGGAGTCTGAGCGAATCGCCCGAAATCGCCGAGCAGCTCGACGCCGAGGCCTGCCGTTTGGCCGAATCGCTGAAGGTCGACTATCTGGAACTGCGCTACCGTTCAGCGCGCCATACGGACTGGCCGAGCAAGGATCTCTACGTCACCTTTCGCAAGCCGATCGACCCGGATCCCGAGCGCAATCTGCTGGCGATCCCGCGCAAGCAGCGGGCGATGGTGCGCAAGGGGATACAGGCCGGTTTGGAGAGCCGGATCGAGACGGACGTCGAGACCGTGCATCGTATCTACGCCGAAAGCGTGCGCAATCTTGGAACACCCGTGTTTTCGCGCACTTATTTTCGAATCCTCAAGGAGGAGTTCGGCGAGGATTGCCAGCTCCTGACCGTGTATCATCAGGGCGCACCGATTGCGGCCGTGCTCAGTTTCTTCTTCCGCGACGAGGTATTGCCTTATTACGGCGGCGGCACGCTCGAGGCGCGGGCGTTGAAGGCCAATGACTTCATGTATTGGGAGGTCATGCGACGCGCCTGCGAGCGTGGTGTGCGACTGTTCGACTTCGGTCGCAGCAAGCGCGGCACGGGTTCGTTCGACTTCAAGTGCAACTGGGGCTTCGAGCCGGAGTCCATGAGCTATGAATATCATCTGGTCCGATCCAGTCAGGTTCCGGACGTCAATCCGCTGAACCCCAAGTATCGACTCTTCATCGAGGGTTGGAAGCGTCTTCCCTTGCCGCTCAGTCGTCTGATCGGTCCCTGGCTCTCCAGAAGTCTGGGCTGACGGGAGCCGTACATGGACGATCTGCTCTTTCTGGCGCATCGCATCCCCTATCCGCCCAACAAGGGCGACAAGATTCGCTCCTTCCATCTGCTCGACTATCTCAGTACGCGCTACCGCGTGCATCTTGGGGCTTTCGTCGATTCTCCGGCGGATCTCGTGCATCGCGATGTCGTGCGCGAGTATTGTGCCAGTGTCTGGCTCGGCCGCCTCTCGCCTCGGCGAGCCAAGCTGAGAAGCCTGACCGGCTTGCTGACCGGCGAGGCGTTGAGCCTGCCGTATTATCGCGGCTCGACGTTGCCGGCCTGGATTCGTGACGTCACGCGTGCTCAGGCTATCCGGCGCGTGCTGGTCTATTCATCGGCCATGGCTCAATTCGTCATCGGGCCTGAGTTCGCGTCCATGCGACGGGTGATCGATTTCGTCGACATGGATTCGGACAAGTGGCGCCAGTACAGCCTCAGCCAGCGTTTTCCGCTGTCCTGGATCTATCGACGCGAATCCAGGCGGCTCCTGGCCTTCGAACGCACGGTAGCGACACGCTTCGATACCAGTCTTTTCATTTCGCCACAGGAAGCGGCGCTGTTTGCTCAAAGTTCCGGAGTGGAACCGTCTTCGCTCAGGTTCTTGCGCAACGGTGTGGATACGGCGTATTTCTCAACGAACCCGTCGCGTCCATCGCCCTTCACAACGCCAGGGCCGCATCTCGTCTTCACTGGCGCCATGGATTACTGGGCCAACATCGAGGGTGTGGTCTGGTTCGTCGAGTCGATCCTGCCCGTGATTCGGCAGGCCCTGCCGAGTGTCGCGTTCCATATCGTCGGCATGAATCCGGCTCCGCGCGTCCAGGGACTGGCGCGAACGCCGGGCGTGCGTGTCACGGGCGGCGTGCCCGACATCCGGCCCTATGTGCAGCATGCCTCGGTCGTGGTGGTGCCGTTGCGCATTGCGCGTGGCATTCAGAACAAGGTGCTGGAGGCCATGTCCATGGCGCGTCCGGTGGTGGCCACCACTCAGGCGCTGGAAGGCATTTCGGCTACGGACGGCCAGAATGTCCGGCAAGCCGATGACCCCAACGCGTTCGCTCACCGTGTGATCGAGATTCTGACCAGCGAGGAGGGCGCACGTCTGGGAGGTGCGGCACGCGCACTCATCGAGCGTGATTTCGTATGGGAGGCCAGTTTGCGCCAACTCGACGAGGTGCTGAACGGTGACTGAACTCAACGACCGCCGAGGACTTGAAACCATGCGGATGCAAACACGGCTGCTGTGGTGGTTTGGAGCGTTCACGCTGCTGTCGTTGTTCCTGTGGCCGAGTTTTGCGAGCATCGTTGCCATTTGGGAGCGCTCCGAGACTTTCACCCATGGGTTCCTCGTCGTTCCAATCGTGCTCTTTCTGGTCTGGCGCAAACGTCATGGACTGAGCGTGCTCCAGTATGGAGCCGACTGGCGTGCCCTGCCTATTCTGGCCGGCACTGGATTCGTCTGGCTGCTGGCGCGGCTGGTCGATGTGCTGGTGGTCGAGCAACTGACCGCCGTGCTCATGGTTCCGATCCTCGTCTGGCTGATCTTCGGTCTGGCGGCGGTGCGTTATCTGGCCTTTCCGCTGGCGTTCCTGCTCTTCGCCGTACCCATGGGGGAATGGCTGGTTCCGCCCCTGATGGACTTCACCGCGTCCTTCACGGTCTTCCTGCTGCGTCTGACGGGCATCCCGGTCTATTGGGAAGGCACCTTCTTCAGTATCCCGAGCGGCGACTGGTCGGTGGTCGCCGCCTGTAGCGGCATCCGCTATCTCATCGCCTCGGTCTTTCTCGGGGTGCTCTATGCCTATCTGAACTATCGCGCCCTGTGGCGGCGTCTGCTCTTCATCGTGCTGGCCGCGCTCACGCCTATCCTGGCCAATGGGCTGCGCGCCTATCTGATCGTGATGATCGGCCATCTGAGCGATATGCGTCTGGCTGTGGGGATCGATCATCTGATCTATGGCTGGGTGTTCTTCGGACTGGTGATGTTCCTGCTGTTCGCATTCGGCAATCTGTGGTCGGATGCGGAGCGTCCGAGTTTGACCGAAGCGGAGACGCCGGCCTTCGAGACGCGCGCGACCCCAGCCGCTCCTGTACGCGAGACGCTGGCTCTGACCCTGGGTCTGCTGCTGCTCGTCGTCTGGCCGCTGCTCGGGATCTGGATCGAGGCACGCGCCGCGGCCGATCGCGCCTGGGCTGGGCCTGAGATTACCTCGGAACTGGCGAACTGGTCTCCCGTGGGTACGGATCTCAGCGCCTGGACGCCCCAGTTTCTGGACACCTCGGAGACATGGCGGCAGGACTTTGCACAGGGAGATGAACAGGTCGGCGTCTATCTGGCCCTCTACGGTCAGGGTTCGGGTGAGATGGTCAACTCGGAGCATGTCCTGGTCGTCCAGCAGGATCCGTTTTGGCGTTCGCTCGCGCAGACCAGCCGCTCGGTCGATCTTGGTGGTGAGACGGTGCGTGTGATCGAGGCGCGACTGAAGTCCACGACTCAGTCGCTCCTGGTCTGGGACTGGTATTGGACCAATGGGTATCAGACTGCCAGCCCGCCTCTGGCCAAGCTCCACGAAGCCCTGACTCTGCTCGGTGGCGGGCGTCTCAACCAGGCCCGAATCGCGCTCTACACGCCCATTGAGCTGGACGAAGAACCGGCGCGCGCACGTCTTGAACGCTTCGCGCATGAGTTCTTGCCGCGCCTTGAAACCCATCTACGGGCCTTGGCCGGGAGCCAGGATGATTGAGCCGTCCCGCCAGCCAGAGGTCAGTGCGCCCCCCGCGCTGATCGCCCACATCATCTACCGGCTCGATGTCGGCGGACTGGAGAACGGTCTGGTCAACCTCATCAACCGTCTGCCGCCGACGCGTTTTCGTCATGCCATCCTCTGTCTCGACGACTACAGCGAAGTCTTCAGACAACGGCTCCAGGTTCCGGTCGAGGTCTATGCACTGCACAAACGCGCCGGACAGGATTTCGGACTCTATGTCCAACTCTGGCGCCTGTTGCGTCGTCTGCGCCCGGCGATCGTGCATACGCGTAATCTCTCGGCCCTGGAGTCGCAGCTTCCGGCCTGGCTGGCGGGTGTGCGCAGTCGTGTGCATGGCGAGCATGGGCGCGATGTGCATGATCTCGACAACACGAGTCGCAAATATCGCTGGCTGCGCCGGGCATTCCGGCCGCTGGTGCGACGCTACATCCCGCTCTCGCGCGATCTGGCGTCCTATCTGATCGACGACATCGGCGTATCGCCCGCGCGGATCTCGACCATTTGCAACGGGGTCGATCTCGATCGTTTTCATCCCTGTGCGACCGAACGCACCGGTCGCGCCGTGCTGCCGCCCGGATTCGCGGATCCGGAACAGCTCGTGATCGGTACCATCGGGCGTCTGGAACGGGTCAAGGATCAGATGACCCTCGCGCGCGCCTTCGCCGAGCTGGTGGCGAGCGAGCCGGATGGCGCCCAGCGCTTTCGGCTCGTGATCGTCGGCGACGGCTCGCAGCGCGAGGCCATCGCGACCTTCGTTCGTGAGTCCGGTCTGGACGCGATCGTCTGGATGGCGGGCACGCGCAACGACGTGCCCGCGTGTCTGCGCGCCTTCGATGTCTTCGTGCTGCCCTCGCTGGGCGAGGGCATCTCCAACACCATCCTGGAAGCCATGGGGTCTGGGCTACCCGTCATCGCCACCGCCGTCGGCGGCAACGGCGAGCTGGTCGAACCCGATGTCACCGGCTATCTGGTGCCGCGCGCCGACCCATCGGCCATCGCCGAGCGTCTGCGCCACTATGCCCGCCATCCCGCTGTGCGCGCCGAGCACGCACGCAACGCACGCCGGCGGGCCGAGCGTGACTTCAGTCTCGCCGGGATGGTCGAACGCTATGCGCAGGTCTATGCCGACCTGCTCGATGAATAGGCAGCCATAGGACATTCAACCGCATGTGTGGCATCTCAGGTCTTTTCGACACACGCGAGCGCCGGACCGTCGACGCATCGTTGCTCGCCCGGATGAACCAGTCGCTCTTCCATCGCGGCCCGGACGAGGGCGGACAGCACATCGAGCCGGGCGTGGGTCTGGCGCATCGACGGCTCTCGATCATCGATCTGGCCTCGGGACAGCAGCCGCTCTTCAACGAAGACCAGACGGTGGTCGTGGTCTACAACGGCGAGATCTACAACTTCCAGGCACTGGCACACGAACTGACCGCCGCCGGGCATGTCTTTCGGACCCACTGTGACACCGAGGTCATCGTCCACGCCTGGGAGCAATGGGGTGAAGGCTGCGTCGAGCGGTTTCGCGGCATGTTCGCCTTCGCGCTCTGGGATCGCAACCGCGAGACCCTGTTCCTGGCCCGCGACCGACTCGGCATCAAGCCGCTGCACTACGCCTGGCGGCCCGATGGTCAGCTCCTGTTCGGTTCCGAGATCAAGGCGCTGTTGGAAGATCTCTCGCTGTCGCGCGAGATCGATCCGCTGGCCGTCGAGGAATACTTCGCGTATGGCTATGTGCCCGATCCGCGCAGCATCTTCAAGTCCATCCACAAGCTGCCGCCCGGCCATACCCTGACCATCCGGCGCGGCGCGAGCCGGCGGCCCGAGCCACGCGAGTACTGGGACGTTTCGTTCCGACCGAACGGCGTTCAGGACATCGGCGAGGCGACGGCCGAAGTCATCGCGCGTCTGCGCGAAGCCGTGAACATCCGTCTGGTCGCCGAGGTTCCGCTCGGCGCCTTCCTCTCGGGCGGCGTCGATTCGAGCGCCGTGGTGGCCATGATGGCCGGGTTGTCCGATCAGCCGGTCAACACCTGCTCGATCTCCTTCGGCGATCCGGCCTTCAACGAGAGCGCCTATGCCGAACAGGTCGCGCGTCGCTATGCGACCAACCATCACGTCGAGTCCGTCGAGCCGGACGACTTCGAGCTGATCGAGCGTCTTGCCGGGATCTATGACGAACCCTATGCCGACAGCTCGGCGATGCCGACCTATCGCGTCTGCGAGCTGGCGCGTAAACGTGTCACCGTCTGTCTCTCCGGCGACGGTGGTGACGAGAGCTTCGCCGGCTATCGGCGCTATCGCTGGCATCTGCACGAGGAACGGGTGCGCCGCCGTCTGCCGCAAGCGATCCGAGGCCCGGTCTTCGGTCTGCTGGGCGCACTCTATCCCAAGGCCGACTGGGCGCCGAAGGTGCTGCGCGCCAAGTCGACCCTGCAAGCCCTGGCGCTCGACTCGGTCGAAGGCTATTTCGAGAGCGTCTCCATTCTGACCGATGGCGTGCGCCGCGATCTGTTCTCGGCACGGCTCAAGCGCGAGCTACAGGGCTACCGCGCGGTCGAGGTACTGAGACACCATGCCGCGCGCGCCCCCGAACATCCGCTCTCGCGCGTGCAATATCTCGACATGAAGACCTATCTGCCGGGCGACATCCTGACCAAGGTCGATCGGGCCAGCATGGCCCATGCGCTGGAGGTCCGGGTGCCGATTCTCGACCATCTGTTCCTGGACTGGGTCTCGGGGTTGTCGCCCGATCTCAAGTACGCGGATGGCGAAGGCAAGTGGATCCTCAAGAAGTCTCTGGAGCCCTATCTCGGCCCAGAGACGCTCTACCGGCCCAAGATGGGGTTCGCAGTACCGCTCGCTTCCTGGTTCCGGGGACCGCTGCGCGAGCGCGTCCGTCAGCTTCTGCTCGGCGCGCCGCTATTGGACTCGGGATACTTCGACGCGCGGCGGGTGCGCTGGATCGTCGATCAGCATCAATCCGGGAGGCGGGACTTCAGTCCGGCGATCTGGAGTCTGATGATGTTCGCGGCGTTCAACGCACGGCTCTAGGCCATCCGGGTCGGGTAACGCTATCCGATCGTGCCGGCGGCGGGCAGGCGTCTGACGGTCGCGGGCAGTTGGAGGCGCACCACCTCGGCGAAGGCTTCCAGTGCCTGACGTCGTGGAAAACTCTTGCGGAAGACCAGCGAGATACGCCGATAGGCATCGGGCAGGGTCGCGAGCGAGCGGGTGACGAGTCCGGTGTCGCTCGTTTCGCCGGTGCGCACGGCCAGCGCCGGGATGAGCGTGCAGCCGAATCCGGCGCGTACCAACTGCACCAATGTCTCCAAGCTGGAGGCGCGCAAATCGGCCATTTCACCGCGATGTGAGCGCTCGCTCAGGTGGCAGACCGCCATCACCTGATGAGTCAGGCAGTGTCCGTCGGCCAGCAGCAGCAATTCGATCTGCTCCAGATCGTCGGCGGTGATCTCAGGATGGGTTTGAAGCGGATGGTTGACCGGGTGCGCCAGCCAGAACGGCTCTTCGAACAGCGGCAGACTGTCGAAGTCGTTCTCGTCGACGGCGGTGGCCAGGAGTGCGGCATCGATCTCATGGCGCGCAAGCCGGCCGAGCAGGAGATCGGTGATCTCCTCGGAGAGCACCAGTCGAAGCTTGGGATAGGTCTGCTTGAGCGGCATCAGGATCAGCGGCATCAGATAGGGGCTGAGCGTCGGAATGGCTCCGATGCGCAGGGGACCGGCCATGGGATCCTGATGGGCGCGCGCGACCTGCTCGATGGCTTCGGCCTGTTCGAGCGCCAGACGCGCATGCGCGAGGATGGCCGCGCCGACCGGGGTGATCTCGACGGAGCGATTGGTACGCTCGAAGATGACCACGTCGAGTTCGTCCTCCAGCTTCTTGATCTGACCGCTCAGGGTCGGCTGGCTGACGAAACAGCGTTCGGCGGCGCGTCCGAAATGGCGCGTCTCGGCCACGGCGAGGATGTATTTGAGGTCGCGTAGGTTCACGCGCGCATGATAGCGGAAATCGAGGCGCACGCGCGCCTCAGTGATCAATGAATGAGGCGCGCCAGGAAATCCTCGATGGCCGCCATAAAGGCTTCGGGGCGTTCCTCCTGGGGCAGATGGCCGGCATCGGCGATGACCCGCAGTTCGGCACCTGTGATGGCCTGGGCCAAACGTTCGCTCTCATCCGGCTTGACGGCGCGATCGTGCTCGCCGGTCACGACTAGGGTCGGGATGTCCAATCCGCCGAGCCGGGCGTCCAGATTCAGCCGTCGGGTAGCGAGAAAAAGTTCGAGAAAGGCCTTGTCCCAGGGACCGAGCATGAAGTCGCGTTTGAACTCGGCGAGGGTCGCGTCGCTCAAACGCTCCTGACGATACCAGAACTTACGGATCGCCTTCTCGTAGAGCCGATCGATCAGGAACCCCATGAGCCGGGTGAAGAGTGGCTTGGCCCCGCGCATCATCGCCAGCACTGGCGCCGGAACTTCGCTGGTGGCATAGCCGCTGTAGACCATGGCATCGACGAGGATCAGGCCCCGGACGCGCTCGGAGTGGTTCAGCGCGGTCAGCAGTGCGATGGTACCGCCGGTCGAGCTGCCAACCAGGATGGCGCGTTCGAAGCCCAGCGCCGCGATCAGATCGGCGACCAGTTCACTCTGCGCCACGGCGCTGTAGGGGGACGGACCCGAGTCACCGCGTTTGGGCAGCGGACGCGACGTCAGTCCGCATACAGGGCGATCGAATGCCACGATGGTGGCGTGCGCGGCCAGTGGCGCCATGACGCCGGACCAGGATTTGAGGCTCAGAAAGCTGCCGTGCAACAGCAGGATCAGGTTCTCCCCAGATCCCAGACGCTTGTAGTGAAGCCTGAAGCCGCCGACCTCGATGAACTGGCTGTCGGCTTCGGCGAGTTGGGTTTGATAGGACTCGATGGTATCCATGGCGGAGGATCGTCTCCTGGTGTTGGTTCGGCGACTTATGATCGCCACGTTGTCGGAGACAAAGCCGGATACGCATGGCGCCCCGGATGGACGGGCTGGCGCCATGCGCAGTCCGGCCGTGCGCTTTAGGCCGGCGGCGAGTGCGTGCTAGCGATAGGCGCGGTAACGCTCGACGCAGTTGTTGTAATAGATGTCATAGACTTGCTGAGTGTTTTGCAGGGTGCCCTGACTGAGCGCCGCCCCCGTGGCCGCGCCGGCCAGGGCACCGGCGCCGGCCATGTCATGCGTCTTGGGACGCCCCGGGCCGCCGGGTCCGCCTGGACCGCCCGGCCCTCTGGGTCCGCGCGGCGGCGGTCCATGACGACTGGGCGCCTGGATCTGATTGCCGATTACCGCTCCTGCAATGGTGCCGATAGCCGTGAAGGCGACTTCCTTGTTGACATTGTCCTGCTTGGCCTTTTCGGCGGCTTGATAGGCCTGTTGGCGACAGAGGCTGTCGGCCTCCATCGAGACGCCACCTCGGCCGCCGACCTGGGCCGGGTAGGTCGGCATCATGGGTGTGGGTTGCATGCCCGAGCAGCCGGCCAGGATGGTCAGTCCCATCGCGGACGCGGCCAGGGTACGTGCAAATCCGATCGTGCTTGCCATGCAAGGCTCCTTGAGATGTTTGAAAGTGACCGGTCGCTGGTTTGCAAGCAAATCGCGACGCCATCGTCAAAACTCGATACACTACACTGCTTTTCGGCGCCCGAGGCGACAGACCATGTTCGAGAAGACCCAACAGATCAGCGATTACGACCCGGAACTCTGGGCGACCATCCAGGACGAGGAGCGTCGACAGGAAGAGCATGTCGAGCTCATCGCCTCCGAGAACTATACCAGTCCGCGTGTCATGCAGGCACAGGGCAGCGTGCTGACCAACAAGTATGCCGAAGGCTATCCGGGCAAGCGTTACTACGGCGGCTGTGAGCACGTCGATGTCGCTGAGCAGTTGGCCATCGACCGCGCCAAGCAGCTCTTCGGCGCCGATTATGCCAACGTCCAGCCACACTCCGGCTCCCAGGCCAATGCCGCCGTCTACATGGCCCTGTGCGAGCCGGGCGACACCGTGCTCGGCATGAGCCTGGCCCATGGCGGACACCTGACTCACGGCGCCAAGCCCAATTTCTCCGGCAAGATCTACAACGCCGTGCAATACGGCTTGAACCCCGAGACCGGCGAGATCGATTACGCCGAGGTCGAGCGTCTGGCCCATGAGCACAAGCCGCGCATGATCGTCGCCGGCTTTTCCGCCTATTCGCGCGTCGTCGACTGGCAGCGCTTCCGCGACATCGCCGACAGCGTGGGCGCTTATCTGCTGGTCGATATGGCGCACGTGGCCGGTCTGGTCGCCGCCGGCCTCTATCCGAGTCCGGTCCGGATCGCCGACGTCACCACCACCACGACGCACAAAACCCTGCGCGGCCCGCGCGGCGGCCTGATTCTGGCCAAGTCCAACCCCGAGATCGAGAAGAAGCTCAACTCGCTGGTCTTCCCCGGCACCCAGGGCGGCCCGCTGATGCATGTGATCGCCGCCAAGGCGGTTGCCTTCAAGGAGGCGCTCGAGCCGAGCTTCAAGACCTATCAGGAGCAGGTGCTCGCCAACGCCCGCACCATGGCCGAGGTCTTCATCGCGCGCGGCTACGATGTCGTCTCCGGCGGCACCGACGACCATCTGTTCCTGGTCAGCTTCATCCACCAGGGGCTGACCGGCAAGGATGTCGACGCCTGGCTGGGTGCGGCCAACATCACGGTCAACAAGAACACCGTCCCCAACGATCCGCAATCGCCCTTCGTCACCAGCGGTATCCGCATCGGTACGCCGGCCATCACCACCCGTGGCTTCGGCACTGAAGAGGCGCGCGCGCTGGCCGGCTGGATGTGCGATCTGATCGACGCGCGCGGCGAGTCGGCCGTCATCGAGGCCATCAAGACCAAGGTGCTGGATCTCTGCCGGCGTTTCCCGGTCTACGGTCATTGACCCCACGGCTACCGCGATTTCGCTGGATGCACGTATGACATCAGGTTCGTTGACACCGCCTTCGTATGCCGTCGTTCCAGCCGGACGCTGGACGCCGGCGGCTGGACGCTGAGTCATGCGCTGTCCCTTCTGCGGAGCACAGGACACCAAGGTCGTCGACTCGCGTCTGGCAGGCGAGGGCGATCAGGTACGTCGGCGGCGCAAGTGCGAGCTGTGTGGCGAGCGCTTCACGACCTATGAGACCGTCGAGCTGAACCTGCCGCGCATCGTCAAGCGCGATGGCAGTCGGGTGCCCTTCGACGGTCAAAAGTTGCGTGCCGGCATGATGCGCGCACTCGAAAAACGCCCGGTCAGTACCGAACAGATGGATCTGGCTGTTGCGCGCATCCAGCGCTCGTTGATGTCGAGCGGCGAGAGCGAGGTGCCCGCGCTACGCATCGGCGAACTGGTCATGGACGAGCTGCGACAGCTCGATCCGGTCGCCTATGTACGCTTCGCCTCGGTCTATCGGCATTTCGAGGACGTGGCGGCCTTCCGTGAGGAGATCGAGCGCCTGGAGCGTCAGCCCTCACCCGAGGCCAGTCGTCAGCAGCTCGATCTGCTCAACGACCTGGAGTCCGGCGACTGATGGCGCTGTCGCGTCCAGCCACGGCCGGTGGCGGAGCCGATCGGCTTCACATGGCCCGCGCCATCGGCTTGGCTGAACGCGGACGCTACACCACGGATCCCAATCCGCGCGTCGGTTGCGTGCTGGTGCGCGATGGGCAGGTGGTCGGCGAGGGTTGGCATCGTCGCGCCGGTGAGCCGCACGCCGAACCACTGGCGCTGGCGCAGGCGGGTGAACGCGCGCGTGACGCCACGGTCTATGTGACCCTGGAGCCCTGCTCGCATCACGGACGCACGCCGCCCTGTGCCGAGGCGTTGATCGCCGCTGGTGTGGCGCGTGTGGTCTGTGCCATGGTCGATCCCAATCCGCGCGTGGCCGGTCGAGGCGTCGAGCGACTGCGTCAGGCCGGAATCTCGGTCGAGATCGGTTGCCTGGAGTCCGAGGCGCGCGCGCTCAATCCCGGCTTCGTCAAGCGCCATGAGCAGGGACGGCCCTATGTCCGCTGCAAGCTGGCCGCGAGTCTGGACGGTCGCACGGCGCTGGCTACCGGTGAGAGCAAATGGATCACCTCCGAGGCGGCGCGGCGCGATGTGCAGCGCTGGCGCGCCGGCAGCTCGGCCATCGTCACGGGGCTGGGGACGGTGCTGGGAGACGATCCGAGCCTGAACGTGCGTCTGGCGGCCGCTGAGCTGTCCGGCATGGCGGCAGACGACCCGGTGCGTCAACCTTGCCGCGTCGTGGTCGACAGCCATTGGCGCACCCCGCCGACGGCGCGTTTGCTCGGTCTGCCGGGGCGCACGCTGATCGCCGGCATCGGTCCGCGTGATACGGCCGCCGCCGCACTCGAAGCCGCCGGCGCCGAGTTGATCCGGTTGCCTGAGCAGGCCGGTCGCGTGGATCTGGCGGTCCTGATGGCCGAACTGGCACGGCGCGAGGTCAACGAAGTCCTGCTGGAGGCCGGATCGACCCTGTCGGGAGCGGCGGTGCGCGCGGGGCTGGTCGACGAGATCCTGCTCTATCAGGCACCCTGTCTCATGGGTCAGGCGGCCAAGGGCTTGTTCGATCTGCCCGGTATCGACACCATGCTCGACCGTGTCGGGCTGGAGATCCTGGAGGTGCGCTCTATCGGCCGGGATCTGCGGATTCGCGCCCGCCCCGATCTATAGCCTCGAACCCGTTTTGAACCGTGGCCAAGCAGCCCAAGTCTCCCGAGCAAGCGACCAATCCGCTTCAGCGTCAGTTTCGCCAGCGTGCCGCGACCCGTGTGCTGATCGTCGATGATATGCTTGCCATGCGTAAGCTCATCGCTGCCGTGGTGCGCTCGATGGGCATCGAGCAGATCGCCGAGGCAAACAGTGGCCGGAACGCACTCGATTATCTGGCCCGCTTCCCTGTCGATCTGCTGATATGCGACTGGAACATGCCCGGCATGACCGGAATGGATGTCCTGGTGACTGTGCGTGCCGATCCGAAGCTCCGGGATCTGCCGGTGCTCATGGTCACGGCTGAGCAGAGCGCGCAGCAGGTCAGCGACGCCATCCAGGCCGGGGTCACGAGCTATGTCGTCAAACCCTTTCTGCCGCCGACGCTCAAGCTGCATATTCACAAATGCCTTAGGCTGAGCGAGTCGACGCCGGGTTCTGCACCCGAATCCTAACGCCGGGCACGGCATGATCGAGCACTGAGAGTCTTCATGTTTACTGGCATCATCCAATCGGTCGGTCTGATTCAGCGTCTGGAGCCGCGCGGCGGTGACGTTCGACTCAGCATCGACACCGGCAAACTGCCGCTCGATGGCGTCGTCCTGGGCGACAGCATTGCGGTCAATGGCGTCTGTCTGACCGCCGTGGCGCTGACCGAGCGCGGCTTTGCCGCCGACGTCTCGCGCGAGACCCTGACCCTGACCACACTCGGCGCGCTCAAGCCCGGCTCGCGGGTCAATCTCGAAAAGGCACTCACCCTGTCGACGCCGCTCGGCGGACATCTGGTCAGCGGGCACGTCGATGGGGTCGGCACACTCCTGGAACGTCACGAAGACGCGCGCTCCTGGCGGCTTCGAATCCAGGCACCGGATGAGCTGGCACGCTACATCGCCCACAAGGGTTCGATCTGCGTCGACGGCACCAGTCTGACCGTCAACCGGGTCGAGGGCGCGGTGTTCGAGCTCAACATCGTGCCGCATACCATCCAGGAGACGATCATCGGCGACTATCGTCCCGGCAGCCGGGTCAATTTGGAGGTCGACCTGATCGCCCGTTATCTGGAGCGTCTGTTGCTCGGCGAGCAGGCGGCCAATCCCCAGTCCTCCGGTCTGACGCTCCAATTCCTGGCCGAGCATGGATTCGTCAAATGACGGGTCATTGACTCGCCTACACCGAACAACCGATGAACCAAGACTTATGAGCAGTACAGGCCTGAACACGACCGAGGAGATCATCGACGACCTGCGTGCGGGCAAGATGGTCATCATCATGGATGACGAAGACCGCGAGAACGAGGGCGACCTGCTCATGGCGGCCGATTACGTCACGCCCGAGGCCGTGAACTTCATGGCGAAGTACGGGCGCGGCCTCATCTGTCTGACCCTGACCAAGGAGCGCTGCGAGCAATTGCGCCTGCCGCTCATGGTCAGCGACAACCAGGCCGTCCATTCGACCGCTTTCACTGTCTCCATTGAGGCCGCGCGTGGCGTGACCACCGGCATCTCGGCGGCCGACCGTGCCACCACCATCCGCGCGGCCGTTGCACCCGACGCCGGCCCTCGTGATCTGGTGCAGCCGGGCCACATCTTTCCGCTCATGGCCCAGCCGGGCGGCGTGCTGGTACGCGCCGGACACACCGAGGCCGGCTGTGATCTGGTGCGACTGGCCGGACTGACGCCGGCAGCGGCGATCGTCGAGATCCTCAACGAGGACGGCACCATGGCGCGCCGGCCCGATCTGGAGGTCTTCGCCCAGACGCACGGCATCAAAATCGGCACCATCGCCGATCTCATCCACTACCGGATGCGCAACGAGACGGCCGTGATCCGCGAGTGTGAGTGCGAACTGCCGACGGCGCACGGCACCTTCGATCTGATCGCCTATCGCGACACCATCGACAACGAAATTCATCTGGCTCTGACGCTCGGCAACATCAGTCCCGAGCGTCCGGCCCTGGTGCGCGTGCACTTGCAGAATACGCTGTGCGATCTGTTCGACACCACGCACAACGCCTGCGGCTGGCCGTTGCGCGACGTCATGCGTCAGGTGGCCGAGGCGGGGGAGGGCGTGATCGTGGTGCTGCGCAACCGCGACCATTCAGCCGACCTGCTGAGCCGTCTCAAGGATTTTCAGTTCCACGGCAGCGACGATCCGGTGCCCGTGCGCCAGGATCGCGGCGAGCTGCGCACCTATGGCATCGGCGCCCAGATCCTGGCCGATCTCGGGGTACGCAAGATGCGGGTGATGAGCGCGCCCAAGGCGATGCACGCCATTTCCGGTTTCGATCTGGAAGTGGTCGAATACACGGGTGGCCGGTCCGCTTCGTAAAGGTTTGTAGCGATTTTCAGGAATCAGGCGATGAGTATCACAATGATCGAGGGCGCCCTGCGCGCCGACAAAGCCCGCTTCTGTCTGGTGGTGTCCCGCTGGAACAGCTTCGTGGTCGAGAGTCTGGAGAAGGGTGCGATCGATGCGCTATTGCGTCATGGCGCGAGCGAGTCGGATCTAACCATCGTGCGCGTGCCCGGCGCCTTCGAGATGCCGGTGGCCATCGAGCGTATCGCGGCCAAGGGCGGCTATGACGCCATCATCGCGCTCGGTGCCGTCATCCGCGGCGGCACGCCGCACTTCGACTATGTGGCCGGCGAGTGCGTCAAGGGCATGGCTCAGGTCAGCCTCAAGCATGGCCTGCCGGTCGCCTTCGGGGTGCTGACCGTCGACAGCATCGAGCAGGCCATCGAGCGTGCCGGAACCAAGGCCGGCAACAAGGGCGCCGAGGCGGCCATGTCCGCCTTAGAGATGGTGAATCTGCTGAGACAGATCGACTGACATGGCCAAGCCCGAAACCCCACGTCTGATCAGCCCGCGCAGTCAATCGCGTCGTTATGCCGCGCTCGCGCTCTATCAATGGCGTCTGACCGGCGATGATCCCATGGCGATCAAGCGCCACCTGCTCGACGATCCCAAATGGCTCGATGCCGTCGCCGCCTCGCTCAATGGCGTGAGCGACGAAGACGAGCTGGCCGCCGAGGACCGTTTCAACTTCAATGTCGAACTGCTCGACGAGCTGCTCAACGGCGTGCCGACCCATATCGATGCCATCGATGCGCAGCTCGATCGATTCCTCGATCGCCCGATCAGCCAGGTCGATCCGGTAGAGCTGGCGATCCTGCGGCTCGGCGCCTATGAGATCCTGTTCTCGGACAACATCCCGGACCGGGTCGCCATCAACGAGGCCGTCGAGTTGACCAAGCTGCTCGGCGCGCACGAGGGGCACAAGTACGTCAATGGCGTGCTCGACAAGATCGCCCGGCGCAAGGCCGGCGACATGGACCGCAAACTCTGAGCCGGCCGGCGTGTCCGAGTTCGATCTGATCGGTCGTTATTTCGCCGCGCTTGGCCCCGAGCGCCCGGACGTCGCGCTCGGCGTCGGCGACGACTGCGCACTGCTGGAGATCCCAGCCGGACAGGCGCTGGCGGTGAGCATCGACACGCTTTCGGCCGGTGTGCACTTCTTTCCCGACTGTGATCCCGAGCATATCGGGCACAAATCACTGGCCGTTGGACTCAGCGATCTGGCGGCCATGGGCGCCGAACCGGCCTGGGCGACCCTGGCGTTGACCCTGCCCGCCGCCGACGAGCATTGGATTCGCGCCTTTGCGACCGGCTTCGAGCGATTGGCGAGCGCGCACGGGATGCGTCTGGTCGGCGGTGACACCACGCGCGGCCCGCTGAGCGTGGCGGTTCAGGTGCATGGTCTGGTGCCGACGGATGCGGCGATCCGACGCTCGGGCGCGCGTCCCGGTGACGCCGTCTTCGTCAGTGGCACACTCGGCGATGCCGGTCTGGCACTGCGCCGGATGCTGGCCGGCGAGTCGGTCGCGCCCGAACTGCGGCGTCGTCTCGAATGCCCCGAGCCACGGGTCGAGTTCGGCCAACGGCTGCGCGGCGTTGCCTCGGCGATGATCGATCTCTCGGACGGTCTGGCAGGTGATCTCGGGCATATCCTCCGTGCTTCAGCCGTTGGCGCCGTGCTGGAACTGGATCGCCTGCCCCTGGCGCCCCAGGTCGCCGAGGTCGTTGCCGCGACGGACGACTGGTCGCTGCCGCTTGCCTCCGGCGATGACTATGAACTCTGTTTCTGCGTCCCGCCCGCGCATATTCCGAACGTCGAGCGGCTGGCCGAAGCGCTTGGATTGCCGCTGACGCGAGTCGGCTGGATTCGCGCGAGCGCCGGACTGGACTTGCGTCGGCCGGATGGTGGTCGTCTGACACAGCCGGCGCGGGGTTATGATCATTTTCCGGTCGCCGACGACCGTGCTGACTAGGAGCCGCCACATGTCCAGCCTCTCTCGTTCCACGGGCTTCGACCGTCGCAAACTCCACCACTGGCTTGCCTTCGGCTTTGGTTCCGGGCTCGCACCCAAAGCGCCCGGAACCTTCGGGACGCTGGCCGCGATTCCGTTCTACCTGCTGATGAGTCCGCTCGCCTGGCCCTATTATCTGGGGCTCGTTGTCGTCTTCACCGTCATCGGGATCTGGGCCTGCGACCGAACAGCCCGCGAACTCGGCGCCAAGGATCCCTCGGCTATCGTCTGGGACGAGTTCGTTGGCTTCTTCATTACTATGCTGGCCGTGCCCTCGGTATTGTTGACCGCATCTTATGGCTGGGCCTGGATTCTGGCCGGCTTCCTGGCCTTTCGACTGTTCGATATCTGGAAGCCTTGGCCAATCCGGGTCATCGACGAGCGTGTCGAGGGCGGACTCGGCATCATGCTCGATGACATCCTGGCCGGGATCATGGCGGCCCTGACGTTGCTGGTTTTGCGCTTCGTCTTGTAATGCAGACGAAAGCGGAATAAAGATTTGTTCATGGGGTTGACACAAATTTTGAGGTGTATAGAATGCGCGGCTTCCCAG
>ERZ1673962.633-NODE-633-length-22371-cov-9.032622_pt1 | contig 22371 bp, 17 predicted proteins | sample MGYA00580188_ERZ1673962 | MGnify/ENA primary metagenome ERZ1673962 (study PRJEB41334, sample SAMN05608104) | rock metagenome | biome: terrestrial subsurface; feature: shale formation; material: shale | place: USA: Pennsylvania ... | reverse complement strand
GATTTTTCTTAATTTTGAAAGCAAATTAAAAACTAATGTTTTTTTTAGAAAAATTCAATATAATAAGTGTTAATTTAAATTAAAAAGGAAATCACATGTTAGTAACTAAAAAAGCTCCAGATTTTACAGCTAATGCTGTACTTGCAGACGGACAAATAGTTGAAGATTTTAATCTTTATGAAAACATTGGAGAAAATGGTGCTGTACTATTTTTTTATCCATTAGATTTTACATTTGTTTGTCCATCAGAAATCATCGCATTTTCTAAAAGAATTGATGAGTTTAAAGAAAGAGGTATCAATGTTATTGGTGTTTCTGTTGATTCTCAATTTTCTCATTTTGCTTGGAGAGAAACAGCTGTTGAAAATGGTGGAATAGGAAGAGTTAAATATCCACTTGTAGCTGATTTAAGTAAGCAAATTGCAAAAGATTATGATGTGTTATTTGATGAATCTGTTGCATTAAGAGGATCTTTTTTAATTGATAAAGATGGAACAATAAGACATGCAGTTATTAATGATTTACCATTGGGAAGAAATATTGACGAAATGATTAGAATGGTAGATACAATGCTATTTACTAATGAGCATGGTGAAGTTTGTCCTGCAGGATGGAACAAAGGTGATGAGGGAATGAAACCTGATACTAATGGTGTTGCAGATTATCTTGCAAAAAATGAAAATAATTTATAATTTTTAATTGAAAAAACAGAAGAAGTGCCTTTTTGTGGTGCTTCTTTTGTTTAATTGACTTTTTACAAAATAAAGACTACAATTACACAACTTAAAATTTTAAACTAAACTTCAAAAACTACATAACTTTATGTATATCGAAATTAAAAGGTTAAATAAACTTATGGAAGAGTCAAAAACTCAATCTAAAACAAAAAGTCCCAAAACAAATGGGAATTCTAGTAGAAAAACTAGAACTCATATTCCTGTTGAAGGGCACACAATTGAAAAATTAAGAGAATATCCTTTACAGGACCTTCTTAAAATTGCAAAAGAGTTAAGGGTAGAAAACCCACAAGAGCTAAAAAGACAAGATTTAATGTTCTCGATTTTAAAAAATCAAATCGATGCAGGAGGATTTGTCTTATTCACAGGTATTTTAGAAATAAAAGAGGGTGGATTTGGTTTTTTAAGAGCAATTGATGGTAACTTCTCTGATACTTCAAGTGATTCTTATGTATCAGCTACTCAAATTAGAAAGTTTGCATTAAGAACTGGTGATATCGTAACTGGACAAGTAAGACCTCCAAACAAAGAGAGTGAAAAATATTATGCTTTATTGAAAATTGAAGCTATAAACTACTTACCTGTAAATGAATCTAAAAATAGACCACTATTTGATAACTTAACTCCTTTATACTCAACAGATAAATTTAAATTTGAATACAATTCAAATAAAATGACAGGTAGAATACTTGATTTATTTGCTCCAATGGGTAGAGGACAAAGAAGTTTAATTGTTGCACCTCCAAAAACTGGTAAAACAGAGTTATTAAAAGAGTTAGCTCACGGTATTACAAAAAATCATCCTGAAACAAGCTTAATGGTTCTTTTAATTGATGAAAGACCTGAAGAGGTAACGGATATGCAAAGAAGTGTAAAGGGTGAAGTTTATTCTTCAACTTTTGATTTACCTGCTCATAATCATGTAAGAGTTGCAGAGATTGTAATTGAAAAAGCAAAAAGACTTGTAGAGATGAAAAAAGATGTTGTTATTTTACTTGATTCTATTACAAGACTTGCACGTGCTTATAATACTGTAACACCTAGTTCTGGTAAAGTACTTTCAGGTGGTGTTGATGCAAATGCACTACACAAACCAAAAAGATTTTTTGGGGCTGCTAGAAATATAGAAGAGGGTGGTTCTTTAACTATTATTTCAACTGCACTTATTGAAACTGGTTCAAAAATGGATGAAGTAATTTTTGAAGAGTTTAAAGGAACTGGTAATAGTGAAGTTGTATTAAGTAGAAATGCTTCAAATAGAAGAGTTTATCCAGCTTTAGATATTACTAAATCTGGAACTAGAAAAGAAGAGTTATTATTAACTCCTGAAGTTCTTCAAAGAACATGGATATTAAGAAATGCAATTTCACAAATGGATGAAGTTGAAGCTTTAAAATTCTTATATTCAAAAATGCAAAGAACAAAAGATAACGAAGAGTTTTTTAACTCTATGAATGAGTAGTAAACTTTTAATTTTAAACAAACAGACCTTTAAAGGTCTATTTGTTATTTAATGCAATTAATCCATTTGCCAAATATATTTTCCATGCAAAATAGTCATGACCTCCAATAAACTCTTCATATGTTAAATCATAGTTTTTTGCAACTAATACAGTTCTAAAATGTCTATTTGTTTCTAAAATATCTAAAGGTAAAAAGCCTGTTTCATAAGTTCCAGCATTTAAATAAAACTTAATATCTTTTTTCTTAACTTTTGAGAACTCTTTTGTTAGCCATTGTGCTTCATCTTTATTTTTAGGTGCCCACCAGTATGAACCTGATTGACTTAATACTTTTCCAAAAAAATCAGGATATAAAAATGCTATATATGAAGAAGCTAAACCTCCATAGCTAGAACCTGTTATAATTGTATTTGAAGATTTGTGAGTAAATTTAACTTTTGTTTTTATAAAAGGAAATAACTCTTTTACCATAAATTTTGCAAACTCTTTATTTGGAGGCAACTCTTTACTTCTTGACTTCTTTGAAGCATTATTGATAAAAATAGCAATTGTTGGTTTTATCTTATTGTTTGCAATTAAGTTATCTAAGATTAATGTAGTATTGATTTTATTTTGATAATTTTTTCCATCAAAAACAAAAAGTATATCATGCTCTTTTTTATAATTATAATCATGTGGCTTATAAATAGTAATATCTCTACTATTATTTAATATTTTGCTTTTTAGATTATATGTACTAATTTCTCCTTTTTTATTTCCTTCTTCTACTCCCCAATCCTTAATTTTATTATCTTTGATAAAAAAAGTTGACAAAGTATGATATTTATCCATATTTTTTTCTTTAGTATAAATATAAGGAGTTTTATTAAAAGGATCAATTGTTGCATTTGATATTAAAGCCATTTTTTGAATAAATCTTGGAGCATTAAGTTTAGGAATATCTGTGGCAATTTGATATGACATTCTAATTCCTTTTTTTACTATAAAACTTTTATACCATATGTCACTATTTTTATATCTAATAAAATCTGTATAATCAGCTGTAGGTCCACCTATTAATTTAACATTATAGTTTAATCCTTTGTGTAAAAAAGTTAAAATATATTCATCTGCTTTTAAATGCTCTATTAATGGAGTTCCTCCTTTTTTTAACTTTTTCCCAAAAGGCTTTACTATTTTTTGTCTTTTCTATATTTTTTAGTTCTTGTTTTAAAAAAGCACTTATAATTTTATTTTGAGGCTTTATCTCTTTTTGATGATGAAAAATCTTATCTATTTTTAGTTTAAGTCTATTTTGTTTATTTCTATTTTTTACTTTTAAATAATATTTTCCTGTGTAGTTAGCCACAAAGTAAAAATTACCTTGTGGCTTTTTATTTATCATCAATGATTTTATAAGAACTCTATTTTTATCTAAAAGTTCAAAAGTTTCAAAACTTGATGTGGCTTTAAAACTTCCTGTTATAAAACTTCTTTTTTGTAGATTTAATTGATACAATTTTTCACCATTATGATTTAATATTTCATCTACTTCAAAAGAGTTTGCAAAAGAAAGACTATATAGAAAAATAGAAAAAAGCTTAAAAAGAGTTTTAAAATTTATACTCAAGTGCAGCTCCTATTACCCTTGGAGAACCAACCGTTGCTCTATTTGTTTCAGCTTTATAGATTACTTCTTCATCAGTAAGATTATTTACATATGTTCTAAATGTAAAATCTTTGTATGTGTAGCTTGCATGTAAATTAACTAATGTATATCCATCTAATTTTTGAGTATTTTCATTATCTGAGTAATAATCATCTGTAAAACTTACATTACCACCCCATTCAAGATTATTATGTATTTTATGAGTAAAGCCTAAGTTTGCACTATAAGTAGGTGTTGTTGATAGTTCATTTCCTTCTAATTCTTTTGCTTCTTTTACACTATTACTTATTTTTGTTTTTAAAAGTCCAATAGCAGCAAAGATATTAAATTTATCTGTTATTTGTGCATCTATTTGAGTTTCTAAACCATAACTCTCAACTTTTGAAAGATTTCTAAATCTATTTGCAGCATCTGCTTGGAAACCATCAAAATCATTGTAAAATATATTTGAACTTAAATTAATTTTTTTATCATTTAGATAAGTTCTATAAGTTAATTCATATGAATTTACTTCTTCTTTATCATATTCATAATATTTTAAATCATCCCAATCTAATGAACCACCACCTTGGTTATAACCTTTTTGTGCAACTAAACTAATCATAGATTCAGTTGAGGGTTTATATGCTAAACCAATTTTTGGCAAAAATATTGTTTCATCAATATCTTTTTTTAAATTTGCACCCCAAGATACTGAATCTCTTTTTTGATTCTCTTTTTCTAATCTTGCACCTAATAATAAATCAAAACTATTATTTAAAGCAATAGTATTATCTGTATAAAATGAGATAGATTTAATTTCATCATTACCTAAATGTAAAGGAAAGTATGATGGTTTTGGTAAATGTGCATCTATATCTTGGTCTCTATCATAATAGTAAACTCCTGCAACACCTTTTATAAATGGTTTTTTGTATATTAATTTACTTTCAAATGTTTTACTTTTCTCATCAACAAAAACTTTTAAAGGACTTGGTACTTGTGTTATTTCACTATTGTAATCTTTAAATGAAAGTTGCGTTTGTAAGCTTATATCATCATTTATAATATAATCAATATTTGTAATATATGTTTTATCTTTTGAATCGTGATATCTTGAGTTTGTTCTATTTGCTTTACTTGCTTCAAATACATAATCTTTTGGATTTGTTACAAAGTTTAAATATCCACCTTCTGCTTCTCTATGATTTAAGGTAAATTTTAAAGATAAATTTTCCATTGATTTTGGAAGATAAAGTAGTTTTGCTCTAAGGTTTGTATTTGTTGATTCATTTAATCTATCATTATTTTTAAAATTTTTATATTTAATATATCCATCACCACTATTTCTATCAACTGCTAATCTAAAAGCTAATTGATCTTCAATTAATGGTCCAGAAATTACTGCAGCTAATTGATTTTTATTTTCTTGGTTTTCAAAAGCAGTTTTAATTTTACCCTCAAAATCAAAGCTTGGATCTTTTGTTTTCATTATTATAGAACCACCAATTGAGTTTCTTCCTTGAGTAGTAGATTGAGTACCTTTTAAAACTTCAATTTGTTCTAAATCCCATAATTCACCACTAATATAATTAACTCCAATCCATGTATTATTAACTCCGTCTATTATTGTATTTACTCTTGGTCTTGCACCTGCCATTAAACTTTTTGTTCCCTTTGAAACCCCAGTAGAGTCTATACCTCTAATATTTGGAACACCTAAATCACTTAAAACTACATTTGGTAATTGTTCAACAATATTCTCAATTTTTTTATAATTACCTATGTTTATTGTTTTTTCATCAAAAATTGATACCGCAGTTGTAGTCTCAAGAAGTGTTTTATCTATCTTTTCACCAGTTACTGTTATTTCTCCATAAGAGATCTCTTCTTTTGGCTCTATTTTTTCTTTTGCATATATATTGCTTGTTAATAAAGTAATAGCACAAAAAGACAAAATAATTTTTTTATTTTGATTCATTTAACTCTCCTTTAAAATGATATTGAGTATCATAACTGAAAAGAATGATAATAAAATTACGAGAATAGAAAAAATGACAAAAATTCCAAATATTTTAAAAAAAGATGTAGAGATTTTAATTGTAGAAGATGAAACAATATTAGCAATGGGTATAAAACTTACTTTAAATGAGTTTGGTTATAGTGTTTGTGGTATAGAAACAAGTGCAGATGATGCAATACAACATGTAAAAAAACAAAAACCAGATTTAATTTTTATGGATATTCATCTAAAAGACAACTCCTCAGGAATAAAAGCAGCTAAATATATTTGGCAGTATTATAAAATTCCCATTATTTTTTTAACCTCATATACTGATGATAAAACAATAAAAGAAGCAATGCAAAGTGAACCATATGGCTATTTAGTTAAACCATATAAAGATAAAGAGTTAGAAGTAACAATTCAAACGGCACTAAATAAACATAACTATTTTTTTAAACACAAAAATAGTTTAGATAAAGAAAAAAAACATATTTTTAAATTTGAAAATGAAATTATTTATGATAAAACAAAAGCAGTTGTAACTAAACAAAGTAACTATTTAAAATTAACAGGAAATGAGACAAGACTTTTAGAGATTTTAAGTGATACTCCTACTCAACCAGTACCTTTTGAAAAAATACAGAACTATATTTATAGGGATGAAATTAATGATATAGGTAGATTAAGAGCATTAATATATAGACTTAAACAAAAATTTGAAATTAATTTCATAGAGAATGTATTTGATTTAGGTTATAAATTAAAACTATTAGATGATTAAAATAAACTCTTTAAACTCAAAAATTTTCTTAAGCTTTTTTATTTTAGGTATTTTTTTATTGTCTTTATTTTTCTTGCAAGTTATTCCTCAAATGAATAAAGAGGAAAAGAAGCATACAATAAAGCAAATAGAGAATATGATATATTTAACTAATCAACAAATAAAACTTGTTATGCGTTCAAAAAAGAATAATGGAGAAATTAGAAAAGAAGAGTTGAAATCTATAATTGAACATGAAGCAATTAGAATTACTAATAGATTAAATTTAGATAATTCAATATCTAAAATAGAAGATAAATCTTATCAGTTTAGTTCAAAAAAAATTACTTGTAATACTTCTATTTTAAATAGTAATAAACATACTCTTTTTCAATTAAAAGATGAGAGTTTCAAAGAGTTTAAAGATGAATTAAAAGATTCAACTTTTTTAAGAAGAGATATAAAAAATAAATATATATGTTCAACTGGAATAAGAAAATTATATTATACAAAAAAGATTAAAAAACATAATAAGTTTTTAGTTATCTCTTGTGATATAGATAACTTTTCTACAAAAGGTGAAGAGTTTGAATTAAAATTAAAAAAAGAGATACAAAAGAGCTTTTCATTGCTTGATAGTTTTCATAAAGGTAAAGCATACTTAATGTGGCTTAATCCAAATATAAAAGATGATAAACCTTTATATAGTAAAGAAGATAGATATTTAAATGAAAAATATTGTTTGAGCAAAATATCAAATTTCACATTTCCCAAAACAGGAGATTTGACACCTAAAGAGATTATTCAAGCTATTGATAAAGAACCAATAAATCATTTGCTAAATGGAAAAAAGAGTTTAACATGGGTAAAAAGTATTAATTTAAATAAAGATGAATATTTTTTATATCTTGTAACAATTTATGAAAAAGATTTTTTAAAACATTTAGGTTTAGCCTATATGAGTATAATTCCTGCTGCAATTATCTCTTTTTTTATTGCAATAGTTGTTGCACTTATTATATTTAATAGACTTTTTAAAAGTATAAATATTTTAAAAGATGTTGCATTTAAAGTTAATAAAGGAGAAAAAAATATAAGAAGTAATATAAAAGGCAAAGATGATATTGCAGTACTTGCAAAAGCTTTTGATAATATGCTGGACTCTTTAGAAGAAAATATTTCACTTTTAGATAAAAAAGTTGAGATTAAAACGAAACTTTTAAGTGATTCTTTAAAAGAGAAAGAGACTTTACTAAAAGAGATACATCATAGAGTAAAAAATAATTTAGCAATTACAATAGATTTAATTAAATTAGAAAAATCAAAAATCAAAGATAAAAAGACAAAAGATACTTTAACAAATATACAAGAAAAAATTTTTGTAATGGAACTACTTCATAGAAAATTATATGAATCTAAAGATTTAAATCTTATTCCTTTAAAAAATTTTATTGAAGACATTTGCCAAGATTTAACTGCTAGCTATTTTGTTGAAGAAAAAATATCTATTAATACGGATATTGAGCAAGTACATATGAATATTGATTATGCATTACCTTTAGGTCTTATAATAACTGAGCTAATAACAAATAGTTTTAAATATGCTTTTAAAGATAAAGGAGAAATATTTGTAAGTTTAAAAAAAAGTGGTAAAAAGTATATTTTGGAAGTAAAAGATAATGGAAAAGGTCTTGATGAAAATATAGATGTTAATAATACTAAAACTTTAGGTTTTCAAATAATTTCAAATATTGCAAAAGGACAATTATCTAGTAAACTTGAATATTTCTATGAAAAAGGAGCTAACTTTCAAATCATTTTTGAGATTAAAAGATAGCTTCTAAGTCTTTAACTATTTTTCCTTAACAAAAACCCCTACAATCCAACTAAATATTGCAAATGATATAAGTGCAAATACAATAAATAGAAATATCTCTAATATTAACATCTTCTTGCCTTTAATTAAATGAATGCTCATTCATTTATTAATAACTAATTTTATGCCATTTTTCATTAGAGATGAATTAACTGATTATGTAAAAGCTAACTTTATTCATGAGTATAAAATTAATAGTAGAATAGTTAAGATTAATCTTCTTTTGCTTTATAAATAGATGAAAATGATTAAACATGATGTGCCTTTAAACTACTATTTATAGATTTTACTTTTAATATATTTATTTTAACAAAGTAGTTATCAAAATTTTGTTATAATCTGCCAAAATTGATATAAGGCAAAAGTTGAAAATAGGGGTTTTTGATTCTGGACTTGGTGGATTAACAGTAGTAAAAGCTATAGATAAATATTTTAAAGGTGCAGATATTTTATATATTGCTGATACAATTTTTGCTCCTTATGGAGATAAAACCCATGAAGCTATAAAAAATAGATGTATTTTAATAAGTGAATTTTTAATTAAAAATCACAATATTGAAGCTTTGATTGTTGCTTGTAATACTGCTACATCAGCTGCAATAAAAGAGTTAAGAAATTTATATCCAAATTTAATAGTAATTGGTACAGAACCAGGAATTAAACCAGCAATTGAATTAACAAAAACTTTAAATATTGGTGTTTTAGCAACAGCTGCCACATTAAAAGGTGAAAAGTATCAACTATTAGTAAATCAACTTTCAAAGCAAAAGCCTATTAAACTTTATGAACAAGCTTGTCTTGGTTTAGTTGAGCAGATTGAAAAAGGTGAAATCAATTCTTTAAAAACTAAAAATATGCTAAAAAAATGGCTTGAGCCAATGATTGAAAATAGTGTTGATACAATTGTATTAGGATGTACTCATTATCCAATAGTTAGTGACAATATAAAAGATATAATGGGTAAAGAGATTAATTTAATTGAAACAGGACAAGCAATAGCAAACAGATTAGAATATTTGTGTAAAATAAAAGGGCACTGTAATTTTGATCCTATTAAAATATCAATTTTACACACAGGAAATATAAATAAAAATATGATAGAGAAAATTTTTGAAAATAATAAAAATATAGATGAGATTGAAGTAAGGAAATGTGAGATATGAGTGAAATTAATATTGAGAAAAAAGTATTAGCATTAAAATATAGACCAAAAAGATTTGAAGACTTAGTAGGGCAAAGTACTATTTCACAAACACTATCACTTGCTTTAGATTCAAATAGATTATCCCATGCATATCTTTTTAGTGGTCTAAGAGGAAGTGGTAAAACAAGTACAGCTAGAATTATGGCAAAAGCGCTTTTATGTACAAATGGTCCTACATCAAAGCCTTGTGAAGTTTGTGAAAATTGTCAAAGTGCAAACTCAAATAGGCATTTAGATATTATTGAAATGGATGCAGCTAGTAATAGAGGTATTGATGATATTAAAGATTTAATTGAACATACAAAATATAAGCCAAGTAGTGCAAGATTTAAAGTATTTATAATTGATGAAGTTCATATGTTGACAACACAAGCTTTTAATGCTTTACTTAAAACACTTGAAGAACCTCCAGGTTTTGTTAAATTTATTCTTGCAACGACTGACCCACTTAAACTTCCAGCAACAATTTTAAGTAGAACTCAACATTTTAGATTTAATAAAATATCAAATGCAGATGTAATACATCATTTGTCACATATTTTAAATGAAGAAAATATTGATTATGAAACAGAAGCTTTAGAGATACTTTCAAGAAGTGGACAAGGAAGTTTAAGGGATACTTTAACGTTACTTGATCAAGCAATTATTTTTTCAAAAGGAAAAGTAAATACAATATCTGTTGTAGAGATGTTAGGTTTGATTGAGCCAAAAGTAATGGATGATATTTTTGATATTATTTTAAATAAAAAAGATATTACAAATTTAGTTAAAGAGTTAGAAAACTATGAAATCTCACAAGTTTGTGATGAAATGACTATTTATTTAAGACAAAAAATGCTTGATAAAGATGCTAAGTTTGATCTTTTATTATTTGATAGATTCTTTAGAGTTTTAGGTGATGCAAAGCACCTATTAGCTTTAAATTCTGATGCTAGTTTTGTTTTGATTTTAACACTTTTAAAAATGCAAGAAGCAACAAACTTAAAAAGTATCCAAGATATTATAAATCAAGTTGAACAAATTGAAGTTCAACCAGCAGTAAAAGATGCAATATCACCACAAAAAGTTTTAGAACATGCACAAAATGATACTGAACATGTTTATGAAGAAGCAAAAGAGAAAGACACTAACGTAAATGAGATTGAACAGCAAACTAAGAATGAAGCAATATCAAATGTAGAACAAACACTTCAATCAAATATAAATACAAAAGAAAAACAAGAAGAGAATCACAATGTTTTTGAAGAAACAAAAATAGAAGAGCCAAATCTTGTAGATACTGCAATGTTTAATGAAAACACTATTCCTTTAGATAGTATTGATGCAGTTCCTTTTGAAACACCATTTGATGATGATATTGATGAAATTATAAATAATAATACTTCATTTGACAAACCAAAAGAAGAGCCAATAGTTTCTAATACTATTACAGAAAATATTTCAAATAATGAAAATAGTTTTCCACAAGAAGTACATGAGCCTATTTTAAATGAAGATTTACAAGAAGATAATTTAGATGCTTTAGATGAAGCAATTAGTTCAAGACTAAATCAAGAAAGTGATCCAAATGAGAAGCTTTATGATCAAGTAATAAATAGAGTTTATGATAGAGATGTAAGACTTGGAGAGTGCTTTGAAGATAACTTTGTATTTAAAAGTTTTGAAGCTAATAAATTAGAGATTATTTCATATGCAAAAGGTGAAGAAAGAAAATTTTTATTTAAACATTTTGGAATTTTAAAAACATTTATTTATGATGTTTTTGGGCATGAAACTGAATTGGATTTTATAAAAGATGAATCTGAAGTAGAAAGTCAAAAAAAAAAATCTAAAATAGAAAACCAAGAGAAACAAACAAATCAAGAGATTGAAAAAGAGCAAATAGAAGAACCACAAGCAATTGAAGAGGATTTAGCTGGTGGTTCAGGTTGTGTTGCAACTATGCATAATAGTTCTAAGCCAGAGCCCTCACAACAAGAACTACAAATCAATGATATATTAAATTCAAAGATGTTAAATAAAGCAAAAGAGCTTTTTGACATAAAAAAGATAACAGTAAAGACTAAAACTTAAAAAGGTTCTTTATTTATGGCATTTAAGTCATCTTTGAATATAATATTTCGAAATTTAAATAAGGAGATTTTATGTCTTTTATTTCAAAAATATTATTCATAAGTTTATTTTTAACTACTACTATTTCTGCAAATAGTATTGATGATAAAATATTAGAGTTTGAAAAAAATAGGTTTTCAAATAATAAACGAGTTGAGATTAAAAACTTATCAATTAACTTTAAAAAATCCCTACCTGTAAAAAATTGGTATGGATATATTATTGATATTGATGCGAAAATAGCTGATAAAAATGTAAAAGCTAAGGATATTGTGTTTTCTAATGGAACAGTTGTTTCACCAGATTTATTTGATATTAAAACTGGTAACTCTTTAAAAGAGATGATGACATTACCTTTAACAAGCAAGTATTATGATAAAAAAAGATTAATTGCTGGTAATCATGATGCAAAAGATAAAATAGTGATATTTTCTGATCCTTTATGTCCATTTTGTTTAGATTATGTACCAGATATTATTAAATTTGTAAATAAAAATAGTCAAAATATTGCTTTATACTATTATCACTTTCCTTTACTTCAAATACATAAAGCAGCAAATGCTTTATCAAAGGCTATGCTAGTTGCTTCTAATAAAGGGGTAAAAGATGTTACTTTAAAAGTTTACGAAGCAGATTTTGATTCATATTTTAATGCTGATAAAGCAGATGAAAAGAAGATTTTAAATGCTTTTAATAAAGTTTTAAAAACTAATATAAAACTTGATGAAATTCAAAATAAAGAGATTCAAAAAGAGATTCAAAAAGATATGCTTATGGGTGAAAATGTTATGGTTGAGGGTACACCAACAATTTTTGTAAATGGTGAACAAGATAAAACAAAAAATAAATATAAACAATTAGGAAGGTAATATGAAAAAATTAGTAATAGCAACAAGAAAAAGTAAATTAGCATTATGGCAAAGTGAATATATAAAAGAACAATTACTTAAACACTATCCAAATATGCAAATTGAGTTAGAAACATTTTCAACAAAAGCTGATAAGATTTTAGATGTACCTTTAGCTAAAATTGGGGGAAAGGGTTTATTTACTAAAGAGTTAGAGATTGCACTTTTAAATAATCAAGCAGATATTGCAGTTCATAGTTTAAAAGATGTTCCAGTAGAGTTTGAAGATGGCTTTAAACTTGCAGCAGTTACAAAAAGATTTGACCCAAGAGATGCTTTTTTAAGTCAAAACTACGATAGTATTGAAAACTTACCACAAAATGCAGTAGTTGGAACAACTAGTCTTAGAAGAAGAATGGAAATAAAAATGCTAAGACCAGATGTTGTATTAAAAGATTTAAGAGGAAATATTAATACTAGAATTGCAAAATTAAAAGCAGGTGAGTATGATGCGATTATTTTAGCAGCAACTGGCGTACAAAAACTTCAAATTGAAGATGAAGTTAACTACTTTATTCCAGTTTCAACAGAAGATATGACTCCATCAATGGGACAAGCAACACTTGGAATTGAAACTTTAGATAATAAAGAGTTAATTGAATTATTGTCTGTTTTACATGATGATGATGCACATATTGAATCTACAATTGAAAGAGATTTTGTTAGAGTTTTAGAGGGTGGTTGTCAAGTTCCTATTGGAATAAAAGCTACTTTAAGTGAAGATAAAAAAAGTATAAAAGTTGATGCAATAGTTGGAATGCCAGATGCAAGTGAATATATTCAAGATAGTATGACAGTTGATGTAAACAAATTTGAAACAGTTGGTAAAGAAATGGCAGAAAAGTTCATACAAAAAGGTGCAAAAGAGTTATTAGCTAAAGCAGAAAAGCTTGCTTTTCAATAATTTATGTATAATTAATGTCAATCTTAAATAAATTAGGAGTGACAATGAGAATAAATGTTGAGCAAAGTCTATTTTGTTTAGTTGATGTTCAAGAACGACTTTTCCCTCATATAAAAGATAATGAGCAGTTAGAAAAGCGTCTTGTTACATTAATAAAAGGTCTTAAAGTATTAGAAGTTCCTTTTATAGTCAATGAGCAATATAAAAAAGGAATTGGTGAAACTATTCCTAGTTTAAGAGAGTTTGTTGATGAAGATCCTCATTTTGAGAAAACAACATTCTCTTGTTGTAAAAATGAAACAACATTAGAAGCAATAAAAGCAAAAAATAAAAAATTTGTGATTGTTGCTGGTATTGAAACTCATGTTTGTGTTTTACAAACTTGTATTGATTTACTTGAAGCTGGATTACAGCCTGTAATAGTTACTGATTGTGTAAGTTCAAGAAAAGAGCATGATACAAAAGTAGCTTTAGATAGATTAATTCAAGCTGGAGTTATTCCTACAACTTATGAGTCATTACTTTTTGAATTAACAGTAAATGCTAAAAATCCAGTATTTAAAGAGATTTCTTCTTTAGTAAAATAAAAAGGTCTTGATTTTCAAGACCTTTTTACTTGAAACCATTAATCCATTGTTCCAGCAGGAACATATACATTGCCATCCATAATAATTCTTGCACTTCTACTCATACTTGCTTTTTCTACAATATATTTTCCATCTTTTTGCAATAATGTTGCACCAACTTTAATAGTACCACTTGGATGACCAAAAGTAACACTATCTTTTTCACCCCCACCACTTGCTAGATTAACTAATGTTCCAGGAATACAAGCAGCAACACCAATTGCAACAGATGCTGTACCCATCATTGCATGGTGTAGTTGTTGCATAGATAAAGCTCTAACATGCAAATCCATCTCATTTGCTTTTAGCTCTTTTCCTGAAGATGTAGTAAAATCTTGCGCAGGGGATACAAATGCAATTTTTGGTGTATGTTGTTTAGTTAAGGCTTCTTTAGCATCAGAAATTAGTCCCATTTTAAGTGCACCTGCAACTCTAATTTTCTCAAATTTCTCTAAAGCTTTAGTATCAGAGTTAATATCTCCTTGAAGTTCAGTTCCTTTGTATCCAATATCATCAGCATTTACAAATACAGTTGGAATACCAGCTGTAATTATAGTAGCTTTAAAAGTACCAACACTAGGAACTTCTAAGTCATCTACTAAATTCCCTGTTGGAAATAACTCTTCGCTTGGATCAACTGGCTGAACAAACTCTAATTTAATCTCTTGTGCAGGAAAGGCAACACCATCAATCTCATAATCACCCATCTCTTTTACCATTCCATCTTCCATTGTTACATAGCATAGAATAGTTTTTTTGATATTTGCTTGCCAAATTCTTACACAACAAACACCATTTTGAGGAACGTTATCTACTAAACCCTCTTTTATAGCAAAAGGTCCAACTGCACTTGATAAGTTTCCACAGTTTCCACTCATATCTACAAAATCTTTATCAATTGCAACTTGACAAAAGTAATAATCTACATCGTGATTTGGAACTTTTGATTTACCAACTAAAATAGCTTTAGAAGTAGATGAAGAAGCTCCACCCATACCATCCATTTGTTTTTTATAAATATCTGGACTTCCTACGATTCTTTGAAGTAATTTATCTCTTTTTCTTGAATCTTCTTGTGCTTCTTTTGGAAGGTCTGCAATATTAAAAAAAGTGCCTTTTGAAGTACCACCTCTCATATAAGTAGCTTTTACTTTAAACTGTGGTTTGTAAGCCATAATATATTTCCTTATTATTAGTCTTGTAACATCTTTTTGAATATGAACAATATTCACACTAAAAAAGATAAATTAAAGGGGATAAACCCTTTAATTTTCTTATTTATTTGCAACAACTTCTTTTGCAAATTTTTGTAAAATTCCACCAGCTTTATAAACTTCAACTTCTGCTGTTGTATCTAATCTACAAGTTACTGGAATATCTACTTTTTCACCATTTTCTCTTGTCATAACTACTGTTAAGTCACATCTTGGAGTGATTTTACCTACTACTTCAAAAGTTTCACTACCATCGATATTATATGTATGTCTTGTGTCACCATCTTTAAATTGAAGTGGTAATACACCCATACCAACTAAGTTAGTTCTGTGAATTCTCTCAATTGATTCAGCAATAAGAACTTCAACACCTGCAAGTCTTACTCCTTTTGCTGCCCAATCTCTTGAACTTCCTTGACCATAGTTAGTTCCAGCAATAATAATAAGACCTTGACCTCTTTGTCTGTATGTTTCAATTGCTTCCCACATTCTTGACTCAGTACCCTCAGGCATAATCTTAGTCAAGCTTCCTTGTTTTACATTACCATCTTCATCTTTTACCATTTCATTAAATAGTTTTGGATTTGCCAATGTTGCTCTTGAAGCTGTATGATGATCCCCTCTATGTGTTGCATAAGAGTTTAAATCTTCAACTGGTAATCCCATTTTTAAGCAATACTCTCCTGAGGCTGAATCTGGCAAGATTGCATTTGAAGGAGAAAGGTGATCTGTTGTAATATTATCAGGAAACACTCCTAAAGGTCTTAAATCTTTAAGTGCTGGCATTCCCATAAACTCATCTTCCCAATATGGTGGTTTTTGAATATATGTAGAGTTTGGATTCCAGCTATAAAATGGCTCAACCTTTATAGCACTTAAGCCATCTCTATTAAACATTGGCTCATAAATATCATTGAACATTTGAGGTTTTACACATGATTTTTCAACTGAATCAATCTCTTCATCTGATGGCCATAAATCTTTTAATGTAATATCATTTCCGTCTTTGTCTTTTCCTAATGAATCATTTTCAATATCAAATCTAATTGAACCTGCTAATGCATAAGCAATTACAAGTGCAGGACTTGCTAAAAATGCCTCTTTTACATAAGGGTGAATTCTTCCGTCAAAGTTTCTATTTCCAGATAATACAGCAGTTGAATAGATATCTCTATCTATAACTTCTTGTTGAATTTTTGGATCAAGTGCTCCACTCATACCATTACAAGTAGTACATGCAAAACCAACTACACCAAATCCTAGTTTTTCCATCTCACTTAATAATCCTGCTTCTTTTAAGTAAACTTCAATTACTTTTGAACCAGGTGCCAATGAAGATTTAACCCATGGTTTTCTTGTAAGTCCAAGTTCATTTGCTTTTTTAGCTAATAATCCTGCAGCGATAACATTTCTTGGATTTGAAGTATTTGTACATGAAGTAATAGCAGCAATTAAAATTGCACCATCTGGCATCTTATCACCTTCTTGTACAAAATCTTTTACAATACCTTCTTCTTTTAAAGTTGTTGTAGGAACTAGTTTATGAGGTTTTGATGGTCCTGCTAAGCTTCTAGTAACTTTTGATAAATCAAATTTTATAGTTCTTGCATAAGTAGCATTTTCTAATTGATTTGCCCATAAACCATTTGCTTTTGCATAAGCTTCTACAAGTTCAACTTGTTTTTGTTCACGACCTGTAATTTTTAAATAATCAATAGTTTGCTCATCAATATAGAACATACCAGCACTTGCACCATACTCAGGAGTCATATTTGCAATTGTTGCTCTATCACCTAAATTAAGATATTTAATTCCTTCACCAAAGAACTCTAAATATGCAGAAATTACATCATTTTCTCTTAAAAATGAAGTCATAGCAAGGGCAATATCAGTTGCAGTTATACCAGGTGCTCTTTTTCCTATAATCTCAACTCCAACAATATCAGGAACTCTCATATAAGATGGATTACCAAGCATTACATTTTCAGCTTCTAATCCACCTACACCAACAGCAATTACCCCAAGTGCATCAACATGAGGAGTATGTGAATCAGTTCCAACTAAAGTATCAGGACTTGCTATTCCATCATTTAAATGAACAACAGGAGACATTTTCTCAAGGTTAATTTGGTGCATAATACCATTTCCAGGAGGAATAACATCAACATTATTAAATGCTTCTTTTGTCCAGTTTATAAAGTGAAATCTATCTGCATTTCTTCTATCTTCAATATCTCTATTTTTTTGGAATGCATCTGGATCAAATCCACCACACTCAACTGCTAGTGAGTGGTCAACGATTAGTTGAGTAGGTACAACAGGATTAACTTTATCTGGATCTCCTCCATCTCTTGCAACTGCTTCTCTAAGACCTGCTAAGTCAACAAAAGCAGTTAATCCCAAGATATCATGACAGATAACTCTACTTGGATACCAAGGAAAATCTTTATCAGTTCTTTTTTCGATTAACTGAATAAGTGAATCTTCTAATTTTTCACTTGGGCATTTTCTAATTAAGTTTTCTGCTAATACTCTTGATGTGTAGTTTAGTTTTTCAAATGAACCAGGACTTATCTCTTCAACAGCAGCTTTTACATCATAATATTTAACATCTAATTTATCTAATTGTTTAAGATATTTTTCATTTGTCATTTTATATCCATTTAGTTTGTATTTAAAAGGATAAGTTTTACTTATCCTTTTAGTATTTTAAGTAGTACACCATAAATTAAGGTGCTAAAGTTTTATCTCTCTTCTAAAGGAACAAATTTTAGATTTTCAGGACCAGTATAATTAGCTGATGGTCTAATAATCTTTCCATCTTCTCTTTGTTCAATTGCATGTGCTCCCCATCCTGTAACTCTTGAGATTACAAAAATTGGTGTGAACATATCCGTTGGAATTCCCATTTGGTTATATGAAACTGCTGAGAACCAGTCAAGATTTGGGAACATTTTCTTTTCTTCCCACATAATTGTTTCAATTCTTTCAGCTACATCATACATAAGCATATCACTATTTTCTTCTGATAGTTTTCTAGCAACTTCTTTAATAACAACATTTCTTGGATCACTTGTAGTATATACAGGATGTCCAAATCCTATGATAATCTCTTTTCTTGCCATTCTTTCTTTGATATCTTTTTCTGCTTCATCAGCAGAGTTGTATCTTTCTTGAATTCTAAATGCAACTTCGTTTGCTCCACCATGTTTTGGACCTCTTAATGCACCAATTGCTCCTGTGATACATGAGAACATATCTGAATTTGTTCCAGAAATTACTCTTGATGTAAATGTAGAAGCATTAAATTCATGCTCAGCATATAAAATCAAAGATACATGCATAGCTTTAACCCAAGATTCTCTTGGTTTTTCACCATGAAGTAGGTGTAAAAAGTGCCCACCAATAGTATCATCATCAGTTACAACATCAATTCTTTTTCCATTAAATGCATAGTGATACCAATATGTAAGCATAGAACCAAATGAAGCCATTAATTTATCAACGATATTTTGTGCTTCATCTTTTGGGTGAGATTCATCTTCTGACATAATTGCACCAAGAACTGAACAACCTGTTCTCATTACATCCATTGGATGAGAAGTTTTTGGTAATTGCTCTAATGCAACTTTAACACCATCTGGTAAATCTCTCATACCTCTTAATTTTTCTTTATAAGCTTTTAACTCTTCTTTATTTGGTAGTTTTTCATGCACAATTAAATGAGCAATCTCTTCAAACTCAGCTTTATCAGCAAACTCTAAAATATCATAACCTCTATAATGTAAATCATTACCACTAACACCAACTGTACAAATAGCTGTATTCCCAGCAGCAGTTCCAGAAAGTGCAACAGATTTTTTTGGTTTAAATCCAGTAGTTGTAGTACTCATAATTTTCCCTTTTCTATTTGATTTTTTTATTTATTTTAGTTTGATTTGCTTTTTGCAAAAAGTTCATCCATCTTTTGTTCATACTCGTGGTACCCTAGCATATCGTAAAGTTCCATTCTTGTTTGCATTGTATCAAGAACACCTTCTTGAGTCCCTTTTTCTCTTAGCTCTTGATATACATTTAAAGCAGCTTTATTCATAGCTCTAAATGCTGATAATGGATAAAGTACCATATCAATACCAACTGAACCTAACTCTTCTGTTGTAAACATTGGAGTTGCACCAAATTCTGTAATATTTGCTAATACAGGAACATTAATAGCATCAGTAAACTCTTTATACTCTTTTAAAGTGTGAATTGCTTCTGCAAATATCGCATCAGCTCCAGCTTCAACATAAGCTTTTGCTCTAGTTATTGCAGCTTCTTGACCTTCACTTGCATGTGCATCAGTTCTAGCAATAATATAAAAATCAGGATCTAAATCTTTTTTAGCATCCACAGCAGCTCTTATTCTATCACACATCTCTTCTATTGAAACTAACTCTTTATTTGGTCTATGTCCGCATCTTTTAGCAGCAACTTGATCTTCTATATGAAGTCCTGCAGCTCCAGATCTAATGAACTCTTTAACAGTTCTAGCAACATTAAAAGCATGTCCCCAACCAGTATCTGCATCAACAATTAATGGAGTATCACAAATTGATGTTACTCTTCTAATATCAATACATACATCCTCAATCATTGTCATACCTAAATCTGGTAAACCATAAGATGCATTTGCAATACCACCACCTGATAAATAAATAGCTTTAAATCCTACTTTAGTAGCTTGTAAAGCTTGGTAAGCATTAATTGTTCCTACAATTTGTAAAGGAGTTTCTTCCTTAAGTGCTTCTCTAAATTTTTTTCCTGCGCTCATATAAAAGTTCCTTCATTTTGAATTTATAAATCTATTATACATCATTAAAGAAACAAAAGATTGTATAATTACTGTATAACAAAACTCAATTTTCTTGCGTGATAGTAGATTATGTACAAAATTTGTTTTTATGTTTAAAAGTAGTACAATAAAAGATAAAAATTGTTTAAGGATTCTAAAATGTCATATAAATCAGGAATAGAAAAAATTATTGAAATATATAAAAGATCTCATTTAAGTATATCAAAATTTTCATCATTAATTCAAAAAGATAGAAGGACTGTAACATCTTGGGTTGATGGATTAACAGATGTTGAACCAAATGATGAAGTGAAGAAAAAAATATGTTCTCTTTTTAGATATCCTGATTATATATGGGAAGATGGCTGTGTTGATGAAGAGTTTTTAAAATCTATTACACAAATACCACAAAAAGAGGTTCGTATAATAGATGAAGATTATCAAGGTAGATTAAAATATATAATGGATATTGAAAAAAATAGAAGATTTGTAATCCAAGCACAATTTCCTGGACCTATGTATAGAGATACAGCAGTTCAAAGAGTATATAGAACAAGAACAGATAAAAACATAGAAGAGCTTAAACAAAATAGAATTGATCAAATGCTTAGATATGATTATGATACAACTGAGTGGTACTCAATCAAATCAATACTTAGTTTTTGTTATGCTGAAATTGGTAATTTCTTTACAAAAGAAGAAAAAATAAAAATATTAGAATTGATTTATGAACTTTTTAACAATAATTATAATAAAAAATTGTTTCTTTTTGACTCATTTTCAAGAAAAATTTATGGAATGGAAACTACATATATCTCTATAAATGTAAAGCAAAAAATCCTATTTTTTAAATCACCAATTGAATCAGTTTTTATTGAAATTAGAAATAAAAACTTAGTAGAAAGAATGCATAGATATTACTCTTCACCAATTGAAGCGCCAAGTCATGTAAACTTTTTAGAATCAGTTAAAATTATTAAGATTTTACAAGATGCTTTAAAATACAACAATTCTTTAGCACAAGCTTATGAAAATATAAATAGAACTACTGATTATGGAGAACTGTTTTTCAACAATCTATCTATAGATTTACAAAGACAAGTTAGTGCTCCAAAACAAGGACAAAGAAGAAATTAATGCAATATTTAGACCAATTCTTATTAATAGCAGTTGCACATATAATAGCACTTATGTCTCCTGGACCTGATTTTGCAATTATATTAAAACAAAGTATTACCCATGGAAGAGAAAAATCTTTATGGACTAGCTTTGGAATTAGTATAGGAATTTTGGTACATGTAAGTTATACAGTATTAGGAATAGGTTTGATTATTTCAAAATCTATAATTATTTATACTATTATAAAATACTTAGCAGCTTTATATTTAATATACTTAGGAATTAAAGCTTTAAAATCAAACTCTTTTAAACTAGACAAGTTTGAAAAAGGCAAAACACAAAAAGAGATAACAAAATTTAAAGCATTTAGTATAGGGTTTTTTACAAATGCACTAAATCCAAAAGCAACACTATTTTTCTTATCTTTATTTACTGTTATTGTGGATATAAATACTCCTTTATATATCCAAGGTTCTTATGCAGTCTTTTTTGTAATATCTACTTTTTTATGGTTTGGTTTTTTATCATTTGTTTTAACAGGGAAAAAAGTAAGAGGTTTTTTTAACTCTTTTGGAAAGGTATTTGATAAAGTAATAGGAGTGATATTAATTGCTTTAGGAATAAAAGTAGCGATGAGTGAAATGTGATAAGTAATTTATATTTTTCTCTTGAAGAACTTATTCTTCGTTTTCTTACTTTTTAGTTGTAAAAAGTAAGACAAAAAGCAACCAGACAAGTTGATGAAGGCAAAGCTACCTTACAGTTATATATTTATTTTTGCCCTGCAAAACTCGCTAAAGAGTGCATTTAGCACTCTTTTTTACGCTCAAACAGTTTCGGGCTTTACCAAAATAAATATATAACTTCCAGCTTCATCAAAGTCTGGGAAGAAGAGAGTTTGAGCTATCATATATAAATTTACAAAAATGAAGAGTTAAGATTTAGATATTGTTTAAAGAACAAATGTTCTCTAAACAATTTA
>ERZ1673962.631-NODE-631-length-22402-cov-20.632076_pt1 | contig 22402 bp, 14 predicted proteins | sample MGYA00580188_ERZ1673962 | MGnify/ENA primary metagenome ERZ1673962 (study PRJEB41334, sample SAMN05608104) | rock metagenome | biome: terrestrial subsurface; feature: shale formation; material: shale | place: USA: Pennsylvania ... | reverse complement strand
ACAAGCGCGAGCTGGGCCCCTACGTCGGTTATCTGCCGCAGGACATCGAACTGTTTGAAGGCAGCATCAGTGAAAACATAGCCCGATTCCGTGAAGTAGAGCCGGACAAGGTTATTCAGGCAGCCAAGGCCGCCGGTGTGCACGAGATGATCCTGCAGCTACCTGAAGGCTATGACACGGTAATCGGCTCGGACGGGGTCAATCTGTCGGGTGGCCAGCGCCAGCGCGTTGGGTTGGCGCGGGCGATTTATGGTAGCCCCCGCCTGATTATCCTTGACGAGCCCAACTCCAATCTTGATGAAGTCGGCGAGCGTGCGCTGGCCATGGCCATCCAGCAGCTAAAGGCCAGTGGCGCCACGGTGTTCATCATTACCCACCGCACCAGCATCCTGGCCCAGCTCGATCGCCTGCTGGTTATGAGCAACGGAGCAATCGGCCTGTATGGGCCGCGCGACAAGGTCATGGCCGAACTCAACAAGCAACAAGCCAGCGCCCAGAAGATCGCCCAGGTAACGCCTGGGCAATCTGCGGCACGCTCGTAACCGAGACCATCATGACCAGCATGAACAATGCCATCGAAGATCGCCTTGCCAGCCTGCCGGCGTCGGACCGCAAGGCTCGCCTGATCGGTTTTGCCATCGTTTTCGTGATGTTTGGGCTCTTTGGTGCCTGGGCCACCTTCGCCCCTTTAGGCAGCGCCGCACTGGCGCCCGGTGTAGTGACCGTGCAGTCCTATCGCAAGACCATCCAGCACTTGGAAGGCGGCATCGTCAAGGAACTGCATGCCCGTGACGGGGACGTCGTGGCTGCAGGCGATCCGCTGATCGTGCTTGACGACACCCAGGTCCGTGCCGAATACGGCATGACGCTCAGCCAGCTGGTGGCTGCCCAGGCCATGGAAGCGCGGCTGCAGGCCGAGCGCGACGGGCGGGAGCAGATCGACTTCAGCGCAATGATCGAAACCAGCAGCCATCGCGCGATCGAGGCCCAGGACGGGGAAACCCAGGTGTTCAATGCCCGTCGTGGTTCACGGCTTGGAGAAGTCGCGGTTCTGCAGAAGCGTGTCGGACAGCTGCAGGAGCAGATTTCTGGCTTGCAATCGATGGTCGCTACCAAGCGCAATCTGGAAAAGTCCTACCGCGATGAAATTGGCGAACTGACGGAGCTCTTGGCAGAGGGTTATGTCGACAAGCAGCGCCTGCTCGAACAGCAGCGCCGCCTCGACATGCTCAAGGCCGAGATTGCCGACCATCAGTCCGAAGTCACCAAGACCCGGTTGCAGATCAGTGAGACCGAGCTGCAGATACTCCAGCTGAATAAGGACTTCAATTCGGAGGTGGTGGCACAGCTCTCCGAGGTGCAGACAAAGGTGTTCGACCTGCAGGAGCGCAAGGCCGCTCTGGAAGATCGCCTGAGCCGCATCGTCATCCGTGCCCCCGAAGACGGCATGATCCTGGGCATGAAGGTCCACACGATCGGCGGTGTCGTCAGCCCGGCCACGCCGTTGCTCGATATCGTGCCCTCGGTATCCGACCTTATCGTCGAGGCTCAGGTGTCGCCTATCGACATTGACCGTGTAAGCGTGGGCAAGCCCGCCGATATCCGCTTCAGTGCCTTCAAGAGTTCGACCACGCCGGTAATCAAGGGTGTTGTCCGGCATGTATCGGCGGACCGCCTGATCAATGAGGAAACGGGCATGCCTTACTACCTGGCGCGCGTCGCGCTGACCGAGGAGGGTGCGCGTGCGCTGGGCTCGCTTACGCTGCAACCGGGCATGCCGGCAGAGGTACTGATCAATACCGGCACTCGGACCATGTTGCAGTATTTGATGCAGCCGGCGACCGATGCCTTTGCCAGATCATTGATCGAGGACTGATGGTGCGCTGCTTCGCTTCTCTTTGCTTCAGCCTGTTCTTCGGCCTCGTTCATGCCCAGGCCGCCGAAACACCGGCGGCGCCGCCGGGCGAGGTTACGGCCTCGAACTACTCGGCCAACCTGATGCAACTCTATCGTGAGTCCCGCCTTGAGGATCCGCGTGTCCTCGCCGCCTACGCTCGTGCTCAGGCAGGCAAGGAGCGCGAACGCGAAGCTTTCGGCGGACTGCTGCCGCAGGTCACCGCCAGCAGCAGCTTCAACCGCACCAACCGCGACGTGGAAACCTACACCGAGAGCTTCAACAACGAACGCTACGCCCTCTCGCTGAGCCAGCACTTGTATAACAAGCAGGCCTGGGAGAACTATCAGGAATTCAAGTCCCGGGCGAGACAGGGCGAGTTCGAAGCTATTGATGCGCAGGCGGAAGCAACCGTTGATCTGGCGCAGCGTTATTTTGTGGCGCTGGCCTCTGATGACGAACTCGAACTGGTCATGGCCGAACGTCGTGCTACCCAGAAGAACCTGGATCGGGTTGAAGCGCTTTATGAAAAGCAGCTCGCGATGGTGACCGATGTGCTTGATTTGCGCGCCCGCGTCGATGCACTGGCGGCCCAGGAGGTGGAAGCCCGCAATCAGGTACGCGTCAGCCGTGAGGAGCTGTCCGAAATCATCGGCCGGCCAGTGCAGGAGAAGCTCAGTCGGATACGCGAGGACATCGAGCTGCAGGTGCCCGGCGAAAGCGTGACGGTCTGGGTGGAGCGGGCCATTGCCGCCAACCCTGCCCTAAAAGCCCAGGAACAGGCACTGGCCGCCGCCGAGGCTGCCTTTCGGGAAGGCAAGGGCGGGCATTATCCATCGTTGAGCTTGAACCTCAGCGCCCAGCGAAGTGACGTGGGCTATGACAACACTCTGGCGCCCCGCTCCGATAGCTATGTAGCAAGCATTGGTGTCCAAGTGCCCATATACAGCGGGGGGTCGACTTCCGCGCGCAGTCGGGCGCTGTACCAGGATCGCCTGGCCACAGAGCAGCAGATGGAGGCGCTCCGGCGCCAGGTGGTCAAGGAAACCACCAGCGCATACCTGACCGCGCAAGCCAGCGTGGAAAAGATTCGCGCGACGCGCAATGCACTCGACTCGGCGGAACGGTCCAGGGTGGCCGCCGAGCGTGGTTTCGAGTTCGGAGTGGTCAACTCCGTGGATGTCCTGACCAGCGTCCAGAACGAATATTCTGCTCGCCGAGACCTGCTGAAGGCCCAGTACGATTTCATCACCAATTTACTGGTTTTGAATCGTTGGGCCGGAAGGTTGTCCGAGCAGAGCGTCGAAAACGTCAATATGTGGCTGGCTCGCAACGAAGAGGCCCGAGCCTTGGAACGGAAAACAACGGAATGAGCATGAACGGCAAGACCGCGATAGTCACGGGGATCACGGGGCAGGACGGTGCATACCTCACTCAGCTATTGCTGGAGAAGGGCTATAAGGTGTTCGGTACCTATCGCCGGACCAGCTCAGTCAACTTCTGGCGGCTCGAAGAAGTGGGTGCCCTGGGCCATCCGAACCTGGAGCTCGTCGAGCACGACCTGACCGACCTGGGTGCCAGTATCCGCCTGATGGAAAAAGCCCAGCCTCAGGAGGTGTATAACCTCGCCGCGCAGAGTTTCGTTGGTGTGTCGTTCAATCAACCCATCACCACCGCCGAAATCACAGGGCTTGGCGCGGTCAACCTGCTGGAAGCGATTCGCATCGTCGATCCGCAGATCCGCTTTTACCAGGCGTCGACTTCGGAAATGTTCGGTGAGGTTCAGCAAATCCCGCAAACCGAGGTTACGCCGTTCTACCCGCGCAGCCCCTATGGTGTTGCCAAGCTCTACGCCCACTGGATGACCATCAACTACCGCGAGTCCTACGGCATCTTCGGTACCAGCGGTATCCTGTTCAATCATGAGTCACCACTGCGCGGTAAAGAATTCGTTACTCGCAAGATTACCGATGCGGCAGCGCGCATTTCGCTAGGCAATCTGGATTGTCTGCAGCTAGGCAATCTGGATGCCAAGCGTGACTGGGGCTATGCCAAGGAATATGTAGAGGGAATGTGGCGCATGCTTCAGGCCGAATCCCCAGATACCTTCGTACTAGCTACCAATCGCACCGAAACAGTGCGCGACTTCGTTTCGCTGGCATTCAAAGCGGTAAACATCCAGCTCGATTGGCAAGGCAATGCCGAAACTGAGCGCGGTATTAATGCTCAGACAGGCAAGACCCTCGTGGAAGTCAATCCTCGCTTCTATCGTCCGGCTGAAGTGGATCTTCTTATCGGCAACCCAGAGAAAGCTGAGTCGGTGCTTGGGTGGAAGCCGAAAACTTCGCTTGAAGAGCTCTGCAAGCTAATGGTAGCCGCCGATCTACAGCGAGTTCGAGTCGGGAATTCATTCTAGTTCAGCAGACATGTCATGAGCGCCATGCCCCGCAAATAGTCGCTTTGGTTTTTTTCGCACTTTGCCAGTGCGGACCGTAGAAATTCCACGGATAGGTCTTCCCGCTTGCAGGCATGGCGGCTCGCCGACATCTTACCTTGGTTGCTATAGGATAATTCCATGGTGTGCCGCGGCAGGATAATAGGTCGCTCAAAGTTGTTCGCGATGAAGAAGCTACGTCAATTAATGCAGGGTCGGGGTACCTTTTTGAATCGCACTTTAAATGCATTATGGCAATCTCGTCAGTTTATAAAAAGCTCCATTCGCAATGAGTTCGTTGCTCGTGTCGTGCGCAGTCGTTTAGGCTTTGTCTGGATTGTTTTGTATCCGCTGGCTCAAGTCGCCATTTATGCGTTTGTGTTATCAGCGCTCATGACTGCAAAATTGCCAGGGTTGCAAATAGCATACGCATATCCCATTTATCTCACGGCAGGAATACTGGCTTGGAGTCTATTCTCCGAGGTGGTGGGGCGATGCTTGAATGTTTTCATTGAGAGTAGCAACCTGCTTAAGAAAATGGCATTTCCGCGCTTGGCGCTTCCAGTTATCGTGACGGGTAGTGCGATGGCAAATAATACGCTGCTTCTTTTATCCGTCCTGGTAGTGTTCGCAGTTCTCGGTCACTCTCCCACATTGAGCCTGTTCTGGCTTCCGGTCGTAACATTGATCTTGCTTTTGCTGGCCTTAGGCCTCGGTTTGTCGCTGGGTCTGCTGAACGTATTCTTCAGAGATGTCGGGCAACTGGTAAATATGGCACTTCAATTCGGCTTTTGGCTTACGCCAATTGTTTATACGCTTGATCTTCTACCTCCTGTATATCAGGAAATTCTTCATCTAAACCCCGTGACAGGTATCGTTCAGAGTTATCAGGCGATATTGGTATTCGGGCGAGCGCCCGACTGGCAGATATTGCTTTATCCAGCATTGTTCGCAATTGCCGTGTTGGCTCTGGCTGCTTTCATTTATAGGCGCGCAATTGATGAAGTGGTGGATGTGCTATGAGCGTTGCCCTGCGTGTTGACGGTATTGGCAAGGCATTCAATCAATATCGGCGTGAGCGACACCGCATTCTGTCCTGGTTTGGTTTCCCGATTCCCTCGGTGGAACGTCATTGGGTTCTACAGGATGTCTGCTTTGCATTGGAGCCAGGGGAGGCGGTTGGCCTGATAGGCCTAAACGGTGCAGGAAAAAGCACGCTGCTGAAGATCATCACCGGCACATTGAAACCCACCACCGGGAATGTGCAGGTCAGCGGCCGGGTGTCGGCCATTCTGGAGCTGGGGATGGGCTTTCATCCGGATCTGACCGGCAGACAGAACGCCTACCACATCGCGGGTCTGATGGGGCTTGCCAAGGCGCAGATCGACGATCTGATTGACGACATCCATAACTTTTCCGAAATCCATGAGTATTTCGATCAGCCGGTGCGAATGTATTCGAGCGGTATGCAGGCGCGTCTCGCCTTTGCTGTCGCAACCGCGCAGCGGCCGGAAATACTGATCGTTGACGAAGCCTTATCGGTAGGGGACGCGTACTTCCAGCACAAGAGCTTTGATCGCATTCGCCAGTTCACCCGGCAAGGCACAACGCTGCTGCTTGTTAGTCATGACAAACAGGCCATCCAAAGCATTTGCAATCGAGCTATTTTGCTTGACGGTGGCCAGATTGCCATGCAGGGCGAGCCGGATGCTGTCATGGATTACTACAATGCAATGTTGGCCGCTCATCAGGACCAGCAGATCAGCAGCAATCCTCAGAACAACGCACTTTTGTCCGGCACGGGCGAGGCCGTATTCACCGGCTTCGAGCTCACCGCCGATGGCCAGCCGGCAGAGGTCATCGATGTTGGCCAATCGATTCGGTTGCAGGTTCGTGCGCGCTGCCAGAGCCCAATCCCTAACCTTGTTCTGGGATTCCTCATCAAGGATCGCTATGGGCAGGATGTCTTCGGCACCAATACCCGGCAACTGGATCAGGTGCTCTACGATCCTGCCCCAGGTCAGTTACTGTCTTGGACGTTTACGCTTGATGCCAATATCGGCCCCGGAACTTACTCGATTACCCTGGCGCTGCACAGCAAGGAAGGGCATATCGAGCGTAACTATGCTTGGCACGAGCGCGCCCTGATGTTCGAAGTGGTCAATCGTAGTCGGCGCGAGTTTGCGGGGGTGGCATGGTTGGGAAGCACATTGGAGTGTCAGCAAGAGCATGAGTGATTTCTATCGCGCGCTAGAAGAGCGCTTCCGAGCCTCCCGCGAGGAAATACAGGCACGGCTTGCCACCTATCGCCCCTTGTTGGAGGCTCTGCTCGCAAGGCACACTCGGCCTCAGGCTTTCGATATCGGTTGCGGTCGTGGCGAATGGCTGCAGATGCTCGGCGAGATGGGCTTTGACGCTCAGGGGGTCGACCTCGATGACGCAATGTTGGCAGCCTGTCACGAGGCGGGACTGAATGCCCGCAACCAGGATGCGTTGAGCGCCCTGCAAGCCGCGCCGGATGGCTATTATCAGCTGATAACCTCATTTCATGTCGTTGAGCATCTCGACTTTGACTACCTGCAACTTCTGCTTAAAGAGGCAGCGCGCGCACTGGCTCCCGGTGGTCTGCTGATACTGGAAACTCCGAACAGCGAAAATCTCATGGTCGGGACCAGTAGTTTCTATCTTGATCCGACCCATCATCGACCCGTGCCGGCCCTGTTTCTTGAATTCCTCTGCCAGCAGAGCGGTTTTTCGCGCTGCATGATCATGCGGCTGCAAGAAGACCCGGCGCTGACTTCATCCGACGCTTCTATCGGCCTTTGGCAGGTGCTTTACGGGGTTAGCCCTGACTACGCGATCGTGGCGCAGAAGGATACTGACGAAAGCGACGTGTTCGCCGAACTGTTTACCCGCGAATACGGCCTTGGTCTTGAGAAGCTTGCGCTCCGGCATGATCGACAGGTCGCTGATAAATTCCAGCAGTTGGCCTCAGATCAGGCAGCTGCGCACCAGTGGCTGGAAGAGCGCCTGACTGCGCTTACCGATCGCTATGACGAGCGCATACAGGTGCTTACCGAGCGATATGAGCAGACCGAAGCTGCGTTGAAGCAGGTCTATCTGAGTCGGTCATGGCGTATTACCCAACCGATGCGGGACCTGGCCGACTCCGTGCGGCATCGGGATCGCAACTGGGCACGGCGCCTCATGTTACGTCCCCTGCGGGCCGGTTTGTTTCATCTGCGCAAAAAGCCTGCCCTGACAGCATCGGTTTTACGTGCGGCTCGCCATGTCCCGGGCCTTGAAAGTCGCCTGCGGCGCTTGCAGATGGTATTGGAGCGCCCCGAGCATGCTGCTGGTCACGACAGTGTGGAGCATGCCCCTCGCGTCGTGAGCCTCGCCACGCGCTTGGGTAAGCTGGCTGATCCGGCTCGGCCTCAGCCTGCTGCGGTGCCCGCACTGCCACGGCTGGCCTTCGTCACCCCGTTGCCGCCCGAACGTACCGGAATCGCCGATTACAGTGCAGAGCTGCTGCCCGAGCTGTCAGCTTATTTCCAGATTGATGTGATCGTTGAACAAGACGTTATTGAAGCCCGCTGGATAAGCGACAACTGTCAGACACACGATGCGGGGTGGCTGCGGGAAAATGCCGACGCCTTTGATGCCGTGCTCTATCACGTTGGTAACTCCGCCTACCACGACTGGATGTTTTCACTGCTGCAAGACGTGCCAGGAATACTGGTTCTGCACGACTTTTTCCTCAGTGGGCTGATCTGGTCACTCGAAGCGATGCCGCAGCATCAAGGCATCAAACTCAACGAGCTGTACTATAGCCACGGTTATCCAGCACTGGTCCAAGCCCTGAAAGGCGCGGATGGATCACAGATTGCGTTCCGGTACCCGTTCAATCGGACCGTTATCGAATCGGCCGTTGGCGTCATCGTCCATTCGGATGTTTCGCTCCGGCTTGCCCAGCAATGGTTTGGCGACAAGACTGCAAACAACTGGCGCCGCATCCCGTTGTTGCGTGTGCCGGCAGCGCCGATGAACTCAAGGGAGGCGCGTGAGCGTCTGCAACTGCCTGAGTCGGCTTTTGTGGTCTGTAGCTACGGCCAGCTTGGCGTCACCAAGCTCAATCATCGCCTCCTTCAGGCTTGGCTTGCCTCGGATCTGGCACGGAGTCCCAATTGCATATTGGTATTCGTCGGTGAGCTGAGCGATGACGAATACGGCCAGAGCCTTCGCGCCGCCATGCTCGAAAGCGGCATCGAGTCGCAGATACGGATTACCGGCTGGGCGAGCGGCGAGACCTTTCGTGATTATCTTGCTGCAGCAGACGTTGCTGTTCAGCTACGCACCCTGTCGCGGGGCGAAACTTCGGCCGCCGTTCTGGACTGCATGAATTACGGCTTGCCGACCATCGTCAATGCCAATGGCAGCATGGCCGATCTCTCGCCTGAAGGCGTATACCGCCTGGCGGACGATTTCGAAACGGCTGAGCTGAGCGCAGCACTTGAGCATTTCTGGAACGACATTTCTGCGCGGGAGCTGATAGGCAAGCGTGCGAAAGATATCGTCGAAACGCTTCATTCGCCGGCTGGTTGCGCGCGCCTCTATCGCGACGCCATCAGTGACTTCATCACCGCTGCCCGGGAGACTGATCGGGTGCTGCAGGATGCCGTGAAGTCGCTCCCTGCAACTGATCAGGGCTCACTGCTGGCGCTCGCCGAACGGCTAGCGAAGGACCAGGCTGCACCGGCACGCCAGCCGCAGTTGCTGCTTGATATCACCGCCACAAGCCGTCTAGATCGACACACCGGCATCGAGAGGGTTGCCAAGGCCCTGACACTTGCGCTGCTTGAAAAGCCGCCTGCGGGCTACCGGATCGAGCCGGTCTATCTTTCTGATCAGGGCGGACGCTGGCACTACCGATACGCCAGCGCCTACACCGCCCGTCTGCTGGGCATCCCAGAAGTCATCCCGGATCGCGGCGTTGACTATGTGGCGGGCGACTGCTTGCTCGCGCTTGATTACTCGGGCGAGGCATTTATCCGCGCGAGTGACAAAGGCCTGTTCAGGACCCTGCGCGGGCAAGGCGTCAATTGCCGGATGTTGGTGCATGATTTGTTGCCAGTGACCCGTCCAGAACTGTTCCCGCCCAGCGCCAACGCTTATTTCGGTCGCTGGCTCGATGTCGTGGCGCAACTTGATGGCGCGATATGCGTAACCCGTACCGTTGCCGCTGAGCTGCACGGCTGGCTTGAACAGCATCACCCGCAGCGCAGCGAAATCCTCACGCTCGATCACTCCCACCATGGCGCAGACCTCTCCGGAGCGGCTCCCAGCCGTGGTTTGCCTGAAAATGCCACAGAGTTGCTGGCGAAGCTGGCGGCGCGTCCAAGCGTGCTCATGGTCGGTACGCTGGAGCCGCGCAAGGGCTATGTGCAGGCGCTGGCCGCCTTTACCCACCTCTGGCAGAGCGGGGCCGAGATCAACCTGGTCATCGTCGGAAGGGAAGGCTGGAAGGACTTGCCCGACGAGCAGCGGCGCGACATTCCCGAGCTGATCAGGCAATTGCGCCAGCATCCGCAATTGGGGCAGCGCCTGTTCTGGCTGAACGACGTCAGTGATGAATTCCTGGAAAAGGTATACGCCACTGCCGACGGCTTGCTGGCGGCTTCGCTGGACGAAGGCTTCGGTCTGCCGCTGATCGAGGCGGCTCAGAAGGGCCTGCCCATTCTGGCGCGCGATATCCCCGTCTTCCGCGAGGTTGCCGGCGAGCACGCCTGTTTCTTCCATGCGGACCAGGCCGGCGAACTGGCTGAAGCCATCGATGCCTGGCAGCGCAGCGGCTTCAGGCCAGCCTCCAGCGGCATGCCCTGGCTGACCTGGCAGCAAAGTGCGAACAATCTTCAGCGGATCATGCTCCGCGACAGGGAACAGCATCCATGAGTCACGGACTGACGGGCTCGCCCGCACGCTATTACCCCTATATAGATGGTCTGCGTGCGCTGGCCGTGCTTTCGGTGCTGGTCTATCACCTTCACGGTCCCTGGTTGCCGGGCGGCTTCGTCGGCGTAGATGTGTTTTTCGTCATCTCCGGCTTCGTCGTCAGTGCCTCCATCGCCAGCTTCAAGGGGCAGGGGTTGTGGCAGTTCCTAGGTTATTTCTACACCCGCCGCATCCGCCGCATCTTTCCGGCCCTGATTGTCTGCCTGCTGCTGACCAGCCTGGCCAGTGCGCTCTTCATACCCTCCATCTGGCTTAGCGAAGTCAATCAGCGCACCGGCCTCTATGCCTTCTTTGGCCTGAGCAATTTCATCCTTGCGCAAACCGGGCGGGACTACTTTGCCCCGACCACCGAATTTAATCCCTACACCCATACCTGGTCGCTGGCCGTCGAAGAGCAGTTCTATCTGGTCTTCCCGTTCCTGTTCCTCGCCTGGCTGTCGGGACCGCGTGGCCGCAAACTCTCCCTGCTGTTGTTTGCCATGGCCGCAGCGGCATCCATTCTCCTGGCGGGCTGGCAGAGTCAGGCCAGCCCCACCCAGGCCTACTTCCTGACGCCGGCGCGCTTCTGGGAGCTGGCCGCAGGCGTCCTGCTGTATCAGTTGCTCAGCAAGCTGCCGGAACGCACCGCCGCTGATCGCCACGGCTGGCTTTACGCGCTTGCAGCCAGTCTGTCGCTTATCGTGGTGCTGCTTGCCTTCATCGTGTCTACACCCCAGCGCTTTCCCATGCCCGGCGCCTTGCTTGCAGTCGTGGGAACCCTCGGCGTACTGGGGCTTCTGTACCGCCACGCCGGCTTGCATCGGCTGCACGGCCTGCTTGGCAGCCGCCCGCTTGTGGCCGTAGGCAAGATCTCCTACTCGCTGTATCTCTGGCACTGGCCGGTTTTCGTATTGTTTCGCTGGACCGTCGGGCTGGAAACGCCCCTGCAGCGAATCATCGCGGTGGCGCTGGCATTCGCACTGGCCATGGCCTCCTACCTCTGGGTCGAAACCCCCGTGCGTCATGCCGCCTTCATGCGCCGCATGCCCCAGCGCGCGGTGATCGCCTGCGGCCTGTTGATCATCCTGGCCGGCTGGTCGGGCGCACGCTATATCGATCAAAAGCAGCCACAACTGTCGCTGAGCAGCATCAGTCAGGTGCCCGACGACTGGTACCCGCGTGGCTCCTCCAGCTTCAAGGATTTTCCAGGCTGTATCGCCGACCCTGAATACCGAGTGGTCAATGGCGCCACACTGATGCTCTACACACCGCATGGCTGCGTACAGCCGCGCCCCCTGCAGGAGCGTGTGCTGTACGTCATTGGCGACTCCCACGCCATGGCCTACGAGGGGCTGTTCAAGCAGTACGCCATCGAGCAGTCGATTCGCGTGCACGCCTATGTCAAAAGCGGATGTGCCTTCATCAGCCTGCAACCATGGAACAACGATGCAGCCTGCCGGCAGTTCGCGCGCGACGTCCTCAGTGACCTGGCCACGCTCAAGGCCGGCGATATTCTTTTCCTGCCGTCGCTACGCCTGCCCAGGTTCGCCGATCAGTGGGCCTTCCTCGGGATGGAACAAGCCTACGACGGTATGTTCGGCCCGCAAGCCGATGCCGGTCGCAGGCAGGTCGTCGAGGAAACCGTTCTCATGCTTCGCGAATTCACCGAGCGAGGCGTGCAGGTGGTTTTCGAGGCGCCCAAACCCTTGTTCAAGGCGCCCCCGTTCCGTTGCGCCGACTGGTTCAACCGGGACAACCCCATCTGTGCCCAGGGGCTGGAAATATCCCGGCAGCAGTTGCAGGAATATCGTCAGCCGGTATTGACGGCATTTGCCGAAATCCAGCGGCAGCTGCCCAATGTCGGCATCTGGGACCCGTTCCCCGTACTGTGCCCTGCCGAGCCCTGCAGCGCCTGGCATGATGCCAGGCCGCTGTTCCTGGATGCCGACCACATCAGCGGTTACGGCAACAGCCGGTTGCTGGCAGACTTCAGCGCCTACATGAACGCCCGCCCTGGCAGCCCCCTGGCACGGCACAACCCTTGAGCGAAATGGCCCTGCACGCATGTCGTCCCCGCTGAAAAGCGCTACTGGCAGCCCCCTCGCGCCCCTGCCATACCAGCCTTATATAGATGGCTTGAGGGCGCTGGCCGTGCTTTCGGTGCTGGTCTATCACCTCCACGGTCCCTGGTTGCCGGGTGGCTTTGTCGGCGTGGACGTGTTTTTCGTCATTTCCGGCTTCGTCGTCAGCGCCTCGGTCGCCGGCTTCAAGGGGCGGGGGCTGTGGCAGTTCCTGGGCTACTTCTACACCCGCCGCATCACCCGCATCTTTCCCGCGCTGATCGTCTGCCTGCTGGTCACCGCCCTGTTCAGCGCCCTGTTCGTGCCCTCGGCCTGGCTCAGCGCCGTCAACCAGCAAACCGGCTTCTACGCCTTCTTCGGCCTGAGCAACTTCATCCTCGCGCAATCGGGGCGCGACTACTTCGCGCCGGCCACCGAGTACAACCCCTACACCCACACCTGGTCGCTGGCGGTCGAAGAGCAGTTCTATCTCGTCTTCCCGTTCCTGTTCATCGCCTGGCTGGCGGGTGGGCGAGGGCGCAAACTGTCCGTATGGCTGTTCGCTGTCGGCGCGCTGGCATCCATCGGCTATGCCATCTGGACCTTGCGCGGCAACCCTGTAGCGGCCTTCTTTCTCACACCGGGGCGCTTCTGGGAGCTGGCGGCGGGCGTCCTGCTCTACCAGTGCATTGGTCAGCGCCGCGAGCAACCGACGGCGCGGCACTGGGACGGGCTGGCACTGGGAGCACTGCTTCTGGTCCTGGCGGCGTTCGTCCTGTCCCGGTCGAGCAGTTTTCCCTTTCCCGGCGCGTTGCTGGCCGTGGCGGGCACCCTCGGGCTGATTGTCTGCCTGCATCGTCGCTCCGGCTTTCTGCATCGGGTGCTGGGCTGGCAGGGGCTGGTTGTGGTCGGGCGCATTTCCTATTCCCTGTACCTGTGGCACTGGCCTGTCTTCGTGCTGTTTCGCTGGACCTGCGGCCTGGAGACCGCTGTAACCAGGCTGGCGGCGGTGGCGCTGGCCTTCCTCCTGGCGTTTGCCTCCTACCACTGGGTGGAGAACCCCCTGCGCCATTCGTCCATGCTGCGGCGGCTGCCCAGGACCGTGACAATCCTTGCCGGGCTGGTGGCCATCGCATTGGGTAGCTGGGGCGCACGGCTGATCGACGAGCAGCGTGCCTCCATCTCCTTCAGCCAGCTCAGCCGGCAACCCGAGGTGTGGTACCCCCACGGCTGGTCGATTAATCCTCAGCGCCCCGGCTGCAATGCCGACCCTCAATATCACAATGCCGAAGGTGGGCTGCTGCTGATCTATCAGGCTCGGGGCTGTCAGGAGCCCCTTGCCCCGGCTGACACAGCCCTCTACGTTATTGGCGACTCGCACGCCCTGGCCTATGAGGGATTGTTCAAGCAATACGCCATGCAGACTGGCCGCACCGTCTACGCTTACAACAATGGCGGCTGCCCTTTCATCAGTCTTCAGCCCTGGCGCGATATCGATAATCCAGCATGCCTTCAGCATACCGAGGCGGCGCTGCGTGACTTGCGTAGGCGAATCAAACCCGGTGATATCCTCTTCCTGCCTTCATTGCGCATGCCTCGGCTGGCCGATCAGTGGGGCGTCTTCTCGGACGAAAAGGTCGAAGAACAGGTCTTCAGCGATCGCGCCATAGCCGGTCGGCTGCGTGCCCAAACCGCAGCCGTCCAAACCTTGCGTGAATTTGTCGCACGTGATGTGCATGTTGTGCTCGAAGGGCCTAAGCCGCTGTTTAAAGCTCCGCCGTTTCGCTGCGCCGACTGGTTCAACCGGCACAACCCGATCTGCGAGCCAGGCTTCGTCCTGAGTCGCGCTGAACTGCAACGTTACCGTGAGCCAGTGCTGAACGCTTTTGCCGAGATCGTTCGCGAGCTGCCAGGCATCGGCGTCTGGGACCCTTTCCCTTTGCTCTGCCCGCACAGCCAGTGCTCGACTTGGCGCGACAGCCAGCCACTGTTTCTCGATGGTGACCACCTGAGTGGATTTGGCAACCAGCTCTTGCTGCCCCACTTCTCGACCTATCTCGATGTAAGAACAGGCGACCGGTAGTCAGATCGTTGGCGCCAATGCTAAGCATTAAGTCGTATCGCTGCGAACTTGGTCTTGTTGCTTGCAGCGAAAAATGTGTAGCATGGCTGAGCTTGCTATCGAGAGCGTGTGAATGCCTAGGACAATGCGCATTCCTGTCACTCGATGCTGCACCACCCATCAAGGGGGGCCATGCCCCGATGGGGCATGGCAGGTAGGCCGAGCCGACGGGCTCTTTGCACCCAGGTCTGCATGTCGATTCGACTTATTTTTTTGGAGAGATTGTTAAATGGCAACTGCATCTGATCTGCAACAGCTGTACATCGGTTACTTTGGTCGCGCTGCGGACCAGGAAGGCCTGAACTTCTGGCTGGGCGCTATCAACAACGATGGCCTGTCCCAGGACAACGTTCACGCTGCATTCGTCAACAGCGATGAGTACACCGCTCAGTACGAAGGTCTGACCGTCAGCCAGAAAGTCGCGGCTGTATACCAGAACGTCCTGGGTCGCGCTGCTGACACCGAAGGCGCAGCCTTCTGGACCAAAGCCATCGAAGACGGCACCATCACCGAAGATCAACTGATCGAAGCCCTGCTGAGCGGCCTGAGCACCAAAGACGCTCAAGCGATCTCCAACAAGATCGTAGTTGCTAACTACTACACCTCTGCCAAAGGCGATGCGTATGTAGAAGCTAGCAAAGCTGAAAGCGGCGCTATCATCAAAGCTGTAACCGACAAGCTGGATACCGTTGGCACCGCTCTGACTAAAGTTGGCGAAGTTGTTGGTGTAAGCAACGCCGAGCTGGCCACTGCGCTGAACGCTCTGCAAGCTGCTGAAAAAGCTCAGGTTGAAGTTGCTAAAGCCTTCCTGGGCGATGCCGCTGAAGGCCTGACCGACACGCAAATCCTGGCTGCAGCCGACAACGGCACTACTGGCATTAACGCCAAGTCCGGCGCTGCACTCACTGCAGCTCAGAACGCAGCTACCGCTGTAGACGCTGGCGTAACCCTGACTGGCGATGCTGGCGATGCTGCCAAGCTGAAAATCGCACTGGACAAAGCGGCTGCTGACGTTAGCACCGCTCGCGCCGAAGTTGCCAAGACTGCTGGCCTGCCTGACCTGGTAACCAAGTTCAACACTCAGCTGGCCGCCCAGAAAGCTGCTGCTGCAACTCTGGCGGCTGCTCAAGCCGAGCAGGCTGCTGAGCGAGTTAAAGCCGAATCCATCATTGGCGAAACCCTGACCATCGACGCCCAAACCGGTGTTACTGACGATGCCAATGGCGTTAAAGTGTTCAGCATCGTTAACAACCAACTGGTTATCGACAAGGAATTCAGCGACGCCAACGCCGACGCTACTGTTCCTGCGCAGGTAGCCAACCTGAAGGCAGCTAACGACCTGCTGGCTGATGTCAAAGCTACCCTGGCTGCAGACAAGGCCGCAAAAGCTGCTGACACCGCTCTGGACACCACTGGCGCCCAGATCGATGCAGCCAGCAACGACAGCTACGTTGCGGGTACCAATGCACTCACCGGCGGCGTAGCTGCAAAACTGCTGGAAGAGATTGATCAACAAGAAACTCTGGTTAAAGCCGCCCAGGCTTACAGCAAAGCCGCTACCGTTGCCACTGAGTACAAAGCAGCTGATGATGCTATCTCTGCCGCAGAAGATGCCATCACTGATGCAGCTGGCCTCGACTACGACCTGGTTGATCTGGCCAGCACTATCGTAAACGCAGGTACTGCTGCCAAAGAAGTGTTCGTCTTCGGCGAAGCTACCACTGATCTTGACCTGACTGTAACCAAAGGCGACGTTTTGTACGTCGGCTCCAACTACAAGCTTGGCGCTGCTGAAGAATACGACGCCAATGGCGATATCGTTGGTGGCGACAACAACGCTCTGGAAGTCTTCTTCATCCAGAAAAGTGCTGACGTTGAGGTCGTAATCGAGAAGAGCGTGTTCGGCAGCAGTGCTGCTATTCCGGAAGTGGCTACCATCACCCTGACCGGTACCACTGTCGACAAGCTGTCTTTCGACGCTCAAAATGGTCTTGTCAACTTCGAAGTTGCCTAAGCCATCAGGATTGCAAGGGGCTGGCAACAGCCTGCTGTAACCCGATAAAAAACCCGGCATCCGTGCCGGGTTTTTTTTGCCCACATTTGAAGGAAAAGGTTGGGAAAAGGGGTCAGGTACATTTACCGGGTAAATTTCCGCATTTACCGCTGTACATTTACCGCTCTTTTTGCACTGCTGAGTTCACAGTTTCTTCATGTGATGATGGTGATTAACCGGGCAACTGATCACAGTGTGCTGAGTACTCAACCCAAGGAGGGGTTATGCCGCGTCAGCCGCGGCTGGAGGTCGTTGGGCTGCCGCACCATATCGTGCAGCGCGGCGTCGACCGACAGGCCGTATTCTTTGATCATCAATGCTATCTGGAATATCTGCACCTGCTGAGCGCCTATGCGGGCCATCTAGAGGTGAGTGTTCATGGCTGGTGTCTGATGACCAACCATGTGCATCTTCTGCTGACGCCAAGCGTGCCTGGCACGCTCAGTCGATTGATGCAGAACCTCAATCGCCTGTATGTTCAGCGTATCAACGTCCGGTTCGAGCGCACCGGACATCTTTGGGCCGGGCGATTCAAGGCGAGCGTGGTGGGTAGCGAGCGCTACCTGCTCAGTTGCATGCGCTATATCGAGCTCAACCCGGTACGAGCCGGAATGGTTGTGCATCCGCAGGGCTATCCGTGGAGTTCTTGGCACGCTAATGTTGGTAAGCGGCAGTCCAGGCTGGTGACTCCGCATCCCGAATACGTTGCCCTTGGTGCGACGGATATGGAGCGCCAGGAAAATTATCGAGCTTGGGTCCTGCAGGACGAACAGAAGGACATGACAACTCAGCTGCGCAACGCTACCCAGCAGAACGCTGCCTTTGGTTCACCGCGATTCGCCCATCAAATTGAGCAGATGCTCGGGCGCGATGTAACGATCAGGCCACGAGGTCGGCCTAAAAAGGAACCATAGGAGAAATGTACCTAGGAGAAATGTACCTGACCCCTTTCCAAACTGCTACAAGATCAAGCTCCGCTCCATCGGCTACCGCTCCATCAATGACACAAGCGGCTTCTCCGCGCTCACGCAAGGCTGCCGCCAGAGCCTGGGCGAGGGTGCTTTTGCCTGCACTCGGCAGACCTGTGAGCCACCAGGTCGCAGCATTTGGTTGCGTCATTGAAGTTCAGGTCCCTTCAGGTCGGATGGGTGACTTTGCAAACAGCAACGCTAATAGTCAGCGTCCTAAGTCACACTCTTTTCCTCATTATTCGCTAAATGTACTACGCGCAGCCCTTCTCAAACGCTGATGTATCGATAAACTCTAAAGGTCTCGCTGGCGCAGTGGGCCCAGGAAAAGCTTCGTGAGCGCTTGAGGCCGGCGGCCGCTAGTGCAATGCGCTCATTGTCGTGTTCTAGGAGCCATTGCAATTGCGTTGCAAGGTGCTCGACGGAGCCGCGCTCGACCAGTAAAGCAGTGTCGCCGGTGATTTCGCACATGGAGGTACCTTGGGTGCATATCACCGGCACGCCGCTGCTCATGGCCTCCAGTACAGGCAAACCGAAGCCCTCGTAATGAGACGGATAGACGAATGCTCGGGCGCCAGCATAAAGCGCGGGCAGGTCAGCTGCGGGGACGAAGTTCAAGTGGTGCAGTCCGCGGCTTCGTTCGAGCTCGGCTATGGCCGCCAAGGTGGTGTCGTTACCCCAGCCTGGTGCGCCAGCGACCACGAGGGGGTATGCCTGTGTAAGAGAGGCTGGCAGGCTGCTCCAGGCCTCGAGTAGCGTATCGATACCCTTGCGCGGTTCGAGCGTGCCTACGAAAAGCAGGTATTGGCCATGCCTGAGTTGATAGCTATCCAGGACCTGCGCAGTCTGCTCTGCGGTACGTGGCGCGAAACTGGAGGCTGCGCCCAGATGTATGGCGCGTACGCGATCCTCGCGAACGTGAAAGTGCTCGATCAATTCTCTGCGGATGTGCTCAGAATCCGTGATCAGCATATCCGCTCGAGCCAGCGTTCGTGGAAGTTCGCGAGTCAGCCAGGCCACTCGCTTAGGGGGGTGGTAGTGCGGATAATGAACGAAGGAGAGGTCGTGGATCGTCGCCACGCACGGCCCTTTGTGGGTACGCAAGATAAAGTTGGGCTCGTGATATACGAAATTGCGCAAGCGTGCTGACTTCAGGCGAAGCAAGCTATTGCGTAGCGCTTCGCGAGCTCTGTAGGCCAGGCTCGAGTTTCGTAAAGCCTTAGTCAAGTGGCTCTGCGGTAATACTGGCGGTGCGCCCCGCTCAATGTTGGCGCCGCATTGTTGTAGGGCTTGAGTAGCGGAGGCGAAGTGATGCCCCGAGAAACACTCGATGGTTTCAAATTCCGGCCTTGCTACGAAGTGTTCAAGCAGGTTTTGCGTATAGGTGCCAATTCCCGTAATGGGTGGTAGTAATGACTCGGTGTTGATCAACAGTTTCAATGATTGTTACCTGGGTGCGCTTGGCGTGAGCGCTTAGACGGTATTGGTTAAAGAGCGAACTGCGCGCGCCAGTAATGCAGAAGCCTTTCCAGAGTCTCGTGCAACGGCGTTGTCGGTTGCCAGCCTGTTGCTTGCTTGATGGCCATGCTGTTTCCGGTGGCGATAGGGATGTCCGATGGGCGCAGGCGTTTGGGGTCCTGTTCGATGCTTATCGCTCGCGGGCTCATTGCCAATAGTGCTTCGAGTACGTCGCGGATGCGGTGCGTTTGCCCTGAAGCAATATTGAAGCAGCGTGCGGGCCCGGTGTTCTCGCGCAACGGTTTCAACAATTGCAGGTACGCGTTGCACACATCCCGGACGTCGAGAAAATCCCGGCGAGCTTCAAGGTTGCCGACTTGTATGATCGGCGGCTGCAGCCCGGCTTCGGCCATGGCGATCTGACGTGCGAAAGAGGCGGTCACGAACTTGGGAGACTGGTGTTCACCAATGTGGTTGAACGGCCGCGCTATTACGCCGCGCATGCCTTGACGGAAATATTCGTTGACCGCTATCTCGCCAGCGAGCTTGCTGGCAGCGTAAGGGTTCATGGGGTGGCAGGCTGTCTGTTCATCGACGGCCTGCCCTTGCTTGAAGCTTGCGCCATAGACTTCCGAGGAACTGACATAAAGCGTAAATGCCTCGGGTGCATGAAGACGCAACGCCTCCATCAGGTTGAGGCTGCCCAGCACGTTGGTCTGCCAGGTCAACTCTGGGTTAGCGAAGCTTGTCGGTACGTTCGAGATGGCGGCCAGGTGTACTACATGTGTCGGGCGGGCCAGTGCTATGGCACGCGCCACTGCCTCGGAATCGCGTATGTCGCACTGCAGCTGCGGACAGGCGGCCCCAGGCGATGCCGGTGTGCCGGAAGTCAACGCGATGACATGCTGGCCGTCCTCCAGCAGCATTCTGCAGAGTTGCTGTCCTACGAACCCATTTGCGCCTGTGACTAGCGTACGTTGCATGACCTTTCCCCGACCCGTGACTGCGGATTAGTTTACAGAGCGCTCCAAAGGCATGCGAGCTGACCGCGTCCGGGGTCAGGCTGGGTACAGGCGTTGCATAGTCACGGGAGCGCTTCGATAATGACCCGCTTTGCCATTGATGGGTTCTCGGAGTTTTTATGTTCACGCCTGTAATCCTCGCCGGCGGCAGTGGTTCGCGCCTCTGGCCACTGTCGCGCCAGCGTATGCCCAAGCAGTTTCTGGAGCTTGACGGCCAGGCGCAGGGCACCATGTTTCAGCGTACGTTGGCTCGTTTGGAAGGGTTGGAGCATTCCGCGGCGCTGATCGTAAGCAACGAGGATCATCGTTTTGTCGTTGCTGAACAGTTGCGGCTTGCAAAGCGTACGAGCCGCCGCATCATCCTGGAGCCCATGGCACGCAATACGGCTCCGGCTATTGCGCTCGCCGCTCTCGATGCCATTGCAGGGGGCGATGATCCCGTTTTGCTGGTGCTGGCAGCTGATCACTATATTCGGAATGAGGCTGCCTTCCGTGAGGCAGTAAAGGTCGCGCTAGGCCAAGCCCATGAGGGGCGTCTGGTTACCTTCGGCATCACGCCAACTCATGCAGAATCCGGCTTCGGTTATATCCAGTGTGGTAATGTGCTTGGCGAAGGTGGTTATGCCATTTCGGGGTTCAAGGAAAAGCCTTCCGCCGAGCTGGCCCAAGACTATCTGACAGCTGGCAATTACCTCTGGAACAGCGGCATGTTCATGTTTCGTGCCTCGCGTTTTCTGGCAGAGTTGGACCGATATCGCCCTGACATCCTGGCTGCGTGCCGAGATGCGCTGGCGGTTTCCGAGCAAGACAGCCATTTCCTGCACGTGCCGGCCGAACAGTTCGCCCGCTGCGATGACGAGTCGGTGGACTATGCGGTGATGGAGCATACCGATGCCGGTGTAGTGGTACCGCTGGACGCCGGCTGGAACGATCTGGGCAGCTGGGCGGCGATTCTCGATGTGAGCGAGCGCGATGCGGATGGCAATGGCCTTCAGGGCGATGTCATGGCCGTCGATACCCGAAACAGCCTTGTGCAGTCCCATCATCGTCTGGTCACAACGGTGGGAGTCGAGGGGCTAGTGATTATTGAAACCAAGGATGCGGTACTGGTAGCGCACAAGGAGCAGTGCCAGCAGGTCAAGGCCATCGTTCAGCGTTTGCAGGCCGAGGAGCGGGAAGAGCATGCCAGCCATCCACTGGTAAGCCGTCCGTGGGGCCATTACGACACGGTCGACAAGGGTGAGCGCTATCAGGTCAAGCGCATCACCGTGCTGCCCGGTGAGTGCCTGTCATTACAGTTGCATTATCACCGCGCCGAGCACTGGATCGTCGTATCCGGAACTGCCAAGGTCGTATGTGGCGACAAGGAGATGATTCTTTCGGAGAATCAGTCGACCTATATCCCGCTGGGCATTAAGCACTCGTTGTCGAATCCAGGCAAGGTGCCGCTGGAACTCATCGAGGTGCAGTCCGGCGCGTATCTGGGTGAGGATGACATCGTTCGCTTCGAGGACCGCTACGGGCGTGCGCGGTCGTAACTGGCAGGTGCCTGTAACGCTGGCGATGCGCGGATCCTTTCGAGATTGAATCATTCCAGCGTTATCTGGCGCATCATTTCAATTTCAGGCTTCGTCGCAATCCCAAGGTCGTAAGCTCGGTTCCGTTTGGTCAATGGCCTGTGACAGGTGATGAAGGCACAGTTCGATCGCGTGGTTGCGTTGCTGCTCGTTATCCCACTCGATCTTCGACAGGGTTTCGATAGCATCCAAGTCGCCATTTTCGCTGACCAGCATGCCGTGGCGAACCAGAAAGGTCTGGCCGTTGAGTGAGAGGCGAACCGGGTCCGGTCCTTCCAGCGATGTCCGTGCGGCGAGTAACGCTTCGATATGCGCGCGAAGCGCGTGGAGGTGGCGTCTGCGGCTGAATCACCAGTCATGGCATTCATCCGGCAGGTGTGTGCTGGATTTATCTCGGTTTGCTCAAGTGGCCTAATGTCTTCAGTTTGATGGCTTAATTTCGTCGCACCCGTTCGGGTGTTCGACGGACGGACTCGCCTGGCTCGGTCCGCCATGTGCCGGGTCGGTTGACGCTTGCGGCTTTGCCCGACGCGAGCGCGTAGAATTGCCGCCTGGCAGTCAGGGATGGCTGCGTATGGCAGAGAGACGCTGAGCTTGAAGAGAAAGATTCTAGTAACCGGAGGAACCGGCTTCGTGGGGGGCGCGCTGCTGCAGCGCCTGGTCGCCTGTCCGGACGTGCAGGCTCTCGCCTGGGCGCGCCGTGTGGATTCGCTATGGCCTGCTGGCGTGGTTCCCGTGCCCGTTTCGTTCAGCCGCACCTTTGCCGCGGGTTCGCCGGTCGAAAATGTCGATACGGTCATTCACTGCGCGGCGCGGGTCCATG
>ERZ1673962.629-NODE-629-length-22470-cov-3.895873_pt1 | contig 22470 bp, 54 predicted proteins | sample MGYA00580188_ERZ1673962 | MGnify/ENA primary metagenome ERZ1673962 (study PRJEB41334, sample SAMN05608104) | rock metagenome | biome: terrestrial subsurface; feature: shale formation; material: shale | place: USA: Pennsylvania ... | reverse complement strand
GTGTTGGCCGGAAATTTAGAGGATTCTTATCCTCATCCCTCAACTCTAGGTGGACGTAGGCTTCTGCGTAGGCTAGCTCAGCCAAGCGGATAGCTTCAACATCACTACAGAATTGCTCAATAAACTGGTCTGTTGGGAGTATATAACTCACTTCTCTCTTCTCCTTTTGTACATGCGCTTTACCAATGACGTTGATGACATAACCTTCTTCTGTGAGGTAGTCCACAGCCTTTATGATTCGGTAGGTAGTGATCTTCTTCTTGCTGTTGGAGGATTTACCCCTATTGCGTGAGTAGACAAGCCTCCTATCTTTACGATAACAAGAGATTAGATTTGAGATAACAACTCCTATAGCTTGAGTATCAGAACAACCCCACCTACTAACAACACCCACGATCCTCTTTGGTACACGGATATCATATGTCATCAATCTGGTATTCAGTAGTACATCCAATCCACCCTCCTACACCTCTCTTCTCCATATAAAGCAAAATATGAGTACAAAAAGCTCTGTAACCCACGGGGCACTAAGGCTGTAGGGCATCAGAAGCAAATCACTTTGAACATTTCTCTTACCAACTCCATCCATACTAACCGTCCACACATCCCACTGTCAACCCCCTACCAACCATCTCCATAAGAAAAAGAATTTGTAAAAATAGCTTGCCTATGAGGGTGAGGATAGGTTATCATTCTCCTACGTTAACAAATCAAGGATGATTACTTGGAAGCAGTAAGATGAGGAAAGTAGCTCTCAGGCTACAAAATAATACTAAACAAGCTATATCGTATCCCAAGGGCTACAAGAGCGTTTAAGAGGCGTTACTACCTAAGAGGTACATACACCCTCCTAAGCAGAGAACGTTCAACCTTGCTCTCTGTAGGAAGGGATATAGCGTATTTAATCCATATTGTGAGGAGGTGGAGTGTGTTTTCAACAGAACAGCCAGATTATGAGTTTAATTGGGAAGATATGAACAGGAAGGTGCTGCATATCAGGGTAGGTAAGGATTCCTTTGGTGGAGAAGAAACGATGGTGGTTATGGGGTGGGAGCGAGAAACTGACACATACTATGTATTGCACAAAGAAACAAAGAGGGTCAAATGACTATATACTGTGAGTTTTGGTGTTCACCTCTGAGGCAGGAGATTTATTCTCAGAAATTTATTTCAGCTGGGACGTTTGACACTCCACTTATTGATGAGATTAAAGAAAATTATGTATATGCATTCGGAGATTTCTGGCCAGATGTGTTCGGAGACGAATATGCCGAGACAGGCGGATTGTTCAAGGTGTTGTGCGGGATTGAAGTAACCTACCAGTCCAGCTATGATTGGGAAGGTTGCCCAGATTATGATGTGCAGTTTGAAGTAGACGTGATGGGTAAAAATAAATGCACGTCACTTGCTGAATTGAAGTCTATCTGGCTTGAACTTACAGGGCGATCTGAGGAATATAACGAGCGTGTGATTGATTTGTACTTCGAGGGGTTTAAATGAAAGAGCAATTGACAGACGGTGGGTGGGAAGACTTCACAAGAAAGATTAAATTATCATTGTCTCGCCAATTGACACCAGAAGAAATACACATGATAATGCAGAAACATTACATAAAAGGGCACACCCCTGAGAAAGCATTGGAGGATTTGAACAATGGCTAACGTATGGTTTACGAGTGATCTACATCTCGGACACAAGAACATTCACAAGTTTCGTACAGACTTTGAAAGTGAAGAACATCACCGAGCGATTATCAAGGAGAATTATCACAGCGTAGTTACAAAGCGGGATAAAGTTTTCTTCCTCGGGGATTTAGCATTTACTCAAGAAGCCTTAGAAGACGTTTCTACTTGGGTTGCTGAAAGGAAAGTCTTGATTCTTGGAAACCATTGTACAGATAATATTTCAATGCAAGAAATCGTAAAACATTTCGATGAGGTGCACAGCTTACTTAAATATAAAAATATGTGGTTGTCTCATGCACCTATCCATCCGGCAGAGCTTCGTGGTAAATACTGCTTGCACGGACATGTACACTTTGCAACCCTTGATGACCTCCGGTACTTTAATTGCTGTCTTGAAAATACAGAGTACAAGCCGATTGATTTGAATACCGTGAGACAACGACTTGAATCTGCCGCACTACTAAGGCAGGAAATGAATGACAACTGAAAACCATGTGCAATTAGGATATTGGAAGCCTTGGTGTAATTCGCAGCCAAATATGGCTATTTACTATTGAAAATGAGGGTGTAGATTGACGATATGTCCACACCCAAGCTACCCTACCAGTAGGAGGAAATATGAGCAAAGACTACCTTGCATCCCTTACAACTGAAGACCGAGAGAAGTTGAGGGAAAAGGCTCTCCTGAGCCGAGAAGCAAAGAAACTAGCAGAGATGAACCCTCTGATGAGTGCTCACGAGGAAGTTGGCCTCCTTCTTGAATATGCTAAGGAGATGAAATGAATATCAAACTTAAAGAGTCGTCTGGATTTCTCTCTGTTGAAGAGTTACGAGATTTTCTTGACAGCCATGAACGAATGTGGACAGATGAAGATATTGAATATCTTGGAGAATTTAAAGATCAAAAAATTCTTTCCTTCCCTCTGGACAAGGGGTATTCATTTTCTAAGATTGTAGAAGCTTACGGGTGTGGCGGTTTCTTCATCATTCCCACTGACCAGAATGGGGAGGAAATACGTTGACGCAAGAACAGAAAATTGAACTTTTAATCGAAGCAGTGTTACGTCTCTATGGTAATCTCAGTATACTGCCTACACGAGATGCAGAGATTGTAGAGATGTTAAATAAAATTCTTGAAGGGGGAGAGAAAGATGAATAATGTATGGGAGAAGTCTGATAAATACGCTGTATTTATGCTGTTGTGGATGATTAGTGGTGCAGTGGTTTCTAGCAAAGCATTCGCTGTAGTTTTCAGCATCATTGGGATGATATATGCGGTAATGTCTCTCTACCACATACTTATGGAGAGATGAAATGAACCAGATGCAGATTGACTTCATCAAGAGTTTAGATAAAGGTGGTCTTAATGGCACCGTATCATCGGTGCTACTTCGTCATGATCTGAACATTTGCCGCTATGAGAAAACCTTGGAGTTTTTGTTGCAAACAACTATCGGTGAACGTACAATGCTGATAGAAGAGAATAAGAAGCTTAGTAAGATATTGAAAGAACATAATTTGTATCATTTGATTTTGGAGGAATAAAATGAAAGAAGGGGTTAAGGTTAAAGTGGTAGCATCTATTACAGGACACGAGTTTGATATTGGTGAGATTGTAGAGCGACGACATCTTGCTGAGGATGACGAAGGATGTCTAGGTTTTTACTCTGAGAAAAACGGCGAATGGTATATGTCCGCAGAAGAGTATAAAGTGTGTGACAAGCAGTATGCCATTGATCTGGCGATTGACGCTGCAAATGCAATGATGGAGATGGGCTTTTCACGGTATGTGTGGGAAGGGATGTTTGCAGCAATCGACACAGCATATGAAGAATTGGAGGGGATTTAAAATGTGGGGTGAAGGCATGGCGAGTGCAATGACAGGTCTCATCATAGTTGCCTGTTTGATTTCAGCAGTTCTTGGATGGGGTATTATTGAAGGTCTTATCTGGGTGTTTAGTCATATTAGTATTAGTTTCACATAAGGAGTGGTAGAAATGACAGTAGTGCGCAGTAACAAAGTTAACGGCAATCCTGTATTCACTGACAATAACTTTGTTTCTTATTTTAAAGCGATTGAGAATATTGCATACATGGAAGGGATTCGGCATTCTGATGTTGTTCGCCTTCGGGGTGATATTGAGCTTTGCTTTCTTGGGGAGTTGAGTGCTTTGGAGTGTTTCGATATTGTGTTTAGTGATCATTTGGAGGAAATGTAGTATGGAACCTCCGGTTCTCCCCAAACGCCCACCTCTTAGATCGTTGATTGGGTATGAATGGGTAAATGAGTATCAGACAGTAGATTGGTATACCTCTCTCGGGGAACGATACCCAAATCAATATTCTGGTAGAAAATGGTTTAAACGAGAGTGGGAGAAGAAGTTGTTGGAGAGTATTGAAACTAATCATCAAGCAGTAAAGGAGTAATAGATTATGGGTGCTCGTGAACGTACAATTATGATGGACATCGACGGCGAAACCATTGCCATCCCGAGAAAGAAAACTCGTGCGGATAAGGCACCAAAACAATCTGCCCGTTCTGATGTGGAGTGCATTGGGATGAAAACTTTCTCTCCGAGCAAGTGGCAGAAAGAAGCACTCGAAGTGATTCAAGAGCACGATATCACGTTCGTAGACTCGGTAGCCGGTGTGGGTAAGACTTCTGTGGCGCTTTACTACGCTTGTCAGCAGTATTTGGCAGATGTCAATAAGAAAATTGTGTTTGTCCGAACACCTGCCGAGGTTGGTAAAGATCGAATTGGGTTTTTGCCGGGTGCTGCTACAACAGGGATGGATGACAAACTGGGTCCACACTTCGAGTCTACAAAAGCGCTTCTCGTTGACTTCATTGGTAAAAATAAGATGGAAGCTGATGAGGGTAAACGTATATTCTTCACCATTCCAAACTTTGCACTCGGTAAGACCTACTCAGATTGCATCTATGTTCTGGACGAGTGTCAATTGATGGAGCCTCTGATTCTGAAGCTATTGCTTGAGCGCATTGGTCACGGGACACGCTGCATTGTGTTGGGGTCAAGTGGTCAACTCTATACTGAAAATAACCACGGACGGGCGGCGCTGAAGGACGCACTGAAGCGATTCTTTACACCGGAAATGGAAAAGAAGTATGATCGCATTGGATATTACAAGTTCCCGCTTGATGCTATTCAACGTGCTGATGTTGTTAAAGATGTAATTATCGCTTACGATAACGAATAGGAGGAATATGAAAGAGATTAATGGCATTAAGGTTGCCCATAACGCAATTGACTGGACGGGTCATGAGGTTGGGAGATTAAAAATAACCCACCTTAAAGGAAAACATCCCACCCGGCGAGTGTTGATATGGGCAGCCACATGTTCTTGTGGAAATACCACAGAGGTCGCTTCAGCGGAGCTTGCAGCAAACGACACACAATCGTGCGGATGTCTCCATCTTGAAAAGATTGCAATAATCAACAAAGCTTTTGCTGACAAGCACAGGACTCACGGTATGGCGGGAACGCTAGAACAAAAAGCATGGAAGCGAATGAAAGGCCGTTGCACCAACCCTAACTCAGAGGAGTATGAGGTTTACTCTAAAATAGGAATCTGCCAGAGCTTTGTGGAAAGCTTTATGAACTTCTACAATGACATAGGTCCAATCCCACCGGACTTTGAAGGTCGTGCGTCCGTAGATAGAATCAACAACACTAAGGGTTATGTGGAGGGTAACGTAAGGTGGGCGGATGATGAAATGCAAGCCAGAAACAAGGGAATGTACAAAAACAACAAGAGTGGTGTGAATGGTGTTAGGCATCACACAGGGAAAGATGATAAAGAGTATTGGTGCGCTTCTTGGTATGAGGTTAAGGGTAAACAGAAGAGTAGGTATTTTTCTATTGATAAGTACGGGGACGAGTTAGCCTTCTTCCTTGCTTGTGAGTGTAGAGAAGTGATGATTGAAAGGCTAAATCTGGCTGGTGCGGGTTATACAGAAAATCACGGTAAGGAGAAAGAATCTAATGCAAAAAACTAAACTTGGTATTGAAGATGAAATGACTTTCTTCCCTCCAGTGAACGAGTGCCCTGTTCTTTACAAAGACGGTGTGTACGATATCCTGCTGGACGAAGAAATTAAATCTCCGAGCTACTACCGAAACGCCTTTCAGACCTTGCGTAATGCACAAGAAGGTGAAACTGTTCGGATTCTAATTTCCACATACGGAGGTAATCTTACTTCAGCTATCACCTTCAAAAATCTGATTGAGCAGTGTGCAGCAGAGGTGGTTGGTGTTCTGGAAGGTGAGGCTTACTCAGCTGGTTCACTAATCCTTCTGAGTTGTCCGGTTATTCATATCCAACCCTACACCACCCTCATGTGTCACAGCGCTGCGTTTGGTTCATCGGGCATGGTACAGCAAGTGCGGGACCATGTAGACTTCACCGGACGACATGCTGAAGCTGTTATGGAAGATGTGTATCGGGACTTCCTCTCCACTCAGGAGTTTTCTGACCTGAAGCGTGGTGTAGAAATCTGGTTGGATTACGATCAAATTAATGAGCGTCTTGAGAAGATGTTTGAGGCTCGTGAAGCTCGGATGATTGAGGAAATGGAAGGTTACGAGCCACCACCCTCTATCGAGGACATGATGTTCGATGCTGCTAAGAAAGCTCTCGCTGCTCATGAAGCTGAGAAAACCAAGAAGGAGGCTAAAGCTCGTAAGGTTGCTGAACGTAAACCAACTCCGAAATTGGAAAAAGCTTTGGACCAAGCTAAAGAGATTCGGGAGAAATTCAATGAACTGGAGAAAAGCGTAGATGAGTAAAGCTATTCGTGTCTACTCCGTAATCCGTCGAGGAAAAGAGCAATGGTGGGTGGCTCACCGAAAAGAGATTCTGAGCGGTCCTTGGAAATCTCAAAAGGAAGCATCCGAAGCACGCCTTGAATGGATTGTAAAATAAATCGTTGACACAGGGGTTAGGCTGACATAAGATAGCCCCATCTAAACAGGAGGATTAAGATGATTCGACGAATGAGATTCAAATATTGGAGTGAGAGTAAGCTCTCGCATAAACTCCGAGAGAAGTTTGGGCTTACAAATCCACAATGGAATACGTGGGAAGGCTGGGAGGATCACAGAAAAACCTCAAAGAATACAGCCCCATTCATCCATTGGCTCACAAGCGAAGGTTTTAATAAAGCTCAAAACATTGTTATGTTTCCAGCAGACTTTTGGTGGGCTATTAAAACGGCAACTATCTGGAAATTCTTCCGTAACCTGTGGTTGTTCCGTAAAGGTCTTTGGGAATATCGTTCTTGGGACTATCACGGAATGCTGGAGTTTATGGAAACCTCGGCAAGAGATATGAGTCGTTGTCACAAAGAGTATGGGCAACACACCACCTCGCACATTAGTGCGAGAGAGCTTGAAGTTTGGGCAAACTTAATCAAGCGTATAAAGGAGGATACCTATACAGACGACAAGCTCGAATTCAAGAAAGTGAGGGAAGGTGGGATTTTTGGTGGGTTTGATAATGTTCAACGGCAAAACACCCTGCCCTGTAGGGATAGTAAACAGTTTTATAAAATTATTGAATCAAACAAGAAGAATGATCTTGAGTTGATTGGTAAGATGTTCTCTCGTAAAGTAAGACATTGGTGGAGTTGATAGAGGAGAAGTGAAATGACAAGCATTAAGAAAGGGCTTACCTGCAATCTAAGCCCACACAAATTCAATCGTCTCAAAGAACGGGAGGTGTGACTTATGGCTGACCTAAAAATCACTGTGGTTTCTTACGAGGAGTTCAGCGACTATGAATTCCAACCGCCCTCATCATTTTTCATAATGGACTCTATGCAGAATTATATTTTTTATCATACCCGAAGTAGGGCAGCAGCTCAGCAAAAAGTAGATGAGGATTATGGTAAGGGTCGTTATAAAGTTATTGCCTCGAAGCTTGAGAAGGGCAGTGGTGAGTACACGGTTCGTGGAACTCAAACTCGATAGAGGGTTAAATATGGACCATTTCTTTTATGAACTTGAAGAATGTGTACGACTTGATAATATAAACGGACTTTACGTCATTACTGCTCGGAAAGGACGTACAGAACACAACAAGAAAGAGAAGTATTACCAGATTAAAGGGGTGGCCACAGGAAAGCGTCTCCTTACACAAGGGATGAGTTGTTGGTGGAGAGAAGATAAGCTTAAGAAGTCTTACAGTGAGAGTTATATGACATTCCATGAGCTTATGGATGTATTGAAGAATGATGTTATTCAACAGGATGATTTTGAATAGGAGGAAACAATGGCAGCAGCAGACTACCGTCTATGTGATCGGTGCAATGAGAAAGTTTTCTACGATGTAAATCTGAACTACCAGCTTGAAGAAGACGATTGGACCACTTTTGACGAGATTGATAAGAGGCGTGGATATAGGCTGGATTATCTTGGCGATTGGCTTTGCCTTTGTAAAGTCTGCTCAGAGCGCTACATCATTGTCACAATGGATCGGGAGGAATAATGGCACACAATAAAGAACTAGCAAAGCAACAAGGAATCTCACAAGAAGCTTGTATTGCTATTGATGAGATGCACAAGATGCGAGAGCAAATCATGGCACGACCAAGTATGTTCTTTGAGAGTACAGAAGAGGCTGTAGAAGCTCTCCACGGAATTGCCTTTGCTTTGCAATGGCTTTGGGGATTTCCTCTTGACAAGAATCGACACAAAGATGTAGAAGCTTTTGAGTTTAATCAAACTTGGAAAGCACGTAAGTTTAAGTGTTCAACTACAGGAGAAGTTTTCACGATCCCAGATAGTGTAAAGCAATGTGACTACTTCTCTTTTGGTGAGAAAGCTTTTGTAGATGTTGGTCGTCTTAATTTCTACCATCGTTTGAGTGGTTGTGCAGAGGTGGAGAAATAATGGAACATATTAAAACTCTAGACTTCACAAAACCAAAAGGACGAGTGTTCTACACGACCGACTCGCACGGCTGTTATGACCTTCTACATGAAAAGCTAAAAGAGGTTGCGTTCGATAGCACAAAAGATACTCTAATCTCTGGGGGCGATATGTATGGTCAGTAATATGGGGCAATTTAAGAAAGGGCTTTTATACGGCGTAGGCATAGATGATACAAGCTACCCTAAAGAGAGGCGAGTGTACGGAGGGAACGCGTCGAGGGTGGTTTGGTATTGTCCGATCTACTCTAGGTGGAGGAATATGCTCAAGAGGTGTTATACAAATTCCGACAGCGCATATAGTGGTGTGACTGTCTGCGATTCGTGGTTAGTGTTCTCTAACTATAAGATGTGGTATGACGCGCAAGTGAAGTTAGAAGTTCCCTTTGACGTGGATAAGGATTTGCTTCAGGGATTGAACAGGGTGTACTCTCCAGAGACGTGTCTAATTCTACCTAAAAGAATTAATAACTTCCTTGCGGTTGCAAGTAAAGGACTTCCTGGTACCTACTTTGAGGCAACTAGAAATAAATTTCAAGCATACTGCCAATCCTTGGATGGTACAAGAAAACACCTAGGGAGGTATGAGTCTGAGATGGAAGCTCATAGAGCTTGGCAGCTATACAAAACCACGCAGATTGAGGACATGGTAGAGGAATTTAAGGGTTTGCCTAATTTAGACCAGCGGGTCATACCGCAGCTTGAGAAAATAAAGGATAAACTTAAGAAAGACGTTGAACTTAATAAACCGACTTTTAATTTGAAATTGGAGGGATGATGTCAACTAAAACTAGACTGATTGGCGGCAGTGGACATATATTGCAAGTAGATTTACGGGAGTTTAGCGGTAGGGCGTTCTTCAGTACGGACTTGCACGGCTGTTATGATCTTTTGCATGAGAAGTTAAACGAAGTTGCTTTCAACTCAAGCACAGATTTACTTTTCTTAGGGGCAGATATGTGCGACAGAGGCCCAGATAGTCAGCACGTTCTGGACTACCTTAACGAACCTTGGGTATACTGCATCCGCGCCAACCATGAACAGCTTCTGATTCAAACTGTAGAAGAGGGATTTAGTGGCCCTGCTGCACGTTGTCTATATGAGAATGGAGGCGAGTGGTTTTTCAATATGCTGGATCAGGGGCAGATGAGTACAATAAAAGCCATATACGAGTCTTTCAAATCCCTTCCTTTGGCTATTGAACTGTTAACGCCAACAGAGAAGATTGGCATTGTCCATGCTCAAGTTCCAAGCGGGTGTTGGGATGAATTTAAAAAGATGACTAAGCCCGAACTTGAGTGGAATGGAGAAGCCACTGCACAGTGGGCAAGGACAAACTATGACAAGAAGCTTAGCATCCAAGTAGGCGGAGTAGATCGGGTGATGGTGGGGCACACACCAACGGATTCAGGAGAGATTGAGGTGCTTGGGAATGTGTGGCATTGTGATCTTGGTTCTTTCTTCCGAGATAAAATCTCGTTTGTGCAGTTGGTATGATGTCTATGAACAAATGGGATAAAATGTATATGGATATTGCCCTACGTGTTGCTAAGGAGAGCAAATGCCCTCGAAAGCAAGTCGGCTGTTGCATATTGCTTGAATCTGGTCTGTTGGCTACAGGAATTAATGGATTTCCGGCAGGGCAAGAAGAGATGCGGACAGATGGCGAGGTTAGCAATCCTCTAGTAACCCATTCTGAGCTAAACGCCTTGGGTAAACTTCTTGAGCAAGGGGTTAGTGCAAAAGGAGCAACAGTCTACGTCACAATGCAACCCTGTATTGACTGCTCAAAGCTACTTGTCCGAGCCAAGGTGAGGCGTGTTGTGTACAAAGAGGAATATCGCTGCAAGCAAGGATTGGAATATCTCATCAAATACGGTGTTGAGATTGATCGGTTTATGGAAGGCTAAAAATAGTCACTAATAGTGTAATATTCCTATCAAGCGTAAACCAACGATTAGCAAATTCAATGAAGGAAGTGATTGACCTAAAGCCTGCCAGCAGCTAATATGTATCTTACATAGAGGTTGTAGCGGGCTTTTTCTATTTGGAGGATAATAAAATGCCGTTGATTCGTGTGAAATATCATTGTGGACTTGGGGTAGAGTATCTGACGGTTGGTGAAGATTACTATATCAATTGGAATCCTAATTGGAGGAAGTATGCGAGCAGGTACTTACCCTCGCACACCTATTTTACAAGCAGCGAACATCGGAGTGGAACCTTCGTGGATACTTTTAAGGTGGAGATTGCTTTGGAGAGTGGTGGACTAGAAATTATAAGAGGTCTACCAAAACCAAAACATGTCGATTAATTTTGTTTATCTGGAGAGGTTAAAATGACAGACGAAGAATTGAAGAAGTTGGAAAAGAAGATTGAAGATTCAAAGAGAATGTCCAGTATTGAATTTATCGGCTGGGCAATCTTTGTAGCTGGGATGCTATTTTACTTGGATATCTGGTTGTCTGGAATCTACAAGGAGAGGGTGCATAGCAGAGCAGAATTCCCTATTGTGGTACACACAGATGCTGATAAGGCTGTTCTCTGCAAAGCTTGGAAGGCATGTGAGGAGATGAGCAAAGCTCTTGTCTACGAGGCAAGGGGAGAAGGACGTAAGGGTATGAAGGCTGTTGCCTTTGTTATCCAGAATCGTGCAGAACACAACAAATGGCCTGACACTGTGGTGGAGGTTATCCACCAACCAAAACAATTCAGCTTCTTAGCTGACTGGGACAAACAACGTACACCCTCAGAAAAAGATTGGACAACAGCAAGAGCCGTAGCTTATAATGTCCTGCACAAGCGAGTGGAAGATATCACTCAAGGAGCTACACACTACACAGAAAAGAGTATTCAACGTAGCTGGATGAAGAATCTTGAAATGGTGGGTGTGATTGGCAATCATAAGTTTATGAGGTGAGGGAGGCCCATACTGTGGAGAGAATCGGATATAACGAGGAACATATTAACTCTAGACTTAAGTTAAAAGAGTATAGGGATTGTACAGTGATGGCGTGGGCAAATTGTTTCGATTGCGGGTACGAGAAAGCCCATGCGTACTTGAAGAAACATGGCCGTAAAAGTCGTAAAGGTATGTTTGATGAGAATATATTCAGTGCATTGAAATCCTGTACTAAAGCTAAAGTGAAGTTTGGTCCTTACTCTAGGCAAAATAAAATCACACTAAAAGCTTTTGTAGAGAAACATCCTCAAGGTAGATACTATGTTCTGGTCCGTGGCCACGCCTTGTGCGTAAAGGATGGGGTTATTTATGACCACTCAGATAAACCACGGAGGATGGTGGTGTGTGCAGTTCGAGTTTATCTGGAAGGAGAGCTATGAAGCTTGAGATTGTAAGTCACAAGATTATGCGATAATTGAGGAGAAATATATGGACAAAGTAGTGCTGTACGGGCTGGACAAGAATGGTGGGTATAAGGTTTGGAGTATTTACACAGAAGGTGATAAAGTAGTCATCACTCACGGTAAAGAAGGTGGCAAGCTCCAAGAGAAAATTGACAGTGTAGAAGGGAAGAATATCGGGCGGAGTAATGAGACAACCCCCGAACAGCAAGCTGAGTTTGAGGCAAAGAGTCGTATCAATAAGCAGATTGATAAAGGATATCGTGAGAGTAAGGATGACCTCAAAGAACTAGACATTCTCCCTATGCTGGCACACGACTACCTCAAGCAGGGGCATCGTATTGAATATCCTTGCTATGGTAGCCCTAAACTAGATGGAGTGAGATGCCTTGCTATTCGGCACCCTGATCGGGTAGAATTGAAATCTCGGGGTGGGAAGGAATACTCGGTTCCTCATATTCAAGACCAACTGTTTCCAATTATGAAGGTTGGTGATGTGTTTGATGGCGAGATGTACATTCATGGGAAGTATCTGGAAGAGATTGTCTCTGCCGTTAAGAAACCAAATGAGAATACACCGAAGCTTGAGTTTATTATCTTCGATGTTGTCAAAGATGAGACTTATGAGCATCGCCTGATCACCATGCAAGCATTCCGCCGCTATACGCTTTCTTGTGTCGCAGCCCCGGACATTGACGTTATCCCCTTCTGTGAGATTCAAGATGAGAGTCATATGAAGCAGAAGCACAAAGAGTATGTTGAAGAGGGGTTTGAAGGTATAATGCTCAGGAACTACGATGGAAAGTATGAGTCTGGTAAACGAAGTGCAGATTTACAAAAATACAAGGAATTCTTTGACGAAGAGTTTGAGATAAGGGATGTGGCGGAAGATCGTAATGGTAATGGGGTATTGGTTGTGTGGGATCATATTGCAAATGCTCAATTTGATGTGTGTTGTGGAGACTTTGAAGAACGTAAACATCAACTCAACAACCCAAGTGCGTATAAGGGGAAGTGGTTGACAGTTAAGTATCAATCCCGGTATAAAGACTCCAAGTTACCGCAGTTTGGAGTTGGTGTGGGAATCCGGGAGTGTAATGAAGAAGGAGAGCCGACAGAATGACTGAGAAGATTGTCAAACAAGATGAGGAAATCCCCGTGTTGGAAGGGATCATCCAATCACCATCACAGATGCAGCGACTATTTAAAACTCGTGACGCTGCTCTGGACTTCGCTAAATTCATGCGTGAAGGAGATGTCCTGATTCGGTGCGGGATGATAGATGGGGTGAAAGTGTGGCAATTAACGTATAACAAAGGAGAATAGAATTGAGCAATCAAGAGATGATTCAATTCATTACAAGCACTCTACTTGCTGCAATGTCAAATGGAAACCCATCTGCCCGACAAAGCATCAAGTATTTGGGGATTCTTAGTTCACAGCTAAGTGTTTTGGAAGATGAAGAAGTGGGTGGGTTGGGATTGTATAACTTGAATTGAAGGAGAATAAGCATGGCTGAGTTCACAGAAATTACAGAAAACTACAAATCTCTTCTAAACATGTGTGACTTAAAAACAGCAGCAGATGCTATCATGTTCCGTGTAGAAGAGATGGATGAGCGGATTATTGAGGACGTGATGTACACATTGCGAGGGGAGTTGAAGCTTCGTTTGATTGGGGAATACAAGTGATTACACAAGAAGAAATTAATGACGCTGTAATGCTTATTCTACAGAATACAGAAGAAATGACTACAGATGCTCTTGAGCGTGTGAGCTTTGCAGTTTGGTGTGAACTACAAAACCGGGAGATGGAGGAATAATGAATTTTTGTTATGTAGCCAACTTTACACAAGGTGGCGTAGATTGCTACGCTAGTATTTCAATCAGAGCCTACTTCTATGTACAACAACCAGATTATTGTGCTGACAATCGAGACGACTTCTGGGGGTATGCGGATGTTGAGTGGGAGGTGCAGCACGTAGACGTGCATCTTGAGGAAACAGGGGAACTCATCTACTCTGAGAGTTGTCAAGATGTTGAGAGGTATGGGATTACGGATGAAGATATCCGGGAGTGGCTCTTTGAACAAATGGAAAAGATTGGAGGAGAATATGACTAATGTGTTTGATATCGCCCAAGAGTTTGAGTTGGTACTTGATTTTCGCAGTAAGATAGTAGGATTTGAGCATCCCACTGAAGGTTGGCAAGAAATGTGGGTTGGTCCAGACGGTTCTATGGAAGAGTGCGTTAAAGAGGTTCGTGACGTTATTGAGGAGTTTAGTTATGAATAATGAATTAGAGTTGCTTCTTGCTAAGGTGCTTCATTCTGGAGCTTTGTCCTGTGAACAGTACGAAGAACTAGAATCAGAGATATGTTCAAAAATTAATGTTATCCAACTCATGGATAAACAGAAATTTCGTAAACACCTTTCAGCTTGCTCTGATATCGTCTCATCAATGCCTGACTACAAACAAAAGTGTCTGTGATGATCAAGGAGAAAATAAAATGAGCAATAATTCTATAAGCCGTATTCGTGTAAGGAACACAGCAAACTCCATCATCTTCTATCTGGAGAGTGGAGCTATCTTGAATAACATCAGCAGTGTACGGTATGCCGGAGAAGATGATGCTGTATTCACCGTAACAAAGAGTGATGGAATCTTTTACACACATATCCCTATCAACGGTAAGAATGTTCGTGCTACACTAGAACAAGTTATCACACGGTATGGTAAAACTGTGTATTTGGTGTCCTGATGGAGTGTATAATGAAAGTGTTTCTTGTGAAATATAGAGAAGAAACAAAAGCATTCTCTACATTCGAGAAAGCAATAGCTTACGTCTCTCCCCTGAACTACAAAGCGGGGATGTGTATTCGCTTCCAGATGGAGGATGAGAGGTTGTATGATAAATTTATGGATGAGTGTCTTGGAAATATGTGGGTGGATCGTAGCACCTATGAGCAATGGCGAGAAGATAAGCTGGCAGAGTATGGGATTGCAGAGGGTGACTTGACAGTGCACACAGAAGTGTTGTTTATTGATGAGGTGGAGGTGGAATAAAATGAGTAGAGGTCGTATTGTCTGTGAAGAGAAAGATTACGCCATTCTGGCGGATGGTACATCGTTCAGGTTTGTCAGCCAAGATGACGATCTTTCGTGGAGGCTCACTTGGGCACCAGAATCTATAACAGAGGAAGATAGGCTGAGACTTGCTTCCCTCTTGGATAGTTACCATTACCTGATGTTTGAATGTACGCAGAAACGGAGGAATGCTGTGTGTAAAGAGATTAAAGAGCTGAGGATGGAGATAGAATGAGCGATCAAGACCGTATTGAAAGTGCTTGGAACTCTATCTGGAAAGATTCGATAGAGAATCCAGACGGAACTCTCGACAAAGAAGCTCTAAAGAAGGAATTGCATGACTATGCAATGTTGTTCCAATCTGTACAGCTTGCTTATTCCACCCTCACGGGAGGAGAAGTGTCTCACCCTTTCACAAGACTAGATGTTCTGCTATCATATGTAGACATGTACAACGAAGAAATGAAAGCTTTGCAAGAAGATGTGGATAACACAAAACAAAAGGAGGTGTTCAAAGAAGAACTCGACAATCTGTTTTACATTCCGTATTCAAAAGCAACGATTCACTAAGGAGATAAAATGACACTCTTTATTATTTATTACAGTATTGGTCTTATTGTGGCTTCTGTCCTATCTGTAGGAGCATATTTCATCCTTGGAAATCAAGGGATTTATGAAATGTACAAAGGAGACTACCCAAATGGTAAGCTGACTGTCACAGAAGTGAATATCTATGCACACATCGCCACATTCTTGTTCATCCCTCTTGCTTATGGGGGCTATGTTTTGTTGTTTGGATCGCTTCTAGTGGGGAAATTCTGGTGTAAATATGTTGCACCGGATGTAAAGTGACTATACAATGGCTCACGTCGAAAGGCGTTGAGCCTTTGCTTGTTTATGGAGGATATGTTGAATGACTTTAAAAACTAACCAGTATCCAACGGAGCTACTATTACGCCTTTATGGGATTATGGGGCGTAAACCAATACACCCGAAAGAGGGTCCGGAGATTGCAGAGATGATTAAAGATTATTACAACCAAATATCCAATCTCCAACGTGAGGTGATAACCTTGACACAAGAGAAAGGGATGCTTGAGCAAGAAAATAAGTTTTTGATTGCACAGATGCAGGAGGAAAGATGAAGGTATATGCAGCGGCTTGGTGGGACAACTACTACCCAATACCAGACAATGTGGGAGGTGTATTTTCAAACGACAGAGATGCCTACATCTTCCTCGACGAGAAAAGACAAGAACACCGAGAGAAGTTATCGGAGTACGATTGTTACCGAGTTTTTACCTACGAAGTGGAGGATTGGTTGAAATGAAAGAGATTGAAGAAGTTTGCCCTCTTTGTGAGCAGGGTGTGCTGGTGGAAACTGAGGAAGATTTCTTAGTATTTTCTGTCTGCACATACTGTAAATGTGAGATTGCAGACGCAGAGCAAACGGAGATAAACAAACACTCCTACATTTGTGATTGCACAAAGAATTACGGGAAGAAGTGTTTGAACCCAGAGAAGTATCGAGAAGGAGGGTGTAAATGAATGGCGAGACCTAAGAAATCAACAGATAATATTATTGTCTCAGATTGGCTAATAGAACATAGATGGGCTAATACACTGAATACAGAAAAGGAGGAGATGTGGCACGACACAAAAGAAAGTATGTGAGTAAGGAGCCTATCTTCGGATGGGCACACTACAACAAGCTAAAGAAAGAGAAAGAATCCAACACAGTTGCGAAAAGGCAATATCTTTACTTAATGAGAAGTGAGATAGGCCTGTTTAAAATAGGTATCAGCACAAATCCAAGAGCGAGGTTATCCTCACTGATTAGTTCATCTGGTCTAGATGTTGAGTTGCTTGCGTTCTACAAAACCAATGAGGACGCAAAGGAAGTTGAGAAGAAACTCCACAAGTTGTTCAAGAAATATCATGTTCGAGGTGAGTGGTTTGATTTTCCAGACACATACTCTCTTGAAAAGTTTGAAACGCTATGTGAAAGGTATGGCATGACACCGCAAGACTTTTCCTCGGATGGAGGTAAGATCATGTATGACTATGAGACAAAAGAAGTGGACGTGGAGAAGACCCGTAGAGAGAAATGGCTTGAGTGGACACAACAGGTGAATAAAGAATGGGAGGAGAATAGAGAGAAAAATGACTGAAGAATTAAAACAGAAAGCCGTTGCACTGAGGCAGCGAGGGCACACACGTATTGAAGTGCTGGATGCTGTGATGGGGAGTGGTAAAACTCAGGGGATTATTCAGTGGATGTTAAAGAACCCAAACAACAAATACTTGTATATCTCCCCAATGCTCTCAGAAGTGGAAGATCGAATCCCAAAAGCTTGTGAGGCACTGGAGTTCGCATTCCCCAACACAGAAGAATATGACACCAAATCAAGGCATCTGCTTAAGCTTCTACAAGAAGGGGGAAATATCTCCTTTACACACAGCTTATTCTCAGAACTGTCTCAACGACATTTGGATGAAATCAAACACCAACGCTACGTGATGATTATTGACGAAGAAGTTAGTCTAATTGAGCCATACAAAGGCAAATATAAGAAAGGAGACATCCTATCCCTTGAGGCTGCTAAACACATCAAAGTAGACGAAGAGAACCTTGGCAAAGTGGAGTGGTTGTGGGAAGAGATGGAGAGTGGTACACAATACTCAGACCTAAAGAGGTTGTGCTCTATCGACATGCTTTATTGCTCTAAGAGAAGTAGAGATATGATGGTGACACAACTCCCAATGGCTCTTGTAGAATCAGCAGAAAGAACAATCATCCTATCCTACCTATTCAAGGGTAGTGTAATGGAATCATTCTTAAAGCTTAAAGGGCTGGAAGTGGTTGATTTTACTGAAGTGCAGCTAATGAAAGATACACCCACTGTACTTAAACAAGCAAAAGAGCTTATCAACATATGCTCACTACCCAGTACCAATGCTATTAGAAACTATGGGTTGACAAGCACTTGGTATACAACAACAGCTACTAAGGATCAACTGAAGAGGGTGGGAGCTGCTATCAGGAATGTCTACAGGAAGGTTGGTAGAGAGAATCTCCTAATCACCCTACCTAAAGACTCTACACTTAAGGAGATAAAGAATAAGAAGAATGCAAGACTGGTGATACCTAAAGAGGTGAGTGTAGAGAATATCTTCCTGTACTGTGGAGCTAGAGCTACTAACGATTATGCAGATAAGTCAACATGTTTACATGCCTATAATCGCTATGTCAACACAGTAGTGAGAGCTTATCTACAAGATTATGGTGCAGAACTTGATGCTATCCCAAATGACGATCAGTTTGCTTTGTCAGAGATGGTGCAATGGATATGGAGGAGTAGAATTCGTAATGATCAACCTATAGATGTCTATATCCTATCTCAACGGATGGAGAAACTACTCATCAAATGGCTTAATGGAGGTACTTAAACAGTGGTGTTAAAACAACACCGTCAACACTTCGTTGACAAAATATTCTGAAAGCCCCGTGGCACTAAGGCTACAGAGGAGCTTCCTTAAGAGAGGAGTTCAGAAAGAGACTCTTGTGGGGCACCACTACTTATTTTCAAATCCCCTATATTTCGGTGTATGGGTGTTTTCTTGTGTCTGAAATATCAGTGTAGGGAATATCAATAAGGGGTAGCTTTGTATTCTTAGAATCCTTAACTTTCTTTGGTGTAGATGTGTCTGAGATTGACCTAAAATACTAACCCCACTTATAACCCTCTAGGTAGAAATACTCGGAGGGTTTCTTTTTTGCATCCTGAAAATATCCAGATCGGTATCCGCATTGCTTGACAGTGGTAGATACCCTCCGGCAGACTGAAAAGCCCCGGTAGAAATATCCAAGGGATGTCATCGGTGACGGATAGCCTTCATCCATAGATAGAGTTAATTGATATGTGTGTATGTATGACTGACTTGTCATAATCTGATCTATGTTAAACGGAGATATACAAGAGGCATTGAATAATACTATAACTCAATTGGAGCAAATACTTTGCATTGGAATGATATTTGCTAGGAGGCTAACGCTATCGAGTAGGTGGGTAATATTTAACTGTCGTTAAGGAGGGGATATAGGGTAAAAAGAACCACGAAGAGGGTCATAAGGAGGGTAATTAGAACCGTTCATGCTTAACATCATTCGATGTCTCGCATTCACTCACAAGGTATTAGAAGCGGCTTTTAAGTGTGTCTTTCAAGGGGAGAAGGGTACTAGAGGGTTGTCCGTAGGCATTACCATTACTACCTTAAGTGCCTTTATGGGGAGGCTTTAAAGGGGAGGCTATAACTATGCTGTAGGGTAGGAAAGGGAGAGCTGTTAAAGCCCCTTAAAGGGCGCTGTAAGGGCTTGTATAAGCTTAGAAGGAGGGTTTTAAGATAGGAGAGGGGAGGTTAATTGATGTTTATGTGACAGACAAAGAAAAGCCCCTTTCGGGGCTTTGGTAAACACTTATTTTCAGCTATTTTGCTCGATCCAAACTTGCGCTTCCTCTTTGCTACAAAGCACCTGTAGCACATTGCCTTGTGCATCGACTACTTGAAAGAATTTATACCCTGCCACTTTCTTAGCCATGATGGTCATTTTTGCATACCCTTCAGAAGAGAGACGTTTTGCCTCTGTATGTGGATATTCTAAGCCCATCCTAACATCACGTCAAGCACCTTTTGCACTCTTTTTGATTTTCTTTTCTATGTAGCACAAGGCGAGCATGATGGCTGCTGTGAAAGCCATTGATTGTAGCAGGAGGGTTTCGATTGTCATTGTGTACTCCTCACTCCTGCCATGAATAGTGGAAAGTTACGAAGCAGTCTGACATCATCTCGCAAAGCTCTTTTAATGTCCCATATTGATCGACCATCTTTTTCTTACTAGGGTTGTACAGTTTGCAGTAGTCTTCAAAGTCAAAAATGGTGGCAAAAGTCATGTGTTTTGTTTGCCAGTCGCGGGTTCCGACGATAGATACAAAAAGCTTTTTCATCTTTGTTGCTCCGAGTGCGTTTCTGATGTCTGCCATTCTACACTGTAGATCTAACCCGTCTAATTGATTGTTTCTATCACGTCTGTTTGCTTGATAGCGTATTCAGAAACTGACGCACCTTGATCCACTGTCTCAGCCTGGGAGAATGTGGGGCATCACTCGCCCCTATGTTTAGAATGTACAGCCCATTGGCCATTTTCACCGATAACGTAAACAATGCGCTTTTGTGTGATGTCACAAACTACTTGACAAGCCCAGTGCTTAGATTCTTGTTCGATCATAAACTGGTCAAACTCACAAGCGTTGAGATGCTCTTTATGGCTCAGTGTGCCTGTAACGGTGTCAATTGCGTGGAAAGTGTACATTCTTAAACCCTCTTTTGTAGGCATTTTGCCTTTCGATGGGTAAAGAATAACGTCATCTTATGATGGCGTCTAATTGAAGTTTCTAATCGGCCAGTCTTTTATGATTAAGATTGTCTATCAGCTCTTTGAATGTCTTTTTCTCACAGCCATCTAGGACGTACATTACTTGCCTACATCGCCAATCATAATAAACACGCTAGCAGTCTAGGGCTGCTTTATAAGTGTCCGGCCATTTACTTCTGATAGTATAGAATGTACTACTGAACTCTTCCAATAGATCGGCAGTAAAACTGCCATCTTTTATAAGATGTTTTAAAACGTGACGATCTTCTATTTTCTTCTCGCAGTTTAAGTGGATCATTCCACAAACAATAGACGCTAAAAACCAATCATGAAATTCACTGTTTAAAGCTTTATAAATTTTTGTAAAGTCTTCAATTCTATGTTCTGGCACCTGTTCGACTATATCAAAGTCGGATTCTACCCATCCACTCTCGCTACAACGGCCTCCAGCTTTCCAGCATCTAAAGTTAGCAGCAGGGCACCAGAAGTCAAAAGCAGTGTCATTGATGCGCACAAGTGGCCCCACTACTGTATTATTCCTGAGCTTGTACCACACACCCTCTTTGATAATCATTTTAGTCACCTTGTATATAGTATTTAACAATCTGATTATTCCATTTCCTGCGCTTTTCAATACTACCGCTCGCCATTGTCTCGGGTTCCTCTGTATGTATCCACATATAAGAAGGTAACTGCGACAAGCAAGCTAATCGCCTCTCCCCATCCCTAAACTCGACTACGCCGAACCACTCCAACATCAAATGCGGCTTATCCAATCCGTTATGTTCAATCCACACGTTTTTGGGTGTTTCAATGCTGGCGATGATGTTATAAAAGGCTGCTAAAACATCTTCACCATTTAAAGACACTTCCTGTCCAGCTTTATTGTTAGAATACGCTTTTAGAAGTGATAATTCTTTCAGCATTTCGTTCCCCTTGGAGCCTTTAGCTCGTTTGCTTGGTTGGTGCGGACATAATAACGCCCCATCTAAGGGGCGTCAAGGGGTTTTAGAAATTATTTACTCTTACATATCGCGCTTGCGGGATACGTCTTCCGAATAATGCTCGATTGAGAAATCATCCCGGACGTTACGATTGCTTAGGAAATACTCGCTTTCGCATTCTACAAAGCCATTTTCGATAAGCCAAGCGCCAGCACTGACAAGGTAGTGGTCGCCGTAGCCATATTGCATTTCTGTAGTCCCTAGATCAATCCAGCGTCCATCTACAAGGGCGCTAATGTATGCCTTGTGGTATGTGTTTCCATAGGACTTCTGGAACCAACGCACACCCTTGACGCTGAAAGCTTCAAAGCCTTTAGCTTTGTTAGTCAGATTAACTGCTTTGGTCTCACCGTTGATGTTGAACTGACTGGTGGTTTTCATGGCTGTGTTTCCTATCTGGTTTGCCTTGGGCTTTTCCCTTGGCTTGGGTGTCATTCTACTAGATTGGTGTGGGGTGTCAAGCGGATAATTGAAAGAAAATTAAAAAAGATTTTAGAAGAAAAAGCTTGTATCCTGTGCTGGCTTGTGAGAATATAGCCACATGGAGACACGTCCGAGGAGGGAGAGTGTGCGTGTGTTAGGTTTTCAGATAGTCAAAAGAAAGCCCGCGCTTGGCGGGCATCTGTGAGGGGCTTAGGTCAAGGTTGTATTTTATGCTTCAACATAAAGCATTGAATCGTTAGTCACTGTGTAAACTCCCGGTGCTATTTCGATTCGGAAGTAATGACGTTCCATCCCTTGAAAGCCCTGCACGATAACAGGGCGGTCTGTGCGACGATGGTCTGACACTTGACCACGCAGAATAGCAACAAAGGGGAAAGCATAAGGGATGCGGTCTGTTAATTCGATTTTCATGCTGTGTTTCCTTTCGGTTGTTTCGTTTAGATGGCCCCATTATACAACCTGAACCATCCGTGTATAATTGAACTTTTCTATTGGGTTGATAGGAT
>ERZ1673962.627-NODE-627-length-22514-cov-4.613874_pt1 | contig 22514 bp, 21 predicted proteins | sample MGYA00580188_ERZ1673962 | MGnify/ENA primary metagenome ERZ1673962 (study PRJEB41334, sample SAMN05608104) | rock metagenome | biome: terrestrial subsurface; feature: shale formation; material: shale | place: USA: Pennsylvania ... | reverse complement strand
GTCGAAGCAGCGAGACAATCGCAGCAACGCAGCAGTTGGCGAGTTTTTGCGACGCCATCAAAAAAGGGGAAACAATGTTCAACACGCGAGACAAATCATCCGGCAACGACGCCGATCGGATTTTGTCGCACAATGTTCATCCTTCCGGCTGGACGAATCCCGAACCTGCCGACCGTTATAACCTGGTGGTGATCGGTGCCGGCTCCGCAGGATTGGTAGCCGCTGCCGGAGCCGCAGGGCTCGGTGCCCGTGTCGCACTGGTCGAACGTCTCAATATGGGGGGAGACTGCCTCAATTTCGGATGTGTGCCGTCAAAGGGACTTATCCGGTGCGGCCGCGCAGCATTCGATGCCCGCCATGCATATCGTTTCGGAGTCACCGGCACAGAAAAGATCCGAACCGATTTCAAATCCGCCATGGAACACATGCGAAAGGTACGTGCCACCATCAGTCACCACGACTCCGCCCGGCGGTTCCAGCAGGATCTCGGGGTAGACGTTTTTTTCGGAGAGGGTTCCTTTTCCTCCCCGGATACTCTCACCGTCAACGACAAGCAGCTGCGGTTTCGCAAAGCCGCCATCTGCACAGGCGCCCGTGCCACGGCGCTGCCCATTCCCGGCCTCGAGGAAACCGGCTACCTCACCAACGAAACGGTTTTCGGACTGGACACGCTGCCTCCGCGACTGGCCGTCATCGGTGCCGGCCCCATCGGCTGCGAACTGGCTCAGGCTTTTGCCCGTTTCGGCAGCCAGGTGACGATTCTTGAGTATGGCAGCGGCGTGCTGCCCCGTGAAGACCGGGAGGCGGCAGCCATTGTGGAACGTGCCCTGCTGGATGAGGGGATTACCATCCATTTCGATTGCCGCACCAGGCAGATCAACCGTCACGGACATGAAAAAAACATTCGGATCGATACCCCCGAAGGGCCCCGCACAATCGTGGTGGACGAAATTCTCGTCGCCGTCGGCCGCGCCCCGAACATCCTTGGCCTTGGGCTTGAAAAAGCCGGAGTGGAGTTCGACCCCAAAGCGGGAGTACGGGTCGACCCCAGGCTGCGGACCAGCAACCGCCGCATCTTTGCCGCCGGAGATGTCTGCTCTCCTTACAAGTTTACCCATACGGCCGATGCCATGGCCCGCATGCTGTTGACCAATGCCCTGTTTCATGGACGCCAATCGACCGAAAGCATGGTCATTCCCTGGGTTACCTACACGTCTCCCGAAGTGGCGCACGTAGGCCTTTATGAGCATGAAGCTACCCGGCAGGGGCATGCCGTTACCACCCTGACCGTGCCTCTTACAGAAACCGATCGGGGAATCATCGATGGCGAGGCCAACGGCTTTGCCAGGGTTCATCTGAAAAAAGGCAGCGGCAAAATTCTTGGCGCCACCATCGTCGCCGAGCATGCCGGCGAGATGATCGGCGAAATGTCCCTGGCCATTTCAGCAAAACTCAAGCTGAGTGCCATCGGCAAAACCATCCATCCGTATCCGACCCAGGCCGAAATGATGCGCAAACTGGCGGATACCTATCAACGCAGCCGTGTGACACCCATGCTCGAAAAGGTTTTCAAAACCTGGTTCCGATGGCAGAGGCATTGACTTTATCCCCAGGAAAAAGATCTTTTTCACAAGTTATACACAAACAATCCTTTTCCATCCCGAAGAAACCTATGCCATCTTTTGAGATCACCCATCGAAAACGCCTGGAAAAAGCCGCTCGTGAAGCAGCGGCAAAAAGCTACAGTCCCTACAGCAACTTCGCCGTCGGCGCCGCCCTGTTGACCCGCGACGGTGAGGTTGTCGATGGGTGCAACATTGAAAACGCCTCTTACGGCCTGACGCTCTGCGCCGAACGGGTCGCCCTGGCCCGAGCGGTAGCCGAGGGCCATCGCCATTTCAGCGCTCTGTTCATTTTTACCGCGACGCAAACCCCGACTCCGCCCTGCGGCGCCTGCCTGCAGGTACTTGCCGAGTTTGCACCCCAGCTTCGCATTACCGCAGTCTGCGATACCGAATTGACGCTTGAGGGACGGCTGGATGATTTCCTTCCCCACGCTTTCGTCCGGTAAACCCGTTCATGTCTCCGGGAAACGAAGCGCTCGTACGCTGGACCACTCTTCCCGCCGCCGACAAGCCTCGATAGCCCCCACTCGTGGAAAGGGATTTCATGACCGACCATCAACCTCTTTACCATATAGGTTTCAATACCGGCGATCTCGGTGAGCACCCTCCGATTACCGCCTTGTTATGCGGAGCACCGGAACGCACAAGACAGATAGCCATGACCACCGAAGGGGTATCCTGCCTGAAAACCTTATCGCAAAACCGGGGTTTGCACAGCTATCTGCTCGCCCTCGATACGGGCCAACCGTTGCTTGCGGCCACCAGTGGCATGGGCGCCCCATCCCTGAGTATCGTGGTTAACGAACTGTTTGCCGCCGGCATTCGTCGCATTATTCGTGTCGGAACCTGCGGTTCCATTCAGAAACGCGTCAGAGTCGGCAGCGTCGTCATTTCCAATGCAGCTTTGTGCCGACAGGGAGCCGCCAACGATATCGCCCCACCGGAATACCCGGCCGCGGCGGACCCCTTCCTTACCGTGGCCCTGACAAAAGCGGCCCGCAGCCTGCGCATCGAGCATCATCTAGGCCTGACCGCCTCCGTCGACACCTTCTATGAAGGGCAGGAACGCGTTACCACTTCGGCCAACCCCTGTCTGCTGCGCCATCTGCAGGGAGTCACAGAGGAATATCGTCGTCTGAATATTCTTAATTATGAAATGGAAGCTGGAACTCTCTTTAAAATGGCTGGGGTATACGGATTTTCGGCCGGGTGCATCTGCGGAGTTCTGGCCGGACGAACCGCCGATGAAAGCATCGACCCGGATCGGAAGGAGTTGGCCCAGAAGAATGCCATACGGGTAGCTCTAAAGGCCGTTCGTGCTCTTGATCTGTAGAACGCTTCAGCGTTGACAGGGCCGTTTTTCACCAGCCTGTAAAACTGGCCTCATACACCCCTTCATCGACCGTAGCGCAAGGATCGCTCATCACAAGCTGATTGCGGCCACCTTCCTTGGCGGCATACAAAGCGGCATCGGCCCTCGCTATGAGATCGTCGGCCATCTGGCCGGGCATATGTTCGGCAACCCCGACGCTCAATGTCACCAAATACGGGAAGTCCTCTTTTTCGCGCTCGGCCCATTGCTGTAGAGCCTGTTGCAGACGTTCATGAATATCGATGGCCCCATGCGGAGCACTTGCCGGCAGAATGACGGCGAATTCCTCCCCTCCGTAGCGGCAGGCCACGTCCTCTTCGCGGATTACCTTGTTTATCAACTCCCCCAAACGGCGCAATACACGATCCCCTTCGAGATGTCCGAAAGAGTCATTGAACAACTTGAAGTTGTCGATATCCATCATCATCAGGGTAAGGGGCTGATCCAATTGCTCCGCACTGCGAATCTCCAACTCAAGCCGGGTCCGAAAATACCGCATATTGAACAAACCGGTCAGGGCATCTGTAAAAGCCAGAAGCATATGCCGCCGCTCGGAAACCCGTAACACCTCCTTCTCTTTTTGTAACGCCCCGATCCTGTCGCCAAGCGCACACACCAGCAACAACCCTACACCCGTACAGCCAACCTCCAACAGATAGCTGCCCGCTTGAGGAAAGGGCAAATCGTCCGACAATACGACAAGCTGCGCGACTGCTTCTGCACCCGCAAGAACACTTGCTCCGAACAGGAAACGCGCCTTTTCGATTCCCTTATGCCAGGCTGCCAGGCTCGCTGCACTCAACAGAACGACAGAGGGACTCGTCATGAATAAAACCGCCGGACCGGTTACTCGAGCGACACCTGCATAAGCCAGCAGAACCAGAACACCACCCTGCGCGATAAATATCCACAGCAAAAAGTCTACTCGTGACAGATCCGAAGCCCGCGCGGCACTATGCAAAAAGGATCTGGAGAAATATCCCAAGGCGACGAAAAAAATGCCGATGGTTACCCATGCGAATCGTGCAACTTCTTTTGCAGGCACATCGTTCAGATAGGTCCGCGGCAGAGGATGAACGGACACAAAAAAGACTCCCAGCAGCAATACCGTCAGGGCGCACCAGAGAAAGCTGACCTCACGAAGGGATGCAAAAAGAATAAGGCAATAGAATGAAAGAGCCGCAAATATTCCCAGTTCCAGGCCAAAGCGAAGCCAGGAGGCAACATTCGCGTCTGCCGGGCGGCTTTCGGCAACCTCCGCCGGGTCGATTGTCCGGCCATACGCAGGGCCGGCCATCTCCAAGAAAGATGCGCGGCCGACAGCAGACGGCGTTGTCTCCGTGACGAAGGACAGGCCCTCAATTTCACTTGGCTTATGCCATCCATGCCCCTGGGCCCTGGCGCAAGTCCATTCCCCCATCACCAGACATACCAGCAACATCATCACGGCAACCATACTTCCGGCGGCGCCACCGGCATGGAACCGTCCTTTGAACTCGATGATAAAAACCCTCATACATGCCATAAAAGCACCGCCTTACGGTATGCAAAATTGTCATACATATTCGTCACTTCGACCAAGGCAAGAACGCATTCTGTATCCGTTTGCCACGCCGGCATCAAAATGCCGGGTTAAGGCAAACCGGCGACTGGGGTTTGCCTTTCCGTTCGTACTTGTTCGAATCACCGCCTGCAATACTCTTGGATTTTTCAAATTAGATAAGACTATCAAAGAGACAGTTTACACTTTTTTCGCTTTTTCTCAACATTTTATAATTTTTTTACTCATGAGGATGTTTCCTTGTGGGTGCGGGTGCGGGTACCAGGCACCGGCATTCTGAAACCTGAAAACACCCCATGACAGCGGCGGTTGGAACGTCCACCCCTTGACAAAAGAGTATCCGAATGTCTACATTAATGGCCAAATCAGAACATATGGAGGTTTTTCAAATGCCTATTTACGAATACCGATGCGATGCATGCGGCCTTGTCTTTGAAGCGCGTCAGAAATTTTCCGACAAACCTTTGAGTGAATGCAAGGAGTGTGGCGGCTCTGTACATAAGCTTATCTCCCAGTCTGCATTCGCCCTCAAGGGAGGAGGATGGTATCAGCAGGGTTATTCCTCCGGCAAAAAACCTGCCGCGTGCGGTTCCGGCACCCCTGGAGCAGGCTGCGGTGGATGCCCGAAAGCAGCCAGCAACGCCTGAAAGACCAAAGCGCCCGCCGGCTGTACCGGCGGGCGCTTTGTTACTGCAGCTCCTTGCCTTTCGTCATTTCCTTCCCGGCAGCAACCGCCCCTGGCGCTCCAACCGGTTCAACACAAAATTCTTTATCGTCTCTTGCCTTTACATTGGGAATTCTTTTCCGTATATTTCGCAAAAACCGGCAGTTTTTTCAACTCACCGGCCACAGGCACACGATCAGACGCTTCGAAAAACTAAAACGCCGATGTTCCGCCAAAAAAATGCGGAGCCAAATTGCTGCAAGGGAGGCCGCATGTTCTTTCCAGAAGAATTGCTTTACAACGAGGATCATGTGTGGATTGAGGTGGAGGCGGGTCAGGCCACCATCGGCATCACCGAGTATCTCCAGGATGAAATAGAGCAGATTCTGTCTGTCGAGATGCCCGAGATCGGTAGCGAAATCGAACTGGGGGACACCCTGGCGACCATCGAATTACCCCAGGGGGTAATGGAAATATACTCTCCCCTTTCCGGCGAAGTGCTGGAAATCAACCAGGATCTGGTCGATTCGCCGGAATGGCTGAATTCCTCGCCATATGAGGATGGCTGGATCATCTGCGTGAAAATGACGGAGACAGAAGAGCTTGAAGACCTGATGGATGCCGATGATTACACGGAATTCGTGCAGGGATAAAAAGCAGAAGACGTTCTCGCCTGCAGTCGTCACCATGCATCCGTGTTGGGAAAAAACGAAAGCGCTATAATTCGTTCTCATGCGGAATTCAGGGATGGAAGCTGTTTAACGACCGGTAATATTTCGGAACTCCCCTCCGGAGGAGAGCCTGTACTGGAAATAAGCCATGATGGTAAGGCGATCCTTAGGATAAGAGGATGGCAGATTGCCGTAGGAGGCTCCACGATAAACAGCTGCAAAAGCTTCACGATCGAGGGTCGAATAACCGGAACTTTCAAGAACGTTGACATCTTTGACGCTGCCATCCCGGTTGATAACGATTTTAAGCAGGCAAACTCCCGATTCACCGCGTTCGGCAGCAACTCGCGGATAATTCCAGACCTGGTAGATATTGTCGCGAAACCGTTTGAAAAAGGATGAAAGCAAATCCTTTTCCGTATCGAGCCAGACAGCCTCTCCCTCCTCCACATCCTCCCTGTATTTACGAGCCATCCCCTCCCGCAGGCGTTCCTGCGTTGTTTCAGGCAGACCGAGATCCAGAGACTCGGGCACTGCCGGCTTGCGGGTGCCGGGTCCGGGACTCGGTACGGCAGCCACACTCGCCGGGGGTGGAGTCGCAGAATGGGAAGGCTGGCGATCCTCGGGAGCCTCTCCCTTGGGCGCCGTCTCTTTCGACACCACCCGTTCCTCGGGAGCCACCCTTTTGGCCGGCTTCCGACGTGGTTCTGAGGGGCGTACCTGAGGCGGCACATCGAGTTCCCGAGGTTTGGTCTGTGGCGGTCGCATCTCGACCACTACAGGTTCTTTTCGGGCGGTTGTTTCCAGCAACCTGTGGGCCGGCAGAACATACAACAAGAGCAGATGCAACAGCAGGGACAGAATGATGAAAACGGCCAGAAGGATATCTTGACGGAAGCTTGGACTCATCTCGACCTTTGTTTCCACCGAAAGGTGGGAGGTTGTTTTTACGGGCCATTATACATGAAGGCACCGGCATTTGGCCAGCCGGGAATCTTTGCAGGGATGCGGCAAAAGGCACCATCACCATGAGGAAAAGAGGTTGACCCCCCCGGGGGCATAAAGTATAAATGAGGCGCTCGAAACTTCTATACTCGAAGGAGGATTCCCCATGCACTTAGTAGATCAAATCAAAACCAAGGCTCGTGAAAACCGCCAGATCGTCGTTCTGCCCGAAGGCTACGACGACCGCATGATTCAGGCTGCCGGGCCGATCGTGAAGGACAATCTTTCCGACGTCGTCCTGCTCGGCGACCCTGCCACTCTGCAGGCCAAAGCTGACGAACTCGGCGTCTCCCTCGAAGGCGTTACCCTGCTGGATCCCAAAAAAGCTCCCCAGCTCGACGCCTATGCCGACGAACTGGTCGAAATCCGCAAGAAAAAAGGTCTCTCCAGAGATGACGCGCTGAAACTGCTGACCGCCGATGACAACCTGTTCTTCGCTGCCATGATGGTGCGCCGGGGCGATGCCGGCGGTTGCGTTGCCGGAGCTTACAACACCACCGGCAATGTCCTTCGTGCCGCATTTCAGGTCATCGGCCCCGCACCCGGCATGAAGACAGTCTCTTCCTGCTTCATCATGGTTACCAAGACTCCGGAATTCGGTGAAAACGGCTCGCTGATTTTCGCCGACTGCGCTGTCAACCCCAATCCCGATGCTCGGGCCCTGGCCGAAATCGCCGTATCGACCGCATGCAGCTGCAGAAGCTTCCTCGGTGTCGACGCACGGGTGGCCATGCTTTCCTTCTCCACCAAGGGCAGCGCCAAACATGAAGATCCGGAAAAGGTCATCGAAGCTCTGGGCATCGCCAAGGAAATGGCCCCGGAACTGCAAATCGACGGGGAGCTGCAGGCCGATGCCGCCCTGGTGCCCAAAGTCGGCGCCAGCAAAGCACCCGGCTCCAACGTCGCCGGCAAAGCCAACACCCTGGTTTTCCCCGACCTCGACGCCGGCAACATCGGTTACAAACTGGTCCAGCGTCTGGCCGGGGCGGAAGCCGTCGGTCCCATCATCCAGGGACTGGCCAAACCGGTCAACGATCTGTCCCGTGGCTGCTCGGTGGACGACATTATCAGCGTCACCGCCATCACCGCGGTCCAGGCTCAGGGCTGTTGAGCGAATCAACATACAAAGTAAGAAGGCCGGTGGAGCAACTCCACCGGCCTTTTTACATACAACAAAATATTCGGCTTACTTACGCTCGTAGTCCTTGGACTTGAAGCTGTATTCGAAGCTCATGTGGTCGCTGTAGGTGTTTTCCAAAATACCGACCACGTCTTCGGTAAAGACCAGTTCTTCGTCAGTGGGAATGACGAACACCTTGACCGGAGAGTCGGGTGCGGAAATCTCCACTTCGGCTTTCTTGGTACGGGTCTTGAGATTGAGTTCCTTATTGACCTTGATGCCCAGAGCCTCGAGACCTTCGAGTGCCTGCTGACGGATCTCGGCGCCCATTTCACCGACACCGGCGGTAAAGACGATGGCATCGACCTTGCCCAGGGCAGCCATATAGGCACCGATGTACTTCTTGATGCGATAGGCTTCGATATCGTTGGCCAGCTTGCAGCGCTTGTCGCCGGCTTTGATCCCCTCACCGATATCGCGGCGGTCCGTGTACTTGCCGGTAACGCCGAGCAAACCGGACTTTTTGTTCAGGATGCTGTCCATCTCCTTGGCGGTGTAACCTTCACGCTCCATGATGAAGGTCGGGATGGCGGGGTCGATATCGCCGCAACGGGTACCCATAACCGCACCTTCGAGAGGAGTCAGGCCCATGCTGGTATCGATGCAGACACCGCCGCGGATGGCGGCATGAGAGGCACCGTTACCGATGTGCAGGGTAATAATGTTGCAGTCCTTGGCATCCTTGCCGAGCAGCACGGCGGCCCGCTTGGAGACATAAAGATGCGAGGTGCCGTGGAAGCCGTAACGACGTACGCTGTGCTTTTCGTACCACTCGTAAGGCAGCGGATACATGTAGGCTTCTTCGGGCATGGTCTGATGGAAGGCAGTATCGAAAATGGCTACGTGAGGAACGTCGGGCAGAACCTTTTTGGCCGCCTCGATACCCATGATGTTGGGCGGATTGTGCAAGGGGGCCAGATGCTGAACGTCTTTGATCCCCTGGAGGACTTCGTCGGTGATCAGAACCGAGCTGGAAAACTTCTCGCCGCCATGCACGACACGGTGACCAACGGCGGAAATTTCATTCATGGCCTTGACCACGCCGACCTTTTCGTCGGACAGAGTCCTGATAATCAGCTCGATAGCGACGGTGTGATCGGGGCAATCGTGTTCACTCTTGTAATCTTCGCGCCCGGGGACCTCGTGAGAAATGAACGAATCACCGATACCGACCCGCTCGACGACACCCTTGGCGATAACTTCGCGACGCTCCCAGCTGTAGAGCTGGTATTTTACGGATGAACTTCCGCAGTTCAAAGCAAGAATATCCATAGAACTTAACTTACCTCCTATTTAAAGTGTTACGGGCGAAAAGGCCGGCCCCTTTCCGCCCATTGGTCAGGCTAAGTCAAACGGATAAATACTATAAGATGCCCCATTTAAATGCAAGGCCTTTGTCTACAACATCTTTTACATGATTTGGGGTGGACAATCCCTGAAAAGGTGTTGTAGAATTCGCTCCAAGAATTAACAAGGGAAGAAGCAAGTGATTTCAACGCAAAGGAGGTGAATACCTTGGCTCATACTATCACTGACGATTGCATTAACTGCGGTGCTTGTGACGACAGCTGCCCTCTGGGCGCTATCGAAGAGAAAGGCGAAGCTCGCGTCATCGACGCCGATGCCTGCACCGACTGCGGCGCCTGTGTTGACAGCTGCCCCGTAGACGCCATCAAAGGCTAAGAATCAAGTACAACATGTGAATAGCGGGAGGAACCGTCACCGGATTCTCCCGCTATTCCTTTAATCGGACCGCAAAATTCACTTCTAAAGAAGAGAGCATCGATACCATGCCCGGTTTCTGGGAACTGATTCTGCTTATCGTGATCTGCCTCTTGCTTTTCGGCGCGCGCAGACTGCCGGAAATAGGTGCCGGCCTGGGCAAAAGCCTTTCCAACTTTCAGAAAAGCCTCCGTTCGGGGAAAGATGCCGAGGCTTCGGATGACCGGGAATCCTTCCGGGATGAGAACTGAAACTTCAGCCCCTCCTCCACAGCGACCGCAACTCCACACAATTTTCACGACGATTCAGAAATCCCCCCGAGAGAGATATTCCGCGAACCGAAAAAGGCGAGGCACTTATCCGCACGAAACACTAATGGGATACGGGCTTGGAATCGACCACCTCGACGGAAAACTCACTCAAACTGTCCGGAAGGTTGCGAAAAACAATGGTGAAGGGAATGGATTTTCCCGGGGGTACGTTCAAATTGCTCAGAGAATCGCCAAACTGGTTATCCATTCTTTCGACAATACGCTCAAAAGGCATGGTTCGCAAATCAGCTACCCGGAGAGGGTTTCCGCAAAACACCGTCTGTTGCAGCAACAATGCCCCCTTATCGTCAAACAACATGCCTTTGACGGAGATGGCGGAACGTGGCTCCTGGAACTCATTGACCGCCTCCCCCTGAATGACGAACAAACGCCCCACCTTGCCGTTTTGCAGAAAAAAACCTTGCAGGCCGGACGTACCAATCTGGCCAACGGATGACTCCGAAGGCGTTTTAATGTGCAGCAGCGTGAAGATTCGATCCTTGTTGAGCAGCCCCTTTTGCCAGACGAAATAACCGCCTGCAGCAACCCCCACCAGCAGCAGGATAACCAGAAAAGCCACTCCCTTGCGCCCCGATTTGCGTACATGGCGCGTTTTCACCGGAGGAGGCAATACCCCCGGATCGTTCTGCTTGGAAATATCCTCGTCGAAAAGACCGGTGCCACCCTCCGCCGTATCCATGTCAAACGATTCCTGCTCCTCCGGCGAAGACATCTCCATGGATTCGGAACTGGAGAAACCGAACGATTCGGAGGGAGCGTCGATGTCAGGCTTTTCCGCGTTTCCATCCGAGGGAAAATCGTCATCATCCTCAAAGGAAACATGATCCCCAAAAGAAAAATCATCCTCCGACACACCTGACGATTCGCCGAAAAAGGCATCCGATTCCGGGTTTTCCTCATCGTCAAAAGCCTTGAAATCGAACTCGTCGGAAAAACCGCCATCAAAAGCGCCCTCCTTCGATTCACCGGCATCGTCCATGTCGGCTCCCAGGTCGAGCTCATGAAACGCCACTCCGCCCGGCTCCGGCGTTTCTGATCCGACGTCGGCATCGTCGCCAAAAAAGGATTGCTCGTTCTGATTCGAAAGTTTCTGCTCAGGCTTCCGGTTCAATTCCCCCCGGTCTGGAACGGGCGGTTCCTGCTCCGGCGGCATGACCGTAAATATTTTCTTACAATTGGAACAACGGATCTTGGTACCGCTGGGTTTTATCTTCTCTTCAGCCAGGCGAAACCGACTGGAACAGTCGGGGCATTGCACAATCATATCGGCCTCTCTTTGTCAACGCATGGAGAACCTTCAAGCACATACAGATCCGGAAGTTCCCGATATTTTTCCTGATGATCGAGTCCATAACCGACGACAAACCCCTCATCCAGAGATAAGCCGACGTAATCCGCTTCGATCTGAACCCGACGGTCGGATCGCTTGTCCAACAAGGTGCAGACCTTCAGCGAGCGCGGCTTCCGATCGAGCAGACGATGGTACAAGGTCTGCAGAGTATAGCCGGTATCGACAATGTCCTCGACAATGATGACATCCCGGTCAGTGACGGAAAACTCCAGATCCTTACGCATTTCCACCACTCCGGAGGAAATCGTGTCGCATCCGTAACTTGCCATGCGCACGAAATCCATGACCATGGGGCAGGAGATGCTGCGAACCAGATCGGCAAAAAACAAAAAAGAGCCTTTCAGAACACAAACCAGCAGAATTTCCCGACCTGCATAATCGCGGTCGATTTCTTTACCAAGTCTGTGAACCTGATCCGCTATCTGATCACGTGTGTAGAGAATTCTGAGGGAGTCAAACATGAAAATCCGCCAATCAAATAAAACCCTTTTCAAGTCCGGAATTTATAACAACACTGACGGGGACTGTCAATCTTATTACAAATGACTTTCGGTTCGTTTTCCTGGGCGAAACATGCGTAAATATGGCCGCTTACTCCACGCATGTCGCTGCTCCCCGACAAGTCTGCGGCAATGCCCAAGTCTCCACCTTGAATCCATGACACTGCGCGAAAAGGTGGCTCGAATCCTTAGATTTATGTTATAAAGCCAGAAAACCGCGCTGCCTGTTCTATACAGATAATAATCACCCTTGAATTGACCGTTTTCCTGATGGAGGCCAGTCATGAAAAAGCTTTTCTCTCTCTTGTTTGCGCTTATTCTGCTCACGCTGTTTTGCGGTCGGGTTCTGGCAGCGCCACAACTCGTCATACCCAGCCCGGCTTATCATTTTGGCAGGATCGCCGAGGGCAGCAAACTTGAACACGTTTTCTCCTTCACCAACCGTGGAGACGAAACACTCCTCATCGAGCGGGTGCGTTCCACTTGTGGCTGCACGGGGACCTTGCTGTCCCAGAAGGAAATTCCTCCCGGAAAATCGGGAGAGGTTAAAATCATCTTCAATTCCAGGGGCATGCGAGGACCGGTCGTCAAATGGATCTACCTTTACAGCAACGATCCCGGTACGCCGAAGGCGCGCCTGCAGATCAACGGCATCGTTCAACCCGAAATCGGCGTCACTCCGGCGCGTCTGCGCCTTACCGATATGCGGCCGGGAGAAATGCGCGAGGCCTTTATCACTCTGACCAACAACAGCGAACAACCTGTATTTCTGTCAAACCTCAAAACCGTCCCTGAAGCCTTGTCCGCAACCTTGTCCGACACACGATTGAACCCCGGAGCTTCGACTAAAATCAAGATCCGCCTGCACGTTCCCCCTGACAAAACGCACCAGAACGGCTATATCCACCTCACCACAAGCAGTCCCCGAACGCCGAAAATTCGCATTTCCGTATTCGGCATCGCCCGCAGGCAGACGCCCTGAAAACGACCATGGCGTTGATCCGGGAGTTTATGAACCCACAGGTCCAAAAAAGAAGATTTCAACACATCGCCAAGACTTTGCGATATTCGCGCCATGGTCGTAAATTTGCAATCCGGGTGGAATATGCTTGAATTTTCATGCGGGTCGGGTTGTGGAATCCGGCCTGTACCTTCTTTTGACATGAACCTTTGAAATACCTGCGAGTGGATGATGTTGCCGGAAATACAAACCCATCTAGAACAGTTGAAATGGCTTCTGATAATCCTGATTGCGCTGGTATGCCCGCTGTTGGCTCTCATGCTCGGCGGTACGACTGTGTCGCTCGCCAGTGCGAGCCTGAAACACAGGACCGGCGAAAAGGAAACGCCGACCTGGATTGACGGTCTCCTGAGACGCGCAAATCCATCCGTGGAGCATGACGCCCTCGTCGTATTGACCATTATCGCAAGCCTGTTGTTGTTCAAGATCATTTACCGGCCGCAACTTTTTTCCAATGCCGCCTGGATCGGTCTCATCCTGCTGCTTACCGCCGGTCTCGGCTTGATGGTATGCTGCCGATACAGGCTTGTCGGTCAACGCCCGCTCGACAGGACGGCACTGGCTATAGGCGGGGCGGGTGTCACCATCGTTGCTGTCTGTTGTCTGGCTTTGGCCTGCACCGAAAGCATTCTGCTGACTCCCGAGTTCTGGCCACACCTGTCCCACCTGCCATACCTGTTTTTATCCTGGCATGGCTTCACACGCTTTGCAGAATTTCTTTTACTGACTTGCGCCATCACCGGCAATGCTCTGCTTTTTTCAACCACTTCGCCAAACCCAACGTCGATTCCGCCCCCCGCGGCAGACTGTGTCGCGCGACGCATAGGAGCAGGCCTTTCCCTCGGGTCCCTCCTGCTCTGGCCCTTGGCACTCGGTCTCGAAATGACCCTGATTCCATCTCTTGCCGGCGGGCGTCTTTTGACCATATTGGCAGTCGCGTCCATTCTTCTCGCCGCTCTCTGCACCCTCTTGCTGGGTATGACCCTGTATGGAAAGATGCATACTCCGAAAACTTTTTTTGCCATGATCATACTGCTGTTCTGGTGCTGGGCATTCATGGGGCATGTAGCCAGAGAGCGTACCCTTACGCCTGTTGCACTTGCCGGACTGGCCGTCGAAACGCCTACGCCAGCACTTGCGACCGAAGGGGAATCCATTCCGCCGGAAGTCAGCCCATCAAAAGCGGCGAAGGTTCTCAACGGCAAGGAACTTTTCGAGCAAAAATGCAGCGTCTGTCACCGCTTCGATCAGCGAGTGGTTGGTCCGCCATTGAATTCGGTAGTACCCGGTTACCGGTCCGATCCCGAGACATTGACGGCCTTTCTCATGCAACCTGTAAAACGGAACCCCGACTATCCGGCCATGCCCAATCTCGGCTTGACTGCCGATCAGGCAGAAGCCATCGCCGACTACCTCTTCCAAAACGCTGAACCATGAGGCCCAGATGAGTGACAAGGCGCCGAAACGACCCGGGACACGGCTAAGAAAACTTTTCTGCCTGGCTGTATTCTCCTATTTCGCCCTGCTTGTGCTGGCAACCTTGTCGGCGGGCCTTGTGCGTGGTTTTTTCGCACCCCCGACAACACAGCCCATAGCTTTTCCCCATACCACTCATGCCGACAAACTGAATCTCGCCTGCGACTTCTGCCATAGCGGAGTGAAACAGGAAGCGAGCGCCGGGGTACCGGCTCTGTCCGTGTGTCTGTCCTGCCATCGGGCCATCGCCACCGACAGGCCGGAAATCGAAAAGCTGCTGGGTTATGAACGTCGCGGCGAACCGGTGCGTTGGCAAAGACTGCACAACCTGCCCGACTTTATTCATTTCACTCATCAACGACACATCCAGGCGGAACAACCCTGTGCCGCCTGTCACGGAGCGGTAGAGCGGATGCTTGAAGTGCAACGCGTCCGTTCCCTCAAAATGGGATGGTGCGTCTCCTGCCATCGCTCCCGGGGAGCGCCGCGCGACTGCGCCACCTGTCACAAATAGAACGGATCGGCCATGGATCGAAGAAAATTCTTACAACTCATGGGTCTGGTTTCAGGCACCACCCTGCTCTCTTCCTGCGGCTCCGAGCGCAACCAGAAGGAATTGATTTCCTACCTGGTTCCGCCGGAAGACGGAGTCCGCCCCGGCACCGCGGCCTGGCGGGTATCAACCTGTAGCGAGTGCCCGGCTCACTGTGGCATTACGGTGCGCCTGCGCGAAGGACGCGCCGTCAAGCTGGAAGGGAACCCCGATCATCCCGTAAGCCAGGGCGCACTGTGCATGCGCGGACAGGCAGCCCTGTGGCGGCTGTACCATCCCCAACGGCTTCGCACTCCGTTGCTGCGAACCGGCAACGGCTACCGGCCCATCGGCTGGGATGAAGCCATGAAGCGCATTGCCGAGGCCATGACCGCCTCCGCAGAAAAATCGCGCACCAACATGTTGCTCACCGGTTCCACCTCAGGCTCCCTGGCCACGCTGCAGGAACGTTTTGCCGACACCTGCCGCGTTAACCGTTTGCCCGAATTCGAACTTTTCAACCATGCCGCTCTCCGCCAGGCCTATCAGCTGCTGTATGGCCGCCCACGTCTGCCGCGATTTGGCATTGAAGACGCGGACCTGCTCGTTACCGTCGGCGCCGACCTGCTGGAAACTTTTATCAGTCCGGTCGGTTATGCACACCAACTGTCCGTCGCACGACGCGAAAAAGGATTGCAGTGGAGTCACATCGAACCCCATCTTTCCCTTACCGGTGCCAACGCCGATCGGCGTCTGACCATCCGCCCCGGAAGCGAAGCGACCCTGCTTTTATGGTTGTTACAGACCCTGGCGAAAAGGCGTCGCTACGCCCGACGACTTCCGCAGCAGATTCTTGACGCTCTTCCGAAAATATCATTGGCCCGGGCCATGGATAACAGCGGCCTGCCAGGCTCGAGCCTGACCGAACTGGCACGCTCTCTGGAAAAAGCCCGCCATCCCCTGCTTATCACCGGCGGCGTCGCCACAGCACAGCTGGCGGGTGGGCAGGTCGCACTGCTCGGATGTCTGCTGCAATGGGTTTTGACGGTTCCCTGGCAAGGCCTCGACTTCGACCGAGCGGAAAATTTCGGCCGAGCCGGCGACCTGCGCGACCTGCAGCAGTTGAACCTTTCATTACAAAACGATGAGGTCGGCGTCCTTATAATCAGCCGCACCGACCCGGTCCGCCACAGCCCCCAAAAGTGGCGCCTGGATGAAAACCTGCGCCGTGCCCGCCTGAGCATTGCGATGACGGATCTACATACTGCAACCTCGCGCACGACGGATCTCATCCTGCCTTTGACCCAGAATTTCGAGCGCTGGGATGATGTCGAACCGCGTATCGGCATTCATAGCCTGATCCAACCGGCCATGGCCCCCTTGCACAATACGCGTTCCGAGGGCGATATTCTGCTGGAACTGCAGCAACGCCTTACCGGTCGCAGCGAAGCCGCCAGCTACGAAAAGTATCTGCAACAACGCTGGAAAAAACTATTCTCCGCTTCGCAACTGCGCGCTTTTATAAATAAGGGCTTCGTGACCAAAGGTTCGCCCCGCACCACCATATCGCTGCGCACAAAACCGACTGTTGCGGCTCTGCGAAGGATTGCGCCATCTGAGCCGTTGCCGGCGCCGGCAACGGTCATCACAGGCTCGATCCGCAGCTTTGACGGACGCAGCGCCGTACTGCCCCTGCTTGGCGAAATTCCCGACCCTCTTACCACCGTCACCCACGGCAACTGGGTCACATTGTCGCCACGTCTTGCCAGCCAGTACGGGGTGAAGGACGGCGAAGAACTGCGACTGACAAAAACCGACTTTGCAGTAGCCCAACCGGCCAGACTGCAACCGGGCCTGCCGGATGGCATCTTCGGCCTTCCCATAGACAGCCTGACATCCGGCCCGCCGGGAATCGACCCCGCAACCGGTGAAGCGCTTCGGGTGATCGGGGCTATCAAGGCGCACCCCACCGGTAAACACCTTGCCCTGCCGATCCTGAGCGGATCGCCATCCCAGAAAGGGCGTGGCATTATCCCCAAGCCGATCCATCGCAAGGGGAAGCATCACGCCGAGCACCGAAGTCTCTACCCGGAGCCAGCCTATCGGCAGTATCGCTGGGCCATGGCCATCGACCTGAAACGCTGTATCGGCTGCGCGGCCTGCGTTGCTTCCTGTTATGTGGAAAACAGCGTACCGGTGGTCGGCAGGGAAGAACACCTCAAAGGCCGGGAGATGTCCTGGCTGCGCATCGAACCCTTCTACGACGATCAGGGACGGGCATCTTTCATCCCCATGCTCTGCCAGCATTGCGACTACGCACCGTGCGAACCGGTCTGTCCGGTCTATGCCGCCTACCACAACCCGGAGGGGCTCAACGTGCAGGTCTACAACCGCTGCGTCGGCACCCGCTACTGCAGCAACAACTGTCCCTACAAGGTACGGCGCTTCAACTGGTGGCAGCATAAATGGGCCCCGCCCCTGGAAAAGATGCACAACCCCGACCTGGCCCCCCGCTCCAAGGGCATGATGGAAAAATGCACCTTCTGCATCCAGCGCATCCGCACCGCCCATGAGACTGCCGGCAAGGAAGACCGTCTGATACGCGACGGCGAAGTGATTCCGGCCTGCGCCCAGAGCTGTCCCACTGACGCCATCACCTTCGGCAATCTTCTCGATCCGCAATCCGCCGTGGCCCGTTTGATCAAGACGCCACGCACATACCGGGTTTTCGAAGGCCTCGGCACCGAACCCGCGGTCTATTATCTGCGTCCGGACTGAATTCGTCGTCAAACGCAAGAGGGAAACGTTTCATTATGAACAACGACATTTCCGCCCCACAGGTTGAAACCGATGTACTGACAGCCATGCGCCGCCCCGGCCTTGCCTGGCTGACCGGCCTCGGTCTTGCCGGCCTGCTGTTTGCCGGAGGTCTGGCGCTCTGGGCTTACCAGATCATGCACGGCATGGGAGTGGCCGGCATCACCCACCCCGTCGGCTGGGGAGTGTATATCACCGACTTCGTTTTCTGGGTCGGTATTGCCCACAGCGGCACTCTGATTTCGGCGGTGCTGTTCATCTTCCGCGCCCGCTTCCGCACCAGCTTCAACCGCGCCGCCGAAGCCATGACCATCTTCGCCCTCATGGTGGCAGGCCTGTTCCCCCTCATTCATCTGGGACGGGTATGGCGTTTTTACTATCTCTTCCCGTACCCCAACCAGCGCCAGCTGTGGGTCAACTTCCGATCTCCGCTGATCTGGGATGTGTTCGCCGTCTCCACCTACTTCCTGGTCAGCCTGGTCTTTTTCTACGTGGGCCTGATGCCCGATCTGGCCATCGCCGCCCGCCACCGCAGCGGCCGGGCGGGGAAGCTGTATCGCATCCTTTCTCTGGGGTGGACCGGAAACCTACGGCAATGGCGCCACTACGGACGCCTTTACATGTTTCTGGCCGCATTCGCCACACCGCTGGTAGCTTCGGTGCATTCCATCGTATCCTGGGATTTCGCCGTCAGCATCATCCCGGGATGGCATACCACCATTTTCGCCCCTTATTTCGTCGCCGGCGCGATCTTTTCGGGCACGGCCATGGTCCTCACCCTGGTCATACCCATGCGTCGCGTGCTGAACCTGCAAGAACACATCCCCATCGATCATATCGAAGCCATCGCCAAGATCCTGTTGCTGACGTCCCTGATTGTCGGGTTTTCCTACGTGATTGAGCACGGCATGGCGTTTTACGGCGAAAACCTGTTCGAAATGGAGCAGTTCCGCTTCCGCGCTCTGGGGCATTACAGCCTGTTGTTCTGGATCATGATCGTGTGTAATGCCGTCTTGCCGCTGCTGTTGTTCATACGCCGTCTGCGGCGCAGCCTGGCATTCCTGTTCGTTCTGAGCCTTTTGGTCAACGTCGGCATGTGGCTGGAACGCTTCGTCATCGTGGTCTGCTCTCTGGCCCGCGATTTCGATCCCTATAACTGGGGCAATTATCTGCCGTCCCCGGTCGAATGCGGCATCACTCTGGGCAGCTTCGGACTGTTTTTCGCGGCATTTCTGGTTTTCGTCAAAACCTTTCCGGTACTGTCCATCACCGAATTGAAGGAGCGTTGACATGCCACGCCAGCTCTATTTCGATACGCCGGACGCCTTTCTGGAAGAACTGCGCGCCCAGCTGAATGCCGGCATTCCGCGCCGTCGGCTGCGAGCCCGTCTGCCCTTCCACCTGCATGAGGCGGAAGAGTTGCTCATCGGCCGTCCAAGCCGCCTGCGTTATTTCGCCCTTGGCGGCGGGCTGGCCGGCTTCGGCGGCGGATTTCTGCTGGCCATGCTTACCTCTGTCGACTGGCCCATAGTGACCGGCGGCAAGCCGATCGTCTCGGTTCCACCGTTTCTGCTCATAGGCTACCTGCTGACCATCCTGATAGGGTCCCTGTCCTGCTTCGCCGGTTTTTTATGGCTTTCCCGCCTGCCCGACCCCGGTCCGTTGGTCAGCGACGACCCTTTCGATCCGCGCTTCGTACTCACTATCAACGACGAGGAGGCGTCATGACCTCCATGGTGCTCAACAAATCCGGCATTTACGCACTGCTGGTCATCTCGGCTCTGCTTATCGGCCTGACCGAATTCGGCCTGTCAGGCAAACCGGGATCGCTTTTATTGACCCTCCTTTTCTGGTCATGCATCGCCCAGGGCTGCATCGCCCTGGCGGCCGCCTGCGAACTGGTGAACGCCCGCTGGATCGCCTCGCTGCGCCGCGAACTGCTGTCCCTCTATCCCCTGTTATTGCTGCTGCCGCTGCTGTTTCTGTTTCTATGGCCGCAACTCGACCTCTATCCGTGGACGGATCACCCCACCCTGTGGCTCAACAGACCTTTTTTCATGCTGCGCAACCTCGCAATTCTACTGGCGGTTTTTCTCGCCGGGCGCCACCTGGCAAAACGCTCCCTGGACGGACAGACCACCGGCCCGGCTGCCGTAATCTACCTGCTGTTGTTCGTAACCAGCCAGACCCTGGCGGCCTTCGACTGGGTCATGTCCCTGGTCTGGCCCTGGATCAGCACCCTGCTTGGCGCCTATTTCTTTACGGAAGCACTGTATGCCGCAGCGGCGACCAGCGGTTTATTGATGGTGCTTTATTTCCAGGGCAAGACCCGCGATACCAGCCTTGCCGTCGGCAACCACCTGCGCGACATAGGCCTGTTGATGTTCGGCTTCAGCGTATTGTGGACAGGTCTGTTCTTCGCCCAGTTTCTGCTGTTGTGGTATGGCAATCTTCCCGAGGAGGTCGGCTACATCCTCGACATCATTTCCAACAGTCCGGGACGGGAGCTTGCCTGGTTGTTCCCGTTCGCTCTGTTCCTGGCTCCATTCATCCTGTTGCTGGCTGCCCCCGTCAAGCAAAACCGCCACATAATTGCCGGAGTGTCCTGCACCGTTCTGGGCGGTCTGTTCATCGAGCGGCTGTGCCTGGTCATGCCGACCGTGCCGCTGCATGCGGGCGCCCTGCTGTTCTATAACCTGCTGTTGATCGCCGTGGTATTGCTCATGCTGCACAGCAGTATGCATGTCTCCGCGTCGGCGGACTGAACCGGAGCGGCGGCACAATTAGCCGTTGCAATTTTTACGGGGATGGGTTATACAGTTGAGTCCGCGCGCGATTAGCTCAGCTGGATAGAGCGTTGGCCTCCGGAGCCAAAGGTCGCAGGTTCGAATCCTGCATCGCGCGCCAAATAAAATCAAAGGGTTACGGTTTTTGCCGTAACCCTTTTTATTTTGATATTCGCCATGGGGTGTGCCGGTGGGTATGGGCAGGGCGTTGGGTTGAAACCCTGATGGACACAAAATATTCCCGGGGTATAAAAGAAAAGACGCCCGGAGACCAAAAAGCATGACGATATCCGGAATCGAACAATCCTTCCGAAACCGATCCGACCATCAGGATCGGCAGGGATAGGCCTGTAAAGATAGTGGGGTCACCTGGACATGCGGCTCTACTTATTGGATAATGATGAAAGTTTATCATGGCTGAAACGTTCTCCCGACATTCCGACACAGAGGAGGTTTTCATGTTAAGCGAAAAACTGCTGGACGCCTTGAACGAACAGATGAAAAACGAGTTTTATTCAGCCTATCTTTACAAGGCCATGGCGGCCTATTTCGAAGCCGAAGACCTGCCGGGCTTTGCCCACTGGATGAAGCTGCAGGCTCTTGAGGAACTGTGCCATGGAGAGAAATTCTTCGACTACATCTGCGAAGCCGGTGGTCGCGCAGCCCTGCGTGCCATCGATGCCCCGCAGGCCGATTACGATTCCCCCCTGGGGGTATTCGATTTTTCCTTGAAACATGAACAATTCGTGAGCGAAAGCATCAATCAACTCATGACGCTGGCGAAACAGGAAGGCAACCACGCAACCGAAATCTTCCTGCAATGGTTTATCACCGAGCAGGTGGAGGAAGAAGCCAGCTTCGGACTGGTTCTGAAAAAATTGAACAGACTGGCTGGAGACGGGCGCGGTCTGATGATGATGGACCAGGAGATGGGACAGCGTACCTTTGCCCCACCCACCGGCATGAACATTACCGGGGTGTAAAAGCTGTAAGCGAAAGTTTATTAAGGGGTGGCCCGTGTGTACAGGAGCGCACGGGCCATTTGTTTTTAGGCTACTCGGCTTTGGAGAATGCTTCCCGCGCTCCCTGCAGATCGCCGAGACGGGTGCGGGCCTGCCCGATGATGCGCCAGTTTTCGCGGCACAAGACACTATTTCCGTAACCGAGAGTATTGGATTTTACAGCGAGGTTCTCCGCCTGCCGATATTGTCCCTGGGCCAGTCGCACACGAGCCAGTTCCTGCCACAGCAGCGGATTGCGCGGCTCGATTCGCAGGGCACGTTCCAGAGAGGCACTGGCCTCGGGCAGGCGCCCCTGCTCGCCTTGCGACCGGGCCTTGTCGAGTAACGCCACCACGGCATTATTGGCGGATGGCTCGGTCTGTTGAGGAGAGGGCTGAAGTGCCGTACATCCCGCCAACAACACAACGGTTATACAGGCCCATCGAAGGATCGTGGTCTTGGTCATTGAAATATCCTTTTAAACCAGTTCTTGATGGAACTCCCCATCGAACCGGGTCCGCACGAGGCGCTTTTGGTCGGTGCCGAACCTACGATAAAAGGCAATTCGACGGCATCGGGACAGCCTTCATTGCTCAGCAACCCCGAGGATCGGTCGATCCAGAGGCGTTCGACATTGTCCGGCTGCGACAGCACCAGGGGAAGGGGATCCATCGACACCATCATGTCCCCCCAGACCGCCATGGCACCACTGGCGCCGGTAAGCCCCGTCGATTCATTGTCGTCCCGCCCGACCCAGACGACGGCGAGACTATCGCCGGTGAATCCGGCGAACCAGCTATCGCGGTAATCATCGGTGGTCCCGGTCTTGCCGGCGACGTTCAGGTCAGGAGACAAGCGGTTGTATAACCTCTGAGCCGTCCCCTTATGCACAACGGCC